>Ga0247727_10000810_pt1 | contig 76584 bp, 112 predicted proteins | sample WisWelCaveWW1625_FD_202498 | JGI IMG/M metagenome (GOLD analysis project Ga0247727, IMG submission 202498) | Biofilm microbial communities from Wishing Well Cave, Virginia, United States - WW16-25 | ecosystem: Environmental > Aquatic > Deep subsurface > Groundwater > Cave microbial mat...
AAGTATGGAATCAAGTAATGAATCAAGTATGGAATCAAGTAAGGGATCAAGTATGGAATCAAGTAAGGGATCAAGTAGGGAATCAAGTAGGGGATCAAGTAGGGAATCAAATAGTGGATCAAGTAAGGCATCAAGTAGTGTATCAAGTAGGGGATCAAGTAGGGGATCAAGTAGGGGATCAAGTAGGGGATCAAGTAGGGGATCAAGTAGGGGATCAAGTAGGGAATCAAGTATGGGATCAAGTATGGGATCAAGTATGGGATCAAATAGGGGATCAAGTATGGGATCAAGTAGGGAATCAAGTATGGGATCAAGTATGGGATCAAGTATGGGATCAAATAGGGGATCAAGTATGGGATCAAGTAAGGAATCAAGTATGGGATCAAGTAGTGGAGAATATTAATAGGGAGTCAAATGTCAAAAAGAAAAATAAATGCAAGTCCTAAAATAGTTAAACCTTGGAAACATAATATTATGAAAATACGAAGAGAAGAAGCAGAAAAACGTAATTCTGCTTATAACAAATTAACTATTCAACAGAAACTCGCTAAACTGGATATGAATGGGTATGCGGCAACTAAACAAAGATTTAAACTAAATAGTCAAATAAAAAAACCTTAAGACGGAGAATATATGAATCATGAAGAAATTAGAAAAGAATGAAGACAAACTCTATATCAAATTCTAGGAATGCTAGGATATTTAACACATGAAGATCCTTCTTATGATGAATTATTTAGACATTTAAATACAGAACTTGACTCTTTAGAAGATATAATGCTTAATAAAGATGAAATATCTTATGAATAAAAAAATCAAGATTCTCAAACCAGAATTATCAATAGAGGATCAGGATCAAGTAAGGTATCAAGTATGGAATCAAGTAAGGGATCAAGTAAGTGATAAAGTAAATGATCAAGTAGGGAATCAAGTAAGGAATCAAGTGTGGAATCAAGTAAGGAATCAAGTAGGGAATCAAGTAAGGAATCAAGTGTGGAATCAAGTAGAGGATCAAATATGGAATCAAGTAGGGAATCAAGTAAGGAATCAAGTGTGGAATCAAGTAAGTGATCAAGTAGGGAATCAAGTAAGGAATCAAGTAGGGAATCAAGTAGAGGATCAAGTAGGGGATCAAGTAAGGAATCAAATAGTGGATCAAATATGGAATCAAGTGAGGGATCAAGTAAAACAACAATTAGGAGAATAAAATGAAAAAAACAGAGAATGGAACAATAGTAGTAACTGAAAAAGTAAATGCTACTCTTACAGTTGATAGCGAACATAAATTGTATAGTATTTATGATGTAAAATTAAGTGATTTGGAAGAACTATTAAAACAAGCTAAAAAAATGAAAAAATATTGGACTAGTGAAAATCGTACGGTGCCTAAAAAAATTAAAGCTTCTTTTGTTCATTTAAATCCTAGATTAACATTTTATGTGCATTTTGATGGGTAAAATATGATTAAAAAAATTATAACAGATGAAACACATAAGCCTATTAAAATTTGGACAGATGATGTAGAAGTTGAAGTAGAATATTTAGAACTTATTAAAGATGAATATGCTGACAAATAAACAATATTATATATTACTAGCATTCTTAATTATAATGTATCTACTTTGTATATCAGTAAATATTGCTATCAGCGAAGAAAGAAATATAGCATTAGTAGAAAATAGAATACAGATTGCTCTTTTAGATACAGGAATATCAATACAAGATTATAAAATAAAACCATTCCTTTGCAATAAGGTTTATGATATGACAAATTCTTCAGTAGAAGATTGGCATGGTCATGGAACACATCTTGCTCACATTTTAGCTTCTTTTATTGATTCGAAAAAACACTGTATTTTGATTATAAAAGTATTTAACAGACGTCATGAATACGGAGTTGGTGGAGTTGACAGTATTCTTAAAGGGATTAGAAACTCTATTGACAATCATGTTAGATATATTAATTTAAGTTTTGGAGGAACTGAGAAATCTATAGATGAAGAAAAATTAATAAGGGAAGCATTGGATAAAAATATTAGGGTAAGTGTAGCAGCGGGAAATGAAGGACGAGATTTTAATAAGCTTTCATGTAATTATTATCCAGCTTGTTATAATATTAAATCTAATAATTTTTATGTAGTTGGTTCCATAGATTCAAATGGAAAAGTTACATCGTTTTCTAATTATCATGGTCCTATCGATGCGTATGAAAAAGGAGAGATCGAAATTGATGGTATATCTGGAAGAGGAACAAGTATATCTACAATTATTTGGACTGGTAAATTACTACGAAAGGAAAATCCTTAAAATGAAAATTAAATCTTTAACATTTGGATTTAGTAATCATATAACCAAAGAAGAATTAGAAAAAGCATATTCTGAAGGTATGATTAAAAAGTCTAATTTAGTTAACGAAGCACACTATTTAGGTACTTGTAGAAATTCTTATGTAGCTAAATGGATCAGCAAAGATAATTGTTTCTACTATATGAGAACTAAATTTGGAGATACTTTTATAGAATCAATAAAACATCCAGAGGATGATGATAGATTTGATTTTTTTATTCCTATGGAAAAGATTGAAGATATATATGAATAGATATAATATAATGGGAACTTACGATGGTTAAAAAAAGTATGAAAAGACTAAAAAGATTTAAACAATATGAATATGCTGTAGTTATTTTTACTATTGCTCTCATATTACTTGTAATGAAAGTCGTAGATGTTTTCAGAAGCGGAAATTAAAGAAGCTGTGATGTGGTATGTGATTCATAATCAACATCATTTAAAAGAAGAATTAAAAGATTTAATACAACAGAGAAATGATCTTATTAAAAAAGAAGATGAAGTATTTCATGATGATATTACAACTCAATTCGAGAAAATGGCAAAAAGTATTATTTGTGAAAAAATAGGAAAAGACTTGGCTTTATCTCCCGAATCTGTTATTATAATTTTAGATGATTTAAACATGGACGAACTTATTGCTTGACAAAGGATTTGGAATTTGATAAACTAAGAGTAGTACAATAGCCGAATGGCTGTACTCTTTCATTGTAACACTGAGGGTCGAAGATAATCGATTATTGGATTATATCATCGATTATCAATTCCTTATCCTCCTTCTTTCTTAGGAGAACAGTATGAATTATTCAAATTTCTTATCCAAGAAGACAACTCCTCAAACACAACCTATTTTTGGTCGCAATGATCAAAAACTTAATAATGCCGGAGGATATGTATTTGATGTTCCAGATCAAGCATTACTCGAAAGATTTCTTACGATTGGTACAGAAAATGGTACTTATTATGTAAGTGAACAAAAGCTCACTGTTGATAATGCTAAACGCATGATTGAGATTATTAAAAAAGATGGAAAGAATGTTGTTCAAACTCTCCTTAATTTTACAGAAAACAACAGAGCACTTAAACAAGATCCATCTATTTTTGTGTTAGCTTTAGCTTGCACTTATGGAGATGCCGATACAAAGAAATTTGCTTATAATGCCATTCATAAAGTATGTAGAACATCTACTCATTTATTTACTTTCTGTCAAAATGTTCAAGATTTAAGAGGATGGAGTAGAGGATTAAGAACCGGAGTATCTCAGTTTTATTTATCTAAAAGTCCAAAAGATGTTGCTTATCAACTTGTTAAATATCGTCAACGAAATGGATGGACACATAGAGATGTTCTAAGACTAGCTCATACTAATCCTAGACTATCTACTGGATATTTGTATTTATTTCACTATGCAGTAAATGGTTCTTTAAAAATGAGCATGGATGTTCCTGATATTATTCATGCATTTGAAAATGCTCAAGATACCGATGATGTTAAAGAATTGGTAGATTTAATTAAAAGATACAATTTAACTTGGGAAATGGTTCCAACAGAAAAATTAAATAATAAAGAAGTTTTAGCTGCTCTTCTTGAAAATATGCCTATGACAGCTCTACTCAGAAATTTAAACAGATTTGCTATTTCAGGTCTGACAAATGGACGTAGAGAATATCATACAAATTTTATTGTTGAAAGACTTAATGATTTGAATCTTCTTAAGAAATCTCATGTACATCCAATTACTCTTTTAAATACAATGAAAATCTATAATTCAGGTCATGGAATGAAGGGTAAACAAACTTGGACTCCCAATCAAGAAATTGTTGATGCTCTTAATAGTTCATTTGAACTATCTTTTCAAGCTGTCGAACCTACAAATAAGTCTATTCTTATTGCGGCAGATGTCAGTGGTAGCATGTCTCATTCTAATGTTGGTGGAATGGCTTTAAGTCCTATCGAAATAGCAGCTGCTTTGCTTCTAACTACTTATAAAACTGAACCAAATGCAGAAGCTGTTTTGTTTGATACTGTTGTGTACCCAACAAAATTTGGCACAAGAACAAGTTATGATGCAGTTCTCCAAACTGTTAAAAATATTTGTGGAGGAGGAACTGATTGTTCACTTCCATTCAAACATGCATTGAGCACTAGAACTAAATATGATGCTATTATGACTTTAACAGATAGTGAAACATGGGCTGGAAGTCAACATCCTATTCAAGCATATGCAACGTACAAACAAACTGTTAATGTAAATACTAAAGGAATTGTTGTTGGAATGGTAGCTAATGAATGTACATTATTTCCTGCTGAAGATTTAGATGCTCTCAATATTGCTGGTATGGATAGTTCAATACCCGAATTAATTCGTAATTTTATTAAGGATTGAACGAGTCGAATGAGAATCGGTTATTTTCAAGCTATATCCGATTTTCGATAACTTATTCGTTCATTAATTTGGAATGTAGTGAATCATAGATATTTTTATCAATTTATTTTTAGCGAGTCGAATGAATTGATTAGAGTTCGAATCTCATCTTGAAGCGATAGCTTCTTGTAGGAACCCGATTTCTAAATCTTCATTCGCTAATAACAAATTTTATTTTCTATTTGCGAATAGGAGGATTTTGTGAAAGTTAAGAAGATAGATGCCAAAGGGAGAAAATACTATACTTTAGTATATAATCCTAAATCGAAGAAAACTATCTTTATTCAAGAATTTCCTCAAACTCTTCATATTAGAGAATCAAATACCGATAACGGTAAACCTAGACATCAAACACGTTTTATTATTTCTTTTAAGAGAAATCAAGTTAATCTATATCAAAAAGGTACAGGTAATAGAATAGTAAATGTTACTACTACTCCTGAAGCCTTTGATAAGTATATTAATAATAGTTTGGCTTTTGCAAAAACAGATAAAACTAATAAATTTTTCTTGTTAGGTAAAAGATCGGCATTAAACAAATTAATCTTACAAAAAGCTAAACAATGTAAAATACGAACATTAATTAAATTAAATGCCACTAGATTTTATTCGGGAAGTTTAGTTTATATTTTAGCCTTTCCTTTGACCTCTGAATTTATAATAAGTAGATTCCCTAAAGAAATAGTTCATTTGGCCGGATCTAGAAAAAATCCTATTTCAAGATTCTTAAGAAAATTTTCTATTAGAGAAGCAGTAGAAAGTGGATTAAAAACTAAATCAAAAAAGCTTATAAAATTAATAACTGAAAGTAATAATCTATACAGAACATTTTTATTTGTCTATACCCTAAGAAAATTGATACCTTTAGATTACATATTTGAAATAATTCTTAATAATACTAGTCAAAGTTTAGGTTTCATCAATGAACAACAAGTTAGAATAACAAGAAAATTACTAAAAAATTATGGTAAAGAACGCATTAAGATTTTGATGTCTAAGACTTTTAATGATTTTGAATTAATAGATTCAGCAAAACAATGGAATGATTTTAAAAATCAAATAACTTTACCAGATAAACCAGATTCTATTAAAACATTACATGATTATATTTCAAAAGAATATAGAAAAGTAAAAACCCAGAATCATAAATTAAATATGATTAAAACGTTTAAAATTTTAGATGGTTTTCAAATTAAAAATTATAGATTCCATTTACCAAAAAACACACATGAGTTAATTGAATGGGGTCAAAAATTGAATAATTGTATAGCAAGCTATTCAGATAGCGCAATGAGACAAGATATTCAATTAGTTGGAGTATTAAAAGATGATCAACTTACTTATGCTTTAGAATTATCTAAACAGGGTAAGATAATCCAATTTAGAGGAAAAAATAATTCTTCACCTGATCTTTCGGATTATAAATTAATTACACATACTATCACTAACTTATTGACCATTTATCCATAAAAGGGTATAATATTTACATGACTATTCAAGAAGCAATCGAAACTACCAAACCTTTTAGACTTCCTAAATGGAGCAATAATTGGATAACTGTAGATTTAAACGCCAACTTATTTAAGTTATCTGGTCCTGATAGTCCTGATCTATGGAAATTATTTCCAAATGATTTTTTATCTCTTGATTGGGAAGTAAAATTGTGTAACACGCACAATACAATCGCTATTAATCAACTACATCTTCTCTGTGCAACTTGTCTAGGAGAAGCTGTAACAAACATAGTTCCGCCAGAAATAAAACTTGTTCCTAAATGTTCATGTGATTTAAGATTAATTCTTTCTAAAGGATGTCAATGTGGAGGAATATAATAAAAGAATTCAGGAACCTGATGCATTGCTATGGTTTAAAGTAGGCTCACAAGGAGCTGATAGAGTAATTTATTATTCGTGCCTGATTTGCTGTCACCTGCATTGTGGTGAGATTGGCTAAGCAACTATTCCAGGGCCAGCATGCTGAGTGCCTAGAAAGCTGGTAAAATTTTGGAGTTGTTATGAAAGCCAAGAATATAAGTAGACTTGATGAGCTTTGCAATGAAATGTTTCAGCTTTATCAAAAAGGCGGTGAAGAAGATTCATTGATTCAAGGCATTCATATTGCTCTGTCGATGGCTGAGATCGGATTGAAACTAGCTAAAAGTATTAAAATTCTCGAAAAAGCCCTATATAATATTATGTACAGTGCTTTATCACAAGGAATTGATGGAGATAAAAGTACAGTTGAAGATCATAAACAATATTCACTAGATCAAGCATCTGAAGCACTTCATGAAATGGAAAAAATATTAAATGAACCTTAAAAATAGAGCAATTAATATTCAAATAATTCGTACCAAAAAGGACCCCAAAATATATATGACATTAACTCATTTAATTAGTGGACTATCTGTTTCAAGTAAAGGCATTTCTGAATCTAAATTAAGAAAAAAGTTATTAAAAGAATTACAACGAAAAATTATATCTTATGTTAAAGACTATATTGCTAATCATCCTATTAAAAAATGAATCCATCTAATAGACTTCTTAGTGAAATAGTGGCATTTCGTACATATGCTAAATATCTACCACATTTAGGTAGAAGAGAATCATTTGAGGAAACAATTAATAGATGTCTCACTATGCATCTGGATAGATTTCCTAAACTATCCAGAGACATTATTAAAGCTTTTCAAAAAGTACATGAAAAAAAAGTAATGCCTTCGATGCGTTCTTTGCAATTTGCGGGTGAAGCTATATTAAAAAATAATATAAGACAATATAATTGTGGATTTGTGCATATAAATAATCCAAGAGCTTTTGGAGAAGCTTTATTCCTATTATTATCAGGAACAGGAGTAGGTTATTCAGTACAAAAAAGACATGTTAATGAATTACCAATTATTAAACTTCCTCGGGAAGAAGGCATTTTTATTATTCATGATTCAATTCAAGGTTGGGCACAAAGTTTAGATATTTTACTAGAAGCCTATTTTTTTAATCGTATACGGCCTATATTTGATTTTTCTAAGATTAGACCTAAAGGATCATATTTAGTAACTAGCGGAGCTAAGGCACCAGGTCCAGAGCCTTTAAAATCAATGCTATTACAAGTAGAGAATAAACTTAAGCAAGCTATAGGAAGAACTTTAAAATCAATAGAAATACACGATATTATTTGTATTTCAGCAGATTGTGTATTGAGTGGTGGTATTAGAAGAGCAGCACTCATAAGTTTATTTGATAAAGACGACAATGAAATGCTCGAAGCCAAACATGGTAATTGGCAAGAAAAATATCCACATAGGGCTAGAGCAAATAATAGTGCAGTTCTTTTAAGAGATAAAAGTTCTAAAGAAGAATTTAATTATATATTTCAAAAGTGTATAGATTCTAATTGTGGTGAGCCTGGATTTGATTTTACTTCTGATTTAGATTGGGGAGCGAATCCATGTCATGAAATATCTTTACATTCTAATCAATTATGTAATCTTACTACAATAAATCAAAGTGGTATTAAAGATAAAAAAGATTTTTTAAGCAGAGTTTATTCTGCAACATTGATTGGTACTTTACAAGCTTCTTATACTAATTTTCCATATATTAGACCAGCATGGCAATTAATAACGGAACAAGAAGCATTACTTGGAGTATCATTTACTGGAATAGCTGATAATGGTAATAAAATTCCTAAAGCTTGGTTAAAAGAAGCAGCAAGATTAGCTAAAAAAGTAAATGAACAATACTCTAAAATAATCGGAATCAATCTCTCTGCTAGAATTACAACCGTGAAACCGGAGGGTACATCTAGTTGTGTATTTAGTTCGAGTAGTGGAATACATGCCAGACATTCTGAGTATTATTTGCGTCGAATTAGAATGAACAAAAATGATGCTTTGGCGAATTATTTATCTAAAAACATTCCTGAATTAATGGAAGATGATTTCTTTAGTCCTAATGGAGTTGTATTCACCATTCCTCAAGAATCTCCGAGTCATGCAATTTTACGTATAAATGAAAGTTCTCTTGACTTATTTCAAAGGGCATTATATTATCATGACAACTGGATAAAGCCTGGCCATAGAATGGGCATAAACACACATAATGTTTCTTTAACTATTTCATATAAATCGGAAGAAATAAACGAATTAAGAGAAGCAATGTGGAATAATAGAAATAAATATAATGCAATTTCATTGCTTCCATTTGATGGTGGAATATATCAACAAGCCCCATTTGAAACATGTAATAAAGAAACCTTTGATAAATATAATCAAATGATTAAAGAAATTGATTTGCGTAAAATTAAAGAAGAAGAAGATAATACTGAACGTATTAATATGCTTGCATGTATTGGCGGAGTATGTGAGTTAGAATTATGAATAAAGAAGATGCAAAAAAAGTTATTAAACTATTACTAACAGTAGATGGCGGGTGTAAGTATTGCGTTAATGATGTTTTAAAAGAATTTCAAGATACATTTCCTGAAATAGATATATCTAAAATTATGAAAACTTCATTTAAAGAATTTCAAAGCGAATGTGAACATGAATATATTAGCAAAGATAAAATATATAGATGTTCTTTATGTGGGTTTGAAGCATGCATTCTTTATAATGGTTTAAAATGAATCAAATAAGGGATAAAGTAGAGAATCAAGTATGGAATCAAATAGCAACATAAAAAATAAGCTTTCTCATAGTCAATGTAGTAAATATCAAGATTGTCCGCAAGCTTGGTATTATCATTACAAAGAAAAGTTACGTCATAAGTATCATTCGGCTGCATTGCTATTTGGTTCCGCTTTGGATCATGCTTTAACCTCTATATTAAAAGATAAAGATAAGAATCCAAATGATATATTTGCTTTTTTTTGGAGATTTCAACAATTAAACGATCAAGATGTATATCTTACTAATTGTATAGATATAGTCTATGCTAACTCGGATTTTGATTTTGAGTTGTTACAAGATGTAGATTTACAAAATATTAAAGAAAAATATAAAATAGAAGATATAGGAACAACAATAAAACAACTTTATGAAGAAAAGGATCTTAAAGGATTTAATGGATTAAGTAAAGATAAAAAAGAGCTTTTAAATGTTTTTAATTGGTATAGTCTATATAGAAAAGGCTTACTAATGATTAAACAATTTCAGAAAGATATTCTTCCTAATATTGAGAAAGTTCTAGCAGTTCAAGTTTATGTTACACTAAAGAATGAAGATGATGATGTAATTATAGGTTATGCAGATTTAGTATGTAAATATAAAAATCATGGAACTGTTATCTTAGATTTTAAAACCGCCAGTAAAGAATATGATGAAGAAAATAGTGTACTTACATCTCCACAGTTAACTCTTTATGTTCATTCTTTAGAAGAAGAATTTAAGACTAGAAAAGCTGGATATATAGTATTTAATAAACATGTACGAAAAAATAAAACTAAGGCTTGTTCCCGTTGTAATAAAGACGGAACGGGACAAGGACATAGAACTTGTGATAATACCATTGAGGGAAAAAGATGTCATGGTGCATGGATTGTAAAAATTAATCCTGAAGTAACAATTCAAACAATTATAAATGAAATACCTACTCAAACAGAAGATATTGTATTACAAAACTATGATTATATTAATCAATCAATTAAGAATGGGATAGTTTATAGAAATTTTCAAAGTTGTATAAAGCCTTGGGGTCATTGTCCATTCTTTAAAAAATGTTATAACAATTCAGATGAAGACTTAATAAAATGTTAAATAGATTAGAAAAAAATCAATATCATAGAGAATATTATTCTAGAAATAAATAAAATACTTCATGAAATGATGACTAATTCTTCTTATAATAAAGAAATTGTTACTATAAATTCATTTTTAGATACAAAATTTGTTCTTACTATTGAGAAAGGAAAAGTATGAGGAATAATAAAATGAAATTATTAACAATAATTCCTAATACTCGTGATGCAATATTATACAGTGATACTTTATTTAAAGCCTTCGAAGATTCTAATATAGGATATGAAGGTGATATCGAAATATTCTATAATGATCAAGAATCTGTGATTAATGTTTCTGTACCAGAAGAGGAATTTGAGGAAGCTTTTAATATTATGCAAGAAGTTATCAGAGAAGGTCCACCAAAATGAATGTTAGATTAATTCACATAACACCTAATTCTGAACGTTTAATTGCTTATTGTGCCAGAGTATCTAGTCCTAATCAAGATAATTCTGAATATGAGAAACTTATTAATTATTGTATTAAACATAAACATTGGTCTATTTTTGAAATGGCTAATCTTTGTATTGAAATTAAAACATCGAGAGCAATAGCTCAACAAATTCTCAGACATAAGTCATTTTCTTTTCAAGAATTTAGTCAACGATTTTCCGATAATCTTGATTTTGAATTTTATGAAGCACGTAAACAAGATACAAAAAATAGACAAGGAGGAACAAAATCAGTTAATGATGAAACTGATAAATGGTTTTTAGAAGCACAAGAAAGAGTTGTACATCAATCGATAAATTTGTATCATCAAGCTATAGAAAAAGGTATAGCTCGTGAATGTGCACGATTTCTTCTTCCTCTTTCCACAATAACAAAGATTTATATGAACGGAAGCGTACGAAGTTGGGTGCATTATATTTTGTTAAGAACTGAAGAAAATACTCAAAAAGAACATCGAAATATAGCAAATGATTGTAAAAGAATATTTGTGGAACAACTTCCGACGATTTCAAAAGCTTTAGGCTGGATTAATCCTTGACTTTGGATTTGGAAAATGATATTATTGAAACAATTGAAAGGAATATTTATGAATCGTAAAGAAACCCAAACAGTATTAAAATCTGTGCCTGATGTAGGAACAGATGAAATTCCCGAAATAAAACGTGTTTCTAATTTTACAAATAAAGCATATAGTATTTGTAGAGATGCTGAAGGTTGGTCTTTTGTGGAAATAGATTACAATCCTTTAACTGGTGAGACTGGTAATCTTAAAATGAGAAATGTTGGACCATATAAAGATTTCGCAATTGAAGAATTTAGAATTCAAGTTAGTAAACATTTATTCATGAGTTAAATATGCTTAAGAAGTTTACAGAATATTTCTTTGGAGTTGTTGGTTTAGTTATCTTACTAGGATTTATAGTTCCACCATTAGTAAGTGCTAAACAAACTGAACTAGTAGTTGTGGGAATTAGTTTACTATTGGGCACACTATATGGTATAGTGGTCTTTTTTATTAAACAAAAGGAGAAAAAAAAATGAAGAACCTGATTCTAGGAATCGTAAGTCTACTGTTGCTTAATGCATGTTCACGAGTACCTGCTGGATTTGTTGGTATTAAAGTATATCTATTAGGAACATCAAAGGGCGTGGATACTGAAGTTCTAAATGTGGGAAGATATTATATTGGTATTAATGAAGAACTATATCTATTTCCAACTTTCCAACAAAATTATGTTTGGACTAAAGATGTTACTGAAGGAAGCCCAAGAGATGAAAGTTTAACATTCCAAACTAAAGAAGGAATGGGAGTTAATGTTGATGTTGGTATTTCTTATCATCTAAATGCAGATAAAATTCCTTCTATCTTTCAAAAATATCGTAGAGGTATCGAAGAGATTACTGATGTGTTTCTACGTAATAGTGTTCGTGATGCTATTAATGATGTTGGTTCTTCAATGTCAGTTGAAGAAGTTTATGGTTCTAAAAAGAATCATCTCTTTGAATTGATTCAAGAGAAAGTAATAGCAGAAGTGGGACCCCAAGGCATTCTCATTGATAAGCTTTATCTTGTTGGAAGTATGAGACTTCCAAACAATGTAGTTGCGGCTTTAAATTCTAAAATTGAAGCTACTCAGCGTGCTCAACAAAGAGAGAATGAAGTACAAGAAGCTAAGGCACAGGCAGCAAAAGAAGTTGCTACAGCTGAAGGATCTGCTAAAGCTGCTCTCATGAAGGCCAAGGCAGAAGCAGAAGCTAACCAATTAAAACTAAGAACATTAACTCCAGAACTTATAAGATATGAAGCTATTCAAAGATGGAATGGCGTTCTTCCTCAAGTATCTGGTGGAGTTGTTCCATTTCTTAATCTAGATAATATGAAAGGAACCAAATAATGAATACAGTAAAAACAGAAAAAGGAACAGTACTTCCATTGACAAATCTAAAAGGCAAAGATTATCTAATGGTTGCATATAGACTTCAATGGTTTAATGAAAAAGTTGATAACTTTGAAATCGAAACCCAGTTTCTTCATCTTGATGATACACAAACTGTTGCCAGAGCTACAGTAACTGTAATGGATAAAGATGGAAAAGTTGTTAAGAAAGCTACAGCTACTAAAAGAGAAACTAAATCAGATTTTACTGATCATACCGAAAAGGCCGAAACTTCAGCAATAGGTAGAGCTGTTGCGTTGCTTGGATATGGTACTCAGTTCGCACTCGCTGATCTGGATGAGGGAGAACGTCTAGCAGACAGTCCATTAACAAATACCAAAGCAGCAACATCAAAGCCAGCTCCTACTCCATCAACTACAACAGTAGCTAATTCGACATCAACCACAGTTCCAGAGAGGAAATCCTCTTTTAGAAAAACCAAAATCTCTGATAATGGTAATAATCATGATGTTCCTAAAACTGAAACAGAAAAGACAAAATCTTCTTCAGATGGTTGGGAATAATGGATTTAATACAAATCTATGCTGTAGGAATGTTATCACTTCATTTAGCAATGACAGGTATAACTCTATCTATAGTTGATTCAAAAGCTTTCTTACAAGTTTTAACTAATTTAAGTTTAGCTATACCGATGTATGGACGTATTTTTGGTTGGTGGTAAATGAGTGTAATAGAAGAAAAATTAAATAATTTACATGAAGAAACTAAAAAAGAATCATTACCACCACCTCAACCAACAGATCCAGTTGAAGCTGCATCTTTAATATTCGGAATGTATTATCCTAAGTTTCTTCAACTTATACTTGGACTTTCTAATAAGTCATTGAAGAGATTAATAAGAGCATTAATAGGAATTCCCTTAGAAGAAGCAATGCCTAATTTTAAAAATGAAAAAGAACGTGCTGCATTTGCTATAGGTGAAAGATTACTTGAAGCAAAAACATTGATTATTATTCATACAATGTATCAAAAACAAAAAGATTTAGAAAAATTTCAATTGGATTCTCAAACAGAGAATAAAGAAACTGAAACAAATGATAACGATAATAAGGAGATAAAAAATGGCTAAATTACAAAGAACAGTTGTTGGTTCTATTTATAGAGCTAAAGATAAAACAAAATCAGATTATATTCATTTTCGCGGAGACACCAAAATCAAAAATACATTTCTAGAAGCTCTTAATAAAATGGATGAAAAAAAGGGTCTTAGTTTGATTTTAGAAAGTAAGACCGCCCAACTTACAAGTCTTGATAGTGCATTAGCTGAAGGGAAGCTTTCTGAAGATATAGCTGGAAAGATTCGTGAACGAATCAACAAGATCCCTGACTATGTTCGTTTTGAGATTATTTTGCTCAGCTAGTAACACACTGTAAGTCGTAAAAGGGACTGAGTACCCACAACAGTGGGCATCATCTTTCCTCCTAACTCGGTCCCTTTGATTTCTGTTTTAAGATGGATATGTTATATCAAAATTTCAGGAAGGGTCTACGTAGCTTTCCAAAATTAATTCTCTATAAACCAGAAACAAATGGTATATATCTCAAAGATAAAGAAGCAGATTACTATGTCAGTCTTTATCAATATACAGAAGAACATAAAAAAATTATTGAAGAAAAGAAAACTGTTTCTGGAATCACTGATACAAGCACAGATAAGTTATATTTTGATTTTGATAGTAAAGATAATTTAGAATTAGCAAAACAAGACGCAATAACTTTAGCCCATCGACTAATAGATGATATGAGAATCGAGCAAGAATCTATTAGATTTTATTTTAGTGGAAATAAAGGATTTACTGTAGAATTATGGATTGATAAACGATTATCTCCTAAAGAATTTAAAGATATAATTTATCGTTTAGGAAGTGATTTACAAACTTGCGACCTAACAGTTTCTGATCCTAATAGAATTGTTAGAGTTTCTAATACTAAGCATCAAACTAGTGGTCTATATAAAATTCCTTTAAAGGTAGAAGAGCTAGATGAATGGAGTATTGAACAGATAAAAGAAATCGCTAAAAAACCACGTGATTTAAAACTTAATAGAATAAAAGCTAAGTTAAATGTAGATTTACTTCCTGAAGCTAAGGTTAAAGAACGTAAAATAACACATACGAATAATCTGGAATTAAACTGGGATGAAAAACCAAAGAATTGGAGAAATTGTAAATGGGCTTTATCACAAGGACTTTTTGATGAAGGTGAAAGAGATACGGCTCTTATGATATTGGCAGCTACATATAGAGCATTAGGATTAGATAAAGATGCTACATATAATGCTTGTGATGCAGCTGTTGAGAAACAAGCAGAAAGAACAGGTGGAGAAAAATATTCTAAAGAAGAATTATGGCGTCATGTTATTGAAGGTTCTGTTTTTAAAGATACATGGCAAGGTGGACAATATAGTTGTAAAAAAGATATTTGGTTGAAGAAATATTGTGCTTCTCTTAGTGAACATCAATGTTCTCAAGATGAACAAGAAGAAGATCACTTGGATTGTATTTCATTAAATCAAATGACAAATGAATTTATTCAATATGCTAAAGAATTTCAATTCAATATAATTAAAACTGGTTTAAAAGAATTAGATGATAATGTACATTTAATGGTAAGTAGTTTAGTGGGTTTACTTGGTCAACCAGGTTGTGGTAAGACTTCATTATCGTTGAATTATTTGATACATACTTCATTAAATAATATTCCTTCTCTCATGTTAAGTCTCGATATGAGTTTGCCATTAATCTATGGAAAATTAATTCAAAAATTATCTAGATATACATTTGCCAACGCAATGGAATTATTCAAAAATCCTATAAAAGAAAAAGAGCGCGATAAATTAATACAATTGATTCATGAAAATTATTCCAATATTGGATTTAATTTTAAACCAGGACTTACAATACCAGAGATTAAAAAAGTAGTAATGAAAAGAGAACAGAATACGGGTAAAAAAGTTAAACTTTTAGTAGTAGATTATTTAGAATGCGTGGCTGGTTTACATCATGATCCAATGCTTAACGCTGGAATGATTTCAACACAACTAATGAATTTAGCCAAAGAAATGTCATTGTGTGTTTTATTACTTCTTCAAACTCAAAAACATGCTACTCCAGATATTTCAGATCCATTACTTTCTTTGCGTCAAATTAAAGGTAGCTCCTTAATAGAACAAAATTGTTCTGTAATTCTTACTCTATGGAGAGAAGGTTATAATCCTTCAACAATAGAAGATGATAATTATGCTTCAATTGCTGTTGTAAAAAATAGGTTCGGCCCATTATGGCGCGGGGATTTTAAATGGACCGGCATTACTGGAAATATTGATAGTTTAAATGACCAAGAAAAATTAGAATTTGAAGAATTAAAAGAAAAAAAACGAGAAGAACGTTTAAGAAAGTTACAATTATTAGAAGTCGATAGTAAAATTAAAAAAGCTTCCATAAATAAAGCAGAATGGGAAACTTGAAATACAATCCATTAATTTATGGTAAAAATCAAATTGAGAATATTGTATCCATTGAACTTCAAGATGGATGTGCTGAGATATTTTTAGAAGATTCTAAGGGTATAAAAACAGAAGTTATACCTACTAAATATAATTGGATACTTTCTTATAAACCACTTGATTCGTCATGGATAAAACTTAAAGGAGATCTCCATTATTGTTGGGGCAAACAATATGAATCCAAAAGAGAATTTTTAACAGACAGAAGTCGATATAAGAATCAAGATATTTTTTCGATTTATAACGAAAAAGAAGCCTTTATGATTAATAAAGGTGTAACGTATTTTAAGGGAATGAAATATACTGATGTATCTGTACTCGCTTTTGATATTGAAGCAACAACACTTGAACATGACGACAAAGCCAAAGTTCTTCTTATTGCAAATACATTCTGTAAAAATGGAAAAATAGAAAGAAAATTATTTGCTTATGATCAATATAAAAACGATGCGAAATTTTTTGATGCTTGGTGTTCATGGGTTAGAGAAATTAATCCCTCGGTTATAACTGGGCATAACATTGTTATATATGATTTGCCCTATTTATATTTTTGTGCTAGTAAAGCAGGTACAACATTGGATTTAGGTAGAGATGGTTCATCTATTCGTTTTAATATCTATGATTCGAAATTAAGAAAAGACGGAAGTCAATTTTATACATATAGAAAATGTCATATTTATGGAAGAGAAATAATTGATACATTTTTTTTAGCTTTGAAATATGATGTAGCCAGAAATTATGAGAGTTATAGTTTAAAACAAATTATTAAACAAGAAAATATGGAAGTAAAAGATCGACAATTTTATGATGCATTCCAAATAAGGAATAATTATAAAATATTCTCAGAATGGAATAAAATCAAAAAATACGCAGAACATGATGGAGATGATGCTCTTGCTTTATATAATCTAATGATTCCGAGTTTTTTTTATTTAACACAGCATATTCCTAAACCTTTTCAATTAATGATCGAAAGTGCAGCCGGTAGTCAAATTAATGCTTTTTTAATAAGAAGTTATTTACAAGACAGTCATTCTATTCCCAAATCTACTCCTACATATAAATTTGAAGGAGCAATTAGTTTGGGTAATCCTGGAATATATCATCATGCAATGAAAGTGGATATCAGTTCTCTCTATCCAAATATTATTCTTACATATGATTTATATGATGTAAAAAAAGATCCTAATCAAAATTTTTTAAAAGCAGCTCAATATTTCACTGAAGAGCGATTAAAAAATAAAAAGCTAGCCAATGAAACAAATGAAAGATATTATAGAGATATAGAACAATCCCAAAAAATTGTTATTAATTCATTTTATGGATTTATGGCAGCAGATGGATTAAATTTTAATAGTCCATCAAATGCTGAATTTATTACAAAGAAGGGTAGAGAAATTTTACAAAAAACCATAGATTGGGTGAATAATAATAAATATACATTGATTAATGCTGATACTGATTCTGTTACTATATGTAATGGTGGGGGGTTAGATGAATTACAACAACAAGAAATTCTTAATAATATTAATTCTTTATTTCCTAAGTCTATTCGATTCACACATGATGGTTATTTTCAACATGTTCTTGTTGTAAAGGCGAAAAATTATGTTCTTGATACTGGAGATAAATTAAAAATAAAAGGTAGCGCTCTTAAAGCTACACATAAAGAAAAAGCTATACAAGATTTTATTAAAGAATTTATACAAGCTTTATTGAGCAATAAAACAGAAGAACTCATTTCTATATATCATAACTATATAAAAGAATGCACAAATATTACTGATATAAAAAGATGGACATCTAAAAAAACAATTACTTCAAAAGTATTAAATCCACATAGGACCAATGAAGCAAAAATTCTTGCTGCTATTGAAGAAGATGGAGATACACATCAAGAAGGAGATAAAATCAAAGTATATTTTGATGTTAATGGTAATTTACGACAAGAAGAATTTTGGAATAACAATCATGATCCATATAGATTAATGGAAAAATTATTTAAAACTGTCAAAATATTTGAAAATGTTTTAGATAAAAGTTTGTTTATAAATTATTCTCTCAAAACAAAGAGAACGTTGTTAACACAAATATGAATTTCAGAAGAGGACATGAGATTTTAAATATAGCTAAGAAGATATCATATAATATACTTCCGAATGAAAATGATGTATTTGAAGCACTAGATTTTTTTCCTCCAAAAGACACAAAAATTATCATTATAGGACAAGATCCTTATCCTAATAAAGATGATGCAATGGGATTAGCATTTTCTATTCGCCATAATAAAATTCCTCCATCGTTAAAAAATATATTTAAAGAATTACAAAATGACTTGGGTTATGGCTATCCAAATACAGGCGATTTAACTTCATGGGCTGCACAAGGAATACTTCTTTTAAATAGTATCCTCACAGTAGAAGAAGGACAATCTCTTTCTCATGTTAATATTGGATGGGAAGGATATACTAATGAATTAATTCAGAAAGTTATTGATTATAATAAGCCTTTAGTGATTATCTGTTGGGGTAATTACGCAAAAGAAAAGTTGAAAAATCTCCGAATTCATGATAATATATTAGTATTAACTGGTGGTCATCCGAGTCCGTTGAATCGAACAGGAAGTTTTTTTGGGAAAAAATATTTCTCTAAAGCAAACAAATGGTTAATAGAACATAACATTAAACCTATAGATTGGAAATTATGAAAGATTTGTTTAAATCCGAAGATTTTAAAGATTTAATTATTACCGCTTGTTATCAAAATAAAGAAGAATATCTTGAAACAATGAGAGTTGCTGCGGTATTAGCAAATCAGGTTTTTAACAAATGGTTAGAAAAAGCTAAAACTGTATATAATACAGATCCAGATGAAGGGTGTTGGCAAGAAGGATGGGCATCTACTTCTACTGATGGATTACCTTCTGCTAAGTTAGTTTGTATTGAAGATAATGAGCAAGGTCCTAACACGAACTTGCAAGATTAATATGAATAGAATTATACAATTAGCTAAAAAACTCAGTTATAAATCAGATCATAGAGCACACAAGCTTGGTTGTGTAATTGTTAACAAAAATAAAATTATATCATTGGGATGGAATAGAATTAAAACACATCCCAAATCTCCTCATAAATTTAAATCAATTCATGCCGAATTTCATGCTATCTTAGGTGTAGATGAACGAGAATTAAATGGAGCGACTGTTTATATTTATAGAGAACAAAAGAATGGTAAACTAGGTAAAGCTCGTCCTTGTTCTAGTTGTTGGAAAATGTTAGAAAATGTAGGAATTTCTGAAATAATATATTCAGATTATGATGGAATGAAAAGAGAAAGGATATGAGCATTCCTAAAGATATTACTTCTAAACATTTAACAATTGATGCCTGGGCGATATTAAGTGGTTACAGAGGAAGTATAGCTCACGGAATGTATGTTCCAAAAGATAATCCAAATAGTATTGATGATAAAGATGTTATGACAGTATTTCTAGCTCCATTTGATTATTATACTACATTAGAAACTCATGGGTTATCTCGCGGAACGAAAGAAATTTTGGAAGGTGAATGGGATGTTGTTTGTTACGAATTTAAAAAATTTATTAGTTTATTAATTAAAGGTAATCCAAATGTTATTTCTTTATTATGGCTAGAACCTAATTATTATATTAAGGTAACTGATATAGGACAATCTTTATTGATTAATAGAGATGTATTTTCATCAAAGCAAATTTATCATTCCTTTTCTGGATATGCTTATTCGCAATTAAAAAAAATGACAAGCTTTTCTTTTGAAGGATATATGGGAGAAAAACGAAAAAAATTAGTAGAAAAATTTGGATATGACTGTAAAAATGCAGCTCATTTAATTCGTCTTTTACGTATGGCTATAGAATTTTTGCATGAAGGGGTATTTTTTGTTCAAAGACCAGATGCTACTCAATTGCTAGATATTAAATTAGGAATGTGGTCACTAGATCAAGTTAAAAAAGAAGCTGAAAATTTATTTAAAAGGACAGAAGAAGCTTATGATAAATCTAAGCTACCTAATCAAGTTGATTTGAAAAAAATAAATGAATTAATGGTTGATTGTTTTAAAGAACATTTTTATGGAGAATTCATATGAGCGACTTTCGGGTAGAAATTACTGATATCAAAGCAGTAAGACATCATCCCAATGCTGATAGATTAGATATTGTAAATATATTTGGTTGGGAAGTTGTAACATCTAAAGATACTTATAAAGTTGGTGATAAAGTATGTTATTTTCCTGTTGATTGTATTATAAGTGAAGATTTGGAAAAAATATTGTTTCCTCCTGATTCTAAAATTAAATTAACTAATAGACGTATTAAAAGTATAAAATTGCGCGGACAAATAAGTCAAGGAATGATTGCTAATCCTAAACTTATAGGAGTGGATCATTTTAATATCGATAAAAATGTAGCTGAGTATTTAAAATGTATTAAATATGAACCACCAGAAATATCTAAACCAAGAGGAATGCAGGTTAGATCCAAAAAACAAGTCAATCCTAATTTTCGTAAATATACTGATATTCAAAATTATAAATATTATAATGAAGTATTTCAACAAGGGGAACTTGTTGTTATTACTGAAAAATGTCACGGCACCTCGTGGCGTGGAGGTTGGGTGAAAAACGATGCTAATACTTTGTGGAAGAAAATAAGAAAATTATTTGGTCGGCTTCCTGAATGGGAATTTGTTTGGGGAAGTCATAATGTTCAAATTCAAAATAAATTATTTCATAAGGGCTTTTATGATGTAGATGTATATTCGAAAATGGTTAAACAATATGATTTAAAAAATCTTATTCCAAAAGGTTATGTTCTTTATGGAGAAATAGTTGGTTATAATATTCAAAAGAATTTCCATTATGATTGTGTTCCAGGGGAACATAAACTCTTTTTATTTGATGTAAAATTTAATGACAAATGGTTAGATTATGAAGATTTTAAAATTACAGTAGATGCTTTAAAATTATCTAGAGTTCCTGAATTATTTACTGGTCCATATGATCCGGCTATTGTTGATAAACTTAGAAGCGGAACTAGTATATTAGATGAAAATACCATTAAAGAAGGTATTGTAATTAAAACAATTAAAGAAACAGAATGTTCACTTGGAAGAAAAATATTAAAATTTATAAATGATGAATATTATTTATTAAAAGACGGAACGGATTATCATTAGTGGAAAAAACAGAACAAAAATTTCATAAAATATATGGTGTATGGCCGCATTTAGGTTGGGGAGTTATGATCGTATTATATACTCCAACCGAATGTGAATATGTTCATTTTACATTCGAAGATACAAATGAAAAACAAATAATCAATCAAAAACTTTGGGATGAATATAATTCAAATGAACGAATAAAATAATGGGATTTTTCAAAGTTAAAAGTAAAAAGAAATTAATTGATCTTAAAGAAGGCGAACAAATTCCTGAAAGTGATTTTGCCTCAATTTGTCCAGATGGAACGTTTATTCAATTTGAATATACCGAAGAAGAATATAAATCTCAACCTTACGAAGTTAAACCTGGAATTTGGACTATACAAAAGACAAATCGTGGCTTAAAACTAGAACCAACATCTTTTGTCACTGAAAATATTTTAGAAAGTTTTATAAATACTAAAGAACTCATGAATAAGATTGGTTGTTTCTTTAGAAATTTTGATAAGTATAAGAAATACGGAATTGAAATACCTAAAAGAGCAGCTTTATTATATGGTCCCGCAGGTGCAGGAAAATCTACTTCACTTATTAAAGTCTGTCAACACTATGCAAAAGATGGAACAACTACTATTGTTATATGGCCTACAGATAAATTAGATCCTTATGAAGTCAAAGATTTTTTTAAAACATTCACTTATACTGATGTTCATAAAGTAATTATGATAGCTGAAGATATAGGTGGAGCTGAAGCAGAACATGTTAAAATAAAAAGTGTGAGCAGTTTATTATCTTTGTTAGATAATAAAGAAAAAATTTTTACTAAGCCTACATTTATTATAGCTACAACAAATTTTCCGGAAAATTTCTTAGGTAATATAACTAATCGGCCCGGAAGATTTGATGATAAATTAGAAATGACATATCCTAATTCTGAAGCAAGATATGAACTTCTCAAATTTTTTGGACAAGGTGAGATTCCAGAAAATGTTTTACTTCAAATTAAACAAAAGAAATATTCTGAATTATCTGCAGCTCATATACACGAAGTGATTATTCGCTCTGCAATTCATGAAATTTCTATAGAAGATGCATTAGATGGCGTACAAAAAGAGATTGAAATATATAAAAAGAGTTTCGATAAGAAAAAATTAAGTAAGATTGGAATTACCAATTCTGTATATGAGGACGATGATTAATGGTATTTAATTTACAAACTTATAAAAAAACAAAAATTGTTTCAAAAGATTTAGAAGAGATTTTAAAACACATTTTGATAATCAAAAAACTTCTAGCTAAATATACAAAATATACACCTGTAAAAGATCTATATACAAATATTCTACATAATGAAGCATTGTTGTATGGTTATCTTAAAAAATGTAGAGAAATAGTCAAAAACAAAGGATCTATGGATGAAATAAAAAACCCCAAAACGCAAAATATTATATAAATATATTAACTTTTAATAAAATATGATATAGTGTAACTGGAGACAAAATGAAACCGAAAATTTTATTATATGATATAGAGACAGCTCCTAATCTGGCCTACGTGTGGGGTAAATATGAACAAGATGTTATTGCTTATAAACAAGAATGGAACATGCTTTCATTTGCCTATAAATGGCTTGGTGAATCAGAAATAAAATGTGTTACTTTACAGGATTTTTCAGATAAAACCGATAAACATTTAGTAACAAAACTTCATAAACTTTTTAATGAAGCTGATGTAATTGTTGCACATAACGGTGATGAATTTGATCAAAAGAAAGCTAAGGCTCGATTTATTTATCATGGACTAAAGCCTACTAGAATTGTGCCCAGTATTGATACAAAGAAAGTCGCAAAAAAATATTTTAACTTCAATAGTAATAGTCTAAATGATCTTGGAGAACACCTTGGCCTAGGAACCAAAGTAAAACATTCTGGTTTTGATTTATGGCTTGGGTGTATGAACGGAGATCAGAAAAGTTGGAAGTTAATGGCGCGTTATAATAAGCAAGATGTTGTTCTTCTAGAAAAGATTTACAATAAATTTCTTCCTTGGATGTATACTCATCCTAATATGTCATTGATTCGAAAACAAATTAAAGGATGTCCTAAATGTGGTTCACAGAATACTAAAAAAGATGGAGTTAGAGCTAACTCACAAACATTACAACAACAACATCAATGTAAAGAGTGTGGAGGATATTTTCTTACTAGGTTATCAAAATGATTAGTAAAGAACATCAAATAGTAATAATAGCGTATTTAGAAGCAAAACTTGGTCTTGAAGAAGAATGGTATATTACACCACAAGATGTATTCTTTAATAGAACACCAAATGAAATTGTTATGGTAGGTGAGGGAGATCAAGTAATAATGTTTTTAGAAGTAAGACTAGGATTAAGACCAGGAATTGCTTTTTGACATTTCTAATAAATATGCTAGTTGTTTGTGCTCTTTATTTTGATGGGCCAATTATTAAAGGCAAAATTGTTGCGCAAAATAAAGAATTCTTATTTGTTAAAACAGGTGCGGGAGACATTTATATGGTAAGTCCAATGCTTTGTGGTATATTGAAATAAACTGAGGCGGTGTAGGGCTGTGGTTGACAAGCCTATGTCAAGTAATTCCGAAGTCTGCGAAGGGACGGTGAGCCATTAGGACACACAGTAGGATGTTTCGTCTGGCCCAGGAAGCGATTCGCTACGAAAAAGTAAGTACTGCGAACATTAGATCTATATTCGTAGCTACAGATCTTAAAAAAGCCAGATGCCGGGGTCGCGTCCGGCCCTCAGTTAATTAAATATATTGACAAATGTTGTAATTAATGTATAATAAAACAATAAGGAGATCAAATGAAACTATATGAATATGTTGTATTCTTCAATCCGAAAAATACTGATAAGAAAAAGCATGAAGAAGCTAAAATTCTAGTTGGTCCTAAAACAGTACTAACTAATGATGAAAAGACTGCTATGTTAATAGCTGGTAGAGAAATTCCTGAGAGTTTCTTAAATAGGCTAGATCAAGTAGAGGTAGCTGTACGTTCTTTTTAAGAGGGAGAAAAGTCGAGGAACAGCCTTCTTCTCCATCGTATCAATTTAGAAATGATTTGTTCCAACCAACATATACAATATCAACAAGTGCTACAGAATATTCACTACCAACAACTGTATATGCTTCCGCTAATAGTTTAAATCTTAACCAAAAGGAGCTAATCAATGTCAAATGAACAAGTAAAAAAAGATAATTTTAAATTTGTTGTAGGAGATAATTTTTTGAATCCTCTCATGGATTATCTTGTGAAAAGACCTTATTCTGAAGTATATCAACTTATGGATTACATCAGAAGTCTACAACCAGTTAACAAAACACCAGTAAAAGAGAATACTGCAGAATCTAATAATGGTTCTGCAGAAGAAAAAACTCCTGTGACTGTAACCGAAGAAGAAACACCTATTGTTAATGCGTAATTTCAATGTCTGGAGTAAAACATGACCAAGGTAAACCACGTTGCTCGCTTTTACCTTCCATTGCTTTATTAAAGATAGCTGAAATTCTTACATTTGGTGAAAAGAAATATAAAACTCATAACTGGAGAAAAGGCATGGCATGGAGTAGAATACTCGATGCTACTTATAGACATTTACTTAAATACAACAATAATATAGCAACTCGTAAAGATAAAGAAACCAGAATTAGCCATCTTGCTCATGCTGCTACTAATTTATTATTTCTTATTGAATATGAGGAGTATAATATAGGTGAAGATGATTTATGGAAAGGACATGGAAATCATGAATTACCGAGAAGAAGTCCTCAAAACGGTAAACGTAAAACTAAACCAACTTGAACTTCTTATTAATGCCACATTAGGTTTAGCCGGTGAAGCTGGTGAAGTTTCAGATGTTGTTAAAAAGTATATATTTCATAAACATGTTCTTAATAAAGATGAATTAATTAAAGAATTAGGAGATTGTTTATGGTATATAGAAGTAATTTCCCATATTTTAGAAATCTCTACAGAAGAGGTGAAAAAACGTAATATAGAAAAACTTCGTAAGCGTTATCCAAATGGATTTACCGAAGAGGCTTCTATAAATCGAAATGAGTAAAAAATATAATAGAGAAATTGATGAGAAGTATAGATTAGAAAATCTTGTTAGAGAACAAAAATCTATTATAAGACAATTAAATAAGAAACTTAGAAGAATTTCTAGAGGTTATAGAAGTTATTTAGATAAAGATATATTTGAAGAAGTAGAGTCAATAACTACTTCTAAAGAAATAGAAAAAGTTTGTTTTGAATGTGAAAAGGGAATTTTGGAATTAAAAATTCTCCTCAATAGAAGATGGCGTGAATGTAATATATGTTCCTATAGAACTAAAGTTAAAATCCAACAATCTGATGGATCATGGAAAAAAATGTAAAGAAATTTAAGTTACCTAAGTTAGAATCATGGCTTCGTACTAAATTACGTAGAATTTCAATTCAATGGCCTGCTAAAAATGAAGCTCTAAAACGTGCTCGTGCAGAACGAGGTAAATATCAATGTGCCGAATGTAATAAATTATTTCCTCATAAAAAAGTTCACGTGGATCATCTAAAATCTGTTATTAATATTAAAACCGGTTTTACTGATTGGAATGAATTTATTTCTAGATTATTTGTAGATATCGATGGCCTGCAAATTTTATGTTTAAGATGTCATGACAACAAAACTTTTCTAGAAGATGGAATGAGAATGTATTATAAAAACAAGAAGAAAAAGAGTAAACATGAAAGGCTTTCGCCAATACCTACAGTCCCTCTTAAAATCTGAAGATGAAGAAAAGGTAAAACTAGTTACTGTAATTCTGGAATTAGAAGATGCTATTCAAGATTCGTTGGATTGGATGCCAAATGAGGGAGAAAATCTAACTGTGAAAGAATTTCTTGCAGATAAATTAAAAGAATGTTATAATATATTAGAAATAGACAATGAATAAATATCGTAAAAAACCCATAATAATTGAAGCGACTCAATGGTTTAAGAATGGAGACCATCCAGAAGATGGAGATAACAGGTATAGGGGAGATGATGGAATGCTTCACCAGGGGGAGGGCAAAATAGTTAGATACTTTCGAAATCCAGGAATTGATGGCACTAATGTCTGTGCGAAATGTCACACAATTGTACATTTACATGGTTGGATTGATACTTTAGAAGGAGGACATACAGTTTGTCCTGGAGATTTTATCATTACTGGAATTAAGGGTGAATATTATCCTTGTAAGCCTGATATTTTTGTATCACTTTATGACAAAGTATAGGCATTTATTTGCAAATTATTATGAAGGAGAATAAAATGAAATTAGACTTATTATGGGTGAAAGATCCAAGTACTGATAAGGCATCAGTATCTTTAACTAATTTTGTTATTTCAGTAACATTTTTATTAATTGCCGGAATCTTACATATGACAGGTAAAGTGGAAAGCACAAGTCTTGCAGTAGAGTACTTTGGTATATCAGCAGCTTTATATTTTTCGCGTCGTTTGAACATTGCTGGGAAATCATTTTCTTCTGATGATTCTAAGGAAGAAAAGTAGATGAAACAATATAATCCTCATAAACATGGTGCTTATGATGTCAGGGTTGATGATTGTGAAATTTGTGGTTGGGGTCAATTATACCAGCGATGTAGAGGTAAAAATTGTAAAAACTTTGCGTGCGATGGCTATTGTATGTTAGACGGTCCACGTTGTTGTCAATGTTGGAAGCCAGAGGATAATAGAAAAGATATTACATGAAATTTAAAGCAGAAGATTTTACTGGTCCTTTTAAAGACGGATCAACTGGACTTTGTGGCTGGGTAAATGAAAGACATGCTTTTGGACATGCTTTTGAACCTCTATTTACGGCGGAAATGTGCGCACATAATGCTAATTTACTATTACAAAAATGGTTGGATTCTGCTCAAGAAGTCTATGGAAGAGAAGAAGGACCATTTTTTACATTCGAAGGGTTACCTGCTCCCTTTCATAAAGGAGTTGACAAACTTGTCACTCATAAAGCTAAACTAGTTTGTGTAGAAAAATTAAAGGGTTAAATGGAATATCTAGTTGGAATTATTATCGCATTACTAGGCGCTTTCTTTTATGTGAACACTAAGCGTAAAAGTTCTGAAGCTCTTTTAGAAAACAATGAAGTAAATAAAAAGCTAAATGAACAAGATAAAGAAATCGCAAAAGATAGTGGACTTCTTGAAGCTGAAGCTATTAAACGTAAACAACTTGAAGAAGAAATGAAGAAAAAGGGAACAAATGTTACTGCGGATGAATTAAATAGATTATTAAAAAATGACCAATAAAAATTTATGAGGATCTTATGGCAACGAAATAGTTCCTATAAAACAAGATGAACCTGCTAAATTTGATGGGTTTCTTATTGATCAAGACCATGCCAATCGAATTAAACAAATTGGTCAAGAACGTGATGGCTATAAACTCATTAATGAATCTTTAGGTAACAGTTTGAAATTACAAGAAAATATCATTAAATCACATGAAAATAAAGTAAATCTGTTAGTAGAACAAAATGACAAACTTGCCAAGTCACTTTATTCGGAACGTACTATGACAACATGGGAACGAGTAGGATGGTTCGTCTTAGGAATAACAGCAACTGGTATCGGAGCTTATGCCCTTAAAAATCTTGCCAAATAGCCTCACAGATCAACAGTTATTAAATGAGCTAGAGAAAGCCCCAGAAAAGCTACAAGAACTCTACATAAGCCAATTTAACGATGATGTGGTGGGTTTCTGTACCCATTTTGATATCCAATCAGGCACTTTTACTGTTCGACAGACCTTATTATATAAACTGTACAAACTTTGGTCATTTGAGCCTGTTTCTAGAGAAACATTTGGACGCAGAATAAATCAATATATTTTACCTCACCAGAAAGGTAGATATTGGTATTATTTGTTAGATATCAATGCTTTAAAGATATCAATAGAAGCATACAAAATACTACAAAAGCAGATAAGAGATAAAACTAAGTCTCCACATTATAAAAGACATTTTGAGAATTTCATTAAACATTATGATATAAAATCAGGTACTTATTGGATTGAATCATTTATGCTTTACTATTTATATGATAAATGGATATATAAAATACATAAACATAATCCAATGGGAGAATTTCAATTTTTTAATTTTTGTAAGATATATTTCGATTACAAAAGAAAAACTTCAAATAGAGTAATGTGGTTTAAAGTAAATAAAGCTATAAGCAATTACTTTACAAAGGAGGAATATGAAGAAATAAGAAAAGGTAGAGAAAAATATAATCATGATTATCAAAGAGAAAAAGTTAAGAAAGAAACAACAAAAAATAATAAAAAAGAAGATTAATAGAAGAAACCAAGAGAAATATTCGGCCTTGAAACCCAGATTTAATTTACGCACCAGATTTCATGAATTAGATTATGATTATGTAGATGAACTTTCTAAGAAAGATAAAGCATGGCTTAATACATTTACAGAAGCTTATATACATGCTAGTATTACAAAGAAGGGTAAGAAATTATTTAGGACAAAAGAATCTAGAAAAGAAATTTATGATAGGAATAATGCAAGAAATAGATGTATATTGTCTAGAGCAAAGGCTTGTGGCAAAGCTATTCCATTAGAAGAAATTGGATATGATATTATTGATAAAAATAATGAAGATGAAATGATTGAAAAGTTGGATAAGAAACTAGAAAAGATTAAAGAACTTAGCAAGTCCTCCAGCAACACTAAGAAATAGAGCTATGATACCAAAGAATTTTATAATTCCTTCTACCATTGCTGTATGTTTTTTCATTGGTTCGATTTCTGTTTCTATTTTTTCTGTTTGTTTCTGTAGTAAATCTGTGCGTTGAATGTGATATTTTATAGATTCTTCTTGCCTAACTAGAGTTTTATCAATATTGTCGATTTTATTATCAAGTTTATCGAACTTGTCTAATATTAAATTTTTAAACTCTTCCATTATCGTTCTTCTATTTTACGTGCTTCTATTTCTTCTTCACCACGTAGTTCAGGGAGATCTTCTGCTGAAATTAAAAGTCTTGCTTTAGGATTTTGCATTATAGTAAATAAAGCAGCATTTTTAGCTGCAGCATTCTTTTCACTTAATCCTTTCATTAAAGAAGCTCCTAGTTTTTGTGTTCCTGGCATTTTCATTAATACATTCGCAATTGTTCCCAAGGTATTTTCAGATGCTTGGTATAGTTTCTTAGCCATAGGAGCTAATTTTTTTTCTACAACACCTATAGTTTGCGCTGCTCCATAAGCTCTACCTAATGCAAATGGAGAAAATCCGGTAACTGTACGTTCTAATATTTCAGATGGACTAAGCGATCTCAGTCCAATTGTCCTAGGTTGATAACCAAGAATATGTCTTTGTATAGAAAATTTATCAGAAATATCTTCAATATCCTTTTTTAATGTTTCAGGATCTAATTTAAACTTTTTAAGAATTGTTTCAGGAGCATTTTCTTTAAAACCCAGTTCTTTTAATTTTCCAATAATTTCAGGATCTTTTTTGAATGCTTCTAGATTTTTTAAAAGATTTGCAAATGTAGCAGCTTCATCTCTTTTTTCTGCACCAGGACTACGTAATCTATCTAAAATACCTTCTATATTATCATATAGATTCTTTTCTGCTTTTCTTAAATCACCATACCAAACATCAACAAGCTCAGGATCTCTTCCTCGTGCTATAATTGTTTCACTGCCAGATCTACGTAGTTTATTAAATACTTTAGAAAGAACTCCTAATGGAGGTAAATCTTTTTCTAGATTGTCTTTTATTCCACGTTGAAACTTATTAGCTATATTAATTATTTGAGAACTTTTACCATCTTGAGCAATAGTTAAAACTATTTGTCTTAGATCAAATAATGCTCTTGGAGATAATTTGGCTGTAGGTAATTTATATAATTCTTGAATTAAATTAGTTGCATCTTGTCTGCCTCTAAGAATAGGATTATCTTGTATAGCTTTTCCTAATTCTTTAGCTGTGTTTATAACCTCATTACTTATATCAATTTTCACACCTTTCGCGGTTGAATTATCGAGTACGTCACCAATCATTTTTCCAAATGTGTCTTCTGCATCAGTAAAACGTTTAGTCATATTAGTGACAGTTTCTGTACGTTTAAGTCCCATTTCTCTTATTGCTTCAGGAGCTTCAGAAATAACTTCTCCACCTCTAGCCATTTGTTTAGCTGTTAAAAATTGTTTTAATTTAGGAGATTCTTCTATATAATTCTTTAACTTTTGTTTAATTCCTGGAGTAACTTTCATAGCAGTACCAGCTATTACTCCACCAAATACTCCACCAGTTGCAGCTCCACCTATAACATCAGCAGCAAATCTTTCTCTTTGTGCCTCTTCTGCACCTAATAATTCAGCTTTTGACACACCAGCAGCTTGAACGGCTCCTAATTGTGCACCTGTGAGAGCAGCTTTTCCTGCTTCTCTTAGTAATGCTCTTCGTCCTAATGCAGCTGCTCCTCTAGCGCCTGTTACAGTTAATCCTGCGCCAGCTGTTGTTAAGGCAGGAAGAACAGTACCTGCAATTTCTCCAGCCCCAAAAGCATAAGGACTTCTTTCTCTCGCTTCTTCTAAAGCTTTTTCTGCAGCTCTTTGTTTTTCTCTGTAAGTTTCTAACCAAGCTCTACCTTTTTCACCTCTTAAGAAACTTTCTATCTTTTCACCAGTCGCACCAGCTGCACCAGCAATTTCTCCTGCAAATCCTAAAGTGGCACCTTCTGCTAATCCTTTAGCTATATCTTCAGTAGTTTCTAAAGTAGAAGTACCTATTTCTTCTACAGGAACACCTAGTTTTTCTTTTAGAACTTCAGGAACTGTTATAGGTACAGGAGGAATTTGTTCTGCTGCACCAAATTGATCACGTCTTTTACGAAGGTCTTCGAGACGTCTTTTTTGTTCAGGAGTCAAAGGCATATTATTTAGTTTTTTCTAAAGCTTCAAGAGCTTCTAATTCTTTTTGTTCTTGTCTACTTAAAGGACCTGAAGTCAAAGCACCAACTTCAGTCCATCTTTCTTCCCAGTTATCTTTAAATCTACGTTTAGCTTGATTTTGAAAAGGTTGAGCAAGTAAATTGTATTCTGATTCTCCAACTTCAGTTAATTGTTTAATAGTATTTTTAATATCTCTTACTGTTTTATCATCTAATAAACGAGGATTAGAACTTACCTTTGATAATTTAAGCATAATTGTATCCCAGAATCCTATTGCTCTTTGTGCCAATGCTATTTCACCTTCTCTTACTACGGAACCAGGATCTAAGGCACGGATTAAATTATATAAATGTGTAATATCATTAACAGCAGTTGGTGATTTAGGATAAATTTTTTCTGCAAAATTTCTTGCTCCGCGAACCTTAGATAATTCAGTTGCTTGTTTAGATTTTGCTAAAAGTGCTGAAGTTTTCGCAATCCATTTATCATCATCTTTTTCTTTATCTAATTCAGCTTCCCTTTTATTTGCCGCTTGTTTTGCTAAAGCAGCTTCAACTTTTAATTCTTTTGTTGCACGCAATCTTTCTTTTTGTAATTCTTGTCTAGCTTTACGTTCTTCTTCAGCCTCAAAATGTCTTACAGCAAATGGCATTAATTTTTCTGCATCAGAGGCACTTATACTTTTATCGAATTGTACACCAAATTTATTTAAGAAAATTCTAAAATTTTTAGATGTTTGACTTGTTGGGTCAAATTTTTCCATTTGAATTCGTTCTTTTAAATTTTGTACAATTTGATCTGCTTCTTGAGCTTGTTTTTCAAATAACTCTTGTGCAACAGGTTTAGTTCCAGCTATAGCAGTACCAATTAATTCACTAGCTTGGCCTAATCTGGCAGTTAATCTAGCTAATGAACTAGCTTTTTGTGCTTCTCTTAATTGATCTAATATACTAGGTCCTTCTTCAATGGGAATTTCTTCTGAAGAAGGAGGTATTTCAGTAGGTAATTTTGGAGAAGGCGGAACAGCCGAAGGTTGTCTCGTAAGAGTAGATGCTGCTTTTTCATCCTCTTCAGTCTTTAATATATCCATCATTTCCTGAAACTTTTGGAAATCACTTTCTCTCTTAGGTTGAGTCATTCTTGGTAAACCTTCGACTATACCTCTTTCCATAATATCTCTAAGACCTTGACGACTAGGAATAATTTGTTCTTCTGGAGAATATTGTCTTTTTTCTAAAAATTTATCAAGAAAACTTCTTGGCATGTTTTATTCCAATTCAGGTTCTTGTGGATATGCGGTAGATAAATATTTCTTAAACCTTTGTTGTTTGCCTAACTCGCTAGCTAAAGCACCAGCTCCTGCGCCCACACCACCACCTATTCCAGACCACATTTGAGCAGTTTGACCAGCTTTTCCTCCGTAAAATTCAGCTTGTTTACCTCGTGTGCCAGCTCTTAATTGTGCTTTTCCTAATTGTAATCCATATACTTCAGCTTCTGCGGCTCTTTGTCTTTCTTTTTCAGCTCTTCGCGCCGCAATATTGGCTTCTTGGATTCTCTGAGCTTCTCTTAAATTAGCAAGTTGTGCTTCATTTAAACGTCCGACATTTCTTAGTTGTCTACCGATAGCTTGTTCAACATTAAAGCGTTCAATAGCTTCTTCAGCTCCTTTTCGTACACGTTCTCTTTCAAATTCTTCTCCAGCTATTCTACCAGCCATTGCACCACCACGTGTCATTGATTCTAAAGCACGTTCAGATGCAAGACCAGCTTCTCTTTCTAATGCTTGTGATTCTGCTTCTGTTCCTGCTTGTGCTGCTTGTAATTGTAAAGCTAATTCTTGTCCACCACCAGCTATACCTCTAGCTTGCATGGATTGGACAATTTGCTGTCTTTTAGCTTCTAAATCTTTTTGTGCTTCATTTCTTACTTGACGAATTTGAGCACGTTCCATTGGAGTAAGACCAACACGTCCTCTTTCTCTAAGGAGTTCTAATGATTCTCTCTGTGCTCGGCGTAATTCTGGATCTTCAGGAATTTGTGCTATTTTTGAAATTCCTAAATTGATTTCTTTTTCAACTTCAGGAGTATATAATCCTGCTTGTGTAATATTTTCAACTAATATTTCTCTAGCTAAATCAGGAGGAGCACCAATGGCTTCAATCTCAGCCAGGGCTTTTTTCATTGCTTCTTCAGCAAGTTCTCGATCACCAGCAGAAGCCATTGAACCAATCACACCACCAGCTATTGGAGCAATTACAGCCGCACCTAATGCTATACTAGTTAACGCTGCCATATTATAATACCTTTATAAAGTTAGTCATATTTGTATCAGTTTGTAAAAACCCATGTTTATTATAACGTTCAATAAGTTTTGGATGCTGTATTGAAGAAAATACTCTAGTATAACCCATTTCTTGTGCTGTAGATAATAAAACATTAATTAATTCATCTAAACAACCGGAACGTTTTTCTTTATCACTATTTGGATTTGCTATAATAAATTCAAGTAATGCAACTTTACTATCAGTTTGATATAAAAATCCGGCACAATATCCATCTATAATAAAACCTATTTTTGGTAACATATCATAGGCAGGAGGTGTCCAATTATGCATTTTCCACCATTCAATTAATTTAGGATAATCATCTTTTGTAAATAATGTAATCATTATATTGTTCTAATACCAGAATATTCTTCTTTAATTTTAGGTGTTAAATATGTTGGTTTCTCTTTCATTACAATTGGAGTAACATTTCGAATAATATCTTCTATTCTTTGTTGTTCAATTTCTTCCGGTCTATATGTTCCAAATTCTTCCGGTTTAAAACCGGTCAATTCTTGTCCAGACAATCTTGCAAGAGCTAACATTTGTGCATATTCCGGGGCTGTTGCTACAGAACTAAAAGTTGGAGCAGTTAAATATTTCTCAGCATATTTCTCAGGTGAAACACCAACTTCTTGAAATCTTTTTTTAAGATATTCTAAAGCATTTCTATAATTTGTTGCTGCTATGTCATATCTTTTTTCTAGCGGAGTTCTAATTTCTCCAATTCTTCTAGTTAATTCTTTTGCTTTTTCAGCTCCAAAAGTTTCAGCTTGTCTCCTTAATTCTGCCGCTTGACTTCTTGCAAGTTCTTCCTGTGGTCTTATTAATTCTCTTCCTAATCCTGTTGCTTTCCTCCTAAGTTCCCCAGTACCAGCACCTCCACCAAATAATAAAACATCTAATTCTTGTTTACCTCTTGCATATCTCGGACCACCGACTGCCCTTCTTAATAAACCAAATTTACCTAATCGACCAGCTTCAACTCCTAATTCTTCTAGTTCGCCAACTCTTCCTTTTATAGCTTCTAATCCAGGAAGTTCTTGCAATCCTCTATAAGTATATTCTGGCGCTTTTTCAAATTTTCCCGCTTCTTCTGCTGTTAAACCACTTTCAATCTGTTTTAACCTTTCCCCAAATGTTTTTCTTTTTGCTTCAAGTTCCGTTTGCTCGGGTTTTAATTTTTCTTGGAATTGTCTTTGAGATTCTTGAACTCCAGAACGTACTACAGCTGCTTCTCTAGCTATATCTCCTCCAACAGCTTCACCTAATCGACCACCAGCGCCAATATTAGCTTGTATAATTCGTTGTAAAGGTGTAAAAGCAGTAGCACGTCTTCGTGGTAAAGGGACAGTAGGAGTAACAATTTTTTGTGGTAGTCCATTAGGCATATAAATACTCTATTCTATTATAGTTGTTAATCTTATCCAAAAACAATAATCCTCAAAGTATATGAGTTATCTGTTTGTAACCCTGTAATATGATTAATTTTTATAGCACTTCCTGTTTTTGTAAAACTTATAAAAATGCCAGAAGAAGGAAAAGTTGATGCCAGTGTATTATTTGTAGCAGAAATAACCACTAAGCCTTCCACTGTAGAAACAGTTACGTTAAAACTTATATCTGAAATTGGAACTCCAGATGAATTAACTGTGATTGTAACATCTTTCACATCACATTGAATATTATCTCGAAGAGATATTTGCTTATTAAGTGAAGTGTATAATAACTCTATGCCAATATTTATACTGGAAGCTAAAGTATCAACTAATTGTTGAAATTCTTCTGAATAATCAGTTTTTAAAATTCTTCTAAAAGATGGGAGTTTCATATTTATTTATAAGCACGCGTGCTTAATCCAATTTCACCAGTAATCGTATGACCTAATACAGCATATTGTTCTCTAGCTATGCAATGTTCGAATTTAACAAATAAATATCGGCATCTTTGATAATTTCTAGGAATATAAGTTCTAAATGGTATTGAATTGCCTAGTCCACCAAAAAAACCACTTCCAAATGAAACATGACCAAATATTCCTTTTCCAGAACCATTAATAGTTACTGATTTAAAACTAGGAACCAGATCAGATGCGAAACTTAATATGGCTTTTGTAAATGTTACATCTTCAAATAATATAGTAGCTTCTCTCAAATGTTTATAGCCCAACGGATCACCCATTGTATTTGCTGTATAAACAAAATTTGTTGGTATGCATCGATACATAGTGAGGCTGCCTAATACAAATGGTAATTGAAGGTCTAAAGTGATCTTTTTTGTTGCTGTATTTATAGCTGTAATAACAGCTTCTTGAATACTAACAGTGTCATTTTCACTATAATTTGAAAAGGCAACTCCTGAATCTGCGTTTAATTTAGAAATAATTTTATTATAACATGCTTGTATATCCCTAAAATCTCCATTAACACTAGCATATGTTCCCAAAGTTCCAGGAATAGTGACTGTCACTGGAATGGAAAATGTTGCATCATCTATAACTGTTACTATATGTGTTCCATTAATAGATGGAGTTGAATTACTTCCTGTAATTGTTATTACTCTTCCAGTTAACAATTCATGTGATAATTTTATTGTATGGGTGCCAGCGCCTGTAGATGTAATATCCACAGCAGATCCACCTAAAGTTAATGACACCTGAAAAGTATTAGCTGTAGCATTGATAATAAAATATGTTGTAGCTGCAACAAGTCCACTTGGTAAAGTTCCAGTAGAAGTAAATGTAACCTTTTGTCCATTTGTATATCCGTGACCTACTATTGTGATAGTATCTGTTCCTGTATTTACATCTGCTGTACCAAAAGTATTACTTTTAATACTAATAACAGTTATTGCTACGGATGTATTACTAACTATTGTACCTGTTTTGTCCTCTATATGTCTTAAATAATCAGTATCACTAACTCCCGTATCAGCATCTAATTTTGCTGCTAATCCTAAAGAAGGACTAGAATCCGCCAACTTAAGCCGTAAATCAGATCCACCAATGGCTTGTAAGAGAGAAAAATAATTAGTATCAATTACTCCCCCAGCACCACCATCAGTATCTAATTTTTTTAATAAGGTATTAAATTCAAAAATTGTTAATCGTTGTTCTTGTACAACTGCATCACCAATTTCCACATCAGGAAGAGTAGCAAATTGTAAAACAGATCCACTTTCTAAATAATTGCCGCTAGTTAATGTTGTTGTTATTTCTCGATCAGTATGATCCGTTCTAGCAAAATCTTTTCTTTCCTGTTCAATGACATTTAAATCACCAGCACCTAAATATAATTTATCATCCTTTGGATTTACAACTCCACATGTTGGTGATTTTATTACTCTAGTCCATGAATTTGTAAGATTTCCATATCTATAACCTATTGTTGCAATTGTGTCACTTACTTTTTGTACTGTATAAACAGTATAAGAATTATCAGAATCATAACCAACACCCCACGTTGCTGTTTTAAAATTTGTAAACTGCGCAGTGGCTAATTTTAATATTTCAACATCTATAGAACGACTTATAATATTTGCTCCAGCTTCACTAACCGTCATAATACCTTGAGTGGTCCATAAATAAATATTATTATTCGCAACATCAACAGAATCTCCAGCAACTATTTTTGTGGAAGTATCAAATAATGCTAAAGAAAAAGGAGATGTTTCTCCCGATATTCGAAATAAGCCTTCTGATTTAAAAACAAATAAACTATCTCTTAATGGAAAAATTCTTACTATTGAATCTGTTTCAGAACCAACATCAAAAAAATTCAAAAGCGGAACAGCTTCTGGTTGTTGTAATTTTGAAAAGAATATTCTGTTTGGCTTTGCATCATTTGAAGAAAACTCTGTTGTATTAATATTCCTAAGAGAACCAGTAGTTCCAGCTATAGTTACATTAACAGGAATAGAAAATTTATTAGCAGGATCAGTTTGATCTAAAGTAACTGTATATATTCCATCTGCACTAGGTGTAGAATTACTTCCAGCTATAACAACTGTATCTCCATTTACTAAACCATGTGCTGCTGCTGTAATTACAGTTGGATTTGCTAATGATATAGCTGTAATAGTTTTATCTGGTGAAATATCCGGATTAAAAGAGGCGCCAGTAGTTGTATTATTTGCCATCATTACAAATGGAAATGGATTTAATGTTCTTGCTTCTAAACTAAATTTACCCGGAGTGTCTGTTGCTCCCGATAAATAAAATCCGAATGTTGCTTCTGAAGAATTTTTATTAATAATTCTTACTAAACTTCTTGCTGTTTCATCAATTGCTTCTGCTACTGAAGCATTTGTTGATAAAAGAATTTCTTTGGTAGAAGCTCTTTCGCCTTTTCCTTGTGTAATAGATAAAGAAGTATGACCGGATGTTTCTGCCGTGGCATCTGTAGTATATCCAACTTGAGTATTTGTAATAGTAAAAGTCGTTCCAGAACTTGATGTATCAAAATCTACATTTATTCTAGCTACTACATCTCTTGTTTTACTTTCTGTGATTGTAGTAGTATCTGCTGTTAAAAGATCAACACGAATTCCTGTAAATCCAGAAAATTCATCCGCTCCAGTTCCATCAAATGTTTTAAGCCATCTTCCTTGTATAGTCCCTGTTCCAGCTCCTGTAACAGCTGGTGAAACACTAATAGTGAATGTTGTTGATAGCGGTACTGTTAAAATGGTGTATGTCAGATTAGAAGAAGTATTATCTATACTAGGAGTAGATGTACTTGCAAAAATTTTTATTTTATCACCAACTGCTAAATTGTGATCATGATGTGTTGTTATTGTAATTGTTGATCCTGTTCCAATAGCAGAAAATCCTGTATTATAATAAACATAATATTTTCTTTTATCTTCAGCTGAAAAAAATTTGAAATGATCACCATTAAGAACAGAAGAAGCATTTGCAACAGTAAATGAAAATGATTCTTTAACTCCTCTTGTAAAATCATAAGTATTATGTATAGTTGCATTACTGGTCATTAATTTAGAAGTTCCTGATACTAAATTGGTAACTCCTAATAAAGCTAAAGATTTTCGATGTCGTGTTCTAGTATTAGCATAAAATGTAACATTTTTAAATTTGTTAATATCAATAGCAAAAGGAGGAGGTTCATTTGAATTTAAAATTCCTTCCCCACTAATTTCATTTGTATATAAATTAGCATTTCCTGCTCTAAAATCATCCGGAACAATATCAGTTACAATGATTTGTTTCGCAGCTAATTCTGCTGTTGTTGGAAAAGCTTCATATACTAGACGCATTTCATCACTAGGAACTAAATCATCTATAGAAGTTGTTCCTGTTGCTATTGATTGAGACGATCTATAAATCTGTAAAAAATAATTACTATTAATATCTGGAGGAATAGTAATTTCTAATGTAACAGTCGAAGTCTTTGTAAGATCTAATGAAGAAATAAAAGCTGAAGCTAAATATTTTGGAATAACTTTTATAGGTTCATTTTGTAGTCTATCAATAATTCCATTTAATTGTGTAGATATATCTCTTTGTAAAGTTCTTTGAAGACGACGCAATTGATCATTAGTTGGTGGAGAACTTATAGTAGGCAAATCTGTTACTAAAGATGCTCCTATAGTTCTATATTCACCACTTTCAATTATTCCTACAGCTGAAGATAATTCCGCTGCAATAGATACAGTTGTTGGATTTATAAAACTAATTGATGTTGGGTCTACTGCAGTTAAAGTTTGTGGTCCATTTATTTCTTCTCCAGCAGTTGATAAAATAAAGTTTATGAGAACAATTTTATTCCCAGTTAAAGCAAAATCCTGGGGATTGCCAGAAGAAAAATGAATAGTAACTTTGTTCCCCGCTGTTACTGTAATAGCATCTCCTATTGGACTTGTATCAACTACTAACGGTCCGTTGGCTGGCGTAGTTAAATCTGCATATACTATATCTTTATCTATTTTCATTGTTAAAGAAGTAGATGCAGTAGATGTTCCTGAAATAAATTTTAATTTATTAAATAAATCCGAAGCTGTTGCAGTTATAGCTAGTTTGTGAGTAGATACGTAATTTGCATCATCAATAAGAGAAAACCCATCAGTAGGAGCAGTCGTACCTTTCGCATGTGCTAAATCATCTAAAGCTCCAAGAATTCTCATATAATCTTGAAGCATTAATGTTAAAAGCGGATTGGCTATTTCTAATCTTTGACTTGGAGTTCCTAGAATAAGATTATTATTAACATCTGTTATTCCCCAAATATGTCTATAAGCCACAACACTATCTTGATCAAAAAAAGAAGATTGATCTCCTAGAGTAGTAGTTAATCGACCCGTCATATCTAGAGCCTTAACACCACCTGCACTTGTAATAAAGCCTGAGTTTGTTGTTAATTGAGAAGCAGCAGAAGCTGATATTTTTTTAATACCATCATCTGAAGTGAAATAAAAATTCCCATTAGATTGAACACTTTTAATACGTGTTCCTGTTGTTACTTCAGAAAATGTTCCACTAAAATCAGAAAAATTCCCATTACCATCATCAAATTGTAATTTATTTGAATAATGTCTTAAAATTCTATCGCGATAGACAAATAATTGTTTTGCTCTATCGGAAGAGGACGGAAAACTTGTACCGTAGACTTTAAATCCGCGTCTAGGCTCAATAACATTATCTCTATCAATAATAACATCATTGGCTTCAAGCAGGCTTCCTTCTGGTACATCTAGAGGATTGGCAGAAAGATTCAATCCTAAAGCTTTTATAAGAACAGAAGATGGCATTAATTAGAGTCTCCTTCTAAATCCCATTCTTACATATTTCAATAATGAATGTCTTCCAGTAACTTTTATAGGACTTCCTTCCACTCTACTATCTAATAATTGGCCCTGTGCTTGATTTAATTCTTGTAATTTTGCAGAAATAGTTTGTAATCCTGATTGATCACCCAAAGCGGCTAAGATTCTCCATGCTGTTCTTTCGGCTAAGCCATTATGTAAATCTGGAGGTAAATAAGGAATTATTGATTCATGTTCTAAACAAATATAATCACCAACAATCAATTCGGTTGGAATATCTGCCTCAGTAAAAGTAATTGTTGTACTTGATATACCTGTTGAAGGTATAGTTTTTGATAAACCAAGAGTACGATGACCTGGCTTGGTTTGGAGAAAATCTATAATAGAACCATTTACGATATTAGAAGGAATACTAGAAAAATTAATTTTTAAAGAAGAAATAGTTAAATTAGTTGAATCACTACTGGAAATACTCAAATTGCGATTTGAAAATACTAAAGTAACCACTGCCGCTGAAGAACTTGCAGATGAAATTATTCCACTTGCATTTATTGTTGTTGCTAAATTAGAAGCAGTTGCAGTGGGAGTTCCGCCAATTAGAAATTGATTTCCTGTTGGACCAACACTTACCGCAGTAAATACAGTACTATTAATGATGACAGTACTTCCAGCGGTTACTGTTCCTACTGTTATTGTTTTGCCAAATGATGCTATAATAGCAGCCCTATCATTTTTGACAAGGAGATTTGGGCGTAAGAAAAAACTAAATACTAAACTACCAGTTGGAGTGGAAGTTAGAGACGGAGTAAGAACAACTTCATTTCCTTCTACAAAATATTTATGAATAGATTGATTAGAACCAATATTTCTTTGATAAAAAGCTTTATCATCAGCACTTACTTTTGTCATGTCAGAAAGATTACCTTCTTGATCTGACCAAAATAAATCTCTCAAACGCATACCAATAGCTCGATCGGGAATTGGATATCGTGTTTTATTAATTTCTAAGGTTACTGAAGATGAGGTAACAAAGTATTCTTCATGATACTGTAGAACAGAAGGAACTTGCGTGCTGAATAATTCTTCATTTGCTAAAGCAAGAATTTCTTCATCAGTAAATGTACTTTGACTGACCGGAAAAGATATTCTACGTTTAACTGATTCTAATAGATCATTGGAAGTGAGCCAGGGCGTTGAAGCCATATTCTACTCTATTTTCTTTAAGATTCTATTAAAATCTTAATATTCAGATTCTTTTGACTCTGAGTTTTCTTCGTTTTTTTCTCTTCCAGCTAAAATATTTTTTATATATTCAATTGTTTCTTTTAGATCATCAGAAGACATTTTTTGATAACCTTCCCATTCTACTTCTCTGGAGCCTTCCTCTTCGCCTTCAGCCATTGGTTCTGCCATAGCTTCAGGTGATTCCACTATTTCTTCTGCTTTCTCTAATCCAGCTTTTAGACCTTCAGAACTAGGAGAAGCAACAGTAACTTTTTTAAGGCCCTTTATTCCTCTTCCTAATTCATCTGAAGCATCTTTTTTAAGATGCTTAAGAACACTCATTTTGGCTTCTTTTTCAAGATCAGACATCTCAGAGGATGCGCCCTTCTTTTTAGCCATCATTCTAGCCATTTTCTCCAACATGTCTTTCATGTTATATTTCTCCTTTAAAATTTATACTATACCTTCAGAAGATTTAATTGTAGTCGCCACATTTTGTAATGCGGTTTTTAAAGCAGCCGTATCTCCTGCAGAAAATGTGTGACTATAAGATTTTTCTTTACATAAATCAGTATCAGTACTTTCTTTAGATACTGCACTTATAGACTGTGAAAAAGTAAGCCCACCATCATCGCTATATAATGCCACAATCATACGACCTAAATTTTTTGCCATTGCTTATCTCCTTTGTTATAATAAAAATATTTAATGCGCGTCATATTATCAATCACAAATCATATTATATCGAAGTAATTGCTTCCCAAGCAGTTCCACTATAAACATTTAATTTACTCGTTGTCGTGTTAAAAATAAGAAGTCCCGCAGCAGGCGTTCCAATTGCATCGCGCTGAGCGATAGTCATTCTTGGTGGTAAAAATCCTTGTGTAGTTGAATCTGCTTGAATGATAGCGCTGGCATTATTTGCTGCTCCAACAGCAACTCCTAATGAACTTTTAATATAAACATTATTTGGTCTACTATTTGTTGGCTTTCCAATATTTCCAGTTTCATCGATCCAATGTAAATCTTTAGCTCCAAAAATTCTAAGATCAGACTGTTCAATATCAATAGTTCCACCAGAAGATGCATTTATAGTAAATCTTCTAGTGCCACTTGTATGAAACTTCCAGTTATGTGTATTCTTCTCCACTTGTAGAAAATCACTAAATGTACCTGGTGCACTAAATTCTATCTCACCTACACTGTTGCCATTAATTGCAAGTGTATTTCTAAAAAGTGTATTATTTCCTATAACTAATACTTTTACATTTGAAAGATCTTGATTTCCCCAGTTTATGGCAGCAGTAGGACTATTTCCACCATCTGTCCTTAATCGAAGAGCAATTTGAGCATCTTGAGCTGAATTTTGAAAATCTACATAAGTTTTATCTGCTTTTAATGAAATAGTAGCATCTTGACTTGCGTTTTGTGAATCAACATAAGTTTTATCTGCTTTTAATGCATCTTGAGAATCTACATAGGTTTTATATGCTTTTAAAGCTATTTCTGCATCTTGTAAAGAATTTTGTGAATCTACATAAGTTTTATCGGCTTTTAGAGCTATTGTTGAATCTTGTGCTGAATTTTGTGAATCTACGTAAGTTTTATCGGCTTTTGATGCAATAGTAATATCTTGACTGGCATTTTGTGAATCTACGTAAGTTTTATCAGCTTTTAAATCTAATTGTGATTTATTAACAGCATCACCAGCAACAAGACCATTACCCAAATTAAGTAAACGAAATCCTGCCCATGAAATATCAGTTATTGGAGGATTTGTATTATTTTTGCGAATAGCATTTGGATCTGCTGCCATAGAAACACTAGCAATGGCAGTATCTAATTGTCCCTTATTAACAGCATCTGAAGCGAGAGTAGCATTTGCTAAATCTATTAATTTAAAATTATTCCAACTAATATTAGTACTAGGAGGTTGAGAATTATCTCTATGAATAGCTACAATATCAGAAGCGCCTTGAAGAATATTATCCCATGTATTGGATTCAGATCTAAATGCAAAAATTTTATCTCTATGAATTGTTCCTTCACGAATGTATAAAATTTCCCCATCTGATGGATCACCGTGAGCTTCTTGTTTAACAGCATCATATCCATCTCGTTCTAATACCCAATTAACACTAACTCCGATATTATTAGGTTTATATATTCTATTATTCTTTAGAGGATCTGATAGACTTGTAAAAAGAATTCTGTCAAGATTTTGTACAACTACACTATCAACAACAACTGAACTTGCCCCAGAAGGAAGAACTGTTGATGCTGAATCCATCATTCTAGCTGGATTACGCCATGCTAATTGCGACATTAATTATCTCCTTAATTATATAAAAAATTCAATCTATACATAGTTGTTAAATTGTATATTATAGAATATTTTTGAACTTTTGTGTTGATTTCCCAAAGAATTCTAATAAGTTACTAAAATACCCTTTTTATGCAGGTTCAACTAACATCCAGGTAATAATACCATCATCTGTGGCAGCAGAAGAAGTAATAGTAAAAGATACTCCAGCACTAAGTGTATATGATAAATGCCCTGCTAATGTTCCTAAAGTTCTTCGTGATAAGAAAATTCTAGTAGTCGCAGTCACAGAAGTATTAGCTACTGTTACTGTTCCTGCTACTAGAGTTGCTTCTCCCATTCGAGCATTAACACCTTCTTTAATTCTAAGCCCTTTGCCCGCAACTTCAGTTCTAAGATCTCCGCTTGCTTTAACATCATTTCCAGTTGAAAGATTTGTTTTTACGAAAACATTATTTGGACGATTTGTAGCAGTATTACCAATATCACCATCTTCACCGGGCCATTTTAAATTAAATGCTTCTCGTATTCTTAAATCTCCGTTTCGAATATCAACAGCATTTGCTCCAGAATCTAATGCTAATCTTTTTGTACCATTTACGTACATACTGATAACATGAGAACCGCTATCACCTTCAAGAAAATCTGTATCTAATGCAGATCCAAAATCTAATTTTGCAGTAGCAGATGCATGTATTTGAATACGTGATGCAGAAGTTCCATCACCAACTCTGAGCTTAGTTTTAATATAAGCATTGGCAGGACGAAGGAAAGTAGATCCTCCATCAGCACTACCAAGGTCAAAACTACCATCAGTACCAGCAAGAAAATGACCAGCAGAATTGATTTTCCAACGAAGATTTGCTCCATCAGTATTAAAGAAAAGTCCATTTGCGGTTGCTGCCTGAAGAGTTACAGCACCTGATCCAGATAGTGTATCAGTAGTAAGAGTTGTCGAACTACCAACTATAACTGATGTACCAAAATATCCTGTACGCGGTCTTGTTGCACCAGATGCTCCAATATCTTTTACATTATCTGTTGAAAATAATAAATGACTACTATCAATAAATACATCACCATCTGAAGCATTAGATGTACCTCTAAGAATTAAATCATCACCAGCTCCCGATCCGCCGCGTAAATTTTGACCTCCGGAACGACCTGCTAAAAACGCATATTGAGTATGTACATCTCCTGTAGAAAGATTGGCAAGAGTATTATGATCAACATTTGGTTCATCTACTCCAATACCAGCAGCTGTTCTTACAATACCAGTGTCAACTTTTACTTGAAGTGAACCTGTACTGAATTCCAATCCAGGAGTGGCTGAAAGAGAAACAGCAACACTATCAGCAAGAACCGAGATACCATCACCAGCTCCAACATCAAGAGTATTGCCTGTTTTAGTTAAACCAGCACCAGCAGTAATTTGACCAGCGCCTGAGAATTGTACAAATGAAAGTCCAGTTGTATCTACTGTAATTGGATCATTTGTAGTTAATACCCAACCACTATCAGAATTTACTGTACCTCTTTCAACAAAAGTGAACATTCCTGCTGTAACTTCGGCATTTTGATCAACATCAGTAGAACGAGTTAATACATAAGGTGCAATTCCAGAACCTGTAGCAGTAACATCATAAATACCATTATTAGCACTAGATACTTCATCTTTTACTAAAATTCTATCATTGACAACAACAGCAATACTATCTACCGATAATGCACCATTAGCATTGGCCGTTAAAGTTTTACCTACACCTGAACCAGCTGCGGTATTTGCAGAAAGAGCAGCAGCAGTTGCCATATCTACTGACTTTTTAATATCTAATCCACTTGCAGTAGCATCTACATATGCTTTAGTAGCCGCATCTTGAGCACTTACTGGATCAGCAAGACCAGTAATGCTTCCAGAACCCATAGTAATAGTTGATCCTGTAATAGTAATTGTACTACCAACTACAACAGAAGTTTTTACATAAACATTATTAGGACGATTTGCAGCAACATCCCCAATATCTCCATTTTCACTAGGCCAGTGTAAATCAAATCCCTCAACTATTCGTAAGGGAGAATTTCTAATATCAACAGAACCATTTCCATTATCTAATGCTAATCGTCTGGTGCCATTAATATAAATATTCATATTATGAGCACCATGATCAACTTCAATAAAATCAGTATCTACTGCACTTCCAAATTCTACTTTACCAGTAACCGCCCCATGAACTCGAATACGTGAACCTGAAGTTCCATCTCCAACTTTTAAAAGTGTTTTAATAAAGGCATTAAGAGGACGTAATAAAGTTGTACCCCCATCTGAACTACCAATATCAAAGCTACCATCCGTCCCTGCTAAAAAATGGCCAGAAGAATCGATTTTCCAACGAAGATTTGCTCCAGCTGTGTTAAATCGAAGCTCACTAGCTGCAGCTGACTGAAATATAAGATGCCCAGAACTAGATAATGTATCTGTAGTAAGAGTAGTAGAGCTACCAACTATAACTGAAGTACCAAAGTAACCTGTTTTAAATCTATTTGTTGCTGTAATACCAAGATCATATGTATTATCAGCAAAAGGAACTATATGACCAGAAGCATTTATACGAAAACGTTCAACACCTCCAGTAGTAAATCCAAGTGCATCTGTTGTGGCTCTAAATATTCCTGTATTAGAGTCAATAAAAAAAGTAAGTGAGGGGGCTGCTGCTGTACCAACACTGGCTCTAAGTACACCAGTCATAAAGTTGGTGCCATCTGTTCTTAAATATGTAGAATCACCTGAACTGGTATTTAAAAGTTTAAGCCAATTTGTGGTTGCCCCACTGTCTTGTTTAATATAAGCTTCACCAGAAACTGTGGCATCTAGTAACAATAATGAACTTATAGGTGCATCAGTTGGTGTTACAGTAGGATCTACTGTTTCAGGAAGTATATACGCTTTATCTGATAAATTAAGTCTTTGTTTTAACGATTTGGCAAAATTTCCAGCCCATAAAAACGGTCCAGCCATTGTTTACTCCAATTAAGTATTCATTCTAAAATGAATAGTGTATAGTAATATACAGTTAATTAAACTCCATAATAGTTTATACTTGACTCGCCTACAGTTGCATTTGCAGAAACTGCTCTAATACTTATTCGTATTCCAGAGGCAATGAAGACCGGAACTCTTCCATTTCCTCCTGGAAATACCAAAATTTTTCTAACTTCGGAAGCAGCTGCGCCAGTTCCTAATTCTAATGTTTGACCTGAACTATCAAATATTTCAATTTCATGAATATCAGCAGATGTAGATGCTACTAATTGAGTCCAAGCAGCAGTAGTAACATTAACAGATGAATAATCGTTTCTTGTTGTAGTAACAACACTTCTGCCACTTTGAGTCACAGAAATATTCGATTGATCTGAAGCAATTACAACGGGTACAGATGTAGACATTGGTTTTTGTCCCAATGAATTTAATTTTCCATCTATTGATGATAAAGAAGTATTGCCTGTAGTTTGTAATACTGATGTAGATGCACCAGTTGGTAAAGGTTGAGAGTTTTGAGTAACAACTACTGCATTATCAATTCCATCCGATTTAACTTTTGCTCTAGTATCAGAACCTCCATCCTTGATTTCAACGGCACCAATTTCAACATCACTAGTTAAAGCAACATTAAGAGAATTACTAGCTTCATCAAAAGCCCTTTGTAATATTTGATTCTGATCTAAATTTGTGCCACTAGGCATAATACACCTCTATATAAATAATTTCACCAATAAGCTAATAAGTAAAACGCTTTCACATAATACAGTTGTTATTAACCATGTGGAAATAGGATTGTAAATTCGATCTGTTCTTTCTATTGAAATAGGTAAATCTTTGTAAATGATTTTTTCTACTATTTTTTCTACTTCTTTTATTTCAATTTCTTTAATAATTTTAGGTACTTCTATAACTGTTATTTTTTCTTGTATAATTATGACAGGTTTTTCTATTTCTTTTATTTCTAACTCTTTAATAATAACGGATTTTTCTATTTCTTTGATTTCAACTTTAGGAAATAAATCAAATAGATTAGGCTGTTTTTCTCCTACACTATTTAATAAAGAACTAGAATTATTGTTTACAATAACAACACGTTGTGCATCAACAGATTCATCAAATACACGTTTGTGGATTTGATCAGTATCTAATAATGTTAAGTGTTGATTTTTATTCACTTTTCATTGCTTTTTTAATACGATTAAAGCGAGGTTTAGGAATATCTGCTCCAGATTTACGTGCTCGTGATAAAGCTGCAGCTACGGCTTGCTTTTGTGGATATCCTTCTTCCATCATTTTGCGAATATTGGAACTGATTGTTTCTTTTGAAGTTCCCTTTTTAAGCGGCATTTATTTTTTCCTCTTTATATTAATTTCCAATTCTTTCAATTGAAACATAATTATATATAACCGATGTCTCAATAGTAACATCTACTCCACTTACATCTAAACGAATATCTATATAATCTCCAGCAACTAAATTAATTAAATCGGTTCCATTAACTCCTGGATCTAAATCTGCACTCGGACTAGCAAACGCAACATAATGATTAAGAATACTTACTACAAATCCGTTTTTATAAAGCTTAAGTTCTGCAATATCTCCAGTATCCCAGTTAGCCGGAGCAAGTAATCTTAATGTGGAAGAAACTCTATACTTTCCAGAAATAGGAGCTGTGAATTTCCATGCCGCACCCGTAGTAACAGAACCATGTGAATCAAATGATTTGTCATCAAAATCAATGATTACATCACCAGCAGCAGCTGTTATGGATTGACCAGAATTTGTTTCATATCTTGCAGATACAGTTTCAGAAGGAACAATAAATGAATTACCAGATACTTTTTCAAATCCAAATATACTATCACTTGAACTAACTGATGCTCCAGAGTTTCCATATAATTCTACATAATCACTAGCATTTAATTGGTATACACGATCAAAAGAGCCAATTGTAATATTTGAGGAATTCAAAGTTGATGCAAATAAGACTATATCAACTACTCCGTTTTTCTTAAAATATCCTTGAACATTAGTAGTTCCTATTGGATATTTTATAGTTCCAAATACTCTATAAAATCCAGAAATTGGTGCAACAAGTCTCTCATTTGTATCATCAAATACTAAATGAGTATCTACTACTTTATCACTTGAAGTAAACGTAATTTTAGTTTCACCATTAACTGTTTGTGAAGAAGTTTTTTGATATTCAGCAACAATAACTCTATTATCTTGATCTGCTGATAATTGTACGGGAGTAGACCAACCTAATATTGGAACACATGCACGAAATGCATATACAATATTAGAATTAGATAAAGCAAAACTAACAGAAGAAACATTACTTAACAAAGGAGAATCATCACTTACTAATTTTAGTCTTGTTGAATCAAAAGGAATTACATGGGCAAGTCTACTTGTCGTTAATTGTCCATCACTAGTATCAGAAACATTACCAAATCCGACTTCTGATTCTGCTGAAGTACCAGATAGATGAATTTTTGATGTATCAATAGAATATCCAGATGGTAAAGGAAATAAATAAGTACCAGTGCCAGCAGTTCCTGCTGTAGATTGTTCAAATTCAAAAGAAATTTCCATTGAGTCGCCAACTCTACGCCATCTAGCATTATTTCTAATAATAGTTCCTGTTGTCGGATTTGCACTAACAGCTTGGATAGCTAAAGTATAACTTATCCAATCAGTTACAGGTACACCTTCAATTATTTCTTGAGGACCAACACTAACATTATCAAATTTTAACGTCCATGGATCAACTTCTGTTCTAGCACTATGAAATATTAATCTATATGATTGACTATTAGCATTAGTTTGAAAAGTAGAAGCAAATTTACCTTGAAAATCAGCACCAGTTAATAATTTAAACGGAGTGGGTTCAATTGTGATTCCATTAATAACATCATAAATATATGCGATTACCGAAGAATCTTGTGTATCACTACCAGCCACCCAACCACTTCCACTTGGTTCATAATCAAATTCTATTGCCAATACTTTAGATTTATCAGCGCGATCAATAGTAAAAGGAAAACTAATTCCTTGGCCTTGAGCATTACCCACGGGCTTACTCATTAAGAAAGATTGAGTTCCTCTTAATGGACTTGAAGAAGTTGCTGTTATAGAAATTGTACCAGGTGTGCTAGGATCACCATCGGTTGGTCTAGAACTTACTGGATCTCCATAATCATCCCAACCACCAGTAATTCCACTTTCTGCATCAGCATTAGCACTTATATAATTAATTCCACCTATACCTGCATTAACTTGTGTTTCGGCTCCTGAGTCATTTTTAAAATATAATTTACCATCAGATTTAAAATAGAGTCGTCCAAATCCACTATCCGGAGTTGCTGGAGTTGCTGGAATAACAACTTCAGCCGTTTGAATAAAATCAGTAAATGTTTTATTTGAAAGAGATTGAGTATCAGTTTCTCCAACAACGGCTCCGGTTGGAACACTTTTTGTTTGAATAGGAACTCCAGCTCCATCTCTAGTAAAAAATTTATTAGGAAATCCAGCGTCTGTTTTTATTGATGTTAGAGCTAAATCTTGAACAGTATTATTATCACCGTCTATTGTTTTATTTGTAAGTATTTGAGTATCAGTAGTTCCTACTACATCTCCAGTAGGAACTGCTTTATTGACGACAACAATACCTGATCCGTCTCTTTGAATAAATTTATTAGCATTAGGTGCATCAGTTTTTAAAGTTGTTAGAGCTAAATCTTGAACAGTATTATTATCACCGTCTATTGTTTTATTAGTTAAAATAGCCGATTGAGCTTCTGTTACTAGACTTTGGATACTACCATCTGCACGTATTTTAAGTTTCTTATCTGTTGATATAAATTCTAAATCTCCGTCTGTATCACCAGTAGCAGAAGATTTAGGAACTAATTGAAGACCTTCAAAAATTCTTTTAAAAAAAGAAGCCATTTAAACCTGTTGTAAAGCCGTTGCGGCAAATGTTATTTTGCCTGTATGTCCTGTTCCAGCTAATGTTGTTGTAGTAAATTTAACTTGACCATTGCTATCTATTGTAAAGGTTATTTTACCATCCCCAACTGCTTCCCTGTCAAATTCCCAAGATGTTCCATTAAAAATGGTTTTAATTAATCCTGCCTCAAAAGCTGAAGTTGAATTAGTAGTTCTTGCTACTGTATATCGTATAAAAGCTCCGCGTACTAAACTATTAGGAAATTGAAGATTTGATATTGTTACATTAGTACCGGGATTAAAGCTATCTATTGTAAATGATTGGGGAGCTATATCATTAGGACCAGCGGCAGTTGTTAAAGCAGTTTCAACAGCTTGAGCAAACTCAACTATTGCAGCAGCCCAATTTGGAGATTCTCCAGATGTTGGAAACTCCAAGGAAGTCCCCTGTATGGTAATGGTTACAGACATTCGATTTTACATCCCTTTTTCCAATTATCTTTATCCCATAAGGGTTGTAAATTGGTATAATGACAGAGTTTGTAAATTTCTTCATCTGTTTTTGCTGAAGATAAAGGAATTATATGGTCAATATGCCATTTTCCTATATTATCCCAAGACATACCATTATGAAATTTTTGTTCTAAGTATTGTTTTAAAAATTGGGGTGTACAATATGTATATTCATCAAATTTATATATTTTTTTATTGTGCAAAAAACAACGTATTCTATTACGTAATTTTTTCTTCAAATTAAATAATATATCTTCATGATATTTTTTATTTTCGTAATATCGAATTTTAGATCTGTATTTTTTTCGATATTCCTTTTTTCTAAGTCGAATTATATCATGATGACGATAATAAAAAGATCTACTAATAAGTTTTCTCTTTGTCCTATTATTCTCAGTCCATTTTTTATTATTTAATTTAATTTTCTCTATATAGAAAGGATTATGCTTATTTTTCAAGTACCATAAGTGTTTTTGTAATTTAATCTTCGTTAGATTTTTAAAGGTATACTGTTTTGTGCTTTTTTTACAACACTCCCGACAATAACCGCTTAATCCATCTGCCTTGGACTTATCTATATAGTAATAAGACGCATTTAAGGCGTATTTGCATTTAGAACACGTTTTTATATAAGTAAAGTCTTGAATAGAAACAGACATAGGTATACCTGTTAATAGTTGTTAAATGTCTGATATTAAGAAAATAAGGAAAAAAAGATAAAAAAATAGAGGAGCCAGAAACCTAACTCCTCTATTTAATTAGCAATTATGCTGAATTTACGATATCTTTAATTAACGTATTTTTTCCAGGTGCCATGCAGAATAGAGCTTGATCGCTATAAAGTCTCAATTCATATGCAGCGGAATTCTCCACATCTCGGAAGAATTCTTCACCTTGGCCAGGACGCTTAAAGGTCATATCAGATGAACCGACACGATACCAGTCTTCTAGTGATAGAAGATATGCATACCCTTCTTTTACGTAAATACTTGGGATGATTTCAATAGGTCCATTTTGTGAATGGAAAAGAAGTGATTCAGACCCAGTTTCTGCTACAGACGATTTATAACTAGAATCATATTGTCGAAGAGCAGCTTGATCTGATAACATATTAGCCCATGCTCTAGGATTACAGAAAGCAAGAACTCTGCCATCTAAACCCTTTTCAACGGCTCTTGAAGAAGCTAGATTAAGTTTAGTAAAACTCAGTGCAGCTGAACTCGCAGAGAACTCATTGCCTTTGAATAGGTTATATGTAGCAGTATCAATATTAAATAGCGTACCAGTTGAAGTGAGGATTTTATGAACTCCAGGGAATTCATTTCCAAACGCACCAGAATGCCAAATAACATCAGTTGCTATTGTTCCAGGAACTGCCGTTTGTAATTTGACAACTCGTGTATCCATATTAACAGACTTAACTACCGAAGTACCACGAGAAGTAGTACCAGCAGTATCACGAATTTCAACAGGCATTCCTTCGGCTCCTGCCCAAATTCCAGGTCCCCATTCCGCAGTAGTAATGGTAAGATCTGCACCAGAAACAGAAGCAACTACGCCATAACCCATTTGACCATAGAACATCTCAATCTCAAGCTTTTTAGCCATTGATCGGAGCATATTAGCTACTAAAAATTTAGTAGCATCCATAAAGGCTTTTGAACCACCAAGAGCAGCTCGACTGGCTGATGTATAGCCTAGAAGGGATCTCATAACCACTGGATTACCTTTTACTTGTGCATCCTTAATGACACCAGCTACTGGCGGATTAAGATTAAATGCGTCTTCATCTGAAGAAGCAAAAGTAACACCATGTTCCATACCAAGAATAACAGGCTGATGATAAAGATTACCAGGCTGTCTTTCTTTAGACATAAATTTAATTCTATTTAATAGTTTAACTCCATCGGGAATCAATTCAGCAAGCTTTTCAGCATAAGCTTCCTTGAAAAACCCATTAAGAGTTTGTATTGAATTTGCAGTACTCATATTTATCTCCTATTAACTCTGCTCATCCACTACATAGTGAACTTCAAGAGCTGCTCGATAATCGCCAGCAGAAAGATCTACTGCACTATCAATATCAAGAACAATCTTGTCACTATTAGCAGAAAGCCCTGTAGTATTAGCTAATGTACAGCCAATAACTTCAGGTGAATCTTGTCGCACTGCTTTTGCAGACACAATTCGTTTAACTTTTTCACCAACTTTGATTAAAGCAGAATACTTGCCAGCCGCATTACTTGGGGCGACAGTCGTTGGAGATGCTTCACCTGAATCAAGCGCACCAGTTGAAGATGAAATATCATTAACTCCTTCTGTTTTTAGAAAGAGAACTGAAGGATCATCTGGTCTATGTAGGACGTTTGCAGGAGTTGCATTGCCATCAATAAAGAAATGACAATAAAGGGATTGTACTTTAAGTTGTACGCCCTTTGGTTGTTCATTTTTTGCTTCGTAAGGCATTGTGAATATCCTTTTAAATAATGTTATGTAAAAGCACTATGCTTCTACTTTGTGTTTGCATTATTTATTTCTATTACGATATCCACGCCCTTTAGGAGGTAACGCAGAGTCTATTGGTAGAACGTTAAATGCTAAAACTTTTCTATAAATAGTTGTTAATTTTACAGTATTTCATTTTCAACTATTTGTAAACTATTGAAATTTATAATAAATTACACTCCGAAAAAATCTTTAAATGTCTGTTTTGATTTACCATCAACTTTTTGCTCTGTCTTTTTTCCAGTATCCACCAAAGCTTTATTTACTGGAGTTGGTGGAGTACCTTTTTCTTTAGCCTTTGCTACATTCTTTTTTCTCATTCTTGTAAGAATATCTTTCCCGATAATTTGTTCAATAACTTCATCTGGCATAAGACCAAACATTTCTTTTAAATCTTTATGCATTTCTTCTTTAACTAGAGGAATGATATCTTGCGGTTCAACATTTAATCCTTGTTGTAAGCCAAGAAGCATATAATCAGCAATCTTTTTTACAGTATAAGGAGTTTTAGGAAGATCTGATTTAGAAAGAGCATCACTAATCAGAACATCGTAACGTTCATATTCTTGATCTTGTAAACGAGCAAATTCTCTTTTCTCATATTCTGATTTCTCACGTTCTCGTTCTTCTTTTTCAGCCTTTAATTCTGCTTGTAATTTTTCTTTTTCTAATTGTTCCGGACTTTTTTGACTATCAACAATATCCTTTTCAATTACTTTTGCTGCTAGTTTTTTTAAGTCAATTCCTAGAGAAGGATCTGATAATATAGATTCAGGATCAGCTTTAAGTTGTTTTATAAAATCAGAAACTTCTTTTTCTAAATCTTTATATTGCTGCGCTCTTGTTTGACCCATCTTCGAAAGTTGTAAATGACGAGTTAGGTAATCTACAACTTGTGGGTCATCTGGAATATCAAAAGGAAGTTCTTCTTCATATTCTTTTTGATCAATTTTTAATTTTAATTTATTGAGAAATTTAATTTCTTCAACATCTTCTTTAGTAAGATCTTCTGGATCTTTACTAGTAAGTTCTTCTAACTTTTCATCTACAGCTTCAGCTGAAGAAGTTTCTGCAGATGTATCTATAGAAGCATCTACTGCTTCAGTAGTTTCAACTGTTTCAGTTGGAGAGGTTGAAGTTGGTTGTGATTGAGATGAGACGGGATTCGTTGACATATTTACTCCTTTAAATTAGTCCTTTCGGATATAATTAAAGCGATCCGTCACAATGATAGGATCGTTTGAATTATTATTTACTTTCTTTTTTTCCCTTAACTGATAATTGAGTCATCTTTTTTGTACCATATTTTTTGCGCCCAATCCAAGCAGCTAAAGCAGCAGGAGATCTAGCACCACGTTTTGCAAGCTTTTCTTGTAATGCTTTGAAACGTTCACCAGATCCAAGTTTTGGTTTGTTGTCTGCCATATATTAGTTCCTAATGGAATGTAATTTATTTAAACCGTCCACAATGGATAGGTTTATTTTACTAGCTATTTCACCAATAATAGTTGTTAAATAAGAATTAAACTATTTTTCCTTTAGTACTTTATGTCTAAATAACTTTTTTATCCGTTTCCAATATTTAGAATCAGTAGGAGATATTAAATTTTTAGCATAAGTTTCTTTAAATAATGGTTTTAAAGAAGCATATATATTAGCTACAGCCAATTATATACCCCTTGGACGCTTTCTAAATCTTTCTAAAAGTTCTAATTCTTCTGGAGTAGGTTCATAACTTTTTGATATTCCTTCACTTATTGGTTCTTCATAAACTCTAGGAATTGGAGCTACATATGTTTCACCTAAGCGACCACCAGGAACTGGAGTCACAAATGGAGCATATCCTTCAGGTGCAGGAATGTCTAAAGTTTCTTCTGGCCCAATTGTATATCCTTCCGGAACATCTGGAACTGGTTTTGCTGGCATTCCCACTAACTCTTTTAATTTACGAAATTTTGGCATAATTATTGTTTCCTATATCTTTGAAAATATTGTGGAATAAACTCACCAATAGGTATCTCAGCTTCTTGAGCTTGTTTTGCTATTTCTGAAGCCAATCCTTCTGCTCCTGGCTGTTGTAAAGCTAATTCATATTTACCTATTTCTATTAAATCACGAATTAATTTTCGTTGATCCATTATCATTAATGGATCTTTCGCATCAACTTGACTTCCGAAACGAATAGAAGGAATTGTTTCAGCAGGCAAAGGTCCTTGGCCTAAACCTGGATTTAAACGTTTTATTTTATTCTCAGTGCTTATTTTGGCTATTTTTCTTTTTGACACGATGTTAGATTCTTCTAAGGCTTTTTTTGCATCCCATTTCGACATATTTTTCTCCTTAATAAATACTTAAAAATTCTTTAATATCTTTTAATGGAACAAAAAATCCATAATTAGTTCGTGTATCAACAGCACGACTTAATCCTACTATATCACCAAAATCATTTACCGCAGGACTTCCAGAACTTCCTGGAAATACAAAAATATTTGATATATATTCATCTATCTCATCTTCTTTTATAAGAGAAAGAAATTCACCCACTGTAGTATTTTGTGGACCAAGATAGGGATATCCAATTACTGTATAAACTTTATTTAAATTAACACTATTTGCAAGATTTAATCCTGATCTATCATTAAGAGCTTCTACTAAACATAAATCAGTAACTTCGGAAAGTTCAATAATATGTCTTTTTATATATCTTTTTGATGCATATTCTATCAAAACTGAATTATCATCCTGTGCTACATATTCACAAACATGAGAATTTGTTAAAATATATGTATTTCCGGAAGGAGAATTAATATAAACTCCAGTTCCGCCGCCGCTTTTTGCTGGATTAAAAATTCGTACGGTTTTGGAACCTACTTTATTATGAAGATAAATATATTGCCAATCAGGAACTTTGTAAGATAAAAATAGCATTATTGTTATTAAAGTTAAGATTCGTAGAATTTTTTTCAAAACAGTTTTAAACCACATACTAGTATTTTTTCTCTTGTTGTTGAGATTGCAATAAAGTAATTCTCTCTAAAGCAGCTTCTTTTGCTTTTCTTCTCATTTCTTCTTCTGCAGCTAAACGAGCTTGTTCCTGTTCCGTACCAAAAAATTGCATTTGTTGAATCTCTTCCTCGGATTTTTTAGAACCATTTTGTCGGATTAAGGGCATATAACATCCTCATAATGGTTAAAAGTAAACATATATTCAAGATCATACTCATTCTAAATAGCCAAATTTGATTACGTAATGGCTTATATCTTTCTTGATTTTTGAACGTTACTTTCATTCTTCTTTTGCTTTTCTTGGCTTTTTAGCTACCATAGATATCGGATTACCAATTGGTTTTATTACAAAAGAATCCGGTTTTTTTTCTACTTCAGCTTTAATTTCTTCTACAATTCCATTAAACCAAGCACAAGCTTGAGAAAAAGCTAAAGCTTCCATCCCATCTAATTCGTATTTACCACGTTTGATTATTTTAATTAAATTTTCTGCTCTAAGAAGATCACTTTTTGTGTATTTCATAGTTATTTTGTTCCTAAACTAGTTGTTATTATTGGGCCTTTGATGGCTGTTTCATATCCTAATTGAATTCCATTAGCTATTTTTTCAGAATCAAAATCTAATGTATCATGCATAATATATGATGGAGCATATACAGCTAATTCTATGAATTTTTTATCTTTTTCTTTGTTACATTCCAAACAAGTTTGAATATCATTAATGAATATTTCATGAGTTAAAATATCAATCGTGCGTAATGCATTAGATATCCAATTACCAACTTTTCTTTCAGATTGCTCATATTCTAAAGGATTACATAAAATCACTATCATTTTATCAGTTCCATCTAAAATAGCCTGTTTTAAAGGAGTTTGTTCTCTTACACCACCATCTACCCATTCATCATCGATAGGAGCCATAATACCAGGAATAGTAGCAGAAGCCTCGACAGAACTAATGAAGTCAATTTCACTATCATGCCCATATTTAATTTTCCCCGTAATAAGACTAACTTTACAAACATATATATCACATGTAGGAGATCCTACTATATTTTTTTCTAATATTTTTCTCAAAGGTTTTGTATTATAAAGACCCTTAGATTTAAGAATAAGACTTAACCAATTAAATGAAATAATATTTGTTTTTCCTTTAATATTTCTCCATACTTTTTCTAAACCAGATATTCCTTGATAAGCATATCCAACAGCATTTAATGCTCCAACGGAAGTTCCATAAATAGCATCAGGATGAAAGCCAAATTCAGACAGATATTTCATAACACCAAATTGAAAAGAACCTTTAGCACCTAACCGCCCCCGGAAAGAACCAGAGCGGTCTTATCCAGGGGCAACTCCTTTAGTCTTTTTTTATTTTCCATATAAAACCTCTGCACTTATTAGTATTTGTAAAACAAATACAATTTCTTATAGATGTATAGGTAACACCAACGGATTTAGCTGCTTCTTTATAACTTGGATAATCTTTAATAAATTTTTCATCTAAAGTGTATTTAGATATAGCAACTCGATTAAACGGAATTTGACCACATTTAAATTCTGTTTTAGGACTTAATCTTTGATTATTTTTAATTTCAGTTGCCGAACTTCTATGTTCACCTTTAACAAAAGAACCTTTATTTCTTTTTGAAACACCTTTTAATCCCTTATTCCAAGGGATAGTTCCTTTTGGAACTCCTTCTCCTCCAGGAGTTAGATTTAATAAAGTTATTTTATTATTATAAAATTTTATTAAAGATTTCTCAACAAATTCCCAATTATTTTTTGAAGTTACTTCTAATATTTTAATATTAGGTTTTAATCCTTTATCTAAAAGACTTTTTAACCATGCTCTTTTATGTGTTTTAGTATTATTTTTAACTTGACATAAATGTTGAGTAAGTCTTTTTAATGGGTTCATACTCTTTCCAATATAACGAATCTCATTAGATATAGGATCAATCAATGCATAAATAAAAATTGGATGAGTTTCCATTTTTATAGTATCTTCACCTGATAATATTAAAGCTATTTTCATATTATCTGTTTATTAAAAATGTATAAAGATTTATACATACATCCGCATCAAGTATCGCTGAACTAGATGATGTATAATGTATTCGCAAATACAATTTTGAAGGAATATCTACAATAAAATCATTTTCTATATTATTAAGTTGAGTTTTCATTATATAAAATTTTGAAATATATTCTGATACAATAGTATTAATAGGATAATAAATTCCATCTTTATCGACAATTTCAATCTTAATATAATCACCAAAAGTACTAGTTTCACTAAATAAATTTCCTGTTCTTAATCCCACAGTTTTATCAGAATTCAGCATAAAATCATGTATAGTAGTTATTTGCTTTGTTGCTATAAATTTATATCCTTGTATATTTAAAGTATAAGCATCTATAGATGTTTTAGATCTATACATATTAACTATCCTTTGTATGCACAATTAAACCGGCATTAAAGAGTTTATTACCAGTTCCTACTTCTCTTCTAACAAAAAGTTGTATCTTTGAAGTAAATCTAGTAGGATGATAAGTTGGAGAACTTGCAAAGAAAAAAGATGCGTTAGTGCCAATATTTAAGCCAGTAGTAATAACATTTTGTGTTCCAACTGCTAAACCATAGAAATTATCAACATCATCCGTTAATAATCCATTAGAACCAAAAATTTCTTCAGTTGAATCTAATACTAAACGTATATTCCATTTTGAATTAGCAGTAGCAATTCCTAATGATATTCCAGTGAATAATCCAGAACCAATATATTCATATAATTTAATCCAATTATTATCAGCTATTATAGTAGTTCCTCTAGCAACTCCTCCTGTAGAAGCATTCATGTCATTATATCTTAATTTAGCAGAAAATGCAGCTACTCCTGAAGCAGATGTAGAAGTTATTTGAGCATCAACTTTTAATCTATCTACAACATTTCCAATTAAAGTATCATCCGTATTGCCTCTAATTTTGATTAAAGAAACAAACTTTTGTATAATGTATGACATTAACCAGCTTCTTGAACTACAACAGTAGAACTACCACTATCGGTTATTAAAAAAACTCCAATATTTTCACCAAAAGAAAAAGTAGCAACTTCTTCCACCTCTATAACTACTCCAGTTAAAGATGTTACTCCTGATGGTCCTGCGAATATTTTTTTAGTACCTTTATTATAAACCATCAATGATTCTCTTCCTATAAGTCTATTAGCTCCTACTTTTGCCTCAATAGCTGTAGTAGTAACAGTTATAGAACTAGTAATGTAACTATCATTAAGTACATCACTATATTCAGGGCTTTCTGATAAAGTACTCATAAAAAAGGGAGAAATTGCCTTCTCCCTGATGTGATTAATTATCCAAGTTCTAATACACGAACATCTTGACCAGCCGAAGATGAAATTGCAAAGATGTTAACATCAGGACCGGCTTCAATTGTTAGAGTGGCACCAGCTGCAATTCGAAAACCATTAGCTGTAGTTAATTCATCTGTGGTAACTACATGATTACCGATGAAGATAGCTTTACTTCCTAAGTTTTGAATATGCATAAGAATTCTGCTATCAATTGAAACAGCTGCTAAATTAGCAGCGGTTGTACCAATTGTCACTGCTGATCTTTTAATACCAACGTTTGCGCTATTATTAACTCTCGTACGTCTATATTTATCTGAAATTAGATTTGCTCGATCTCCTGATGTTGAAATTGCAGGTATAGCAGCACCAAATTGTGTTTTAGAACCAACTTTTACTGGAAATTCAGTATCTGCAGCATCATCATCAACTGTACCAACAGGAGAAGTCCATAATGCACCTCTATCGCTTACTTTGAAAGAGATATAATCTCCATCAGCAGCGTCAGCAGTTAAAGTATCATCTCTAACAGCTAATACATATGAACCAATATCTCCTGATACATGAACACTATCTTCTGCTTTTTCAAATGAACTAGTCAGATCTAAATCCGCTTGTACTTTCAATCGACCAACACTATCAACTTGCAATGGAGCATAATCTCCATCCGCACTTACTAGACTTGTATTAGCGTCATTTCTAACTCCCAATACAAATTGTCCCCTATCGCCAGAGAGATGAGCAGAATCTTCTACGAAAACTCCACTATCTCCATCAGCAGTAGGATGAACATCCAATGCCTCATTACCTAATAAAGTGGTATGTGTTATTAATGTTCCAGATGAAGAACGCACATACGCACCTACGTTATCACTTTCAGTTAAATTGGCCGTATCAAGAATCAATTTATCTTTAGTTAATGCACCCATAGGTTATTGTTTCCTTTCATTGTATAATATGTAATGATTCATTCATTACACCTTTTTCCAGACAAGAATTTCGGCAGTCGTAGCTGCTTGTGTTGATTGAAAAAATATATTTAAAGTTCCACTTGGTAAAATTTGTGTTGTCGCATAACTAGCACCTCTATTAATTTCTACATAGTTCGTACTAGATTCTCCTGATGTAAATGCTAATTTTAAAAGTCCTTTAGTATCTCTTGCTCTTATTAAAAATTGTTTCGTTCCAGTTGGAAGAGCTTGAGAATATTCAGTATTTGCCAATGCCATTACCACATTAATAATTTGTGGTGTATTTGGAAGTAACGGATTAACATCTAATGCAACATCACTTCCATCAACTGTTGCGGTTGTTAAATTTGTACCGTCCCCAAGTCTTACAGAATCTTCTGTATGGGTGATATCAACTTCCATATCACCACCCACAACAGTTGTTGTAGATGTAGTCCTTATTCTACCAGTAGATTCTTCAAACGCGTGCTGCAGTACTTGGCTACCATCTAATAAAGTTGCTGGAGGAGGCATACACTACCATACATAGTTGTTAAGTTGGACCTAATTGTTGAGCTAATACGGGCAAATTCTCGAAAGGTTCCGGTGGAGTAGGAACTTGTGGAACCGCAACATTTTGAACAGCTTCTCCACCAGTCATTTCTTCTCCAGGAGGTATTAAACCAGCTTCAGCTTCCATTAATCCCTCCATAGGACTGCCTTCTAAAGCGCCTTGAGAAGGTTGTCCTTGTGGAGGCTGTTGAATGGGTTGTTGACCAATTATTTGCAATAAAGAAGGATCTGTATTCTTAAGTAGGTCTATGTGTTCTTGAATATGTGCTAAAGTATTTTCTACCAAAGTTGTATCTTTTCTTAGATCAGGATCAGCAAGTACAGTTTTGTGTTCATTAATATGTAAAGTGTGATTATCTAATGCAATTGCTTGAACTTGTTCACCTTCTAATAGTCTTTCATTTTCTGACTTAATTAGAAGCAATTCACTCATTTCGCCTTCAAATGTCATATCAAGTCTACCTGTATTAATAACCTGAAAATATTGTTGAGGAGATTTTAATAATTTCATTTGTAATAATTGTTCAGCCATTTGAACCCTACCTGCAACTGTATTATGTGTTACGGTAAAATCGCCTAAAAGAAAATGAGGTTCTTCTTGCAAGGTGAAACCGTAATATGTGCCAAAACCTTTACATTCAACATTAATTCCATAATTCAATGGATTTCTTGCCTTAATTTTTTCATGACATTGTTTTCTTGGTATTTTTACGGGAATGTTTGATGTATTACCACCAATAGATATTTTAAAACAATCAGAATCTAAATCACCAACCAACTTACTTGAGTTAGATTTAAATTTTTTAACCGTCACACGAAATCCTAAAGACTTAGTTAAATAAACAACATCTTTTACTAATCTTTCATTTTTTTGTGTAAATATAAATGTTTCGTCAATTCTATGTCCATCAGTATCAAGTAATCCTGCTAATAAATTTAATCTATCTTCACGACTAGAAGTTAAATAGAAAAACGGAATGTGTTTATTATTAATTAACTCCATAGACCGTAATGCGTTTATAAATGGATTACGATCGGGAGCACCATAAGCCTCACCAGATGTAATATGATAATTTTTAGACTTATTAGGCTGACGATTATCTTCAATTCTAACTTTCATTCCAATATCATTAGCAAAATTAATCCAAATATCTGACAATTCTTTATCCATGGTAGTTAAACATGTATTTTTACTAGTTCCATCACCGAGCCATGCGCCTAAAATATAGGGAGGAATTTCTAGAGATTTCTTCTCAAATTCTACCCCTGTTGTAAATCCCTGTAATAGTCTTCGATGTCTCATGGATAAATTGAGATAATCTTTAACAGTTATATCTATAATATCACCTTGTTTTATATCATATCGAAAATCATCTGAACAATATCGAAGTGTTAAAATATGACTTTCATTACATCCATATTTAATATTTCTGTGTGGATCTTTTGATGTAATTTCATACATCATTTCTTGTCCACTATTCACATTTTTAACAGTTCTTGGTCCCGAATCTGGTCCCATAACTAAATCATTAATTTTAATCTCTTGGACCATTTTAATGGTTCCATCATACATTAAAACAGGTGTATCTTTAGCCAAACAACGTGATAATGGATTCCCGACATCTACAACTACACGATTTATTGCATTAATATCCTCACCAACAAATTCTTTTAATAATGGTCTATTATTTCTTCCCACCAATGCTATAACTTTTGGAGTAGTAGCAAAATCCTTAAGTATTTGAATTAACGCAGTTCCTACATTTTCAACAAGCTTTACATAACTTTGTTGAAGACCAGAAATAAATTGAAGAGCCATACTTTGAACAAGAGCCAAAGCAGCTCCACTACGTAAAGAAGCTTCAGGATTTCCTCTAGCAACCGAATTGATACCGGAAATAGTTTCAGCAGCTCTTATTAGTTCTTCAAGAAATCTAAATACTTCAGCTGGTGTTTGTGTTAAATTTAAAGGCTCCGGTGCGGCATTTCCTTCAATAATATTCATTGCTCCTTCTAAAGAATTAATCTGAATATCAGCTCCTCTTGGAACATATATATTCTGTACTCCAAAAGCATTTTGATTTGTTAAAATTGTACTATAAAGTGAATTAATTGCTTCTTGAATAGGAAATACATCGAACATGGGTGTATATCCATATGGAGTTCCTATAATATCACTTGGAGAAATCCTAAATATAGGTAATACCCTATAAGGAAGATGTGTATCTAATAAAATAACATCAGAATCTAAAAATAATACATATCTACCTTCAGGAATAGCTTCTGTTCTTTTATGATAAAATTCAAAAACAGGAATATCATCTGTGTCATCATTAGAAAAAATAGCTAATCTATGAACACTGTCACCTATTTTTGATTGTATGCTCTTAATCTTTTCGGAAACTTCTGGATATTTGGCCATTAAATTATATCTATTTTTATAAGTTCTTGTTAAACACCAATCTGGATTCCACGATTCCATAGTTCCATCAACTACTACATCTAATGGAGAAAGAGTAGAATATTCTAATTCTCCCTCATAATTGAATTGGCCAATTTCTTCATCATAATCATAAGCTTCTCCAGCAGTAACATTCCATTCTAATTTAATAAATCCACTACCGAGAACAATAGCCATCTCTACTGCTCTTTTAAGAGCATCTTCGAGATGTCTTTCTCGCATATAATAATCAAGAATACCATTAGCTAAATAGGTTTGAGCAAGAGATTTATAGTCTGTATTGATAGCTCTAGCTTCCATAATAGGTCTATTAGCAGTAATCATATTATTCATATGTTGTGCAATATTACGAAAATGATTGACAGGTAGAGTAACTAATTCTCCCTGTTCTCCTGTAAAATTAATTTGATGTCCATACCCAACATCAGAATTATAAGCTCCGTGATAAGCTTTCCACATCTTGTTAATTTTTTCTAAATACGCATTAGATTCTAAAGTATTAAAAAAACTTTTCGCTTTTTCTAAAAGAACACTTGCTACTTTTTCAGGTTCTTTGGATGCAAAATATTCTCCTACAGGATTTTCATTTATGTTATCATTAGCCATGGGTTTTCCCTTTGATTTTAAAAATTTGTTTAAATATATCAACTTGATTTATTTTATTATAGAATGATGAAGGATTCTGTACATGTAAATCCCTTAAATTCATATGATATGTTGCCGGATATGGATTTTTTCCGTAAGAAATAGAACGAACAAAATAAATTAATGCATCTACAGCATCAAAATGTCCATTATCAATAGATCTGGCAAATGTATGTCTGTTAATAGCACTAGACCATCTAACATTCTTTAAATGTCTTATTAAAGTTTTACATTTAGGATTAATAATAATTTTTTTACTTCCTAACATTGCACGTAAAGTATTTAAAGCAGCATCTTTGTCATCCTTTTTGGCTGGTGCAAAAACAATTTCTCCTTTGGATGATCTTGCGATTTCTTGTGTTACTATATAGTTAATATCACTAACTCTTGTATAAGGTTTTTGTACTTCGTTAGTAAGAGAATTAAACCAAAGTTCCATTTCCTTTTGTTTAATACCATTAATCAATGTTGGTAAATTATTATTAGAATCACTGAAATCAATAGCTAATTCATCTTCTATAATTATTTTATCTGATTTAAAATCAAAATAACCAAATAAAACAACAGTTAAATCTTTAAATCCTAAATCCATTGCTACATATCTATCAGAAAATGGAGGTTTATCCCAATTTCTTATAATTTCCTTACATAAATCATCAGTAAATTCTGGAATCACAGAAAGATTCGAATCTTGAATAATTTTACAATACAATTCTCTCTGACAAGCATCTGAATTAATACCGCCTAATTCCTCAATTAATTGGTTTTTTTCTTCCAAAGAAATTCTTGGATTATCATCGATAGTTTTCTTAACTAATGAACCTCGAAATTCTGCTTCTTCTATATACTTTAAGAAATCATGTTCTGATTCTTGTGGAGGTGTGCTTGCTAAAACAATTTTACCTTTTGTTACTAATGTTGTTGGTAATAAAATACTTTTAAGAACATAATCTAATTCTGAACAACTACCAGCTTCATCAACGAAAGCTATATGAGAATCACCGCCACGAAGTTTCTCGGCATGTTTACTATCAGTTCCAGCAAGTTGTATTTCTGATCCATTTGGAAAATAATAAATATAATCTTTAGCTTTAAATTCTGGTTTTATATCTTCTGGACAATCTTTTAAAATTTGTTTAAATAATGGCCTAAGAATAGTATTAATCTGTAATTTTGTTGGAGCTACAATTTTTACTATACTATTTGGATGACGAATACATTGCTCATTGGCTATTGTAACAAGAGCATATGTTTTGCCAGAACGACGAGATAACAACCAAGTTTGAATTTTATGATTTGAATTATAAAACAAATTATAAAGCTCTTTTTGAACTTTATCGAGCTTCCAGGAAAGAATTCCTCTTCTCCAAAGTGCATGTCTTACTTCTAATTTACTTTTCATTACTATTATCTGCTTCTAATAAAGAGAGAAGCTCTGTATCTGATAATTTTTTAACTTTATTATCTTTTTCTTTATCTTTTTCTTTAACTGCATAAAGAATTTTAGTAAATATTTCTACTCTTTTTGCTTCATCTAAAGTTAATTCTCTTTCTAAAGAAATATCTTTAAGCAATTTAAGTTGCATTATACAAATAGCTTGCTCATCAGTCATATCTGTAAAAAAATTATTAAGTGCTTTAGATTTATCTCCTATTTGTGGAATATAAGCATCTAACAATTTCTTTAATTCTAAATTTTCTTCTTCGGTTTGGGTTATCTTTTTTGATAATTCAACAATAAGTTTATATTGACTATCACAATAAGATTGTAGCTCAGAAATATCGGTTAGTTGTTTTGATAAATTTTTAATATCCATATTATCTTACAGAAATATTCGGACGAATATTTGTTGCCAATTTTAAGCCTTGAACATGAGTTTTTGTTCCATCTAGATCTTTACGTAATGCATCTAGATCTTTGAAAAGATTTCCGCACTTACTTTCAAGTTCTGTTAATTTTTTATCTTGACTATATTTTTCATAAAGAAAAGCAACTACTCCAAGTATAGACAAACAAACAATTTCTGGCCAATTAAAGCCTAGATATAGTCCTTTAAAAGTAGTTCCTACAAATAAAGCCAACGGCAATCTTTGAATTATATTCTTCATTGACTCTCCTTAAAACGTTAAAATTTTCTGGGATGTACACCACTTTATTTTTAATTGCTATACGAATAGCTGTTGGCCTTACCCATCATATCTAGTTGTTAATTCAGGAAAAAGAAAGAAGTTTATAGATTTCACCTAGTTAACAACTAAATATGTAACTTATCGAAAAGAGAGACTTATGGCTATTACAAAAAAAGAATTAAATCCTCATAATTACACTTTAACAGAAGAACAAAAACCTAATTTTGAAAGACTGTTTGAAATAATGAATGAAATAAGAAAGGCTTATGGAAATCCTATGGTCATTACTTCGGGTTTAAGAAATGATCAAGACCAAGCGAGAATTGATGGTGCTGCTGGTAGAATCCCTAGAAAAAGTATGCATCTTCTAGGAGCAGCTTGTGATGTATGGGATAGAGATGGACTACTTTGGAAATGGTGTATGAATAATATGAAATTATTAGAAAAATTAGATATTTATCTTGAAGATAAGTCTTTTACTCCAACTTGGGTACATTTTCAAATATTACCTCCAAAAAGTAAAAAACGTATTTTTATTCCCTATACTAAAAAATAATGACAAAAAAATTTACAGAAGAAGAAATAAAAAAACTTGAAGAAAAAAATCGTGAAGAGATATTAGAAAAATTTTGTCATACTAATGGATGTTTTGGTCATTATATGCAACATCATGAATTTCCACACAAATACGTAAAATGTGTTATATGTGGACACACGAAAGAACTAAAAAAGAAATCTTAACTGTTTTTTAATGACTTCAAAATTTTTTTATAAACAAAATTAATAGGCTGATTACTTTCGCTAGTAAATTTTGTATAATCTTCTAATTGTTTCCTCAAAATTCCACACATTTCTTCATAAATCCTTATCATTTCAAGAAGTTCTTTAGTATAATGTACTTGTAATTCATGATCTTTCATAGACATTACAAGATTATAGGAATGTTTAACTCTATCACCTACATCCACAGTGTCATATATTAATGTGTTTATTTGCTTTTCTGTAAGATCCATAGTAATTTTTCAAATTTTTCTTCAGAACATCCGACTGATATTCTAAAATAATCATTTGATACTCCAAATTTCTCGCCAGGAGTACTTATAATACTTTTTGGACATTTTCCCACACACCAAATGAACATTCCAGAACTGTTTAAAATTACAAATGAAAGTTTTTGAAGATTATGTAATTTTTTCCATCTTTTATCCAATATAATTCTACCATACTCAAAAATAGTAACAAGAATATCTAATTGCGATCTAATTATTTTTTCAGCTTCTAATTGAGAATAAATAGATATCCCACCTGTTGCAAATTCTATATATTCTTCCATTTTTTTTACTATTTGTTCGTCTTTAATTAAAGCCCATCCTATTCTTGCAGATGCATGCCCTGTGCATTTGCTTAAGCTAAAAACCATGATATCTTCATTAAATTCAATAGGTTCGTGATATTGATACCAATTATAAGATAAATCATAAATTATATATTTTGAATGAATTTGGTGATAAATATTATTGTCCGGATTATTAGGACATGTGATTATTTGTACAAACTCAGGATGCCGGTTATCAAGCCAAGATTGTCCGGCAAATTTAGTATAATGTTTAAATCTGGGAAAATAAGGAGAATTAGCTGATACTGGAAGATCTAAGGCATAAATTATAGCGGATAATATCTGTCCAGCACCATTACCAATTACTACAAATTTATCATCAATCATGGCATTTTTTTCTTGTTTATGTAGCTTCTTTATAGCGGTTTTTAACTCATCAATGCCTGTATATAAATATGAAAGACCTTCTGGAGTAAGAGTGTATGATTCAGAAGATTTTTTAGACCAATAATCATGTAGAAAATCAGGAGAACCCCATGAAAGATTTAATTTTTCAACCTTAGGCGGCATATTGTTTTTCTGCTAATCTTATCTTCTTAATATGTTCTTTCATCTTGACCCGATGACATTCGGGACAAACTCGACCGTTGAAGAGATTACCTTTTACATCTCGCCATCTTTTATTAATATTATCTGGATATTTATCATCTAAGATAGCCTCTTTAATTATTTTACATGTTTTACATTGAATTTTTCTCATTTCGTTCATAGGAATCTCTAAATCTGGAGACCAGCGGTCAACTCACCACTTTTCCATTTAACCCAGGAAACAGAGATAATCTCTATCTCTTTAGGAACTGCAGGTGACGCAAAGCTTCCTAGTTCTCCGGAACATTCGTTGCAAACTAACAGAGTAGTTCCTTAAACAATTGCAGGCTTTACGGTTAGTCTGATTGTTTCGCCAGTTCCTGCTCGGAAGCTAACTTGTCTAAAAGATTATAAATTCGTCCTCGTGAATCATAACATGTTAAAGATGGTAGTTCTAAACATGTTAAATAACCTTCTTGTGCACATCCACTACCAGTATCTATAATAATAGCATTTTTATATTTACGAACACCAGGAACAACAACATAGCCATGAGATTCAAACATACCATGCACATGACCATACACACAAATCTTACCTTTACATGGATTTGGATCTACCCAATCAACTTCTTCTCCATCATAATAACTCCATGTTAAAAGATGTCTATTTGTTCGAAAATCCTCATTTCTCAAATTACGTCCTCTTTCATTTTCTCTATATTTTTTTTTAGGAATCGGAGCATGTGAGAAAAAATATTTATCCGTTTCTAAATAAAGTTTATGGTTTTCATTAATAAAATCATAATGTCCTGTTCGCCTTAAAAAATCATAAAAATCCGCTTTACCATAAGCACCTAATTTATTAACAGCAGCCGCATAAGATGTTAAAGTAGAACCACCTCCATTCCAATACATTAAATCAGATAAACCAGATGCCGCAGGAAGAATCATATCTTCATGATTTCCTGTAATCATATGAATATTTTCTGGAAACATTACATATTGCTGACGAAACCACTCAATTACTTTATAAGTATCTTTTCCTCTATCATTTTTATCCCCTAAAGATACCAATTGATCACCTGTAGTTAAATCAAACTTAGCTTTAGAAGTAATTAATTCAATAACAGTTTCTAAGTTATTATACATCCCATGAATATCACCCAGAACAAAAAATCTATTTTGGTTTATATTCACAATTAACTCTTCTATTTTCAGGCATAAATAAATCTGGTTTTAAATCATCAATAAAAAATTCCGGCTTTGATATACAATATTTAACAAAACTCTTAAGTTTCAATTTCTTAACCACTTCCTTACACCAACCACTTCCTGCAGCACTCCAAACAACAATTGTATATCCTAATTTGGCAAATTCTTTTAATTTTTTAATATTTTCTATATTTGGAACAAGTTTATATGTAGTTCCATAGCAATCAAATTTAATAGCTTCGGGATGTTCTTCTTGATGCCATATAACTAATGTTCCATCTACGTCACTAAATACAGTAGGATCTGTAAATAATTTTGAAGGATCACCTTGAATTAATCTTGGACCAAGAAGCTTACGCAGCTTCTGAGGGAGTATCGTCATCATCAGATTCATTATTCCGATTACTAAGACACGTATCGTAGTCAGGAACTGATCTCCAATGTTCTTTACATCGAACTTCATACCATGATCCTTGATTTAATATTCCTTCATTTCCACAGCTTTCACAAGTGTGAAAACTCTTATTTTCTGCTTCTTGAATAAGTTTATCCATCTCATCAGTCTCAGATGACATATAAAATCTAAGACTGCCATATTTTTCTTTTACTTGTGCAGCTCTTGGATGATATTCATCTTTTGGATATTGTTGTTTATATTCAACAATTAGCTTTTCTAATTTTTCAGAAAGATCATAAAGTAAAGGATACCAGCCACGACCAGTATCAATACCCCAATGCATACATGTGACTCTCATATCTCCATGCATATCGGCAAAAAGATTGGGAAAATCTTTAACCAAGGTTTCTTCAAATTCAGTTCTACTAAGTTTTTGTTTACTCATATGGTTATATTATCTCATTGTTTCTAGAATGTCAATATTTTCTTTTGAAAGGAAAAGGCATGTTCCAAAGAGGAATATCAAAATATTTTAAATCAACAGATGGAATTAATACATCAGTAAGATCATCAGAATGTGTTTTTGGAACAATCCATAATACTTTTCTTAATTCATCTATATTTTTATTAATTAAATGTTCCATTAACATTAGTGAGGATGAATAATTTGTTAAATTATCATATTCTTGATTAAAATCTTTACTAAATATGCTTTTCATTAGATCACCATAGCTTTCAGAAATAAAATAACAATCAAGGAAAGCATAAAAAATATGAATGTAATTAAGTAAGATTTAAGAATATCTGAAGAAAAAGTATATTTGTATTTTTCAATTAAAACATGTTTCTTCTTTTTGTTCTTAAAATCAACTTGAATAATTTTATGATTCATAATTCCTATTACGAATTACTTTAGGCACAAATTTAGGCTTTCTTATATAAGTTCGCTTCTTTTTAACGAAGATTTTATAAAAGGATGCAAATTCCATAAGAACTAGTAAGAAAACAAGGAAGGTTTCAATAAGAGAAAGATATTCCATATATCACCATTATACCAGGTTAGACATAAAAATTCAAGATTGTTTCTATAATAGTTGTTAATTAACGTTTTTTACGTTTCTACAGCCCTGAGCGTTAGCAAAGGGCGATTGATACTAAATTTCTAGAAACCTAATAAGATATAGATTCCCACTACCATTTTTACATATTTTAAAATACGGATAAGATATACTGGGAACTATTCAGAAGTTCCTGGGAGCGCAGATATTAAGAATCTACCAAACTTACGAAACTCTTGCCGTAAGTTTTACCCTTCATGTGCTTAGGTTAGGAAAATATCCAGGTAATTAACCTAAGTCTCTGTGAATTTGCTTTACGAGCTACTATACATCTTATCAAGTCCAGTCCCTTGAATGCGAAACTAATAGACTGACTTTTTTGGTGCTTATTTCTTAATTCAAGAATAGCATCTTTAACAGTATTAAATCCTTAAATAAACTATACATTTTATTTATATAATAAAGAACCATCCGGAATTTCCGGAAAGTTCATTCATTATTAGTTGTTAAGAGAGATTCATAATTTATAAATTGCGAATTTAATTCAGGATTCTCTAATAAATATTGACGTGTTAAAGCATTCAATGCATAAACAATTGATTTAACTTTCTTTTTAGGATAGTAATCTTCTATAAATTTCTTAGCATCTTTCATCTTATCAAATACACCAATAATTAAACTATCATGATTCTTATTCTGTAACTCTATATACACAAGATAATTACGTATTTTTATAGTAATTCGATATTCAAGTGCATTTCTGTATCTATAAAATTTATACCTTTGATTCTTATAGTATTCTGTCCAATATGCTTGTCTCATACGTAATAGTCTAGAATCTTTACTAATTTCTTCTAATATAACAAATTTAATATTAAGTCTATTAAAATCTTGTACTAATTCGTCTCCTTCTAACGAGCACTCCCGAATTTTCGTTAAAATGGTCACTATTGACTTTGTTATACAAAAGCTATACCTAATGTCTATTTTCTTCTTAAACTCATTAACAAGGGCAAATACACCCGGAATTAGGGCCTTTGTATACTCATAATGGAGAATAGATCTCATATTTATAATCAACTATTCGGAATTTCCAAATAGTTCATTCTTGTTAATAATTATATCTTATCTGCAAAATATACCCTTAAAAGATACTTTTTGTAGTTTAAATATCATTTCTGGTGAACTTTTTTACATTGTTCCATTTTTAGCATCTCTAATAATCTTCTTTGATTCTAATCGTTCAAGTCTATGTGTTCGTTTCTTAGCTTCTTTACCTGGAGGACTACTACCTCTGCCTTTAGTGCCTGGTCTTTTACCCCAGTATTCATAACCAATTGGTTTATTTCCTTTAATTGTTTTACTCATGTTGGAAATTTTATTAAAAATTCATGCATTGATAAATTGTAAATATCTAATTCCACGGTTCGTTATCTGGATCTTCTCCAAACATCTTAGCTGCTAATGTATAATATTCTTTACATTATCATGTCTTAATGTATAATATATTATACCTTATAATGTCCTAATGGGTAATATATTGTACCTTAGTAGCCATATTAATATGTTTCTAGATTCTCAATCTTTATCTACAGAATTTCACTTTACCATCCCTAATGGAAATTGTAAATATGATAATTCTATACCCGTTCGGGTATAGACCATGATGGAAACAGGAAAATTATACCTGATCGGGTATAACTGGCTAGTTATACCTGATCGAGTATAACTAGCTGGTTATGAAACAGCGGACTCTGGGAATAATCAGTCACCCCCATTGCTTTTGAAATCTCTCACCCAACTGCACCTATACTAAAAATCAATATTACAAATTTAATCATGTATACCTCTGTTTCTATAATCTTATTACATATAAAAAACTATACCCTATTTCAGAATTCATGTCAAGGAAAATAATTATTTACATACCTCTATTTTCAACAATATAGAAATTAAATGTCACAAAAACATACCAGAATTTGTGGCAAAAAGAAAATGTTTCTATAATGAAATATCTAATAATATTAGGGTGATCTTAGCAAACGCAGGTCCCATCCCTAATCCCCCTACCCCCCCTAAGAGATAGAGCAAAATCCTGTCTATGCAAAAATCATACCAAAGAAAATTGGAATGAATCTTGCATATTATTGCAAGAACTATGCCAAGTGAATTGGTACGATGCTTGCTATTGCAAGAATTATACCATGACCCAATAACCAACCTTGATACAATGTACAACATTATAACACCATGGTATTTATTCAGGAAAATCATATATTGTTTATAAAGTAGACGATGCTTAAAATTAAGCAATATATAATTTCAATGAGTTAGTGAATGGCACGTTTTCTGCACTTACTAGAAATCAAGTTGCATGTAAGATTCATGCTATTAGGAGAGGTAACAATGAGAAAAACAATAGTTGCATTACTAACGGGAGAACACACCAGTAGACCATATAGAATTATTAAATACTTTAGGGAAGTCAACAATTGGTTTGAAGTGGAAGGAGCGGATGATTACGGAGCTTGGCATTCATTCGGGGAATTCGATACCGTCGAAGACGCTCATAACTTCATCAAAAAAACAGATTTAAATAGTGCACTCGAAATAGATGAAATTAAATTTAATATTCAATGAGAGGAGTAACATGAATTTTATTCTTATAGACAATACAATTCTTGCAAACATATTGATTCATCAAGCCAAATGTTCAAAATGTCACAATATGCCTGTTGAGACAGGTGCAATTATAGACCGAACCCGCGAAGGAACACTTACACCGTGGGTTTCCGAACAATGTGAAGCTTGTAATAAACAAAAACAGGAAATGTTAAACTTTTCCTAACGAATCTTAATGGGAGAATGCCAATACATATAGAAGGAGACTGTTATGCGACATTACAGAACAGATACATACTACAATGGTATTCAAGAAAGGAGACTGTAACATGAAATACTTTCATTGCCCTAAAGAATACAGATGGAAACAGTATGGCTGTGGCTTCGGTCCCGTCAATGGTACCCAAGCATTCCTTGACCTTGGGAATACCTGCCCTAGGTGTAAACAAACCTTGAAACCCTATACTGTACGCCGAGTGAACCAAGAATATGAGAACACTCAGCATATCGAAGCGGTGAATACAGTGCGTCAGCTCTTCGGAGAGAGCGCTGCAAAGAACTATGCCGAAACGAAGGGAATAAAATATGAGTAAAGAATGCATTATAATATCACCGAATACATATAGAATTCAATATCGAAAAAATCAAATTTTAGCACTAATGGCTGAAATTGAGAATAAGCGAAACCGTTATCATTCACCAAAAATGAGCTTTGAATGTGCGTTTCCAAACCTTACAAAAGAAATCTGGAAAGCTATGGATATTAAGAAAAACTTAGCATTCATGGTCGAAAAATTAAATAAACTTAGTGATACATTTTGAATTGACTTAACTTAATATTAATAGGAGGGATAACAATGAGAAAAACATGGACATATTGTGTAGCTGTTCCAATATACGCAACTATATATATTTCAATTGAAGAAAATACTAAATCTAAGGCTATTAAGAAAGCGCGTGAAATAGCTGAACAGCAATTACAGAAGAATATCAATGAAATTGACATCAGTTTGGATTGCATTGACAGTGAACCGTGCAAAATTCTTTCACAGATATAAATAATAATTAAAAGATAGTAATCATAGGAGAATGAATCATGACAAACATTAAATCACCTATCGTTATATTGGCCCTTAACATTGATACTCCCGAAAAAGAACTAAAATTGATTCAAGATTGGGGATTCAAAGCCAAGTATGTTATTGGTTACTACAATGGTAAAAGTGAGAATAGTTATGTCTTAGAGGTACCTTATCCTGAAAATCTGCGTTTGGCTAAGGTATTAGCTGATTCATACGGTCAAGAATGCATTCTTTATGCAGATGACTTTAGGCGTACTAAACTTATCTATTCAAACGGTGATACCAAAGACATTGGAATACTACAAAATGTACCTGAGACTGAAATCAAGCCCAATGAATCTTATACTTATGATTCATTAACTGGATATTGGGTTACACGATAAGACTTTAATTTGCTTTACACTTTTGCTAGCTATTTTCATAAAAATTTAAAAATAACACTTGAATTCAAAAAAAGACTATGTTAGTATGAAATATAACAGGAGGTATCAGATGGCTCACGAAATAGAAAATATGTTCTCAGTTCAGCAGGTTCCTTGGCATAAGCTCGGTATCGTTGTTGAAAAATCCCCCTCAATCGAAGAGGCGATTAAACTCGCTGGTCTTGATTGGGAAGTCGGGCTCAAAAAGCTATTCACCCCAGAGGGTACTGAGGTTGATGCTCTTGCAACGTATCGCACGTCCGATAATGCTATTCTCGGTGTTGTAGGTTCATCCTATAAGCCCCTTCAGAATAAGGATGCGTTTAACTTCTTTAACCCATTTCTGGAAGCTAAGGTTGCATCGCTTGAAACAGCAGG
>Ga0247727_10000811_pt1 | contig 76351 bp, 77 predicted proteins | sample WisWelCaveWW1625_FD_202498 | JGI IMG/M metagenome (GOLD analysis project Ga0247727, IMG submission 202498) | Biofilm microbial communities from Wishing Well Cave, Virginia, United States - WW16-25 | ecosystem: Environmental > Aquatic > Deep subsurface > Groundwater > Cave microbial mat | place...
ACCTCGGCCTCCTTGCCGAAGTTCTTGATCTGCTCCTTGAGGATCGAGGAGATCTCTGAGGCGCGGATGTCCATCAGCCGATACCTTTCATCGCGACTTTGAGATTGTCGAGCTTGGTCCTGAGCGAAGAGTCGATCATCCTGCTGCCCATCTTGACCACGAGGCCGCCCAGCAGGTTGGGATCGACCCGGGTATTGATCTGCACGTCCTTGCCGACCTGCGCCCGCAGCGCGTCCTTCAGCGCCTGCATCTGCGCCGGCGTCAGCGCATGGGCGCTGGCCACATCGGCGCTGACCTCGCCGCGTTCGCGCGCCAGCAGCACGCGGAAATCCTTGATCATATCGGCGGCCGCGAACAAACGGCGATTGTGGGCGATCAGCTTGAAGAAGTTGGTGGTGAGCCCGGAGAAACCCGCCTTGCCGAGGACGGCGGTGAGCGCCTTGGCCTGATCGACGGCGGAGATGACGGGGCTGCGCACCAGACGGCGCAGGTCCTCGCTCGCGTCCAGCATGCCCTGGAAGCTCTTGAGGTCGGCCTCGACCTGAGGGAGTTGCTTCTCCTCCTTGGCAAGCTCGAACAGCGCGGCGGCGTAGCGCCCCGCCATGCTCGCCATCATCGGTTCGTCGGTGGCCACGCGAAAAGGTCTCGTCCCGGTGGGAGAACAGTGGCGGCCTTCGCCCAACAGCCGCACGTGAAAACGAGCCCGCAGCGCTGCCGCCGGCGCCCTGGAGCGCCAGCCCGCGCATAGCACGGGCGGCGTAGTGCAGCAACCGCGCCACTGTGTATCGAATGCCGCATCGGGCTGCCGGCGTCAGAGAAAGTTGTAGGGGTCGATATCGACCGTCAGCCGCAAATCGGAGGGCGGCTTCGGCAAGCTGCCGAGCCAGGAGCGCAGATAGGCCTGCATATCGAGCTCGCGCGGCGCTTTGATGAGCAGGCGCCAGCGGTGGCGGCCGCGGATGACGGCGATCGGGGCTTCGGCGGGGCCGAGGACCTCGATGCGGTTCGCCGGTGGGGCGCGGCGGGAGATGTCGCGGGCGTAGAGCTGGGCGAGGTCCTTGTCGCGGGCCGAGACGACGAGGGCGGCGAGGCGGCCGTAGGGCGGCAGCAGGCCGGCCTGGCGCTGGCGGATCTCGTTGTCGAGGAACGTGTCGCGATCGCCCGTGAGGATGGCTTGCATCGCCGGGTGCTCCGGCATGTAGGTCTGCACGAAGCCGCGGCCCATGGTCAGGACCCGTCCGGCCCGGCCCGTCACCTGGTGCAGGAGCTGGAAAGTGCGCTCCGCCGCCCTTGGATCGGCGGTGCCGAGCCCCAAGTCGCCGTCGACCACGCCGACGGTGGCAAGCTGCGGGAAGTGGTGGCCCTTGGCCACCATCTGGGTGCCGATGATGATGTCGGCCTCGCCCGATTCGATGGTCTTGATGATCTCGCGCATCTCGGTGAGCGACGGCACCAGGTCGGAGGAGAGCAGCGCCAGCCTGGCCGTGGGGAAGCGCACGCGCACCTCCTCGGCGATGCGCTCGACGCCGGGCCCGCAGGCCACCAGCACGTCGGGTTCTCCGCACTTGGGGCACTTCTCGGGCAGCGGCAGCGAGAAGCCGCAGTGGTGGCAGTTGAGCCGGCTGCGGTAGCGGTGCTCCACCAGCCAGGCGGTGCATTGCGGGCAGTCGAAGCGGTGGCCGCAGGCCCGGCACAAGGTGAGCGGCGCGTAGCCGCGGCGGTTGAGGAACAGCAGCGCCTGCTGCTTGTTGGCCAGGGTGGCCTGAACAGCGGCAACCAGCGTCGGGGCCAGCCAGGTGCCGGGCTCCGGCGGCTCCTTGCGCATGTCGATGGCGACCACGTCGGGCAGCTCGGCGCCGGAGTAGCGGCCGGGCAGCGCAACGCTGCGGTAGCGCCCGGCGCGGGCATTGACGTGGCTCTCGATCGAGGGCGTGGCGGAGGACAGGATGATCGGGAATTTGCCGACGCTGGCGCGCACGACGGCCATGTCGCGCGCCTGGTAGTGCACGCGGTCTTCCTGCTTGAAGCTGCCGTCGTGCTCCTCGTCGACGACGATGAGGCCGAGCTCCTTGTAGGGCAGGAACAGGGCCGAGCGGGCGCCGACCACGACGCGGGCTTCGCCGGTGGCGGCGGCCCGCCAAGCCCGCGCCCGCTCGGGAGAGGAGAGCGCGGAATGCCATTCGACGGGCGAGCAGCCGAAACGCGCCTTGAAGCGATCCATGAACTGGCTGGTGAGCGCGATCTCCGGCAGCATGATGAGCGCCTGGCTGCCCCGCTCGATAGTGCGCGCAACCGCCTCGAAATAGACCTCGGTCTTGCCGGAGCCGGTGACACCGTCGAGCAGCGTGACCGAGAAGGCGCCGTCGGCGGCGGCGCGCATGGCGTGGGCGGCGCGCGCCTGGTGATCGCTGAACTCGACCTTGGTGAAGGTGGCGTTCGGCGTGGGAAAACGGCGCTCGGGGACCGCCACCTCAACCAGCGTGCCGGATTCAACCAGGCCGTCGATCACGCCTGTCGAGCATTGGGCTTCCGCGGCCAGCGCGCTCTTGGCGCGAACCAAACCATCGGCTGCGATATCGAGGGCCCGCTTGCGGGCAGGTGTCATCCGGGCGGGATCGCGAGCCTCGCTGTTGCGGCTGACACCAAATCGAGGCTTGCCGGGCTCGAACACGGCGGAGGAGCCCATCATCATCCGCACCACCATGCCGAGCGGAGACAGGGTGTAGCGCGCCACCCACTCGGCAAACCGCAGCGAGATGATGGGCAGCGGCGGCACCTCGGCCAGGTGGGCAGTGATGGTCTTGAGCTTCCTGTCGGGGATCGCCTTGCCCGGATCCCCGCAGGGGGTGTCCCAGACCACGCCAATGCGGTTCTGCGGCCCAAAGGGGACCAAGACGAACGCGCCCGGCCCCACCTGGAGGTCGGCCGGGAGTAGGTAGTCGTAGGTCTGGTCGAGCGCCACGGGCAGCAGCACCGGGACACGCGGGCCGCCGGGAGCGAGGTCGGGGCGGGCCTCATCGAACTGTGCGAGCAGGCTTTCCAAACCGGGGTCCCGCAACTAGAAGCGACATTAGAGAATCGAGGGTATAGCCTACCCACCCAGTAAGGGCGAACGTAAGGCGAACGCCTGCCGCCGCGCGACGGCGAAAACCGTGGAGAAGCCGGCATGAAATTCTTCGTCGACACGGCGGACGTGGCCGAGATCAAGGAACTGGCAGCGACCGGACTGCTCGACGGCGTCACCACCAACCCGTCGCTGGTGGCCAAGGCCGGGCGCGACTTCAAGGAGATCGTCGCCGAGATCTGCGCCGCGGTGCCAGGGCCGGTGAGTGCCGAGGTGGCTGCCACCGACCTCGAGGGCATGGTCAAAGAGGGGCGCGCCCTTGCCAGGATCGCCAAGAATGTGACGGTGAAGGTGCCCCTCACGTGGGACGGCCTGAAGGCGTGCCGGGCGCTGACGGGCGACGGCACCATGGTGAACGTGACCCTGTGCTTCTCAGCCAATCAGGCGCTGCTGGCCGCCAAGGCCGGAGCGACGTTCATATCTCCGTTCGTAGGGCGACTCGACGATGCAGGCCAGGACGGCATGGAGCTCGTGCGCGAAATCCGCACCATCTACGACAACTACGCGGACCTGAAGACGCAAATCCTCGCGGCCTCGATCCGCAATGTCACGCACGTCAGACAGGCGGCGATGATCGGCGCCGACGTTGCCACCATGCCGCCCGCGGTGTTGCGCGCGCTGGTCCATCACCCCCTTACCGACAAGGGGCTGGAGCTGTTTCTGAGCGACTGGCGGAGAACCGGCCAGCGTATCGCGTGAGTTCCTCGCAGCCCGCAGCAAAACGCCTCCCCCTTGTGGGAGAGGCGCTATGCTTTGTCGGCGGATCCAACCGCTTTGCGTGCTTGGACCCGGTTCGTGAAAGCGGCAGGCGCTAGGCTTTTTGCAGCTGACCCGCCTGCTTGCCGCGTCCGCGCTTGTCGTCCTCCAGCACGAAGGTGACCTTGTCACCCTCGTTGAGCGAGCGGATACCCGCCTGCTCGAGCGCCGTGGCGTGCACGAACACGTCCTTGCCGCCGCCGTCTGGCTGGATGAAGCCAAAGCCCTTCGCAGTGTTAAAGAACTTCACGGTACCTGTGACGCGCATGTGGGGAGTTCCTTTTCCCAGTAAAGCGTGAGAGTCGCCGGTCAATGTGAGCCGCACGCTCGGCTCGGTAGCTCAGACATGGGGAAGGCACACCGCCCAGACGGGCAAGCAGCAAAACCACAGATCGTGAGGTAGCGCCCCGCCATGGGGCGCCCCGGCTGCGGCCCTATATGGGCCGCGATGGCGGCGGAAGCAAGACACACCTGCGGGATCAGAAAAACTGCGTTCGATTTCCATCCCGAGGAATGGAAGTCATGCGGGCAATGCAGTCCTTTACGTTTCATTAACTGGCGCGGCGGATGTTGCCACGGTGTTCTCAGGACGGACCTGCGCGACGCCGTGGATGGAATGCTGGATGACGCCGCACTGCCGGCCGACGACGACGTGCGGGCCGCCGCCAGCGCGTGGTTTGCCCACTTGGCGTACGAGCACGGCCGGGCAGACAAGACGCTGGAGGCGTACGGGCGTGACCTGCGCCAGTTCCTGGGCTGGTTGAGCCAGGAGCTGGGACGCCCGCCGTCCCTTGCCGATCTCGCCTGTCTCGATGCCAAGCGCTTTCGCGCCTTCATGGCCACCAGACGGCGGGCCAAGTTCGCGAGTCGGTCGCTGGCACGCAGCATGTCCGGTTTGCGCGCCTTCTTTCGCTGGCTGGAAACCGAGGACGTCGCAAAAAACCGCGCGATTCTGCAGGTCATGCTGCCGAAGGTGCCGCACGGCATCCCAAAACCGCTGACGATCGAGAAGGCTGCAGCCCTCGTCGATGGCGGGGCGACATCCGAGCTCGATTGGGTCGCGGCACGCGACGCGGCCGTGCTGCTGCTGCTGTACGGTTCCGGCCTGCGCATATCGGAGGCGCTGGCGATCACGCCACGCGATGCGCCGACAGAGGGGCGCGAGGTGCTGCGCGTTGTCGGCAAGGGCGGCAGAGAGCGATTGGTGCCGGTGTTGCCCGTCACGCAGGCTGCAATCACGCGCTACATCGCGCTGTGCCCTTATTCACTGCCTCCGGATGGCCCGCTGTTTCTCGGCGCCAAAGGCGGCCGGCTGAGCCCCCGCATCATCCAGCTGCTGATAGAGCGATTGCGCACCGTGCTCGGACTTCCGCATACCGCGACACCGCACGCCCTCAGGCACTCGTTTGCCACGCACCTCCTGGCCGCCGGGGCGGATCTGCGCCAGATCCAGGAGTTGCTCGGCCACGCAAGCCTGTCGACCACCCAGGTGTATACCGAGGTCGATCGCGAGCGCCTGCTGGCGGTTTATGAGAAGGCCCATCCGCGCGCCTGATGGCGGCCGCAGAAATGCGCGCCCCCCCCGAGCAGCGGCGAAACGAACGAGGCGTCGGCGCTTGCCGGCGCCGGTGATCGTCGGATCGCAACCTGCAGGTTGCGGGCTCCGCCATCTCCGACTGGCGATCAACCCTCTGCCCGGTCGACGAACCAGCCAAGCATCAAGCATACGATCCCAGCGACGAGGAACGGCCACAACGCGTGCAGCGATTCCTCGAATGTCCATTCGGGGCGGACGAATACCCGGTAGACACAGCCGCCAATCATCAGAAGTCCGCCAATCGCGATGAGGACGGCCGCGACCAGACCTATTGAAGCTTTGCCGGTGGCGGTCAGTACCTTGATCAGAGCCGCCATATCCTTCCCTCACCCGAGTGCCTTCCAGAGCAGTCCATCCTGGCCGGCTTGCTTGATGTCCTGATGACAACAACAGTCCAGGAAATCGTGGAGAGGCCCTGCCGCGGCCCTGCAGCCCTTCAGCGCAATAGCGCGGAGGGTTCGGGTCCCGCCACGAAGTAGACGGCGTAGGTCGCTATGGGGATGCCCCTGTAGTTGCGGGTGATGTTTTCGAGCCGATCGACCGAGCGGAAGCGCTGCTGGAGCAGCGATTGCGAGCTGCGCCGCTCGAGTTCGACGTAGAGCGCGGGACAACTCAGCACGCCAGCATCGATGCTCGGCAGGTGAAGGTACCGAATCCGCTCGGTAAGCTGCGCGACCGGTGCCTTGTCCTCGAGCTGGTAAGCGAGCTGCCCCGTGGTGGCATAGCTCGAGGTAGCGATCCAGCAGGCGCCGGTCGAGGCTCGTAACCGCTCGACCTCGGCGGCAAATTCCCGCCAGCCGCGCGTTTGACTGGTGGGGTCCCTTTGACCCGGCACCTGCACAAACGGCTGAACGGTATGCCAGTAGAGGAGGCCGGAAAGCACAAAGCCAATGGCGATGGCCCAACGTCCCAGTTTTCCGACCACCTGCCCGAGCCTTCGCGGGGCTTCGATACCCCCGAGGGCGATAGCGGCGCAGATTGCAAAGGACGGGTAGAGCGGCGCCATCCAGTTCGCCTGAACCCTGTCATACACCGAATGCAGCAACAGATACGAGAGGAACGGCAGCATGCCGGCGGCCAGCAGAGCGCTGGATTGGTCGTTCGCGGAGGGTGCCGATCGCACGACTCTGGCGAGACCGAGCACAGCAAGAATCGCGATGACGGGGCTCATCAGGCCAACGGACCCGCCGGCAAGCTCGGCGATATAGACTATTGTGAGGTCTCTCCCCTGTCCGACCCGCCCGAACTGCTTGGCAAGCGAGACCCAGTCGTGCTGGGCGTTCCACACCAGGACGGGAACCGCCAGGAGGAGCGCGACCGCGCCGCCAGCCCACAGTTGCCAGCTGCGGAGCCATGGTCGATTGGGGGCAAACAGGACAACCCATAGGAGGATGCCTGCGCCGACGAATAGGTTGGAATACTTGGAAAGCAGGCCCAAGCCCGCAAATGCGCCCACCACGAGCCACCAATTCGCATTCCGCGATACGTGCAACTCGGCGAGCGCCCATCCCGCCAAGCCCCAGAAGAGGACGGAGGGCGTGTCCGGCGTGACGATCACGCCGCCTACAGCCAGCAGGGGCATCGCAAGCGCGATCCATACGGCCCGCCGCGCAATGCCTGGACCGAACAAGATGGCCGCGGTTCGCCACAAGACGAGCGGGCCGAGCAGCGAGACCAATACTGCCATCAGGCGAATGCCGAGCGGGTTGTCACCCGCGACCCAGCGCCCCGCGGCAATCATCCATCCGACCATCGGAGGATGATCGAAGTAGCTCATGGCCGGAGCCAGGGCCCAAAGGCGGTAATACGCCTCGTCGTCGGTGAGACCGATCTGGGTGGCCAACCACAGGCGCACCAGGGTCATGCCGAGGATTCCGGCAAGAAGGACGGCTGAGGGCCGATCGATCCATGTCAATCCGCTTTGCAAATCGTTAACGTCGGGTGGGCGTGGAATCGCTTGCATCGTGGAGGATCGCCCGTAGGCTAGCGTGTCGATCGTCTTGGGAAAGCGAGGAGCCGTCAGAATGTATCCTACGGGATCTTACGACCGTCCATGCTCCTTACGTGGGGCCATTGTGTGAGCGACAGAAAGCCTGCCTCGACGATCGCAACGGGGGGCACGCCGGTGCGTAACACGGACCGCCAGCCGTTGTGGCGGAGGGTCAAGCGCGTGGCTTGGGGCTGGCGCCAGAGGCTCATCGACCGCACGCCGTCGTGGGTGCGCCGGACCTTTGGGCCGGTGTTCTGGTACGCCGATATGCTCCTCATCGACCACGGCATCTTTCGCCTGCTGTATGTAAACCAGCATCGCGTGGGCGACCGCGCCTGGCGCTCGGCACAACCGGCTCCCCGTCACATCCGTGCCTTGAAACGGAAGGGCCTGCGCACGATCATCAACCTGCGCGGCGAGCGCATGTGCGGCAGCTACTGGCTCGAGCAGGCGATCTGCGAGCGGAAGGGGATCACCCTGATCAATTTTCAGATCCGGTCACGTGCAGCGCCGACCCGTGAGGAGATCAAGGCCGCGCGCGACCTGTTCAAGCAAATCGAATATCCGATGCTCATGCACTGCAAGTCGGGCGCCGACCGGGTCGGGCTGATGAGCGCCCTCTATCGATTTTTCCAGGAAGGTGTGCCGCCAGCCGAGGCCAAGCGCGAGCTGTCGCTGCGCTACGGGCACTTCCGCCAGGCCGACACCGGCATTCTCGATCGCTTCTTCGAGAAGTACCTGGAGGACAACGCGCGCCAGCCGATGCCGTTCTTAGAGTGGGTCGACAAGGTGTACGATCCTGTCGAGCTCAAGCGCTCGTTTCGCGCGTCGGGCTGGGCGCGTCGGCTCGTCGACCAGGTGCTCAAACGCGAGTAGGTCGACGGCATCGACACGCCGGCAATGACGCCGGTGCCGGGTCACGGCAGTCGCATCAGGACGCACGAGCGGCTGTTCGACCTTGCTGAACCAGCCCATGAATCGCGTCGCCAAGCGCCGCGGGATGCCGTTGGTCAGCAGGAAGTTGAGGCCTTCCTGTTGGGAGAGCCTTGCGAGCAGGGATCGAAGCTTCATGCAGGTGTCATAAAGGGGCGAGGTTGGGCGGATAGCGATGGCGCTCCGTCCTAGTGCGGCCATCTGCGCACGGGAAGCTGCTCGATCCGCGAGGTCAGCTCCCGGACGATCGCATCGTGCGACAACAGGCCCGTCTGCGTGTCGGCGTGCCGCACCACCGAGGCCGCATTGATTGCAGCGGCGCGCAGCGCGTCCTCCGGGTTGTGGCCAAGCGCGATCTGAGCCGTGAACGTTGCATTGAAGGCGTCGCCGGCGCCGGCCGTACCAACGACATTGGTCTCCGGCGCCGGGCAGAAATAGATGGCATCCGGCGCGCTAACGAAAGCCCCGTTGCGCCCGTCCGTGACCACCACGAAACGCGGGCCCAGCTGCCGCAGCGCATCGAAGAACGCGGCAAGGCTCATGTCATGTCCGCCGCCGGCAAGTCCGCGTGCGACCAGGCGGGGCGGCGTCTCGCCGGCTGCCAACGGCAGCGCCCGCCCACCCTCGCCGAAGCGAGCGACGAGACCGGGGACGAGGACGTCGGCCTCCGAGCGGTTGACCGCCAGAATGTCCATCCCGGCGAGTGCCTGCTGGAATGCGGCACCGCGCGAAGACAGCTGCCGGACGCGCGGATTTGCAGCGACCAGGGCACCGTGTGCCTTGGCCTGGCCGATGATGGCTGGAAATGCATCGGCTGCCTCGTTGCTGAGCGAGGAGACGTAGACCACGTCGACGGCGAATGCATCCTCGTTGAGGTCGGTCTCGGCCAAGAGGGTATTGGCGCCCCGGAAAGTGAAAATGGCGGCGTTGCGATCGTGCGAGGAGACCAGGACCGAGGCGCCGGTGGGAGCCCGGGGGTCACGCAGCGCCCAGCGGGTCGACACGCCCTCCTGCAGGAGGCGGGAGAGCACAGCCTCGGCGCGCTGATCCCTGCCGAGCTTGACGAGGGCGGAGACGTCAAAGCCGAGCCGCGACATCGCCACAGCAGCGTTCGCGGCGCCGCCGCCGACATGCGTGGAAATCTCCAGCGCCTCGGTCTTGCGGCCTTCCTCGAGCAGGAGGAAGGAGCTGTCGGCATTGAGCATGGTCATGCGCTCGATGCGATCGTCGGCGATGATGGCGATCGTATCGAGCATGGCGCCGCCGACGGTGAGGGCCTTCATGCCGGCCTCTCGCAACGGGGCGGCCCCGGCCATGGGCTAGGCTTGCCGGCGCAAAGCTCGTCGAGCCCGACCGCCGACAGATCCGCCCCTGCAGCACCGCTCACGATCCTGACCTGTGCCGGTAGCGGTGACGTGATCATGCCCAACAATCTACTGTGTATGCGCCCCCGCTCTGCGGCGATCCTGTTCACATCCGCCTGCAGCTCCGTGCAGCGCATTTACGTCGCGTCCGAGCGGCCCATGCCGGTCTCCAGCCGCTTTTGCATATCTTCGGCACTACGCACACGCGGCAGCATCCCGATGATGGCTATCGCAGCGTGTGGGTGAAGGAGTCACGTCTCTTGACTTGGTCCCCTTTACACAACGCACAACGGACCGCCATGCCCGCCGCCCCTGCCGCCAGCTCACAGGGCCAAAATCACTATTAGAAGATGCCGGCAATTGTGGCATGGATGAAGCTCGGTGGTTGCCCTGAAGGCGGTGGCAGAAGGAATGCCACGGCTCACGTTTCGAAATCGGCAATGTCATCGCATGCAGAACCCGGGACATGCTCATGGATAGCGGCTATCGTTACTTAATCGTAGCGTCGGTGATCGCTGTTTTTCTGGTGTTGCTGGCCGGACTTTGGAACATGCTGCGCGGCACCAGCCCAAGTTTGAGCCAGACCCTGATGCGCTGGCGCGTAGGGCTGCAATTTCTTGCCATCGTGATCATGATGCTTCTGGTGTATCTGTGGCGGTCGTAGGTAGTTGGCTACCAGGGGATACACATCGGACAGAGATATGACATAAACCTGTGCCACTCTCTAGGCTCGCGGAACATCGTCCATGGTCGTCCTCAACAGGATCTACACGCGCACGGGCGATGCCGGCGCGACCGCCCTCGGCACCGGCGAGAGGGTGCCGAAACACTCGCTGCGCATCGTCGCGTACGGCAGCGTTGACGAGACCAATGCGTCAATCGGCGTAGCCCGCGGGCACGTGGGTGCGCACCCCGATGTCGACGCCATGCTGGGGCGCATTCAGAACGATCTCTTCGATCTCGGCGCAGATCTCTGCGCGCCCGAGCGTGAGGGTGCGCAACCAAGGCGCGAACGGCTGCGCGTGAGCGATGCTCAGGTCAAACGCCTCGAGGACGAGATCGACCTGATGAACGCGGAACTATTGCCGCTGCGCTCCTTCGTCCTGCCCGGCGGCTCTCCTGCCGCGGCAGCGTTGCACGTCGCGCGCACCGTCTGCCGGCGGGCCGAGCGCGCCGTCGTCGAACTCGCCAGCGACCCCAACGAGCCTGTCAGCGCGCCCGCGCTGAAGTACATCAACCGTTTGTCGGATCTGCTGTTCGTGGCCAGCCGTTATGTCAACGACCGGGGTCGGAACGACGTTCTTTGGGTGCCTGGCCAAAACCGCTAGCGGCGGCTCCGCTCAGGCCCTCAGCGCCAAGTCAGTATCAAGGATGTAAGCACGTGGTCTTCATTCCGCTCTCAGACGAAAACCCTCTGCGGTCGATTTCGTTTCAGTGGGTCACTATCAGCCTGATCGCTGCCAACACGATCGTCTTCCTGCTCGGAAGCATTCAGGCGGAGCCAGCGGCGATCGCAAGCTTCGCCCTTATTCCCTCGGAGCTTTTCGAGGTGCGCATTTTCGGGGGGGCGGTGCCATTCGCCAACCAATCCATGCAGGTGCCCGAGGGCCTCACACTGATAACCCATCAGTTCCTACACGCCGACATTTTCCACCTCCTGGGCAACATGCTGTTTCTGTGGGTGTTCGGCGACAACGTCGAGGACGCCATGGGTCACCTCAAGTTCCTCGTCTTCTATTTGTTGTGTGGAATAGCCGGTGGGTTGGTCCACGCCGCGCTTTTGCCCGCCTCTCTGTCTCCGCTCATCGGCGCGAGCGGGGCCGTCGCCGGCGTGATTGCCGCCTACCTGATGCTGCACCCGCGCGTCCTGGTCTGGGTGCTAGTATTCCGCTTCATCCCGTTGCGTATCTCGGCGGCGTGGGTGCTGGGGATCTGGGTCGCGTGGCAGTTGGTCATGGTAGCCCTCCCTCAAATTGGCCCAACTGCGTGGTGGGCGCACGTCGGTGGCATGGTGGCGGGCGCCATCCTGGTGCTCATCATGCGCCGACCGGGAGTCGTGCTGTTCGACCGCGCCCTTCAGGCGACGGCTGCAAAGCCCTAGCTGCTGCTTTGGCGCCACATCCCTTGTTGCCCAGCCCTTGTCCAAATTGGTCACGGGGTTGCCCAATTGACACCCAATTGTCGTGGGCCTACGCTCCCATTTCGCAATTGCGAAGTGCAGCGTCACAAGCGCCGCCAAGGAAGTTGGACGCAGGTAGCGGGCGCCTCTCGTGCTGGTCGCAGTGCGGCATGGCGCCGTGGGAGCATGACGTGCCGCAGATGGAGCCGTTCGGGACATGAAGGTTCTCGTCGCCGTCAAGCGGGTGGTCGACTTCAACGTCAAGATCCGCGTGAAATCCGACGGAACCGGCGTAGAGCTGGCCAATGTCAAGATGTCGATGAATCCCTTTGACGAGATTGCGGTCGAGGAGGTTGTCCGTCTTCGGGAGAAAGGCCAGGTCACCGAGATCGTTGCCGTATCCGTCGGCCCGGGAAAATCACAAGAAACCATTCGCACGGCCCTTTCCATGGGTGCGGATCGTGGCCTCCTCATCGAAACGTCCGACGGAACCATGGTCGAGCCCCTGACCGTGGCCAAGTTGCTCAAGGGGGTGATCGAAGCGGAAAAGCCGAGGTTCATCATCCTGGGCAAGCAGGCGATCGATGACGACTGCAATCAGACCGGCCAGATGCTGGCTGCGCTGCTGGGGTGGCCCCAGGCGACGTTCGCCTCCAAGCTCGCTATCGAGGGGGACACGGCCCTGGTGACGCGCGAGATCGACGGCGGGCTCGAGACGATCAAGGTCAGGCTGCCCGCGGTCATCACCACCGACCTGCGTCTCAACGAGCCGCGCTATCCCTCGCTCCCGAACATCATGAAGGCCAAGAAGAAGCCGCTCGATATCAAGAAGCCCGCCGACTACGGCGTCGACCCTGCACAGCGGCTCAAGGTCTTGAAGACCGTGGAACCGCCCGGGCGCAAGGCCGGCGTGAAGGTCGCCAACGCGGCAGAGCTGGTGGCGAGGTTGAGGGAGGCGGGGGCGCTTTCATGAACGTCCTTCTCCTCGCCGAGCACGACAATACGGCGCTGTCACCAGCCGTCGCCAAAGCCGTGAGCGCCGCGACGGCGCTGGGCGGGAACGTCCATGTCCTGGTCGCCGGGGCTGGGGCGCGGCCTGTAGCCGAGGCCGCGGCCAAGCTCGACGGCGTGGCCAAGGTGCTGCATGCCGATGCACCGCAGTTCGGGCATCATCTTGCCGAAGAGGTTTCGGCGTTGGTTGTCGGCTTGATGCCCGGCTATGACGTGGCCATGGCGGCGGCAACGGCCTCCGGCAAGAACATCATGCCGCGCGTGGCTGCCCTGCTCGATGTCATGCAGGTCTCCGATGTCATCAAGGTGGTTTCGCCTGACACCTTCGAGCGTCCGATCTACGCCGGCAACGCCATCCAAACCGTGCAGAGCACCGACAAGAAGAAGGTGATCACGGTGCGCACCACGGCCTTCCCGGCCGTTGCCGGCACCGGCACCGCACCGATCGAAACCATTCAGGCCCCGGCACCCGTGGGCCTTTCGAGTTTCGAGAAGGCCGAAGTCCAGAAATCCGACCGCCCCGAGCTGACCGCAGCGAAGATCGTCGTCTCCGGCGGCCGCGGTCTGCAGTCGGGCGAGAACTTCAAGAAATACATCGAGCCGGTCGCCGACAAGCTGGGCGCCGCCGTTGGTGCGAGCCGCGCGGCGGTCGACGCCGGCTACATGCCAAACGACTATCAGGTCGGCCAGACGGGCAAGGTGGTCGCGCCGGAGCTCTATATCGCAGTCGGCATCTCGGGCGCCATCCAGCACCTTGCCGGCATGAAGGACAGCAAGGTGATCGTCGCCATCAACAAGGACGGTGAGGCGCCGATTTTCCAGGTGGCCGACTTCGGCCTGGTGGGGGACTTGTTCCAGGTGTTGCCGGAGTTGAAGGCGGAATTGGAGAAGGTGGGCAAGTGACTCCGGGAAATCAGCGACGGTTGCACGGTGCGAAGGAGCAGGCCGGCATGGACGCAAGCCTGAGCACCAAGAATCCGGGTGAACGCCTCCGGAAGAATCAGGAGCCGAGTGTCGCTGCCATCAAATCGGTCGGCATCATTGGCGCCGGCCAAATGGGCAACGGTATCGCCCACGTTGTCGCCATCGCCGGCTACGATGTGGCGATCAACGACCTCAAGAAAGAGACCGTCGACAAGGCACACGCGATCATCGAACGCAACATGGCGCGGCAGGTCTCGCGCGCGCTGATCACCGATGCAGAGATGCAGGCGGCGCTGAAGCGCATCCGCTATGCCCCCGACCTGGGCGCGATCGGCGAGAAGGACCTGGTCATCGAAGCCGCGACCGAGGACGAAGCCGTCAAACGCAAGATTTTCACCGACCTGTGTCCGAAACTCAAACCGACGACCATCCTGGCGAGCAATACGTCCTCCATCTCCATCACACGGCTTGCCTCGGCAACGGACCGACCCGAACGGTTCATCGGCATGCATTTCATGAACCCGGTGCCGATGATGCAGCTGGTCGAGCTGATCCGCGGCATAGCGACGGAGGACGAGACCTTCTCTGCCGCGCGCAGCTTCGTCGAAAGCCTCGGCAAGGTCACCGCCGTGTCGGAGGACTTCCCGGCCTTCATCGTCAACCGCATCCTGCTGCCGATGATCAACGAGGCGGTCTACACGCTTTATGAAGGCGTCGGCACGGTCGAATCCATCGACAAGGCCATGCGGCTCGGCGCCAACCATCCCATGGGGCCGCTGGAGCTGGCCGACTTTATCGGGCTCGATACCTGCCTGTCGGTGATGCAGGTGCTCTACGAGGGACTGGCCGACTCCAAGTATCGGCCCTGCCCTCTGCTGGTGAAGTACGTCGAGGCTGGCTGGCTCGGGCGCAAGACCCAGCGCGGCTTCTACGACTACCGCGGCGAGAAGCCGGTGCCGACGCGGTGAGCGGCGGGGCCGGTCTGCCTCCCGGCCAGACGGCCATCGACACGTTCCCCCGCTTCGGCGTTCCGGCCTATGCCGACCGCTGGCCGACGATCCCTGCCCCCCCGGTGCTTGCTATCGGCGGCCTGGTAGAGACGCCGGTTTCGCTCCCCCTGCACGCGCTCGATGCTTTGCCCCGCCGCGAGCTGGTCGCCGACTTTCACTGCGTGACGACCTGGACGCGGCGGGGGCTGCGCTGGAGCGGATATTTGCTGTCGGATGTGCTCGACGCCCTGATCGTACCCCAGGCGCGGCCCGGACTGGCGGCCCTATACATTCAGTTCGTGTCGCTGGACGGTTACAAGTGCTGCATCGACTGCCGCGACGTCGATGCCCAGACGCTGCTTGCGGACCGGCTCGACGGCGCGCCGCTGCCACTCGAGCACGGCGCGCCATTGCGCGTCGTTGCGCCCGCCCTCTACGGCTACAAGAACCCCAAGCACATCTGCGGCATCGACTTTCTCGCCGACTACGCTCGAAGCCGCGCCGAGAGACAGACGCTCGCCCACTCGCGCGGCCGCGCCGCCCACGAGGAGCGCGGGCGTTTCTTGCCGGGATGGGCGTACCGCCGCCTCTATCGTGCGTTCATCGCGCGGACGCTCGCCCACTACGAGCGCGCGGCCGAGCGCCGGCTCGCGCCTTCTTGACCTTCGGCGGCAGGCTGCCGGCGTAGTCGAGTGCACGGCGCATGTAGGTCGCGAGCTTGCGCCTATCGGCCAGGACGGCCTCCGGCAACACCACGTACTCGCGCATGGGACGGCCGGGCATCGGCTCGAACGCGCGAGCGCCGTGCCGCTCTCCTGCGCTTGCGCGGTCGGCCTCGGACAGGCGTACGATAAAGCTCTCCTGGTGCAGGCCGGCGAACATGTTGCCGGCCGACGAAGGCACACGGGTAGCCGAACATCTTGCGCCGCTCGACGCGCGGGTCGTCGGGCAACGCGTCTCCGAACAGCTGCACCAGGGCCTCTGAAGAGCGCATCCACGCCATCGTTGCCTCCCACAGCTAGCCGCTACGTTTTTGGCGCCGTCGCCTGCCATGCCGGCAGCGCGGCCTGCGCGCCGAACCAGCGCCTGATGTTGCCGTACTTCTCGATGGGCACCTGCGCGCGCTCGGCATAGAACAGCGGCGCGGCGACGGCGAAGTCGGCAAGCGTGAGCGTGTCGTTGACGAGGTGGCTGTGGTTCGCCAGGTGCGCATCGAGCACCGGCGCCTCCTTGTGGAACGCCTGCACTGCCTTGGCGATCACCGCCTGATCGGGCTCGCCCGCCTTCAGGATCTGGGACTTGACGAAGTTCTCAGCGACAATGGGCGTAACGGCCGGATGCCAGTGCCCCAGCTGCCAGCTCTGCCAGCGCATGATGTCGGCGCGCGTGCGCGCATCGTCAGGCCACAGCGGCGTTTTCGTCTTGGCCCCGAGATATTGCATGATCGCGTTGGATTCCCAGAGCGTGAAGTCGCCGTCCACCAGCACCGGCGTGCGGCCGCACGGGTTGAGCGCCAGATAAGCCTCCGAGCGCTGCTGACCCTTGGTCAGATCGACGAACTCCAGCTGCAGCGGCGCGCCGATGTGCTGCGCCGCAGCCCGCACCTTCCAGGTGTTGGGCGAGGGCGGGAAGCCGTAGAGTTTCATGACGGTCTCCTTGCAGTAGATGGGGTCAGACCCCTGGCCAATGCGCTCTCACTTGATCAACACGCTGCGGCCAGGGGTCTGACCCCGTCGCAATCAGCTCCCGTATTGGTCGTGCAGGCGCACCCACGACATGGTGTGCGGCAGCCCCTTCTCGTCGCGTCCCTTGGGAACGAGATCGAGCAGGTGATAGGCGCTATTCAGCATATCGAGGCCGCGCGCGTAACACGAGTAGGTATGGAATTTCGCTCCGCTATCGTCCTTGCGGAAGACGCTGATGCCGGGAGCCTCGGAGACCGGAAACGCCGTGTCCTCCTTGTAGTTGTAGTACGCCCGCCCCTGCTGCAGCTCCTCGGGAGTGAAGGAGACGTGGTAGTCGCGATTGAAGTCGTTGTGGAGCGAGGACACCCACTTGAAGGTCCAGCCCATGCGCTTCTGGAAGGCCTGGAGCGTCGCCAGCGGGGCCTTGGACACCATCACCATGCTTACATCGCGCTGGTTCAGGTGCACGATGATGCCGTTGAAATTGTCGGCCCAGAACGAGCAGCTCTTGCAGCCCGCGTCCCAGCTCGGGTCGAACATGAAATGCTGAACGATCAGCTGGCTCTTGCCGGCAAAAAGGTCGGATAGCGACTCCTTGCCGTTGGGCCCGTCGAAGACATACTCCTTGTCGACCTTCACCCACGGCAGCTCGCGGCGGCGCTCGCTCAGCCGGTCCCGTGCCTTCGTGAACTCCCTCTCCTCGGCGAGGAACGCTTTGCGCGCGGCAACCCATTCGTCTCTCGAAACGACCCTGGGCTCCATTGCTGCACCTCCTTTGGGGCGGTCGGGGTCAGACCCCTCGCCAATGCGCTGTGCACGAATTGAGGTGTTGTGCCGAGGGGTCTGACCCCGTCTCACGCTATGCTTCGACCATCACCTCGAAGCCGCCGTAGATCATGCGCTTGCCATCGAAGGGCATCGCCTTCGGATCCATCATCTCGGCCAGTCGCGGGTCCTTCATCACCTTGGCAACGATGCGGTCACGATCCGCGCGCGACTTGTAGACAATCCAAGCGAAGACGACTGTCTCGCCCGGCTTGCGTTGGACGCTGCGTGGGAAAGACGTGAGCTTTCCCACCTTGACGTCCTCGGCGACGCATTCCCGGTACTCGAGGGCACCAAGCTCGCGCCAGATCTTGCCCGCCTTCTGCGCGATGCGCCGGTAGGCATCCAGGTTCTTCTTGGGGACGGGGACGATGAAGCCGTCGACGTATTGGGGCATGGGAAGGTTCCTCTCAAGATGAATGTCACGCACAGCGCACGGACACGACGGGCGGCAGACGGGCTGCCAGCGTCGACCAGGTTCGGCCGCCATCTGCCGATCCGAAAACCTCACCGCTCTGTGCGCCGAAGTAGAGGCCGAGCGGACTTCCGCCGTCGGTGCAGAAGGCTTGCCGCAGCACGGTGAGATAGGCCTGCGACTGCGGGAGGCCGTCTGCGAGCGGCCGCCAGCTGGCGCCGCGGTCCCGTGTTTCGTACACGCAAACCCGGCCGTTCGGGGTCACACGATCGGCATCCGCGGTGAGCGGAATGACGAATGCCCGGTTGGGATCGTGCGGATCGATCGCGAGAGGGAAGCCGAAATCGGACGGCAGGCCGCGGTCGGTGCCGACGTCGATCCAGGTTTCGCCGGCGTCGTCCGACCGATAGACGCCACCGTGAAACTGCATGTAGAGCGTCGCCGGCTCGCGCGGGGCGCGTCTCATATTATGGACGCAATGCGTGTGCGTGTCCTGGCGGGCATCCTCGGGGAGATAGCGCGGCACCAGGCCTTTCACGCCCGACCGCCAGCTCTTGCCCGCATCCTCGGTAAGCCACACGCCGGCCGAAGAGATGCCGACCGCCACGCGGTTCGGGTCGCCCGGCCATGGGCAGATGGAGTGGAGGCAAAGCCCGCCGGCACCGCCCTGCCACTGCGGCCGCGACGGCACGTCCCAGAGCCCCTGCACCAGCTTCCAGGTTCTTCCGTCGTCCTCGCTGCGGAACAGCGCCGCCGGCGCGACGCCGCACCATAGCACGCCACGATCGACGCCGGGCTCGACCACCCAGATGCGTTCGACCGCCGCGTTGGCGCTTGCCGGAAAGGCAGGGCCCTCGGCCTGCTGCCACTTGGCGGTCGGATCGTCGCTGTAGAAGAGATGCGGTCCGAACTGGCCGTTTGTCACGCTCGCGAAGTAGAGGCCGCTCCTCGGGTCGCGGGTTGCGAACTCCACCACCTCCCCCGCGAAGGTGCGGGCGCCGACCTCGAACGTCCCGCCGCGCTGCCCGCGCAGGACGACCAGGCCCTTCTTCGTCCCAATCAGCAATTCGGTCATGTCTCACCCTCCAGAAATCGCCGCAACGATGTGCAGCTCGTCGTCGCGGCCGACCGGCGCTTCGAGCGTCACGGCCGCGCCGCGGAGAAACAGTTTGACGTGGCGGCGCAGCGAACCCCGTTCATCGACGACCCAACCGCGCAGCGCCGGGTGCGATGCCTCCAGCGCGGCAATGATGGCTCCGGCCGTGTCTCCGCCCACCTCGACGAACCCGAGCCCGCCCGCATGCTGGCGGATGGAGCCGGTGAGTATCACCTTCGGCATCACGCAGGGGTCCCTCTGCCTAGCCGCATCAGCGCCTGCCGGCCGTCACAAGTTTCGTCCCTCATACGCCCGCCTCAATTCTGCGAGGTCGAACTTCTTCATCTGCAGGAACGCCTTCGTCACCCTTTGCGATTTTGCGGGGTCCGCGCCCGACAGCATTTCCTTTAGTGCGATCGGAACGACCTGCCACGACAGGCCGTACTTGTCTTTCAGCCAGCCGCAGCGGCTCTCTTGGCCGCCCTCGGTGAGCTTGCTCCAGAAAAAGTCGATCTCCTCCTGGGTCTTGCAGTGAACCTGGAACGAGACGGCCTCATTGAGCTTGAAATGCGGACCGCCGTTGAGCGCCAGGAACGGCTGGCCGTTGATTTCGAACTCCACGGCCATCGCCGTTCCCGCCGGCTTGCCGTGAATCTCGAAGCCCTCCTTGCCATAGCGGCTGACGCTTCTGATTTTCGAGTTCTTGAAGACGGAAACATAGAAGTCGGCCGCCTGCTCGGCCTCAGTATCGAACCACAAGCAGGGCGTGATCTGTCCGGTGATCTGCATGATTGCTCCTTTTCATCCAGGTTGATGCCGATACGGCGCCCTTCTTCGCCTCGAAGTCGTTGCATACTTCTTGGGTAGGGGCAGGCATTCCATGATCTCTACCGACTCGCCCGGGAAGATCGAAAAATGCGGATGGTTTGCGAACATTTGCGCCGCAGCCTCGTGCGACTCGGCCTCGACGATGACATATCCGCTCATCATGTTCTTGGCGTCCGACACGCCGGCCGCATCAGCGCGCTTGGTCTTGCCCAGCGGCGTGCCCATGTCGACGATGGACTTCTCGTGCTCCTTGCCCCAGCGCCTCCATGCCGGAGCGCTGGCGCTTCTTGCGCTCAGCCTCGTCCATCGCATTCCACTGTTTGAATGCGGGCGACCCCAACGACCCCAGGTAGATAGCTAGGAATTTTTTCATGGCGCCTACGCCCTTCGTGATATTTGCCTCTCCCTCTGCGCGGTTCCGCGTCTAGGCGGCCGAGGCTTCCGCCTTCGGGAACGGCTCGCGCCACGCCGACAGCTCGTTCAGTCGCCCGTGCCAACGCTCGATCTCTGGGAAACCGCCCACCGGTATCCTTGCCTTCTCCGCATAGGGAAGCGTCACGGCGACGGAGAAGTCTGCAATCGTCAGGGTATCACCGAGCAGAAACTTCCGCCCGCGCAGGTGATCGTTCAGCACCTGCGCGAATTGCCTGAAGAAGCCTGTCGCTTCCTCGACCGCCTTGGGGTCGGGCTCGGCTCGGAGGAAGAGCGGCTTGATGATGTGCTGGAAGTACAGCGCGCCGGCATGACGCGTGAAATGGTCGGCATTCCAGCTCAGCCAGCGCGTCACTTCGATTTGCCGGTCGTCCCTCGGCCACAGGTCGGAACCGGCGGCGCGCGAGAGATAGGCCATGATCGCATTCGCTTCCCAGATTTTGGCGTCGCCGTCGGTCAACGCGGGCACCTTGCCGTTGGGGTTGATGGCGAGATAGCCGGGCGTCTTGTTCTCGCCCTTGCCGATGTCGACCCGAGCGAACTCGACGGGCGAGCCCAGATACTTGGCGACCGCGCAGGCCTTCCTGGGATTGAGCGTCTCGAAGTAGTAGAGCTTCATTGCGATTACTCCTTCGCGATTGCGCCGCTGACGGGCGTCATCCAGCCGATGCCTGCACCGCTCGGCTCCTCGAGCATGGCGATGCGGCCGACATCGGGAACGTCGAACACCGGCATTACGAGCTTGGCGCCTGCTGTGACGGCCTTGGCGACGCGCGCGTCGACGTCGTCGACGGCGAGGAAGGACATCCAGCTTTCCGGCACGCCGTCGAATTGCGGCGAGGTGAGCGGGAACAAGCCGGCGACCGGCTTGCCCTCCTGCATTGCGAGCCAGTAGTCGTGGCCGTCGGGCGTCGAGGTGCGCTCGAAGCTCCAGCCGATGGTGTCGCGATAGAACCGCTTGGCGCGCTCAGCGTCGCGGGTTCTCAGCTCGTTCCAGTGGAACCTGCCGTGTGCCCACAGAGGTTGCTGCTGCGGCTGGCTTTTCGTGCGCCGGGCGGTTGCCGTTCTGGCCATGACAATCTCCTCTCGAAGTTATGCCAAGTAGCGTTCGAGCTTCTCGAGCGTGCCGGTCCAGCCGCGCTTGTGGCCATCGCGCGCCTTTTCGTCGAACAGCTGCTCGTGGTGCAGGGTCAGCATGGTGCCGTCGCCGTCCTTCGCCACGGTGACGGTGACGAGCGATTCGCGCTCGGGCGTCGAGTGCCACGCCCAGGTGAACACCAGCCGGCTGTCTCGCGCCACCTCCCGGTAAACGCCGCCGACCTCGTGCCGTTCGCCGTCCTCGGTCCTAAAGGCGATCCTGAAGCGCCCGCCGACGCGCACGTCGAGCTCGGCGCGGGCGGAGTCTTGCACCGTCTCGGCTGGCCCGAACCAGTGGACTAGCTTTTTCGGGTCCGTCCACGCGCTGAAGACTTGGTGCGGCGACGCTTTGATCCGCCGCTCGAGCGTGAGGCTTGGCTTGGCGAGCATTGCTCCTCCTCGATAAACGCGGCAAGGCGATCGAGCTGTCGAGTCCAGAAGTGTTCGTAGCGAGCCAACCAATGCATGGCACTTTCCATTGGCGCCGCCACCAGGCGGCAGTGCACCGTGCGCCCGGTCTTGGCGCGCTCGACGAGCCCGGCGCGAGCCAGCACGTCGAGATGCTTCATCACCGCCGGCAGCGACACCGCGAACGGCGCCGCGATCTCGCTCACCGCCAGCCGGCTCTCCCGAGCCAGGCGGTCGACGATGGCGCGGCGCGTCGGGTCGGCGAGCGCGGCGAAGGCGGCATCGAGGTTCGCGTCCCTAAAGTCAACCATATGGTTAAGTATTGTGCTTCGGCGCGGCAATGTCAATACCCTTGTTCAGCCAGCGCACAAGGGAAGCGGGGGCGCAGGAGTGATACCAGCGAACCAAAGAAACCACCCGTCATCCCGGTCGGAGCGATGCGAGCGGCAAGGTCCCGGATAGCCTCGGCTGCGCCTCGGCTTCCGGGATGACGGGTGAATCCATTGGCTCGCGGGCGTCGGAAGGCGGCGAGCTAGCGCTTGCGCGCCACGATCATCGCGTACTGCGAGGCGCCCTCGCGCGTCAGGCGCTCCAGCAGCAGGCCACCGATCTGCGCATCGGCGACCATGCGCAGCCCCACCAGGTCGCGCCAGCGCCGGCGGCGCGCGATCACGGCGAGCTCCGCCACCACTTCGGCCTCGGAGCGCGGCGACATCAGGCCAGAAAGATCGCGGATGTCCTCGACGGCGCAGCCCGCGGCCTCGAGGTGCTGCGCCCACTGCCCGGCGGCCGGCATCACCGGGCAGTGCCACATGCGCTTGAAGCCGGCGAGAGCGTCCGTGTACTGCGGCGGGATCGGTTCCACCGGCATGTCGTCGACGACGATGAAGCGGCCGCCCTGGAGCAATGACCCTGCCAGATTGGCAATGGTCGCCGCGGGCGTGGCGCTGTGGATCAGGCTCTCGATGCCAAAGACGAGGTTGAAACGGCACGGCAGCGGCGAATCGTAGGAGGTGTGCGCGAACGACACGCGATCGCCGACGCCCATCGCCTCGGCATTGCGCCGCGCGATTTGGTACTGCCGCCTGTTGATGGTGACACCGAGCCAGCGGCCGCCCAGCGCACCGTGGAGATCGAGGCAGGTGCCGCCGTAGCCGCAGCCGGCGTCGAGCGCTTCGATCGGACCGGCGTCGGCGACCGCCCGCTGGATCAGCCGGTGAACGACACGGTCGCTGTATTCGCCCGTCTCGGCATCGCGCAGGGGGCGATGGATCATGTACTCCTCGACCGAGGAGAACGCACGGAAGCGGTTGGTGATCTGCGACCAGAGGTAGAGGGAATCGTAGTAGCGCTCGACGTCTCTGGTCCTGCTCGAGTATGCCATGGTTTGCAGCGCGGCGATCTAATACAGCTTGGGGACGAAAAAATGGCGCCGTGAGCGTGCCGCCGAGCGGACATGGACGGTATCCGGCGGAGGCGGCAGGCGATCGCCCTGGCCTCTCGCGGACGGAAAGGGGTAGGCTGCGGCCGGCTGCGGCGATCGGCCGTTTTCAGCAGGAGAGGACGACATGGCTCAGGGCAAGGTTGCGCTCGTCACCGGGGGCGGTACCGGCATCGGGCAGGCTGCCGCGCTGGCGCTGCAGGGCGACGGCTGGAACGTGGTGGTCACCGGGCGGCGCACGGCCGAGCTCGACAAGACCGTGGCGATGGCAAGGGCGGGCGGCGGCCGGATTGTCGCCGTGCCGGCCGATGTCGGCAAGCCCGAGGACGTGAGGCGCCTGTTTGCCGAGACCAAGAAGGCCTTCGGCGGCCGGCTCGACTTTCTGTTCAACAACGCCGGCATGGGCGCACCGCCGGTGCCGATGGAAGAGCTCACCTACGAGCAGTGGAAGGCGGTGGTGGACGTGAACCTCACCGGCTGCTTCCTGTGCGCGCAGGAGGCGATCAAGATCATGAAGGAGCAGAACCCGAGGGGCGGCCGCATCGTCAACAACGGCTCCATCTCCGCCTACACGCCGCGGCCGAACTCGGTGCCATATACGGCGACCAAGCACGCCATTACCGGCCTCACCAAATGCATCGCGCTCGACGGGCGCAAGCACGACATCGCCTGCGGCCAGCTCGACATCGGCAACGCCGACACGGCGCTGGGCGGGCGCATGAAGGCCGGCGTGCCGCAGGCGCACGGGGTGATCGCTCCCGAGCCGGTGATGGACGTGATGCACTGCGGCTCGGCCATCCGCTACATGGCGAGCCTGCCGCTCGATGCCAACGTGCTGTTCATGAACATCAAGGCCACCAAGATGCCGTTCGAGGGGCGCGGGTAACCCCGCTTGCTGCCTTATCGGGTTGAGGCAATGCCTCGGTCGTGCCGGACCGCAACCGAGGACTGAACATGGAAGGTGGATGCACATGCCGACAGGTGCGGTACCGGTTGAGCGGCACGCCGCTCATCGTTCACGCCTGCCATTGCCGCTGGTGTCAGCGCGAGACTGGAACGGCGTTCGCGCTCAATGCCCTCTATGAGGCCGACCGCGTGACCCATCTCGCAGGCGAGCCGGAGATCGTGGTCACGCCATCGCAGAGCGGAAAGGGCCAACGCATCGCCCGCTGCCCTTCGTGCCGCGTCGCGGTCTGGAGCAACTATCCGCAGGCCGGCCCCGCGGTGCGCTTCGTGCGGGTCGGCACGCTCGACGAGCCCGACTGGCTGCCGCCGGACATCCATATCTTCACCGCCTCGAAGCAGCCGTGGTTCACGCTGCCGCCGGGCGCAAGGGTAGTGCCGGAGTTTTACGATGTGTCGAGCACGTGGCCAGCCGAAAGCCTCGAGCGGCGTCGCGTCATGCGCGAGAAGGCCAAGGCGCACCAGGGTTAGCCTGTCTCAGGCACCAGCGCCCATCGCAGGCTGGCGACACAATCCGGATGATCCGCCCGCTCGTGGGCTGTGAGGCAAGAGCAACGCAGATCATCCGCTTCCTCCCGCGGATGCTCGAGGTCTGGCGTCGGTGCATGGCGGGCCCGCCGGCCGGCACGATTCTATTTGTTCATAACCTGCAAAGAGGCGAGGATGCCGCCGCCGGCTGGGGCAGAGCGCGACCGCTGGCGACGAAGGAAACACCCCGACCAGAGGTAAGGCATGATCAAGTTCTATTTCAGTGGCGCACCCAACCCCACCAAGGTGGCGCTGTTCCTCGAGGAGGCGGGCCTCGCCTACGAGGCAATCCCCGTCGACACCCGCAAGGGCCAGCAGTTCACGCCGGCGTTTCTGGCCGTCAATCCGAACAGCAAGGTGCCGGCCATCGTCGACGGCGACGCCGCCGTGTTCGACAGCAACGCCATCCTGCTCTACCTCGCCGAGAAGACCGGCAAGTTCCTTCCGCCCAACACGCCGGCGGCGCGCGGCGAACTGCTGTCGTGGCTGATGTTCGTCGCCAGCGGCGTCGGTCCGTTCTCCGGCCAGGCGGTGCACTTCAAGCACCACTCTCCGGAAAAAATCGCCTACGCCCACACCCGCTACCAGTACGAGGCCGAACGCCACTACGGCGTCGCCGACGCCCGCCTCGCCAAGCGCCGCTACATGGTGGGCGACACCTACACCATCGTCGACATGGACCTGTGGGGCTGGGCGCGCATGTTGCCCTACATGATGGGCGATGACGCCTGGAGCAAATTCCCCAACGTCAAGCGCCTCATCGACGAGATCAGCGCCCGCCCTGCGGCCCAGCGCGCGGTGGCCCTCAAGGACAAGTTCACCTTCAAGGCGGAGATGGACGACGAGGCGCGCGGCCACATGTTCAAGCACCTGCGGAAGGCCGGTTGACAGCCTTCCGCCGGCACCTCCCGTAGTCCGCGGGGAGCGTGCGGTCTCCCCGCCGGGCCACGGACCTGTTGCGGTCCACCGCCAGCGCGGCACCGACGCCTTCGGTGCGCCGCGCTGCGACGGCCTGCATGCACAATTCCGATGAATACCTACATATTAGCATATCAGCGTCACGCTGTCAAACGAAAAGTTCCATCTGGGACAGGGCGTGCGGGCGTCGCTGCTCCTGCCATGCAAGCTCGCCGGAAACGCAGCTTGGCTGGACGGACGGGGTCTATAGGTCGCGGGCCGCAGCCAACACTTCCGCTGCGTGGCCCGGCACCTTGACCTTGCGCCAGCTTCTGGCGATGCGGCCTTGCTGGCCGATCAGAAACGTCGACCGCTCGACGCCCATGTACTTGCGCCCGTACATCGACTTCTCGACCCAGACGCCGTAGGCCGTCGCCACGGCCTTGTCGGCGTCGGCGGCGAGCCTGACCTTCAGATCGTACTTTTTGCTGAACTTCTGGTGGCTCTCGACGCTGTCGGGCGACACGCCGATCACCTCGACGCCGGCCTTGCGGAAGTCGCCCGCCAGCTTTGAGAAGTCCTTGGCCTCGGCCGTGCAGCCGGAGGTGTCGTCCTTGGGGTAGAAATAGAGAACCACCGGCCTGCCCTCGAGGCCGGACAGCTTGAGCTTCCCGCCGCTCTCCATCGGCAGCTCGAAATCCGGGGCCTTGTCTCCATCCTGCACCATAGCGTCGCAATCGTCGGTCGATGAGGACCGCCTACTTCTCGGCGCGGCTGGCGCGCCAGGTTGTTTGCTTGCCGGCCGACGTGCTGGTGCCTTCCATGACGTTGCCGCTCGCCCGGCCCTTGTACTCGGCGCCGCCGGCGGTGAATGTGATCTCTTCGCCCTTCAGCCCGCCCTTCACTGGCGCAACGACATTGCCTAGGCTCAGCGTGCCCTTGAAAACCTGGAACCTTTGCTCCAGCACGAGCTTCCCCTGCTCCATCTGCCAGGTGCCCTCCACCTTTGCGGGCACAACCCAGAAGAAGGCATTGCAGTAGGTCTGGCACTGGCCCACCCGGTCGATCGTCTGGTCGGCCGCCCAGTCTCCCATGTCGAAGGAGTTGGACACCACGCGCGTGCCGGGCTTCATGGCCAGAATCGCGGGGCGCAGGCGCAGGTTGATCTCCGGCAGCAGGAACAGGGTGACGACGGTGGCCGCGGAGAAATCGGTCCGGAAAATGTCGGCCTTCACGAAGGTGGCCTTGCCGCTGACGCCGGCGGTCTCGGCATTGCGCCGCGACAGGTCGACCATATCCGGGTTGTACTCGATGCCGAGCGCCTTGGCGCCGCGCTTGGCCGCGGTGATCACCGTGCGGCCGTCGCCCGAGCCAAGATCGATGACGTAGTCGCTGGGGGTGACCTTGGCGACGTCGAGCATCTTGTCGACCAGTGTCTGCGCCGTCGGCACCCAGACGACGTCCTTGCCTTCTTGGTACTCTTGCGGCTGATAGGGCTTGGGGGATTGCGCCTCGGCGCAGGCCAAGGCCGTGACGGCCGCAAGGCTCAGTGCGGCGAGCGATCGGGGGAATGTTCGCGATGGCGTCAAGTTCCGTCTCCTCGAGTGGGTAGCGCCAGTCTGATCGGATATCGGCGCGCGGACAAGTCCACTCGCGGCCGGCACTAGTCCTGTTCCTGTGACTCCGAGTCGTCGCCGGCAAGCACTTCGAGCCGTGACCGGAGCGCCTCCCCGCCTGCGATCTGCGGCAGCGACCTGGTCAGCTTCTCACTCGTCTCCCAGCGGCCGATCAGCCGGCTGGCGCGCTGGAATGCCCGCTCGAACGACCGCTCCTGGCGCAGCGCGCGGTTGAAGAACGCGTCGCCGAAGTAGGTCCATTCGCGCTTGTCATCGCACCCGAACGAGGTCCGGTCGGCGTGCGCCGCGGTTATTACGAGTGTGGCGGGATCGGCGAGTGCTGGAACGAAGCTTCCCGAGTGGCAGGCCGACACAACGACCACGCGATTCTTGATCCCCGAGCGGTCGAGCATGGCGCGAAGGCGATCGGGGGTCAGGCTATTGAGGCCGAAGCCCGGCATCTGAACCGAAAAAACGCCCTTCGTTCCATGCGAGGTCAGAAACAGAAAAAGCACATCGTCGTCCCTGTTCATCAGCCCGCCGATATGCTGCAGCGCCCGATCCAAATTGGTCACGTTCGCGAGTGCGATGTCGCCCAGCGTGCTCGCGTGATTGATCAGAGCGAGCGACCGGCCCTTCGTGCCGAACCGCTCGTCGAAGAGTTCCTGGACGGCGAGCACCTCTCGCTTGAAGACGGCCTCCGCTCCGTAGCCGGCGAAGCCGACGAAGAACAGTTGGGGCTGGCCTGCGAGGGAGCGTTGCAGGGCCCCAAGGGCGCGCTCGAGCAGCTGCGGCTGGCGGTAGTAGGTGCCCTCGACGTCGATACGCGGCCGCCGCTCCTGCGCATCGGCGGGCTTCCACAGCAGGACGCCTGCGGTGACGGCTGCAACGAGACCCAGGGCGCGAAACGTCGTCGGCACAAGCCCTGACATCACCATTCCTCTCCCATCGATCCTGTTGAGCGCCCGCCCCGAAGGCCATCCGCCGCTGCGGAGCTGCCGGTGTGGCAGTAGTTTTCGCTGGTCCAACGAAGCCACGCCGAGGCTCTAGTATAACCATGGCCCGGGCGCAAAATTGTGTTGCCGTTGCCGCGAATAGAACTTGCCACCTCGGCACGCGTCGAAACGCCTCGTTCACCTGGAGTGGAAATTCCTTAATCGATTGGCGTTAGCTTAGGACCGGTAAAGATGCCACGCCAGCCTGCCGTTGATCCAGAATCACACGTGTTGCGTAGAGAGAAAGCAGGGGAGTGGTCTGCGGTCGAATGACGGGCCATGCGAGTCCGGACTGGTGGAAGTGCCGTGTTCGTTCCTGGACTGATGTCGAAGCCGCTGCTGGCGCTGTCCAAAGCATGCAAGAAGCTGGTGGACGAGCTGACGGGGTCGTATCGGCCCGAAAAGCACTACATGCGCGGCCCCGGTCCCAAATGGCGCGAGAAGAGCGCCGGCAGCTCCGACATGCGCGGCCGGCCGGACGTATCAGAGCCGAGATAGCGCCAGCTCTCTTCAGGCCCAGTCTCGTGCCTAAACGCGCCCCGATAGGCAGCCGATGACAAGTCGTGCGCGCAGTGCTTGACTCGGGACATCAGAAACCTACCCAAAAGCGCCATGCCCCAGCAGTTCGCCTCCGACAACAATACCGGCATGTGCGCCGAGGCGCTGGAGGCGTTCCTCAGCGCCAATGCCGAGGGGCACGCCACGGGGTACGGCGACGACGCCTGGACCGCGAAGGCCTGCGACCTGCTGCGCGCCCTGTTCGAACGCGACTGCGCGGTGTTCTTCGTCTTCAGCGGGACGGCTGCGAATGCGCTGGCGCTGGCCCAGCTCTGCCGGCCGTACGACGCCGTGATCGCGCATGCGGAATCTCACGTCGAGATGGACGAGGCCGGCGCCTCCGGCTTTTTCGCCGGCGGCGCCAAGGTGGCAACCGCGGATACGCCGCTCGCCAAGCTGGCGCCCGACGCGGTCGAGGCGCTGGCAAGCAAGGGCCGGGGTTTTCACAGCGTGCGCCCGCGCGTGCTGTCGCTGACGCAGGCGACCGAGATGGGCACGGTCTATACGCAGGGTGAGCTTGCCGCCTTGGGCGAGGTGGCGCGCCGGCACGGCCTCAAGGTGCACATGGACGGGGCGCGCTTCGCCAACGCCGCGGCTTTTCTCGGATGCGCGCCGGCGGAGCTGTCCTGGCGCGCCGGCGTGGACGTTCTGTGCTTCGGCGGGGTCAAGAACGGGCTGGCCGCCGGCGAGGCCGTGCTGTTCTTCGACCAGGACCTGGCGCGCGAGTTCGAATGGCGGGTCAAGCAGGCGGGCCAGCTCAACTCCAAGATGCGGCTGGTTGCAGCGCCGTGGGCCGGGCTCTTGGAGAGCGGCGCCTGGCTCAAGAACGCCCAGCACGCCAACGCCATGGCGCGGCGGCTGTGGGATCAGATCGCCGAGGTGCCTGGCGTCAGGCTGATGGCGCCGGTGGAGAGCAACGGCGTCTTCATCGAGCTCGACGGCAAGGTCCAAGAGCGCCTGCACCAGCGGGGTTGGCATTTCTACCCCTGGGGCGACACCGGCTGCCGCCTGATGTGCGCCTGGGATACCGCGCCGGAGACGGTGGATCGATTCGCTGCCGATCTGGCTGCCGCCGCGGCGTAGGTTGGGTCGAGCGGAAGCGATGACCCAACGCAAAAAAGATCGCGGAACTGACAATGTTGGGTCGGCGCTTCGCTTGACCCAACCTACACTGCGGCCGCTCAACCTGGCCAACAGCCGCCCGTCGATGACGACGAGGCCCGAGGCGATGACGAGCGCGCCGACGACCTGGTTGGCGGTGAGCGTCTCGCCCAGGATCAGCGTGCCGAGCGCGGCGACGCGCAGCAGCACCAGAGTGAGCGGCGGCACCTCGGGCAGGGCTATGGCAATGAAGAAGAACGTCGCGCCCCAGAGCACGGAGAGGAACACGAGCAGGAGCCAGTCGGTGGCGCGCATGGGTCAGCCGAAAGATGGAGAGGCGGCTTGATAGGCCTGGTGAGAGGGCGCGTCCACCCGATTCCGGCGGGGGTCAGACCTTCGCGTCAAAGGGGGTCAGACCCCTCGCGGAAGCGCTCGCGTTTTTTCCGCTCGGTTGCGGCGAGGGGTCTGCCCCCCTCGAGCACGCGTTCAAGCACCGGCATGAACTCGCGATAGTGGTCGATGACGGCACCGGGCGAAAGCTCGCGCACCGGCACGGGCGTGTAGCCGAAGGTGACACCGATCGAGGGGATGCCGGCCGCCGCCGCGGTGGCGAAGTCGACCTCGCTGTCGCCCACCATCACCGCGCGATCGCTCCGCCCCCCGGCCATGGCGATGGTGCCGGTAAGGTGGCCGGGGGCCGGCTTGAACACCTCGAAGGTGTCGCGGCCTGCGATGGCCGAGAAGCGCGATTCGAGACCGAGCTGGCACAGCAGCGAGCGGGAAACCTCCTCGAGCTTGTTGGTGCAGACCGCGAGCTTGGCTCCGGCTTGGATCAGCACGTCGAGCAGTTCGACCACACCCTCGAAGGGGCGGCTGAACACGGCAACATTCTCGCGATAGTAGGCCAGGAACCGCTCGTGCAAGTTGGCAAGCTCGCCGTCAGGCAGCGACCGTCCGTGGCGGCGCAGGCGTGCATCGATCATGGCGCGCGAGCCATGGCTGATGAACGGGTGCAGCGCCTGGGGCGGCACTGGGGCAAGTCCAAGCGTCGCAAACACGTAGTTTGCGGCTGCCGCCAAATCCGGCGCCGTATCGACGAGCGTGCCGTCGAGATCGAACACGATCGTCGTGCCGCGGAGATCAAGGTTCATGTTGCAGGAGAGCCCCTCACGAATGCGGCAGGCTAGATAGGTTTCGGCGACCTGTCACGCGAAGCTTGCCCGGATCATGGTGCCTTGCAGAGGTCCGTTGCCGATCGTAGGTTGGGAAAGGTAGGTTGGGTTAGCGCGCCATGCCGGAGGCGTGTCTTCGACTCATGCCGGAGGCGTGTCTTCGACGCGACGCGTAACCCGACATGTCGCGCTTGGCGACGCTAGTGCTGCCTATGTTGGGTTACGCCTTCGGCCTAACCCAACCTACGGCTACGGCCGGTGCGGCACCCAATGGAGGCCTGCCAATGGACAAGCCCACCATCAGCCTTGCCAAGAACAAATGCTATGTCGACGGCCAGTGGGTCGGCGAGCCGAAGGTTCCCGTCACCAACAAGGCCACTGGAGACATCATTGCCCGCGTGCCCGACTTCGGCGAAGCGGAAACACGCCAGGCCATTGAGGCGGCCAACCGCGCCTTTCCCGCGTGGTCGAAGATGCTGGCCAAGGAGCGTTCGAAGCGCGTGCGCAAGTGGTTCGATCTGATGATCGACCACGCCGACGAATTGGCGCTGCTACTCACCAACGAGCAGGGCAAGCCGCTCGCCGAGGCCAAGGGCGAGATCCTCTACGCCGCCGGGTTCGTGGAGTTCTTCGCCGAGGAGGCCAAGCGCGTCTACGGCGAGACCATCCCGACCTTCAAAACCGACGCCCGCATTGTCGTCATCAAGCAGCCCATCGGCGTTGTCGCGGCCATTACGCCCTGGAACTTCCCGGCGGCCATGATCACGCGCAAGGTGGCCCCCGCGCTGGCGGTCGGTTGCACGGTGGTGTGCAAGCCGGCTTCCGAGACCCCGCTCACGGCCCTGGCGCTGGCCGAGCTTGCCGAGCAGGCGGGAATCCCGAGGGGCGTGTTCAACGTCATCACCGGCAAGGCGAGCGTGATCGGCAAGGAGCTGACCTCCAACCCGGACGTGCGCATGCTCACCTTCACAGGCTCGACCGAGATCGGCCGCGTGCTGATGGCGCAGTGCGCGCCCACCATCAAGAAGCTCGGCCTCGAGCTCGGCGGCAACGCGCCGTTCATCGTCTTCGACGATGCCGACCTCGATAAGGCCGTGCAGGGGGCCATGGCCTCCAAGTATCGCAACGCCGGGCAGACCTGCGTGTGCGCCAACCGCATCTACGTGCAAGAGGGCGTCTACGGTACCTTCGCCGAGAAGCTGGCTCTGGAGGTCAAGAAGATGAAGGTCGGCCCCGGCACCGAGCAGGGGGTGACGACGGGGCCGCTGATCAACAAGGCGGCCGTCGAGAAGGTCGAGGAGCACGTAGCGGACGCCGTCAAGCGCGGCGCCAGCATCGTCACCGGCGGCAGGCGGCACGCGCTCGGCGGCAACTTCTACGAGCCCACCATCCTGGCCAACGTCACGTCGCAGATGATGGTGGCGCGCGAGGAGACCTTCGGGCCGGTGGCGCCGCTTTTCAAGTTCAAGACCGAGGCGGACGTGATCGCCCAGGCCAACGACACGCCGTTCGGCCTGGCGGCATACTTCTATGCGCGCGACATCGGCCGCGTCTGGCGCGTGGCCGAAGCCATCGAGTGCGGGATCATCGGCATCAACGAGGGCATCATCTCCAACGAGGTGGCGCCGTTCGGCGGCTTCAAGCAGTCGGGGCTCGGGCGCGAGGGCTCGCACCACGGCATCGAGGAATTCCTGGAGATCAAGTACATGCTGATGGGTGGGCTGTGAGGCGGCGCAAAGGGGGTCAGCCCCCTCGCCCCCAATGTTTCGTATACAGGGATAGGTCGGATGCGAGGGGTCTGACCCCCTCCTGCTGCGGGGAGAGGGAATCCGGGGGGCGGCTGTGACGGCCGACGAGTACAAGCAGCAGGCCGCCGAGCATGCGCTCACCCTCGTCGAGGACGGCATGACACTGGGGCTCGGCAGCGGTTCCACCGCTGCCCGCTTCGTCGACCTTATCGGGCGCCGGGTCACGCAAGGCCTGAAGATCAGGTGCGTGGCAACGTCGGAGGAGACGCGGGCGCAGGCCGAGCGGCTGGGCATCGCCCTGATCAACCTCGATCAGCGGCCGTTTCTCGACCTGACGGTCGACGGCGCCGACGAGATCGATGAGGAGCTGCGCCTGATCAAGGGTGGCGGCGGGGCCCTGCTCTACGAGAAGATCGTGGCCACGGCCTCCGGTCGCATGGTGGTGATCGCCGATCATTCCAAGCGGGTCGCCACGCTCGGCGCCTTCCCGCTCCCCGTCGAGGTGGTGCGGTTCGGGATTGCCGCCACGCGCAACATGATCGAGGTGCTCGCCTCCGACGCCGGCTGCGAGGGCGAGATCAAGTTGCGGCTGCAGAACGACGGGCAGCCCCGCGTGACGGACAGCGGCAATTTCATCATCGATTGCGCGTTCGGGCGCATCGAGGAACCTGAGGCGCTGGACGAGGCCCTCAAGCTGGTCCCCGGCGTGGTGGAGAGCGGCCTGTTTCTCGGCATCGCTGACGCGGCCATCATCGCCGGCCCCGACGGCGTAGTCGTGCTGGAGCGGGACGAGGAAGCGCAAGCCGGTTAGTTGGGTTCCCGGCGGGCCGCCGCACGCTTCGCCAACGGACGCATGACGACACGGGCCGGCGGATACGCGAATGTATGGGTGTTCTCGTCCGAGAGCTCGGTGAGGGCCGCCACGACAAGCAAGCCAACCAGACCGCTACCGCTCGCCGACGCGTAGTTCTGCTGTTTGGTCTTGTTGTAAACTTCGAGCACGGCACTACGCGGCTGATATCCAGCGTGCTCGCACGAGACTGACAGCGCGCTCGACTGCTGGCGATAGATTGGCACTCTGATCCGAGCCGGCGTGATGACCTCGGTTGCGTAGTCACGCGCCTTCACGGAGCACCTCGCGCCAGCGAACTCTTCCCCGGCGAAATCACTATCCTCCTGCGCTTTGTAGGTACGCACGTCGACAATTTGATCTCCAGAGAAATCCGGCACCTTATCTCCCGCGCGGCGGCGCTCCGCATAAACATCGAGACCGGTTGCTCTATTCGTAGGACGAACCTCGGTCACCCTTGCCACTTCCAAGCCCGGGGTAGCGCAACCGGCCAGCAAGCCGATCATAAGGACGGCCAAGAGTGTACGCAGCATTTCCCCCTCCCTACTGTGTCCCGTGCCACTCTGTCGGCGGATGAGAAGCCCTGTCAATGGTGCCGCGAACGTGCGTCCCGATCTTTGCGCAGCAGGCGGCGCAACGTGACAAGAAGGCAACTATCCTCTCCGCATGCATTGGTTGCAGCACCGGTCTCGACCAATGCAACCTCATCAGAGCCGATCCCGAGCTCGTAAGTACGGCATTGGCTCGACAGCTGGAACAGTAGCGGTGAGTCGACCGCGCTCGGTATCGATCTTGGCTGGCACCATCGTCGGGCCCGACGGCGTTGTCGCGCTGAAGCGCGACAGCGACACACAAACCGGTTAGGTTCGCCCGGCAGCAGCCAAGCAAGAGAGGACAGCCGTATGCGGTGTCACGCGCTCTTTCTCAGCCTATCGGTGGTCGCCGCGGCGATCCTCGGCGCAGCCAGCGCACAGTCCCCCGACCCCGCCCGCCTCGCTGCGGCAAACGAAATGATGACGCGCTCCGGGGCCGTCAGGCAATTCGACGAGGCGATGCCGCTGATCTTCGACCAACTGAGCAAGAGCTTCATGATGGTGGCGCCCGGCAAGAGCAAGGAAATCCGCGAAGTGTTCGATCAGCTTGTCCCCCGGTTCATCGAACGAAAGGGCGAGTTGCTCGACCAGATCGCAGCGCTCTATGCTGCCGAATTGACGCTCGAGGAACTCAACGCCATCAACACCTTCTACAAATCGCCGGCCGGTCTCAGGTTTGCCGGCGTGCAGCCCTCCATCATGCGGCAGTCGATGCAGCTCGGGCAGCGCTGGGGCCAGCGCATCGGCGGCGAGATCGAGCAGGAGGCACTGCGCGAGCTCAGACGGCGCGGCGTCGACATGTGAGTTTGGGCGGCTCCGTATGAGCGATTTCGACTTCGACCTCTTCGTCATCGGCGGCGGATCGGGCGGCGTCCGGGCAGCGCGGGTGGCGGCGCTGCACGGCGCCAGGGTGGCGATCGCCGAGGAATACCGGTTCGGCGGCACCTGCGTCATCCGCGGCTGCGTGCCGAAGAAACTGTTCGTTTACGCCAGCCGGTTTCGCGACGAGTTCGATGATGCGCAAGGGTTCGGCTGGAGCGTCGGCGATAGCAGCTTCGACTGGCCGACCCTGGTCGCCAACAAGGACGCGGAGATCGGCCGCCTCGAAGGCATCTACCGCCGCAATGTCGAGAAGGCCGGGGCTCAGGTCTTCCAGATGCGTGCCACGCTGGCCGATGCCCACACTGTGGTGGCCGCCGACGGCCGCAAGCTCACCGCCAAGGTGATCCTGATCGCCACCGGTGGACATCCGATCGTGCTCGACGTTCCGGGCGCAGAGCACGCCATCACCTCCAACGAGGCGTTCCACCTGCCAAGCCTGCCTGGCTCGATCCTGATCGTCGGCGGCGGTTATACCGCCGTGGAGTTCGCCAGTATTTTTGCCGGGCTGGGCGTGGACACCACCCTCATGTACCGGGGGCCGAAGATTTTGCGCGGCTTCGACGAGGAGCTGTGCGACGGCTTGACGGCCGAGATGCGCAAGCGCGGGATCGATGTGCGCCTGAACACGGAGGTGGCGGCAATCGCGAAAGTGCGGTCGCACTACGTTGTGACATTGAAGGACGGCGGCGAGATCGAGACCGGTAAGGTGATGTTCGCAACGGGACGCGCGCCCAGCACGAAGGGCCTCGGCCTCGAGGGAGCGGGCGTGAAACTCGGGGCCAAGGGCGAGATCGAGGTCGACCAATGGTCGCGCTCGTCGGTGGAGAGCATCTACGCGGTGGGAGACGTGACGAACCGCGTCAACCTGACACCGGTTGCGATCCGGGAGGGACACGCCTTTGCCGACACCCTATTCGGCAACAAACCGACCGCTGTCGATCACGAGCTGGTGCCCACCTCCGTGTTTTCCACCCCGGAGATCGGCACGGTTGGCCTGCCCGAGCATGTGGCGCGCCAGCGTTACCCGAGGCTCGATCTCTACAAGGCCCGCTTCCGGCCCCTGAAGCACACGCTGTCGGGGCGCGACGAGTTCATGCTCATGAAGCTGCTGGTCGACGGCGAAAGCGACAAGGTGGTCGGCTGCCACATCCTGGGCGCCGATGCCGCCGAGATGGCGCAGCTGGCGGCGATCGCGCTCAAGATGGGGGCGACGAAGGCCGACTTCGATGCGACCGTCGCGCTGCACCCCACTGCCGCCGAGGAGCTCGTGACGTTGCGCGAGAAATGGGTGCCGCCCGCCAAGCCGACGTCCGAAGCGGCGGCGAACTAGGAAGGGATACGATGAAACGGCTCGATGGTCGGGTGGCGCTGGTGACGGGCGCGGGCTCGGGCATCGGCCGCGCCACGGTGCAGGCCTTTGCCGCCGAGGGTGCGCACGTCTATGTCACCGACGTGAACGGCGCCGCCGCCGAAACCGTCGCGGACGAGCTGGCCAAGGCCGGCCTGGCGGCGCGGGCCGTCACCGCCGATGTCTCACGTGGCCAGGACGTGGCCGCCATGTTCCGCGCGGTCGAGGAGGAGCACGGGCGGCTCGACGTGCTGGTCAACAACGCCGGCCTCAACGTGCGCGGCGATTTTCGCCACCTCTCCGACGCCGACTGGGCCAAGATCCGCGAGGTGAACCTCGACGGCGTCGTCCGGGTAGCGCGCGATGGCTTCGCGCTGCTCAAGGCGTCGGGGCGCGGCTCGCTGATCAACGTCGCTTCGATCATGGCGCACCGCGCCTTGCGCCAGCTCACCGCCTACTCGGCGACCAAGGGCGCGGTGGTTGCGCTGACGCGGGGGCTCGCCGTGGAGTACGCCCCGTTCGGCATCCGCGTGAACGCGCTGTGCCCAGGCTTCGTCCACACCGCACTGACTGAGCGAGCTCTCAAGAATCCGGCGATCGAGCGGGCGCTCGTCGAGTCGACGGCGCTGCGGCGGCTCGGACAGCCCGAGGAAATCGCCAAGGCCGCCCTGTTCCTGGCAAGCGACGAAGCGTCCTATGTTACCGGCGCCGATCTCGCTGTCGACGGCGGCATGTCGGCGGTGCTGTGATGGTGTCATCCCGGAATTTCGCGGCAAGCGAAATATCCGGGACCCAGGGCCGCGAGGCGAGCGCAAAGTTTGCGGCCCTAGGTACCGGGTCTCGGGCTGTCGCCCTCGCCCGGCATGACAGTGGAGGAGTTGGGCCCGCACCTACTCGCCTAGCGTTTCGGCGATCAGGTGGTCGACCACGCCCCTCAGCGCATCCTCGTGCGATGCCCCCTCTGCCAAGAGGCGATTGAGCTGCGCCACCTGCCGGTCGGCGCCGGTGCCGCGGCCGAGAATGGTTCGCGCGTGCTCGACCTCGGGCCGGCAGCCGAGCGCCTCGGCGTCCTCGCGCAGCAGCACCAGCAGCTCCTCGACGAGATCGCGGAACGGCACCAGCTCACCCTTGCCGAAATCGAACAAGGTGCCGGAGACGCCGTAGCGCTGGGCCCGCCAGCGGTTCTCCGACAGCAGGAACAGCGGGTAGGTGCGCCAGGTCTGGTTGGAGCGGCGGATGCGATAGAGCATGCGCAGAATGCTGACGTAGAGGGCGGCCACGCACACCGCATCCTCCAGCAGAGTGCAGACATCGGTGACGCGCATCTCCAAGGTCGGGAAGCGGGCGGAGGGGCGCAGGTCCCACCAGATCTTGCTGGCGTCCTCGATGATGCCGTTGCGCACCAGCAGGTCGACGGTGCGGCGGTACTCCTCCCAGCTCTCGAACCGCCCGGGCAGGCCGGTGCGCGGAAGCTCATTGAAGGCGGCCAGCCGATAGCACTTGAGGCCGGTGTCCTCGCCTTCGACGAACGGCGACGAGGTGGAGAGGACGAGAAGATGCGGCAGAAAGTAGCGCGCCTGGTTCATCAGATCGATGCGCAGCTCGTCGTCGTCGATGCCGACGTGCACGTGCATGCCGCAGATCACGAGATGGCGCCCGACGCCGGCCAGGTCCTTGGCGATCGCCTGATACCGTTCCCCGTCGGTCGGCTGCTGCGTGCCCCAGCGCGCAAACGGATGCGTGGAGGCGGCAATGGGCGCCAGCCCGTGCTCGGCCGCGAGGCGGGCCACGGTGCCGCGCAAGGTATTCAGCTCCGCGCCAGCCTCGCGCGGCGTTCTGTGCACGCGCGTTTCGACCTCGATCTGCGACTTCAGGAACTCCGGCGCCACCTGGCCGCGCAGCGCCTGCTCGAGGTCCTGGAATAGCTTTGCCGGTATCTCGCGCACCAGGTCGCGGCTCGCACGGTCGACGAGGAGATACTCCTCCTCGATGCCGATGGTGAACGAGGGTTCCTTGAGCGCCATGCCGGCATGGTGCCATGAATCTCGCGCCGGTGGCAGACTTGAGGCGCGAGACCCATTCACTGCGTCCACACCCAGGCGGGCATCAAACGACCCACAACACAGCAGCCGCCAAAACCAGCAGCCCCGCGACGGCGGTAACCGCGTGCAACGCCACCAATACTTTCGGTGCAATCATCCCACGCAAATGGAAGCTCGCCAGAACGGAGCCGCCAAGCGCAGCGGCGACCAACAGCCCCGTCGCAGCCAGCACGGCCAGCGGCTGGGAGGTCGTCAGCAAGGCATAGATCAGCGCGGCCAGCCCCGATGCCGCGAGCAGGCTGTGGACGAGGGCCACGGGCCACGGCGCAAGCGTGCCCCTGAAGACGCGGATTGCCATGTACAGCCCGATAGGTGCGGCGAGCGCGAACAATCCGACGGGCACAAAGATCATCGCCAACCCCCTGCGGCCTGGCGGAAGGTGTCAACGCGAGGGAGGGGCCATACGCCTACTGCGTGAGGTTCGGCGGCGGCGTGGCCTTACCCCAAATCTCCTCCAGGCGTTGGGCACGCCCGCAGCCGTACTTGTAGAACTGATACCGGTTCGGATTCTTCTTGTGATAGCCCTGGTGGTAGTCCTCTGCCTCATAGAACGGGCCGGCCGCGGTGATTTCCGTGGCGATCGGTCGCTTGAACCGCCCCGAGGCCTGCAGGGCCTGCTTGGTGGCCATGGCAATCTTCCGCTGCTCGTCGTCGTGATAGAAGATGCCGCTGCGATAGGGGCTGCCCTTGTCGCAGAACTGACCCGTCACATCCACCGGATCGATATTGCGCCAGAACCAGTCGACCAGCTGCGCGTAAGTCACCCTGCTCGGATCGTAGGTCACCCGCACGGCCTCGGCGTGACCGGTGGTCTTGGTCATCACCAGCTGGTAGCTGGGATTGGCAACCGTGCCGCCGATGAACCCCGAGACGGCGGCGATGACGCCGGGCACCTTCTCGAAGGCTTCCTCCACGCACCAGAAGCAGCCGCCGGCGAACGTGGCGACTGCGGTTTTTGCCGAAGTCGGCGGCGCCGTCTGCGCCGCAACCGCGGAGATACCGGAAACGATCGCCAGCGCCAGCAGCCAGCGCATCGGGCGGGCACGATCGAGCATTTGCCTGGCCTCTCGGGTTGGCGATCAGGATTTGGAGGGACTGCTTTCGGGGGTGAAAATGAGCGCCACGCCGTTCATGCAATAGCGCAGGCCCGTCGGCCTCGGCCCGTCGTCGAACACGTGACCCAGATGGCCGCCGCAGCGCCGGCAATGCACCTCGGTACGCGTCATGAAAAGAGTGCGGTCGACCTTGGTGCGAATGGCGTTCTCCAGCGGCGCGTGGAAGCTCGGCCAGCCCGTCCGGCTATCGTACTTGGTGGTTGAAGAGAACAAGGGCAGCTGGCAGCCCGCGCAGGCATAGCTGCCTGCCCGGTATTCCCGATCGAGGGGATGGGTGAAGGCACGCTCGGTGCCGTGCTGGCGCAGCACATAGAACTGCTCCGGCGTCAGCAGCTTGCGCCACTCTGCCTCCGTCCTGGTGATCTCGAACGCGCCTTGTTTGGAATCGGCGCTGGCAAGCCTCGGGCCTAGCAAGGCGCCAAGCGCCCCAGCGGACACGCCGGCGCGAATCAGATTGCGGCGGCTAAGCATATTGCCTCCCGTGTCTCAAGGCCGTCCCGGCGCCGGACAGCCGCCTAGTTTCGCTACCATATACGGGATGCCGGGCCGTCGCGCGAGGCCTGTTTCCGTTCACGCTCCATCAAGAGTGTGTCAGGCGGCCCGGCCGTGAAGTCAGGCGTGGCGGCGAGGCCTACGCTCTTCGAAGACGGCGAACAGGGCCGTCACTATCATAAAGCCGACGGCCACGCCGAAGATCGCGCGCGGCGTCTGATTGTCCATGAGCCAGCCGAACAGCAGGGGCCCGACAATCCCGCCGATGTTGAACCCGGTCGAAACGATGCCGAATACCCGGCCCGCCGAGCCCGGCGGCGCTGCCTTGCGCACCAGCATATCGCGCGAGGGCTGGATGATGCCGAACAGAAAGCCTACGAGCCCCATTGCGACGATGAGCACGGCAACGGGAAGAGTGGCGACAGCAATAGCCAGCGCGATGATGGCAGAGAGGGTGAAACCGGCGGCCGCCACGTCACCGTGCCGCCCGGTCTTGTCAGCCAGCGGGCCGCCCACCAACACGCCTGCGGCCGCGCCCGTGAGGTAGGCGGTCAGCGCAGCGGTCGCGGCCGCGAGCGAGACGCCGTGGCCGGCGATGAGCGCGACGATCGAGAAGCTGTACATGGCGCTGTGCGACAATGCCAGCAAGGTGAAGAATACGGTGAGCCCGAGCACCGTCGGCGTCAGGACGCCGGTGCCGCTCACCCTGGCCGCACCGGTGGCTGGGGCACGCCGCGCGCCGTGTACCGCCGGGATCACGAAAACAACGGCGGCCATGATCCAGGAAAATGCACCGGCTGCGATCAGCGACGAGCCGAGGCCGCCCGCCGCCTCAAGCCCGAGCAGCAGGGGCGGCGCGATGGCGCTGCCGACGAAGCCGGCAAAGGTGTGCACGGAGAACGCTCGGCCGATGCGATCCTCGGAGATGCTGTCGGTCAGGATGGCGTAGTCGGCGGGATGGTAGACGCAGTTGGCAAGGCCCGCCACCAGGGCCGTCACGATCAGCCACGCATAGAAATGCAGCAACCCGAGGGACACAAACGCCAGGCCGCCGAGCAGGAGGCCGGCAACGAGGACGGTCCTGGCGCCGATCCGGTCCACCAGGAAGCCCATCGGCGCCTGCGTGAGCCCCGAGACGACATTGAAGACGGTCAGCGCCAGGCCGAGCTCGAAGAAGCCGACATTCATCCGTTCCTTGAGCAACGGCAGCAGCACCGGCAGCACCATAATGTGCAGATGGCTGACAAGGTGGGCGCCCGACACCACCGCCAGCGTCTGCACTTCGCTGGCCGTGGCCGTTCCGGTCGGCTGTGTCGTGTCCGCGGGCATCAACTCGTCTGCTGGCTCGCTGTTGCGTCGGGCATGCCTATCATGCTGCCCCGGGGGAACCCATGCGAATTCGCAAGGGCTGGCGCGAGCTTGGCGGGGGTCGAGCTTGGCGGGGGTCAGACCCCTCGCGTCGACGTTTGTGCAGAGTCGCAACACTTGTTGCGAGGGGTCTGACCCCCTTACCCCGCAATCGGCACCGGCCGGTCCACGACGATCTCTTCGGTGCCCATGCGGCACCGGAGCGCTATCGCCTCCACGCCGGCGGATGTCGCCGCATCGAAGGCGGCGCCGTAGCCGGGATCGATGTCGCGCGCCAGCGCAAGGCGCCGCGCCTCGCTCCGCTGGATCAGGAACACCATGACGGCGCGATGGCCCTGGCGCACCATCCCGCTCAACTCGGCGAGGTGCTTGGCGCCGCGCGCAGTCACCGAATCGGGAAACTCTGCGAGCCCGTGCCGACGCGAGAGGTGCACGTTTTTCACCTCTACGTAACAGGACCCTTTCCTTTCACACTCGAGTAGGAGATCGATGCGGCTGTTGTGCCCGTACCTGACCTCGCGTCTAAGTTGCGGATAGCCGGCCAGCGCCCTGATGCGGCGAGCGTCCAGCGCCTCGGCAACCAGTTTGTTGGGGTGGCCCGTGTTGATGCCAACCAGCGCCGGACCCTTGCCGAGGTCTGCCTCCACCAGCTCCCAGGTAAAGCGGTATTTGCGTGTCGGGCTGTTGCTCTCCGACAGCCACACGACCGACCCGGGCTCGGTTAGCCCCAGCATCGAACCGGTGTTGGGACAGGTGGCGGTGACGAGGCGCCCGTCCTCGAGCCGGACGTCGGCCAGGAAGCGTTTGTAGCGCTTGATGAGGGTGCCGCGCAGGAGGAGGGGGAGTTGCATGCCGGGGCACGTTATGCCTGCTGACGGCGGGCCTGCAAGCGACTAGACTCCGGCGTCATCCGCCGTCCGGACTCCATCATGATCCTGGTGCTCACGCAGGCCTTTCCGCCGGAGACGGGTGGCATCCAAATTCTCATGGGTGGCCTTGCCGGGGCGCTCGCGGCTGCCGGCCATCGCGTCTTGGTGATCGCGGATGCGACGCGCGGCGACCGGTCATTCGAGGATGGACTGAAGGGCACGCTGGTGCGCCGATTTGGGGGGCCGCGGCCGCTTCGCCGCCGGGTGAAGGCCTGGGCGGCACGCCGGGTTCTTGCGCGAGGCGATGTCGATGCCGTGTTTTGCGATTCCTGGAAGAGCATCGAACTGGTAGCGCCGCCGCGGGTTCCGGTGGCGGTTCTGGCACACGGTGCCGAGTACCCCGCCCAGATCTCGAGCCGCAAGCGACGGCGCATCGCACGCGCGCTCGCCAAATCCGGCAGTGTCATCGCCAACTCGCGCTACACCGCCAGCTTGGTGCGCCCCTATCTTTCGGGCGACACCGGCCTTCAGATCGTGGCCCCGCCAATTGCGCCGCAACCCGAGCCCAGCCGGGCGGCGCTAGACCGATTGGCCGGCGTTACCGGCGGCGGGCGGCCCCTGCTTGCCGGCCTTGCACGGCTCGAGCCGCGCAAGGGCTTCGACCGGATCATCGAAGCTCTGCCCGGGCTGGCGCGCCGCTGGCCCGCGATCAAACTGGTGATCGGCGGCACCGGCAGAGATGCGGCGCGGCTCGAGGCGCTGGCCAGGCGCCTTGGCGTTGCGGATCGCCTGCATCTGCTTGGCCGCGCCGATGCCGACATGAAGGCGGCCCTTCTGTCTTCGGCCGACCTGTTCGTCATGCCGACACGGCGCGAAGGCAACTCGGTGGAGGGCTACGGCATCGCGTATGCAGAAGCGGCCTGGTACGGCGTTCCGTCGCTGGCGGGCTCGGAAGGGGGCGGCGGCGACGTCGTCAGCGACGGGGAGACAGGGCGCGTGGTGCCGGGCGACAACCTCGAATCGGTCGAGGCGGCAACCCGCGAGCTACTGGCCGACGACAACCGGCGGAGAGCGATGGGTGCCAAAGCGCGTGCCCGGATCCGCAGGACGGGGACGTGGGAGTCTGCGCTCCCGCGGTACCTGGAGAGAGAGCGGCTTGGTAGACAAAAAGGGCCTTGATCGCCATGCGCGCCCGGGATCAACTTGCCGGTCCGGAACCCGGGTCGCCGTCCCGCCGGCAAGCAGCAGCCGGGAGTTTGTGAATGACAGCAGTTGCTACGCTGGACCTCGTCACCGCAGCGCTCGTCGTCATCGGCGACGAGATCCTGTCGGGCCGCACCAAGGACAAGAATATCGGCCACATCGCCGACCACCTGACCGCCATCGGCATCCAGCTCAAAGAGGTGCGCATTGTCCCCGACGAGGAGCCGGAGATCGTCGCCGCCGTCAACGCGCTGCGCTCGCGCCACACCTACGTCTTCACCACCGGCGGCATCGGGCCGACGCACGACGACATCACCGCCGATGCGGTGGCCAAGGCGTTCGGCGTCGGCATCGATGTCGACGAGCGGGCGCTGGCCCCCATGAAGGCCTACTTCGAGCGGCGCGGCGTGGAGCTGACGCCGGCCCGCCTGCGCATGGCGCGCATCCCCTTCGGCGCGGAGCTGGTGGAGAACAGCGTCTCGATCGCGCCGGGCTTCATGCTGGGCAACGTCATCGTCATGGCCGGCATCCCTGCCATCATGCAGGTAATGCTGGAGGCGGCCACCAAGTTCCTCAAGACCGGCAGAAAAATGCTCTCCTCGGCCCTCGACCTGCACCGGCCGGAGGGAGAGATTGCCGGCGTGTTCGGCGATCTGCAGAAACGCTATCCCGATGTGCCCATGGGCAGCTATCCGTTCTATCGCGACGGCAAGCCGGGCACCCAGCTGGTTCTCCGTTCGACCGACCCCGCCCGCCTGGCCGAGGCGGAAAACGAGCTGAAAATGCTGCTCGCTGCGCGCGGCTGGCTTTAAATCCGGCCGGACCGGCGAGCGCTTCATATCGGGCAGAAAATGCTCTACAGATCGACGGCCTCGCTTGCCTAGAGGGCGAGACCGGCGGAGTCCCGGATACAGCCACTGTCGACGAGCACACAGCCTTATGCCGCTTCGCGTCGCCTGCCAGATGGACCCGATCGACCGCATCGACGTCGGTGGCGATTCGACCTTTGCGCTGCTGCTGGAGGCGCAGCGACGAGGGCACGCGATGTTCTACTACACGCCGCCCAACCTTTCGCTCTTAGGCGACCGGCTGCTGGCACGCGGCTCTACGCTTCGCGTCGAAGACAAGGTCGGTGCCCACCACCAGCTTTCCGACCCGCGCACGGTCGACCTGAGCGAGCTCGACGTCGTCCTGCTGCGTCAGGACCCGCCCTTCGACATGTCCTACATCACCACCACGCACCTCCTGGAGCGCGTCCACCCCGAGACGCTGGTGGTGAACGATCCGGCCAGCGTGCGCAACGCACCGGAGAAAGTGTTTGTCCTCGATTTCCTCGACCTGATGCCGCCGACGCTGGTCACGCGTAGCGCCGACGACGTGAAGCGCTTCCGCGCCGAGCACAAGGACATCATCTTGAAGCCGCTTTACGGCAACGGCGGCTCGGCGGTGTTCCGTGTCGGACCGGGCGACACCAACCTCAATTCGCTGATCGAGCTGTTCCTCACGGTGTTCCGCGAGCCTTTCATGGTGCAGCAATACCGCCCCGAGGTGCGTGCCGGCGACAAACGCATCATCCTGGTCGACGGTGAGTTGGCCGGCGCGGTCAATCGCGTGCCGGCGGCCGACGAGACGCGCTCCAACCTGCACGTCGGCGGCCAGCCGAAGCCGACCGAGCTCACTGCCCGCGACCGCGAGATCTGCGCGCGCATCGGGCCGGAGCTGAAGAAGCGCGGGCTGCTCTTCACGGGCATTGACGTGATCGGGCCCTACCTCACCGAGATCAATGTCACTTCCCCCACCGGTATCCGCCAGGTGAAGGCCTTCGGCGGCCCCGACATCGCCGCGCTGATCTGGGACGCGATCGAGCGGAAGGTCGGGCACTGAACCGACGGCGCAGAATCCGGTTAAGTTAATTGCGTCCGCCATCAAGGGGTTGGCGCGCGGTTTGCCGCGTGACCGGCACCTGCCGCGGCCGAAACTGGCGGTGGCTTCCGGAATGCCGTTTCCCGTAACGCGGGGCAGGCCAATTTTTGACCTTCGCCGCAAGGCCGGTACCGGGGTAGCCACCAGATTTTTTCAGTGATCCTGGACCATGCCAGGCGGCAAGGAATCGATTTGCCCGAAATGGCAAATAGCCTTGGGCCTCCCGCAAGGCGACATCTACAACTGTGGAACCAAACATTACCTCTCCGCCAGAAGGCCCTGCAAGTCGAGGCGCAAGCGCGTCATGGCGAGCTCGCCCTTGTCGTTGACGGGCCAGGCTTCGCGCGGCTTGTCCCAGCAGAGCTCCACGCCGTTGTCGTCGTAGTCGCGCAGGTAGAGCGCCTCGCTCACCCCATGGTCGCTGGCGCCGTCGAGCTCGATGCCGGCGGCCAGCACGCGGCGCAGCGCGTCGGCCAGCGCGGCGCGCGTGGGATAGCGGATCGCCAGGTGGTAGAGCCCGGTCGAGCCTGGTGGCGGCGGCGAGCCGCCGGCGCTCTCCCAGGTATTGAGCCCGATGTGGTGGTGATAGCCGCCGGCGGAAACGAAGGCGGCCTGGTCGCCGCGCCGCTGCATCAGCTCGAAGCCCAGCACCCCGCAGTAGAAGGAGAGTGCGCGCTCCACATCGGCGACCTTGAGATGCACATGGCCGATGCGCGTGCCCTCGGCGATGGGTCGCGACGAGCGGTGGTCGGCGAGCGGTGAAGGGCGAGCGCTTAAGGTCGTTGCCATGGGCGGATCAGCTCCTATCTGTGGCATGACTGGTGTATCGCATGTCCGACGCTACAGCTCTCCCGCTTTCGGCCGCCGCCGGCGTCCATGTCGGACGTGCAAGATTGCCACCTCGTCCGCGCTCGCATCGACACTGTAATAGACAACGTAGGGGTTCGTCACTAACGGAAGGACGCGCACCTCGGCGTCACGAGCGCGCCCGAGTCCGGGGAAATCGGCAAGCAGTTCGATGGCACCGCGAATGCGTTCGCCGACCGCTACCGATGCCCTCGGATTGTGTTGTGCGATGTAAGCTTCGATCGCTTCAAGGTCCGCGATCGCGCGCTCCGTATACCGGAGCTTCATAGCCCGAACTTTTTCCAGGTCGCCCTGACGCGTTTCTCGCTTGCGAATTGGCGGCGCCTGGCTTGCGCGAGCCCCTCGGCGATCGCGGCCCGTGTCTCTTCATCCTCGGGCTCCATATCATTGTCCCGAGCTTCGAGCTGCAGGGCGATTCGAGCCAAGTCTTCCTGGCGCTTCCTTGGCCAGCCGCGAACACGCTCGAGCACGGCTTCGATCTGATCTTTCGTCATAGTGCCAACCTACCATGCCCCTGGATGTGCGGTACACCCGCTAGGAATCCTGCCAGATCCCAAGTCATATGGTGCACATGCGCCGGCGGCTCAACCCAGCCGCGGATCAGCCTCTGCACGGGGTGATGGGGGTTGAACTCGGAGCGCACGAGCACCGTGGTCATGCCGAGTGCGTGCGGCGCCTCCAGGTTGTGCGGCATGTCCTCGAACATCGCCGACGCGCCCGCGTCGACCCCGTGCGCCTTCAGGAACAGTTCGTAACAGGCGGGCACCGGCTTCGGCACGTAGTCCGAATCGGCAATGTCGAAGATGCCCTCGAACAGGTGCAATACCCCGACCCTGCCGGCCACCCGCTCGGCGTGGGCACGCGAGGCATTGGTGAGAATGAGCTTGCGCCCCGGCAACCGCTCGATCGCCGTCGCCAATTCCGGGTGCTCGGCGACCACCGATAGATCGAGATCGTGCACGTAGTCGAGAAACGCCTGCGGGGCCATGTTGTGGACGTGCATCAGGCCCGACAAGGTGGTGCCGAATTGGCGGTAGTAGGTCTTCTGCAGGTGCCGCGCATATTCGAACGGCACGCCGAGAAAGCGGGCGATGAACTCGCCCATCCTCTGGTCGACCTGGGCGAAGAGGTTGCAGTCGGCGGGATAGAGGGTGTTGTCGAGATCGAAAACCCAAATCCGGGTGCGCTCGAAGGTCGGCACCGTGCGAGCCAAATGCCCGCGCTCCAGCTCTTTGGTCCGGCACTTGCTCAATTGAGTCCGCCCTGCCTTTCCCACACCCACTTCAGACTTCGGCGCATGCCCTCCTCGAGCGCAACCACGGGACGGTACCCGAGGTCGGCCTTTGCCTTCTCGACGGTGCAGGCGATGGTCTTGTTCATCTCCGACAGCACGTGGACCTTCTGGTGATACATGCCGACACCTTGCAGAGCTTTGTCGATCAGCCACGCTGCATCGCTGGCCAAACCGGGCAGGCGCATCCGCTTGTGCGCACACTTCTGGCCGAATTCCGTCTCGAGCAGCCGCTCGACCGTGTCGACGATCTCGTTCATGCTGTAGGGCCGCTCGTCTGCGATCCAATAGGTGCGGCCGTTGGCGGCCTCGGTGACCGCAGCCAATATCAGGCCCTGACAGAGGTTGTCGACGTACGCCATCGAGCGCAGATTCCTGCCGCCGCCGACGATGGGGCCCTTGCCATCCCGGATCATGCGGAAGAACAACGATTGGCGCGGCGGCTGGTTGGGACCATAGAACCACGGCGCGCGAATGATGACGGTCTCGATCTTCCCGTCGCGCTGATACCGGCCGACCGCCTGCTCCATCAGCATCTTGGACCGGCCGTAATGCATGTAGGGCCGATACGGCGACGCCTCGTCGAAGACATGGTCGGGATGCGGATTGGTGCCGCACGGCGAGTTCGACGACATCACGACGGCGCGCCGCACGCCAGCCGCGATGCACGCCTGCATGACATTGCGGGTGCCGTCGAGATTGACCTTGTAGAACTCGGAGCGCCGCCGGGGATGAATGATTCCGGCAACATGAAACACAACCGCGCCGTTAGCTCCTTCACACAGCTTGATGCAATCTTCGGTTCGGGTGATGTCCCCGCGGATGATCTCGACCCGATCGCCCAGCCTGTCTATCAGCGATGCATCTTCGTTCGACAGCACCAGGCATCGCACCCGCAGTTGTGGATCGGGCTTCCATTGCCAATCCGGGGAACCGTGGACCAGGGTCTCGACCAGCCGGCTACCCAGCCACCCCGCCGCACCAGTCACAAGCGCTAGATTCGTCCCCAAATCCATTACTTCCCCTCAAGCCAAGAGAATCGGCGCGCACGAACTTCCAGCGGCCGCTCAAAGCAGCCTGACCGCCAAGTTCAGGATACCCTGCTTCACTGCCGATTTGTGCGGGCTGGCCCACTTTGAATTCAGCACATCCTCACGGTTCTCCAGGTACCAATCATAGCTGGCGATCATCATCTCCTCGTTAGAGTAGGTCGGACGCCAATCAAGTTCGCTGACCGCGTCCGAGATGTCGAAGTAGTTCGGCTTGCCATAGGCCATATAGTGGTAGGCGCCGAGAGGCGAGAGACCGAGCTTGCCCGAGGCAGCCATCAACCATTGAACCGGTGCGTCAGGGACGCTCCTTACCTCAGAGCCGGTCTTGGCGTGGCGGCAGAGCGCCTCCAGGACCTCACGCATGGTGCCGAACCGGTCGGTACCGATGTTGTAGACTTGCGGGCCCGTCCGGTGCGCTGCAAGGATCGTGGCGTCGGCCAGGTCATGCGCATGAATGAACTGGAACAGGTTGTCGCCGCGCCCCATCACCGGCACGTTGCGGCCCTCGCGTATCCATTCGAACAGCATCTGGAATATGCCGAGCCGCCCGTGACCGAGAATGGTGCGGGGGCGGATCATGGTGACATCCAGCCCTTGCTCGATGTAGGTCCTGCACAGCTGCTCCGACGCGACCTTGGTGCGACCGTAGGGCTCGCACGGCGTTGGCTTTGTGCTGCGCCGGATCGGCAGCTCGGAAGGGATCCCGAAGATCGCCGTGGATGAGGTGAAGATCGCCTTGGTCACCCCCCTTTCGAGCGCCGCCGACAGCAGGTTGCGGGTGCCGTCCAGGTTCACCGAGCGCATCAGCTCGGGATCCTTGGACAGCGGCTGCTGGGCGATGTTGTGATAGATGATGTCGATGCCGTCACAGGCCCGGCGCACCGCGTCAGCGTCACGAATATCGCCGCGATGGAACTCGACGCCTGCGAATTCGTCGTCGGCAGCGAACAGGTCGAAGTTGCGAACGCTGTCGCCGCGGGCGAGAAGTCTCTCGACCAGCAGGTGCCCGAAGAAGCCCGATCCGCCTGTAACTAGGCACCGCATGGGGATTCACCGTTGGGCCAGAAAATGCAGGGCGTTGCGGCGGGCGAAAGCCATCACGGAGCCCTGGGGATTGACGCCCGGAGCCGTGCACAGGAGGCTGGCGTCGGCGATGTACAGATTGTCTTGCCCATGCACGCGACCGAAGGAATCGGCCACGCAACGCGTCCGGTCCTCGCCCATGGGGCAGGTGGAGAACAGGTGGATCGACATCAGGTTTGTGCGACCGCGGGGAAGCGGATCGGCGAGCCGCGCCAAGTCGTCAGGCCCATGCAGCGGCGCCGACCCGAGTACCGTCGGATAGAGGGTTTCGGCCCCCGCGGCGAACAGCAACTCACAAAGCTTTCTCGTACCATCGGCCAGGTCACGCATGTCTGCATCGCTAAACGCGTACCTAACCAGCGGATCGCGGTGGGTGGGCAGCCTGCTGACGCTGCCGGTACCGCCGGTTATCATCGCGTAGTAGATCGCCATTCTCGGCCAGCAGTCGTCCACCTCGCCCACATGCGAGGGATGGTCGAGCATGGCCAGGGAGAGATAGGGGACGCCGCTGATCGAGCATCCGAAGCTCAGCCGCGGCGCGAATTCCTTGACCTGGTGGACCGGCACGCCCATGTCGCGGCTGTTGATCGCCTCGGAGAAGCGGGCCACGACCTTGACAGTCGGATGCATTCGCAGCGATCGACCCGCGTTGCGACCGATCCCGCTTGCCTGGAGCAGGGCCGGCGTCTGAATGGCGCCGCCACAAACAAACAAAGACTTGCATCGCAGCTTGTGCCGAGTCTCCTTCGCGCCAGGTATCTTTCGTTCGACATCGACGACCCAATTTCGACCCGACTTCCGCAACCGGCGGGCGCGGACATTCGGCAGGAGCTTGCACCCGGCGTTCAAAGCACGCGGGATAAAGGTCCGGCTCATCGATTGTTTCTCGCCGGCGGCGCCCGGATGATTGGATGCGTACTTGAACCACCTCGGCACCTCGAGCGACTTCCATCCCTTGAGCCCGGCGCCTGCATGCAGCTTCAGGGACGCCGCGGGCGGTTCACCTGGCAGGTACGAGATGCTGACGTCGCGCTCGCAGGCTTCGAAATGCGGCAGCATGTCGGACCATCCGGCAGCTTGAAGCTGGTAGTCTCGGCGCCAGCCGTCGAGTACATCCTCGGGCGTGCGATGGTACAGTCCGGCGTTGATTTCGCTGCCGCCGCCCACGCAATGGGCTTCGACGTAGGCAACCTTGGTCCGTCCCAGGGCGGCCGTAACGCCGCCGTTGCGGTACTTCCATTCCATTTCGGCCCGCGTGAATTGGGGGCACTCCTCGAGCGTGAGGAACGGGCCGGACTCGATGAGCGTGACTTCGCGCCCGGACTCCGCCAGCAGGCAAGCGGTAATGGCACCGCCAGGCCCGGAGCCGATGACCGCAATCTCGCTGTCTATCACCGGTGCCAATTCGCTCGAGGCGCCATTGGCTTTGCGCCCGATTGTGAGATTCGCGTGAGCAGCCGCGGCGGCCGGTGCTGCATCCCGGCGTAGGGCAGGCGCCCCCGCACCATCTGTGGCTCGCGCCAACTCGTCATGAAATCCGAAAACGGTCAGACCTTCATAGAAGCGTATCAAGTCCTTGAACGGGCCGAAGCTCGATCCGCGCATCCGCGCAACCCGCGTCCAACGTTGATCCGCGTCAAGGCCGTGATAGGAGCGCAGGCGCGGAAAGCTGCTCCAATAAACGAAGAGCAGCGTCAAGACCTGCACGGACAGGCGGAGATAGTCGGGCATCCTGGCATGCTGATCGAGAACAAAGCGCACCGTGCTGTTCCAGCATGGTCGCGGCTCGCCGGCGCGCCCGCCGAAGTGCGCCTGGATGAAGGAGTAGCACAGGGCGGACACCGCGTTCTCGAACGCGTGGGTGATCATTTACGACGCTTTCCGCACCTTGCGCCCCACCAGGGTGCCGACGCCATGTTCCGTGAACAGTTCGAGCAGCACGCAGTGCGGCACGCGGCCGTCGATGATCACGACAGCCTCAACGCCAGCCTCTACCACCTCGATGCAGCCCTCCACTTTCGGGATCATCCCCTCCGTGATCGTGCCGTCGCGAATGAGCGCGCGCGCCTCCTCGATCGAAAGCTGCTCGATGAGCCTCTTGTCCTTGTCGAGCACGCCGGCGACGTCGGTCAGCAGGAGCAGGCGCTTGGCCTTCATGCGAGCGGCCAGCGCGCTCGCAAACGTGTCGGCATTGATGTTGAGCGTCTCGCCATCGCGGCTGATCCCTACCGGCGCAATCACCGGGATCAGGTCGGACGCGGAAATGACATTGACAATGTGCGGGTTGATCTCGGCGGGCTCCCCGACATAGCCGATGTCCACCGCCCTCATCAGGTTGGACTCGGGGTCCGGCATCTGCGTTATCTTCCTGGCGATCATCAGGTTCGCATCCTTGCCCGAGATGCCGACCGCTTTGCCGCCATGCCGGTTGATCGCCGTGACGATGTCCTTGTTGATGAGCCCCGCCAGCACCATCTCGACCACCTCGACGGTCGGCTTGTCCGTGACGCGCAGGCCCTGGACGAAATCGCTCTCGAGTTGCAAGCGCTTCAGCATGCTGGCGATCTGCGGACCGCCGCCATGCACGACGATGGGATTGACGCCGGACTGCTTGAGCAGGACGATGTCCTGAGCGAAATCCGCCGCCAGCGCAGGCTCGCCCATGGCATGGCCGCCGAATTTGACGACTACGGTCTGGCCGCTGTAGCGCTGCATGTAGGGAAGCGCTTCGGCCAGAATGCGCGCTTGCGCCTGCGCAGCCGAAGAAGCAGACGGCTGAAGCGCAGGCGTGGCTGCTTTGGCGGGCGATGCCGGACCAGCCCCCCCACCCCTCGCGGATTGCGCCTTCGCCATCGCATTAACCCTATTCGGTTCCCCGGTTTCAGCGGAACGCACTTATAGCGGGCCTCCAGCCCCGCTCAACGGATTTTACCATGGCGAATATCGCCTTGTTCTCGCACAGGTTTGTATGGCAAGGGCCATGATGATGCCGGGGGCGCGGGCTAAAGTCGCCCGCGATTTGACAACACCTGGCGGAGTGGTCGAGCGACCGGGTCAGCGTGCCGGGTTCTCTGCCGCCCGCGCTGGGTGAGGGGGAGCGGTTGATGCCGCAAACGACTGCGGGCCAATTCGAATCGATGCCGATGTCGCCCAATCTGAGCCAGAGCCTGGGGAGGGCGCAGGACTTTGCGCGGGAGCAGTCGCATCGCGCTCTCTTGCTCGAGCATCTGTTGCTGGCGCTCACGGAAGACCCAGATGCCGCAGCCGTGTTGCGGGCCTGCAACGTCGATGTCGTTCGCCTCGGCACGGATGTCTCTGGGTATCTGGGACGGCTGCTGGAGGACATGCGCGCCGAGCCAGGCACCGAGCCTCGTTCCGATCCTGAACTGCTGCGCGTGCTCGAAGCTGCCGGCCAGGCGGCCCAACAATCGCGCCGGCGCCAAATCGACGGGTCCATCGTGTTGGCAGCCGTCGTCGGCGACGGGAAGAGCCCGGCAGCCGGGTTGCTCAAGGCGCATGGCATGACCTTCGACGAGGCAATCCGAGCGCTGCAAAAGGCCAGCGCGCAGGCACGCTCGAAGCAGTTTGCATCATCGCCCGCTCAAGCGTCATCGGAGCGACCTGCGACAGCCGAATCTGAAAAGCAAAATGAGAACCCTGCTCCCGTGGCAGAGCGGGAGGACACTGCAGGCGACGCAGCGCCACCGGCGTTAGGCCAATCGGTCGAAGAGATCCTGGCCGCCGCCCGCGCTCGTATCCAGCATCGAGCCGCGGCTGTCACCAACAAGCCGCCGCCGGCTGCCAAAGCCGCAGTCAAGCCGCCCCCGCGGGTCGAGCCGGAGACGCTTCCGCTGATGACGCTCTCGTCGTTCACGGCGGCCGCCGCTCCCCCACTGCCTGAGCTGCCACCGTTGATCGACGGTGGACCCGAACAGCCCACTAATTCATCCGTCGCGTTCCCGAACAACGTGGCTTCCGCGCCGCTGCCACCCACCACGCGTTTGCCGCCGACATCACCGGGGGAGCTTACCCCGCCTCTGCAACAATCCCCACAATCCAACGAGGGGCCCCCGCGCCCGCCACCCCCACCGCAACGTCCAGGCACGGACGCGGCGGCCGCGCCTCGCCTCCCCAGCCGGCCAGCTCGTGCACAACGGTCCGGTCCGGCCGAGCCCAGTCTGCCCCGGCGACCCATCGCCGGCAACGGCGTGATAGCGGGTTCGCGCCGCCCTTCGGGCGAGACCGCTCGGCCATCGGCAAAGCCAGGCTCGCCGGCGCGCTCCGGTCAGCGCACCGCTGCCGGGCCGCTCGTGGAAACAATCCCGCGCCGCATGCGGGTCGGAGCCTCGGCGCCCGCCCAGGTTCGCATCGGCCGCGACAAAATCGATGCTCTCATGCAGTTGCTGATGGGTGGCCGCGCGCAGCATCGGCCCGATGCCGTCGTCGGTCGCGCGTTGACGGTGCGGCTGAGAGCGCCTGACGGGGGATTCTGGATCGAGGCCTCGTCACCGGAGACGCAATGGGTCGAGATGACGCCCGGCCACCAGCACGACGAGCACGTCAGCTGGCGCTGGACCGTAACGCCGCAACGGCGGGGGCGCCGCCGCCTGCAGCTTCTCGTTGCGGCGCGCACGATTGGGCGGGACGGGATCGCCGCCGAGACGGCGCCGCCCGATCGCATGATCGAGGTAGCGGTGCGGGGCAATCTTTTTCGGCGTGCCGCTCGCTTGATCGCCTTTCTTGGCGTTGTTGCCATGGGTGCTGCGTTGGGCAGATTCGGCCAGGACCTATGGGACGCTGGCCCTGCGCTGCTTCACAACGCCGTGGGCCTCCTGAACTCCCTGGGCTTCCTCGGCGGATAGCGGCAGCCGACACGTTTCGCCGCATCATCCGCGGCCGAGCTGCGCGATCTGCGCCCGCAGCTCCGCCATCCCCTCCCCCGTTCGCGCCGATGTCGCGAGCAATCCCGGATAGGCCGCGGCGTGATTTTTCAACTTCTCGCCGGTTACCTGCATTGTCCCCGCAAGCTCGGGCGGCTTGATCTTGTCGATCTTGGTAAGCACGACCTGGTACGAAACGGCGGCCTGGTCCATCAAATCCATGACGGCGAGATCCAAGTCCTTCAAACCATGCCGGGCGTCGACGAGCAGGAATATCCGGACCAGCGTCGGACGTCCGCGCACGTAGTCCTTCACGAGCCCCGTCCATTGTTCGACTTTGACTTTGGGCGCCTGGGCGAAGCCGTAGCCCGGCATGTCGACGATCATCAGGGCGACGCCGGGAGCCGTGAAGAAGTTCAGCTCCTGCGTGCGGCCCGGCGTGTTGGAGGTGCGGGCCAAGCCGCGCCGGTTCGTTAGGGCGTTGATCAGGCTCGACTTGCCGACATTGGAGCGGCCCGCGAAGCCGATCTCCGGGTTGGTTGAGGCGGGAAGATGCTCAAGCTCCGGCACGCTCATAACGAACTGCCAGGGCTTTCGGAACAGGACCTCGCCTGCGCCGATTTCCTCGACCGTGAAACCGTCGGCGCTCATGGAGCCGTTCCCTGTGGCCTGGCACAGGCGCGGCTCCCTCACGAGCCCTCGCTGCCTCGCAGAACTTCGCGCGCCCGGCTGAGCCTCTCCGAGCCATTCAAGCTGCCGTTCTGCCGTGCGCGTACCTTGTAGGCGGCCTCGATCTCGCTAACTGTGGCACCGGACTCCAGGCCCAAGGTCCTGAGGGCCTGCTCGCGAGTCATGTCCGCCTTCGGCGTTACCGCCTCCCCGTCGCCGGGCTTACCATCGCGGGGCCGGTCGCCCGCCGGAGGCTCGGAGGCACCTCTGGGGCGCTGCAGTTTCTGCGCCACCACTTTCCTCCAGCCGTCCACCCGTTGCGTCAGCTTTTCGGCGTGGCGGCGCACGGACGCGCTACCGCCCGCCATCAGCGTGCCGCCGCCGACACCCTGGCCGGACCGGACGCGCGCTATCGCTTTGTCTACCCCGAGGTTCTTCCACAAATGGATCTCGGCGCCGTTCCTTCTCATGACCGTGTATTGCTGGATCAGGGTAAGCACGTTGTTCCACGCCCAGTAGATCACCAACCCCGCCGCGAAATTCGCCAGCAGGAACGTGAACATCACCGGCATCCAGTTGAAAATCTTCTGCTGGATGGGATCGGGCTGCTGCGGGTTCAGCTGCATCTGGACCCACATCGTGATGCCCATGATGATGGGCCACACGCCCACCTGCAGAAATTCCGGCACCGCGTAGGGCAACAGGCCGAACAAGTTGAAGATCGAGGTCGGATCGGGAGCGGACAGGTCCTTGATCCAGCCGAAGAACGGCGCCTGCCGCATGTCGATGGTGATGTACAGCACCTTGTAGAGCGCAAAGAACACGGGGATCTGCAACAGGATGGGCAGGCAGCCCGCCATCGGGTTGATCTTCTTGTCCCTGTAGAGGGCCATCAACTCCTGCTGCATCTTGGCGCGATCATCCTTGTAGCGCTCGCGCAGCTTCTCCATCTCGGGCTGCAGCAGCTTCATCTTGGCCATCGATTCATAGCTCTTGTTAGCCAGGGGAAAGAACAGCAGCTTCACGAATACGGTGGTGGCGAGGATGGCGAGGCCATAGTTGCCGAGCAGCAGACCGAGCCAGTGCAGCAGCTTGTAGAGCGGTTGGGTGAGGAACCAGAAATAGCCCCAGTCGAAGAGCATATCGAACTGCCTGGCTCCGAGCTTCTCGTTGTAAGCCTCGATCAGGCTCACGACCTTGGCACCGGCGAACAGATGGGAGCTGAAGGTGGCGCGGCCGCCTGGCGCAACCACTACGGGGCCTGCCGACACGTCTACCTGAAAGGTGTCCTTGGCGCCCTCGATCCCCTTGGTGCCGGAGAAGCGGGCCTCGGTGGGCGTGCTCTGATCGGGTACCAGCGCTGCGGCCCAATACTTGTCGGTGAAGCCCAGCCAGCCGCCGGTCTGCTTGAACGTCTTCGCCCCGCTGAAGACGTCCGTATAGCCAACCTCCTTCAAGCCGCTGGGGCCGAGTGCGCCGATGAAGCCCTCGTGGAGGATCAACCACAACCCCTCGAGCTTTGGTATGCCGTGCCGAGAGATCAAGGCGTAGGGGTGAAGCGAAACGGCGCTGGCGCTCTTGTTCTCCACCTCATCGAGGACCTTGAACAGATAGTCGGTGTCAACTGAGATGGTGCGCCGGAACACCAGGCCGTGGCTATTGTCCCATTTGATGGTGAGGGGCGACGTGGGCGTCAGCTGCCCGCCCTTCTCCACCTGCCAGACCGTTTCGCGGCCCGGCATCGGCTGTGTCACCCCGGCGCCGGCGCTCCAGCCGTATTCGGCATAGTAGGGGTGCGGCGCACCAGACGGTGACAACAGCACCACGTTGGGGGTCTTCGGATCGACGGTCTCGCGGTACTTGGCGAGCACGACATCGTCGATGCGGCCGCCCTTGAGCGAGATCGATCCCTTGAGGCTCGGCGTCTCGATACCCGCGCGCGGGCTCGCATCGAGCACAGCCTGGCGGGTCAGCGAGGGAGCCAGTGTAGAGGGCGGCGGCGGGGCCACTCCCGGTTGTATCGGCTGATCGGCCTTCGGCGCGCCGGGGGGAGGCTGTTCCTTGGCCTTGACTTGCTCTTGGCGGAACCGCGCCTGGCGCTCCTGCTCCTCCTTCTGCCGGGGCGCGGAATAGAAAAACTGCCACGCGAGCAGCACCGCCATCGAAAGCACGATGGCGAGAAGGAGATTTTTCTGATTTTCCTGGTCGTGAAGCATGGCTGTCCTGAGATTGGCGTCAGCCGAATCTAGCCCGAGAAACCTTGTATACTACCCCGCTTGATCGCGCTGTGTCCGCTCTCGCGACGCATGCACCCGTTCGAGGGCGTTGACAAGACCCGCGACCAGCGAAGCATAAACGGCGTCGAGCGCTGGGCGACGCGCGATCAATACGTAATCGAAGTCGCGCCGCGCGTGCTCACGCAAAACGTCGCGGACTGCAGCCTTGAGGCGCCGCTTGACGCGGTTGCGCTCCACCGCCCCCCCGACCTGCTTGCTGACGGTAAAGCCAAACCGTGCTTCTCCCGTCTCGCCGACCTGCCGTCTCGCTTCCAACGCGAACGCAGGGGCTGCCCATCGCGCGCCCCCCCGAACGCGAAGGAACTCCGGCCGCCGCTTGAGCGTCACAAGGCTGGTGATCGGGCTCTGCTTCGCTGGGTCCTGGCTACGCGCCACCAGGGTGAACCTCAAGCCGACAATCTCTTGCGACCCTTGGCGCGCCGCCGCGCCAGGATCCTCCGGCCGCCGGCGGTTTCCATACGCTTGCGAAACCCGTGGCGGCGCTTGCGAACGAGCCGGCTCGGCTGATAGGTGCGCTTCACGTCTCGTCTCCGTATCCGCCTGATCTTGGGGGCGCTAGGGCCGCCGGCGTCAACACTTCCGCGCACCGGTAGTGCAGTTCAGTCGCAGAACTAGCCGGAATTGCAGGCGCTTATAGGGTTGAGCCTACCCCAAGTCAATCCGGCTCATGGTGCCCGCCGAACGCAATCAAATCTGTTCGCGGCGCGTCACGTGTGCTTGACAACCCGCCGCAAGAGGATTGCGAAGGAGTATCTATTCTGCACTGGCGGTTGCCGCCATCTTGGTATCACCCTTGCACCCGCTCGCCGCCGACGGACCAGTCGTTATGATCGACCACAGCGAACAATCGATGCGTCAGGTGGCCCGAACCGGCGCCCACCGCCACGGACCCGATCGCTGAGATGCCAACCCGGCCCCCGCCAGCACCTGCCGCTCTCAGACGATATGGGCCGCCGGTCCTCATAGCCGCAGCCATGGCGTTCGCCTTCATGCAAGGCTGGCACCAACAAGTTACGCTAGAGGGTATCGTGGCGCAGCGCGATCGCTTTCACCACTTCCTTGCGGAGAACGCCACCGTTTCGGTGCTTGCGTACATGGCCATTTACGCCGTGGCGGTGGCTCTCTCGGTGCCCTGCGGCCTGATCCTGACGGCCGCAGGAGGCCTCCTGTTCGGCTGGCTGGTCGGGGCGCTCGCTGCGGTCGTGGCAGCTACGACAGGCGCAACGATCGTTTTCCTGATTGCACGGACCGCTGTCGGCGATTCACTCAGCAGGCGCTCCGGACCCTGGCACGCCAAGTTAAGCGACGGCTTCCAAAAAGATGCGTTAAGCTACATGCTGTTTCTCCGGCTGGTGCCGGCCTTTCCCTTCTGGCTTGTCAACCTGGCGCCGGCGCTGTTGGGCGTACCGCTCAGGACCTTCGTGACGGGAACGTTCTTGGGTATCATTCCCGCTACCTTAGCGTTTGCGTCGGCCGGCGCCGGACTCGATAGCGTCATCTTGGCGGCCAAGAATGAGCATGCTGCCTGTATGGCGCTGAAAGGGCCAGACACCTGCGAGTTGAAAATTCACGCCAGTTCGCTTGTTACCATGGAGTTGATCTTGGCTCTGGCGCTGTTGGGACTGGTTGCGCTCATTCCCGTTGTCCTGAAGAGGTGGAGAGAAAGTCATGCCGCAGCCAAATGACCAAGCGGTCGGACGGATGCGGCTCCGTCAGAACGGCGAAGGATCCGACGCACGCATTTCCGGCAAGGCGGATGGCGCGACGGGTGCGGAATTGCGCGTCGACCTTTGCGTGATCGGCGCCGGGTCCGGCGGGCTCGCGGTCGCCGCTGCTGCCGCGCAGCTTGGCGTTGCGGTAGCTCTCGTCGAAAAGCACAAGATGGGCGGCGACTGTCTCAACTATGGTTGCATACCCTCCAAGGCGCTGATTGCGGCCGGCAAGCGTGCGCAGCTGATGCGCTCCGCCGCCCCGTTCGGCATCGTGCCAGTAAATCCGAAGATCGACCCGGCAGCTGTCCACGACCACGTCCACAGCGTCATCGCCGCAATCGCCCCCAACGACTCGGTGGAGAGGTTCACCGGCCTTGGCGTCAAGGTCATCCAGGCGAACGGGCATTTCATCACCCGCGACACGCTGCTCGCCGGCGACCAGCGTATCAAAGCACGACGGTTCGTGATCGCGACGGGCTCTTCGCCGCTCATTCCGCCGATCGCCGGCCTCGACAAGGTGCCCTACTTCACCAACGAGACCGTCTTTGACAATCGAGAGAAGCTCGACCATCTCATCGTCATCGGCGGCGGCCCGATAGGGCTGGAGCTAGCCCAGGCGTACCTGCGGCTCGGAAGCCGCGTCACCGTCATCGAGGCCGCCAAGGCGCTGGGCAAGGACGATCCAGAGCTGTCCGCGGTGGTGCTCAAGCAGATCAGAGCCGAAGGGCTCGAGATTCGCGAAGGCGCATTGGTCGAGCGCGTCAGCGGCGGGACGCGCCTTATCGATGTGCAGATCGCCGAGGGCGCCAGGAAAACCCTCTTGCAGGGCTCGCACCTGCTCATCGCCGCCGGCCGCCGACCCAACGTCTCGGGGCTCAACCTAGAGGCCGCGGCCATCAAATACGACGATCGCGGCATTAGGGTGAACAAAGGGCTGGAGACATCGAACGGCAGGGTGTTTGCCATCGGCGACGTCACCGGCGGCCCGCAGTTCACGCACGTCGCCAACTACCATGCTGGCATTGTCATTCGCCGGGCGCTGTTTCGCCTGCCGGCGACCGTCGACAGTGACATCATTCCCTCGGTGACGTTCACCGACCCGGAGCTTGCCCACGTCGGCCTTGCTGAGGACATGGCCAGGAAGCGGCATGGCCGGGTGCGCATCTACCGCTGGCCCTATCACGAGAATGATCGCGCCCAAACCGAACGGACGACCGCCGGATTGATCAAGGTCGTTACCGACAGCAAAGGCAAGATCAAAGGCGCAAGCATCGTTGGCGAGTACGCCGGCGAGCTGATCCAGATGTGGTCGCTGGCCGTCTCCCAGGGTCTGGACATCAAGGCCATGACGCAATGGATTTCGCCCTACCCGACGCTGTCGGAGGTCAACAAGCGCGCCGCATTCGGCTATTATGCTGCCGCCGCGGCCAGCCCGCTGGTGCGTAGGACCGTCAGCTGGCTGGCGAGGCTCGGCTGACCGCGAGGCGAACAACGAGGTAGGCGTGTGCCGCGCGACATGATTGATGGGGCGCTGTCCTGGCCCGGTCGGCTCTGGCAACGCGTCAAGGCGATCCGATCGACGCTCGCGGCGGCGCGGGACAGGCTCGGCCTTTCCGCCAAGCTCCTGCTGCTGACGCTGCTGTTCGTCATGCTGGCGGAGGTGCTGATCTTCGTCCCCTCCGTCGCGAACTTTCGCATCAGCTGGCTCGGCGATCGCCTCACCGCCGCCAGGCTGGCCGCGCTTGCCACCGAGGACAGACGCGAGGGCTCGGTTCCAGACCCCCTGCGCACAGAGCTTCTTCGCACAGCCCAAGTACGTGCGGTATCCTGGCTCCGCAACAACCAGCATACCTTGGTCCTGCCGCCGGACCAGAAGGAGGAAATCAACGCCAGATACGACCTTACCTCCGAAGGACGCCGAGGGGGTCTCTGGAACGACCTCGCCATGCGGGCGCGACTGATATGGGATGCGATGGCCGTCTTCTTCGCCCACGAGGGACGCATCATTGCGGTGGTCGGCGAGCCGGTGGCCGGCGACAAGATTGTGATCGTCCTTCCCGAAGCGGCGCTCAAGGTGGCGATGATTCGTTACGGCCTCAATGTTCTCGGCCTCTCCATCATCATCTCCGTTATCACCGGCGCGCTCGTCTATTTCGCGCTCAACAACATGCTCGTGCAGCCGATGATGCGCATTACCCGCAACATCCTGCGCTTCAGCCAGCAACCTGAAGACGCCAGCCGCATCATCGTGCCCTCGCGGCGCAAGGACGAGATCGGTATCGCCGAGCGAGGCCTCGCGCACATGCAAGGTGAGCTTGCGCATACCCTCCAGCAAAAGAACCGACTGGCGGCGCTGGGGCTTGCCGTGAGCAAGATCAGTCACGACCTGCGCAACATGCTTGCGAACGCGCAGCTGATCTCGGACCGGCTGGGCAGCTTGCCAGACCCAAGCGTGCAGCGGTTCGCACCCAAGCTCATTGCGTCACTCGACCGTGCCATCAGCCTGTGCGAAACCACGCTCAGGTTCGGGCGCGCCGAGGAAGCGCCGCCGCGTCGCGAACTCACCCTGCTGCGTGCGCTGGTTGCCGAGGTCGGGGAAGGGCTTGGCTTGCCACGGGAGGACGGCATCGCTTGGAGCGTAGAGGTGGATGATCAACTGCACATCGATGCCGACCGCGATCAGCTTTTCCGGGTCTTGAGCAACCTGTGCCGCAACGCGCTGCAGGCGATCGAGCAGCAGGAATCCCGCGATGGCCATATCCGCGTGTCGGGCCTACGCAACGGCAACCGCGTCACAATCGACATCCGCGACAACGGGCCCGGTGTGCCGGAGAAGGCCCGCGTCCACCTGTTCCAGGCTTTCCAGGGTTCAGCGCGCAAGGGCGGTACGGGCCTGGGGCTCGCCGTCGCGCATGAGTTGGTTACGGCGCATGGCGGCAGCATCCGCCTGCTCGACACCGAGCGCGGCACAAAATTCCGCATCGAGATCCCGGACCGGGCGGGCTAACCGCCTCACCATTGAAATATGGCGCGAGCGACGGGACTTCACCGCTCGCACTCGAAGCTCTTCGCATCGTTCACATCGCCCGTCTTGTACTTCGGCCAAGCCGGCCATCGGCACAGGGGCCGCGCGCGCAGGACCTTCGGAGTGGCTTCCAAGCTTTGCTCGGTTGCCTCCAGATCGCCAGGTGCCTTACCCTTCTCGACCCAGTCGACGAGAACCGACAGCATGTCGACATTCCCAGGCGCGCCGGAGCCAACGTGATCGACGCCGGGAGCCGTGTAGAGGCGCATAAAGCGACGCACGCGTTCGACGCCCATTCTGTTTTGCACCGCCTGAAAATAACGGATGCCGGCATAGGGGCTCTGTGCGTAGTCGGCCATGTACTCTAGCATGATCAGCTTGCCGCCGCGGCGCGCAAAAGCGGACAGATCCGGATTGGTCGAATCCATCAGCGCAGACACCTCGCGAATCCGACGCATGTGCTTGGCTGGATCGTAGGTCGTGACGTCAGCGTTCGGATTGCGCGCAAAGATGTGCCGGATCCCGCCGCTGCCAAAGATCCAGGCAATGCCGTTAGTCGGCGCGGGCGGCTGCGCCGGCGCGGTCGAACCGAGCCACCACGAACTCCAGCCGCCTGTCGGCCCGAAGGCTGGCGTGGCTTCACCCGAGATGCCCCAGCCCGGATAATCGTCGAGCCCATTGGCAAGGCGTGCGGGGAATTTGAACGTTGCATGCAACGTCTGCACGGCCTTCACTTGCGCGGGAGTGAGGCACTGATCGCCGCTCTGGCCGGCGGCGCACGCAAGTTTCTTGATGTCGAACGCCTTCTTGCAAGCCACCGGATTGGAGACGATGGCGTCCGCAATGCCGTCGGTGCTATCGCACGCTGCCAGAACCGCATCATGCACGAGCTTGACGTGGGCGGTTGATAGATACCCATCTCCCATGGTCGCGAGGCCGCTTTTCCAACCTGCGTGCTGCAGTCCTGCCCAGTTGATGACCGGCACACGGGAAAAAACGCCGTCGAAGCCCGCCGGATAGCGCTGCGCCATGGCGAGGCCTTCGCGGCCGCCTTCAGACGAGCCCATGAAATAAAGCTTGTCAGGCCCCTTGCCGTAGGCGCGTTTCATGACTGTCACGGCCACATCGCGCACTTTCTTGTAGGACAGATGCGCGAAGTTTGCGAAGGCTTCGTCGTTGGCCGCGAAGGTCGGGGGTTCCTCGCCCGGCTTGTTCTGATGGCCGGAGTCGGTCCCATAGGTGACGAAGCCTTGCGCCAGCGGCGACGCCTTGTCGAAGGGGTGTGCCGGCGGCAGGGCGAGCCCGGTGATCAGCACCCCGTTGAACCCGCCGCCGCCGTATTGCACCGAGCGGCCGTTCCAGTCGAGCGGCAGGTTGATCTGGAAATAGATCCGTGGCGCCTGCGGATCGATCGGGCTGATGTGGCCAAGCACCTTGCAGGACGAGGGCGTCGCCGGCGTGATGCGGGCTGCTGGCGTCGGTCCCTTCGCCGCTACGGAGAATGGCACGGCAGGAACGATCGCCGCACTGTCGATCACGGCCGGTCCGCTCTTTAGGCCGATAGCCGTGGCGGGTACTTGGCCGGTCAGCGCCGCGCACGCCTGCTCGGGGTTAGCGCCCAGCGGAATGGCATGCGCGGAATATCCGGTGACCGACATCACGGTCACCGCACACACCGCGATCATCTGACGTAGTGCGGTCAGACCCCGTATTGGCCAACAGTCTCCGGCCGTTTGCCGCATGATCGATTCCTCCCCAAAAAGCAACCTCGTTGGATGTGGCGTGCGATATTTTGGATCGCATCGCTGCTGGTTATGACGTGCCCGCTCGGTATACTTTGCGACCAGCTCCTTCGCCACGGCAATCAGCTTGCCGCCGTCGATACCAACGTGGCCAACCTTGGCCTTCCAAGCTTCGTTGATCGTCTGGCTGGCGTCGACCCACGCATCATAGTCGTCATTCTCGACGAAGGTGACGACCCCACCCGCCGCAGCAAAGTCTTCGCGCCCGATCTCCTCGATGTCGTCCCCCATCCGTCCGAATTCGGCGGAGAGCGTGGCCCCGGAATGTGCATCGATCGCCGAGGCTACCATGCGCGTTCCTGTTCATCACCAAGAGATAGAGGCCGCGATGGCCGGCAAATTCAGTGATGTAGCGAATTTCGTTGGTCAGTTTCAGGGTCGGGACGACCTCGTAGTGGAAACAGCGCACCGGCGATTGCGCCCTCTTGCAATTGCTCGAGGACCTGCGGTGCCGGGATCAGTTTCGGCTCGGCGCCCAAGCTTCGGAAGGCCTCCCCAATCACCACCGAGGGAACGCGCACCGCACGACCAGCTGCGTCTACTGGCCTCAGAATGGCTCATCGCGGTTCAGGATGACGCCACTGGGATGGCACCACACGGGCGGATGGCGCGAGCGACGGGACTTGAACCCGCGGCCTCCGGCGTGACAGGCCGGCGCTCTAACCAACTGAGCTACGCCCGCAATCCAAGTACGCGCGCCGCGTCCATGAGCCAGCGCGCTGCCACGATGGGGTCGTTTACGTGACCGCGACTCCCCCGTCAAGCGCGTGTCCGCGGTCACGAAATATAAGAGACGGCAGCCTCGTTGGCTCGGCGGGCCCGTAAGGTACTGGGCGCATGGCATGCCGCCAGGGGCCAGCCACCCTCGGAAAATCTCACCTTCTGTCTCGCGGGTGACACTTGGTTGGGCGCCCAACCCGTAAGCATTTGTGGACCTCTCCGCTGCAAAGCTGAGGTGGAACTTTCAACTGCAAAAACAGGATTGAGACAATGAACAGAACTCAGAATATGACAGCAGGTGTCGCCAGCCTTGGATTGATGCTGCTTCTAAATTCGATAGTGGAGGCTTCGCCCGTGTGCCGCCAGGTTACGGCATCGAATGGCGCACGCACGTATGTCTGCGACCGCGCCGGAACCATGCGATTGCAGCCTGGCACCCAAGCAACCATAAATAGCCGCGGTTCGCGGACGCATGTTGACGCGCCGTCAGGTCACCCGACGCGTCCCATCGTCCCGGTCTATCCGGGCGACAGGATAACCGTCACGCCCCGGCGCTGATGAGCGGCGCGCAGGTGGCGAGCCATCTTGCGCGCCGTCGCCTCACCAGGCCAGCTCCAGGATCTCCTTCACATCCGCGGCGGCCCGGATCGGACGCGGGTTGACCTTGACCGGGTGGTATTCGAGCGCGCGGCGGGCGAGCTCGTCGAGGTTCTCGCGCTTGATGCCGACCTCCCGCAGCGTGACGGGCTGATCGAGGCCGGCGATCAGCTCCTTGACCAGCTCCCACGCCGGGCGGTCTGGCGCGCCCATCGCCTCCGATAGGGCCTTCTGGCGCCCGGCGTTGACGGCAGCGTTCCATTTCAGCACGGCCGGGAGCATGACGCAGGAGGTGTGGCCGTGCGCAACGCCGAAGGTGGCGCCCAGCGCATAGCCGATGCCGTGGCTGGCCCCCGTCGGCACGCCGGCGGCGCCGGCCGCGATCGCCTGCCACATGCCGAACTGGGCCTCGAGCCGGGAGGCGAGGTCGCGTGGATTCCGCTTGATGGTCGGCAGTGCGCGATGGAGCAGCCTCAGGCCCTGCAAGGACGTTGCCTCGGTTGCAGGGTTCGCACGCGGGTTGCAGTAGTGCTCGACCGCGTGGTCGACGGCGCGAATGCCGGTGCAGAACAGGAGCCAGTCGGGCGTATCGAGGGTGGCTGCCGGATCGAGGACGATCGAGCGCGGCGCAAACAGGCGGTGGCGGAAGGACTGCTTGGTGTTGGTCGCCGACTGCGTGATGCCGGCATTCTCGGTGAACTCCGCCGCCGACAGCGTCGTCGAAACGGAGATCATGCGGATGGGGTCGGCGGGCAGCACGGGGGCGGCGCTGCGCGTGCGCTCGAAGCCCGAGCAATAGGGTTCCATTGCCTCCGGCGTATCGAGGCCCCGCCAGAGGCAGAGCAGCATGGCCTTGGTGGCGTCGATCACCGAGCCGCCGCCGACGGCGACCATGAGGTCGGCTCTCGCCTCCCGCGCGGCTCTGGCGCCCGCCACCACATCCTCGCGCGGGCTGTGCGACCGGATTGCGGAGTAGGTGCCGGCATGGGCGGCGCCCAGTGCCCGCTCCAGGCGCTGCAACGGCCCGTTCTCTTTCTGCGCCAGCGAGCGGGTCGAGGTGACAAAAACGCGGCTTGCTCCATAGGTCCTGGCTTCGGCAACCACCGCCTCCCCGGCCGGGTTGCCGAACACGATGCGCTCTTGCGCCGTCACATTGAAAACGCCCGCGCCGGGCCGGTCGGGGGTGGCGCTCATCGGCTTAGTCGCGGTCCTGGCCGGCGGTCGTCCGGCGAAGCGAGGCCGCGGCGCCCCCGCCACGGATACCCAGAGACCCAACCAACGGAGCTCGCGGGCTACTGCGCTGCGAGGAGATGTCCTCCTCCGAAAGTGTCCGACGCTGGTCGTCCCGGGGTTGGTCAGGGCGCTTGTCGGTCATGTCGCTCTCCAGGCTTTCGCCGCCGTTAGGCGCTCGTTCAATTCAAGGGACGTCACCAGGCATATCGATCGCCCAGATCGTAGTCGTAGCCAACAGAGGTGCAATCCTGAAGCCGTGGCTGGGGCGGGAGGATTCGAACCTCCGCATGGCGGAACCAAAATCCGCTGCCTTACCGCTTGGCTACGCCCCAATGCGAAAGGTCCGTCTAGCCGGGTTCTGTTGGATTATCAAGTTGCCGCTTTGATCCCGAAAATGTCCCAGTCTCCGGTACTATATGGCCGTCCTTCAGCACGCGGGCGGTCTATGGCACATGCTAGCTCCCTAGTTGCAGCCCTGTTGAGCAAGACAGCATTGTTCGGCTCGCTCGACCGCGACGATCGGCTGGCTGTCGCGCAGCACATGCACAAGGCAGGGTTCGAGCCCGGCCAAACGATTTTCACGCGCGGGGACGCCGGCATCGACGTCTATCTCGTGGTGAAGGGGCGTGTTCGACTTTCCGTCTTCTCGCTCGATGGCCGGCTGCTCTCCTTCAAACATGCGGACGCGGGCGACATCTTCGGCGAGATCGCGGCTTTGGACGGGGGCGCGCGCACGGCGGATGCGGTCGCTCTTACTCGGGTCGACGCGATGACGCTGGCGCACGAGCAGCTCAACAAGCTGATCGCAACCAACGCGCGGGTTGCGCGCGCCGCCATCGCCAGCCTATGCCGCCGCCTGCGCGACACCAGCGAGCAGGTCGAGGCGATCGCCCTGCACCCCGTGGAGGTGCGGCTCGCGCGGTTTCTGCTCTCTAAGCTGAACCCGCGCGAAGCGGGCGGACTGCCCGACAGCGGGGCAACACTCGATCTCGGCATGTCGCAGAGCGAGCTCGCATCGCTCATCGGTGCCAGCCGACAAAAGGTCAACGCGGCGCTGGCTCTTCTGGAACGATCAGGCGCTATCAAGCGCGTGAGCGGCAGGGTGGCTTGCAACCGCGCGAAGCTTGCGCGGGTGGCGGCGGCGGAGTGACGAGCTTGCTACGCGCCCGCCTGAAAAACCACGAAATTTCAGCGGCATCGCTCAGCCGACCGAGAGCGAGCGGCTCTACCTCTCAAAGTCAGAGTTGCCCCTATCTCAGCTACGGCGGGATTGCTAGTCTCTGTCACCTAGGTGACACCTCCTTCGCGACCCCAGATGGCTTCCCCGGCGCCTTCACCGATGCCTGCCGAGCGCCGATGGCTCACGGTGATGTTCTGCGATCTGGTCGGCTCGACGGCACTGTCGGCGCGGCTTGATCCGGAAGACCTGCGCGATGTGCTGGCAGCCTACCAGCGCCGAGCCACCGCGGTTGTAGAATCGGCCGGCGGCAGGGTCGCGCGCTACGAGGGCGACGGCATTCTGGCATATTTCGGCTATCCGGCGGCCTCCGAAGACGATGCCGAGCGGGCCGTGCGGGCTGGCCTGGAGCTGGCGAACGGGATCGATCCCGGTGGCGCTCTCAGGGAGACGCTCAGCGTTCGGGTTGGCATCGCCACCGGCGTCGTTGTGGTCGGCGAATTGGTGCGCTCCGGCGTGGCGGACAATCCACCCGTCGTTGGGGAAACGCCGAATCTGGCCGCGCGCCTGCAGGCAATGGCCGAACCGGGCACCGTCGTGATCGCGGATTCCACGCGGCGCCTCACCGGCGGCCTGTTCGAGTATCGCGATTGCGGTGCGCAGCGCATCGGCGGCTTTGCCCAGCCGGTGCGGGCCTGGCACGTTCTCAAGGCCAACAGGGTCGTGAGCCGCTTCGAAGCGTTGCGCTCGCGGTCGCTGCCGCTGTTCGGAAGGGAAGCGGAGGTAGAGGCCCTTCTCAGCCACTGGACGCAAGCGAAGGCCGGCACCGGACGGGTGGCCCTCCTATCAGGCCAGGCGGGGATCGGCAAATCGCGGGTCGCGCTCGAGCTGGTGGCGCGTGTGCGGCCACAGGCGCCGACGATCCTGCGCTACCAGTGCTCTCCGCACCACGAGAGCAGCATGCTGCACCCCATCCTGGAGCAGCTGCAGCGCACGGCCCGACTGCGGCATACGGATTCACCTGCCGCCAAGCTCGACCGGCTGCGGATGCAGCTGGGCGCCAGCGGCGAGACGACAGACGGGGCCGTTGCCCTGCTGGCAGACCTGATGGCCGTGCCGGCAGCCACGCGCACGCAAGAGCCGCAGCCCGATGCGCGACGCAAGCGCGAGCTGCTGTTCGAGGCGTTGATCGGCGGCCTGCAGCGGCTTGCCGTCGACCGGCCGCTTCTGCTCGTCCTGGAGGACGCGCATTGGATCGATCCGACGTCCCTGGAGCTTCTGGAGCTTTTCGTCGGCCGGATGCACCGCTGGCCGATGCTGCTCGTCGTCACCTGCCGCCCGGAGTTTCAGCCGGCCTGGCGCAACGTGCGGTACGCCGCGACCATCGAGGTACGGCCGATTGCGCCGCCCGCTGCGGAAGCTCTCATCAAGCGCATTCCGGGTGGAGGAGATCTTCCCGACACGGTCGTGCACGGCATAGCGGCGCGCGCCGAAGGCGTGCCGCTCTTCATCGAGGAGTTGACCAAGGCCGTGCTCGACAGCGGCGCAGCCCATACTGAGCGCGAGACGGCCGGGCCGGCAATTCCCGCCGGTCTTCAGGCCTCGCTGATGGCCCGGCTGGACCGCCTGGGGGGAACAAGGGAGGTGGCCAGGATTGCCGCGGCGGTGGGGCGCGAGTTCACCTTCGAGCTGCTCAGCTCGGTAGTGCCGGAACGCGATCCGGAAACCCTGCGCCGCGAGCTGCAACAGCTTGTCGATGCCGAGCTGATTTCGCCGATCGCGTCGGCATCGCGGGAAGGTTATGCCTTCCGCCATGCCCTCATCCAGGACGCGGCCTACGGCACCTTGCTGCGCAGCGAGCGGCGGGCGCTGCACGAGCGGATTGCCAGGGCGCTGCAAAACCGGTTCCCCGAGATCATCGCCACGCAACCCGAGATCGTTGCCGGCCACTTCACCAGGGCCGAATTGGCGGAACCGGCGATCCGTTATTGGCTATGGGCCGGCAATCGCGCCGTGCGCGGGTGGGCGCTGGTCGAGGCCGCCAAGCATTTCTCCGAGGGAATCAGGATCGCCGGCACCCTGCCGCCATCGCCGGAGCGGCAGCGTCTGCACCTCGAGCTGCACATGGCGCTCGGCCCCGTGATGATGGGAACAAAGGGATATGCCGCGCAGGAAAGCCTGCAGGTGTACCAGCGGGCGCAACCTCTCGTCGCTGCGGTCGGCAACGTTTCCGAGCGCCTGATGGTCATGCTGGGGCTCTTCAATGTGCACTACGGCCGGGCCGAGCTCTCCCAGGCGCTTGCAACCGCTCGCGAGTATTGCGCGCTCGCGGAGGGTCACGGGGTGAACCTCGGACGCGCCTACGGCCTGCTGGCTCAAACCTTTGCGGTGATGGGCGTGCATGCAGATGCCGCAACCGAGTTCCGGCGCAGCCTGGAGGTCTACGCGAAGACGCCGGAAGACGTTTCCTCGCTGGGCGTCTTCGGAAGCCAGCACGTGATCTCCCTCGCCTTCAGTGGCGGCGCGCAATTCGCGCTCGGTCAACCGGAGCAGGGGCAGGCCGCGATAACCCAGTCGATCACGCTGGCACGCAAGATGCAGCACGCTCTGTCCATCGCCCTAGCTCTCGTCACCGAACTGCTAACGCCCATTCCCGGGGGGCTCAACCCCGATCCGGGCCGCGCCGAGGAGGTGGTGCGGTTTTGTGCGCAGCACGGCTTGAGGAACTTCGAGGCGTGGGCCGAGTTCGCCCGCGGAGCGATCATCGCCCGGCGCGGCGACGTGCGCGAGGGCATCGGGGTGATGCGGGCGGCGGTCGACGCCGCCGAGGGCATGAGCTCGCGGCTATTCAGGCCGGTGCAGCTTGGCATGCTGGCCTCGGCCCACGCCAAGCTGCGCGAGGTGGACGAGGCGCTGTCGCTGCTCGACCAGGCCATCGCAACGGCGGCGCGAACCGGGGAGCGGCGCGCCGACTCCTCGCTGCACCGGCTGCGTGGTGAGCTGCTGTTTGCCATGGGAAAGAGTAGCGAGGGGGAACAGGAGCTGCTGCAGGCGCTGAAAATTGCGCGCTCGCAGCAGGCCCGGCCGGAGGAGGCCAGAACCCAAGGCGCCATCGCCCGGCTCACGCGCAAGGAGCCGCCGAAGTACCCCTGACGGCATGTGGGATGTCTGCTTCGGCGTTCGCGCCAGGGTCGGCTTGGTGTCACCGGGTGGCCACGAGCTGCCATGTCCCCGCAGCATTGACTGTGGCGGCCGCCCCCGGCGTGTCCGCGATGACAGGCCTTCCGTGGGTCGTTAAGCTTCGCCGCACGGAAATTTTCCGGGTGACCAACGATCCGATGGCCCCAGGTCCGTTCTTTCAGCGGCCAGCATCGACGCGGCGAGGTTCGCGTGGGGAGCGACGATGGCAAGCAAGATTTTCATCAACTACCGGCGCTCGGTGAATTTGAAGGATGCGCAGCTTCTGGAGAAAGTGCTCCACCGCCATTTCGCCAAGTCTCGTGTCTTCCTGGATGTGAGCGGGATCGACGGCGGCGACCACTGGCTGCACACGCTCGAGCGGCAGGTGGATGACAGCGTGGCCATGGTCTCCCTCCTGGGCAAGGGATGGGCGGACGTGCGCGACGACCAAGGCAACCGGCGCCTTGACAATCCGAACGACTTCGTGCGCTTCGAGATTGCCCGCGCGTTCGCGCGCAAGCTCCCGGTGCTGCCGGTGCGGATCGACGGCGCGTCGATGCCGCAGTTGGCGGAATTGCCGACGAACCTCGCGCCTCTGACCTTTCCGCAGGCCATGCTGTTGCGTGCTGAAAGCTTCGACGACGACGCGGACAAGATTGCGCGGCGTCTGAAAGAGCTCGTTGCGGCGGCGCGACCCCGCGGCGTGTCGATGTGGAGAGCCGGCGCGCTTGCCGCGGCGGCGCTGGCGGTCGGTGTCGCGGCGGGACCGTATGCGCTCACGACTGCGGGGATGCCGTTGCCCTGGCTTGGGGTAGCGGCGGAAACGGATTTGCACCGCCGGGCCGACACCGCCGACAAGGCACGCAAGGCTGCGGAAGCCCAACTGGCGCTCGCGCGGGAAGCCAAGGCTGCCGCTGACGGGGAGGCGCAAAAGCAAGACGCGGACGTGCGGCGGTTGCGGTCGTTGCTGGCAGGGGAAAAGGAGAGCAGCGGGAAGGCGCGCGCCAGCATCGAAACTCTGAACGCGCAAGCCGAGGAGCAGAGGAAAGCTGCCGCGGAGGCTCTGGCCCAGGTGGATCGCCTGAAGCAGCAGATTGCGGCCAAGGAGCGCGATGTCGCCGCCCTGACGGCGCAGGTCAGGCGGGAGCGGGAGGCCAGAGCCAAGGCCGAGGCCGAGGCGAAGCGACAGGCCGCCCTCGCGGCGCAGGCCAAGCGCGACCTCCAGAAGGCTGAGGAAGGCCGCCGGATCGCCGGGCTCAAGTCTGGCCAGGAGCACAAACATGCGGAGGCCGAGACTCTGAAGTCCGCCTTCCGCGACTGCCCGGATGTCTGCCCGGAGATGGTGGCGGTGCCGGCGGGCGAATTCACCATGGGGTCGCCGCCAGGCGAGGAGGGCCGCGGCAGCGCCGAGGGCCCGCAGCGCAAGGTGACGATCGCCCGGCCGTTCGCGGTGGGCAAGTACGAGGTGACGTTTGCGGAATGGGACGCGTGCGTGGCCGCCGGCGGCTGCAAGCACACTCCAACCGATTCAGGCTGGGGCCGCGGCAAGCGCCCGGTGGTCAACGTGTCGTGGAACGACATTACCAAGGAGTACCTGCCGTGGCTGTCGCGCAACACCGGCACGACCTACCGGCTGCCGACCGAGGCGGAATGGGAGTACGCGGCGCGGGCCGGCACTACGACTCCGTTCTCTGTGGGGCGGATGATCACCACCAAGCAGGCGAACTTCGAGGGTAAGAGAACGGTCGAGGTCGGCTCGTTCCCGCCCAACGCCTTTGGCCTCCACGACATGCACGGCAACGTCTGGGAGTGGGTGCAGGACTGCTGGAACGCGAACTACAGCGGCGCGCCGTCCGATGGCTCGGCCTGGACAACTGGAGATTGCGGTCGCCGTGTCCTGCGCGGCGGTTCCGGGGTCAACTATCCCCAGGACCTCCGCTCGGCCGACCGCTTCAGGTTCACTCCCGACCTTCGGTTCCACTACTTCGGCTTCCGTGTTGTGAGGACGCTTGACGCTTGACCCTTGACCCTTGAATCTTTGCTTCTTTGTGTCTTGGGGGTTTGGGGGCGAAGCCCCCAACCAAAATCGTAGGTGATACGGAATGGCAGTCGTCGGCGCAATAAGGCGTCGGCCGCATTGCGCCGTTACTCGCCAGCCCAATGCCCCCGTCCGCAGTCGGCGTAGGGTGCAATAAGCGGTAGCGCATTGCACCGATTCTCCCCCTTCACAGGCGACGCGAACTGATCGGTGCAAAACGGATGGTGCAAACGGTGCAATGCGGCTTCGCCTTATTGCACCCTACGGCTCCCGCTCGCCGTATCCGGCGGACCGCGCGTGCTCGGCAAAGGCCCTCTCGAAGGCCGCGAAATCGCCCGGCCGCGGGTTGCCCTCCATGTCGCGATGGAATGACGAGAACGGCCAATGCTCGACGTTGGCAACAAGACCATGCTTGACGGGATTGAACCAGCAGTAGTCGATGTGATGGGCGTAGTCCCGCTCGTCGCGGATCAAATGCTCCCAGTAGCGCCGCTGCCAAATCCCGCGCTCACCACGCGCCCACCGCGTCTGCGTGAGCCATTCGCCCCTAGGAATGACCTTGGAGAAGCGTACCTTGATGAGGCGCCATCGGACCGGGAAATCGAAATCGCCATCCGGCAGCGTCCAGATCGCGTGCATGTGGTCGGGCAATACGACCATGGCGTCGATCCAGCAGCCGCCTCGGACGAACGCGCGACGATAATTAGGCATGGGACCGAGTATCTGTGAGGGCGCTGATCGGCGCAATGCGGCTTGCGCCTTATTGCGCCCTACCTGCGCGGCGGCTCGCCGTGCAGAAGGCGCGCTTTCAGCGCGACGAGCGACAATCCCCAGAACCTCCGCGCAGCCAACCGCAACAGGAGCACACCCGACAACCGGAACAACAACAACGGCTTCCGTGTTGTGAGCACCATCGGATGCTGGCCCCTGAACCGCCGACCTTGCGGGCCACCCTGCGGGCGCAACGACGCCGGAGCGCCGCGAATGCACTAACCAGTTACTTACTTGCTTGACGGCGCCAGCCGCGCTGACCACAATGTGCCGGTTGGCAGCGGGGCGACGCTAAACAGCCCCCGAAAGACCCACCATTGGCAGGGAGGAAACGATGCAGAGGCGGAGCTTCGTCTTGGGCGCGGCGGCGGCAATGCTGGCGGCGATGTGCGGGCCGTTTGCCGGCGAGGCGCAGGCGCAATGGAAGCCGGACAAGCCCATCACCATCATCGTGCCCTGGGCGGCCGGCGGCTCGACCGACCAGGTGACGCGCCTGGCCGCCGCGGAGATCGAGAAGGCGCTGGGCCAGAAGGTGGTGGTCGTCAACCAGCCGGGCGCCTCCGGCTCGATCGGCACGCGCAACGCGCTGCAAGCCGCACCCGACGGCTACACCTGGACGGCCGGCGCCGCCAAGGACATCGGCACCTATATCGTCAGTGGGCTGCTCGACACCAAGGTCAGCGACTGGCGCCTCTACCTCAGCGTCATCAATGTCTCCGTGCTCGGCGTCAATCCCAACACGCCCTACAAGTCGGCCGACGAGCTGGTTGCCGCCATGAAGGCCAAGCCGGGCCAGGTCTCGGTGGCCACCGCCGGCATCAACTCGTCGGGCCACTCGGCGATCGAAAGCTTCACGCGCGCGCTGGGGCTCACCTACAAGCATGTCTCCTACGACGGCGGCAATCCGGCCGTAAACGCCACGGTTGCGGGCGAGACCGAGGTCACCACCCAGCTTGCCGTCGAGCAGGCCAGCATGATCCGCGGCAAGCGGCTGCGGCCGCTGGCGGTGCTGTCCGACCGGCCGCTGGAGCTGGAGGGCTTCGGCACCATCCCGGCGATCACCGCCACCGCGAAAGGCTATCGGCCCGACGCCAACTACTTCGGCATCTTCGTGCCGAAGGCCGTCCCGGCGGAGGTGCACGCCACGCTCGGCGCGATCTGGCGCGACGTGATCGGCAAATCGGAGGCACTGCGGAAGTACGCCACCGCGAATGGCGCCCAGTTCGCACCCGTAGCGGGCGACGATGCGATCAAGGCGGCGATGCCGGCGATCCAGGCCTACGCCTGGCTGCTGCACGACGGCGGCAAGTCCAAGGTCGCGCCCGATACGGTCGGGATTCCGCGCCCGTGAATGCTCGCGCAGTCGTCTAGGATCGCCGCGGCGCCATGCCTGCTACGGCTCAGCTCTCCGACCGTATCGGCGGCCTGATCTGGGTCGTGTTCGGCGCCGCCGTCGTCTACGGCTCTTGGACCATGGATCGGCTGGCGTCGCTCGGCATCCCCCTGTCGACGGCGCCGGGCCTGCCGACGGGCCTGCTGGGGCTCGGCTTCATCGCCTTCGGCATGGTGATGCTGTTGCGGCGCGGGCCGTCGCAGGAAGTGGCGTACCCCGATGCGGGCGCGGCGCCCGGCCCGGACGTGGACCAGGGCTTCGCCTGGGGCCGTGCGCTCCTCAGCGCCACGCTGTGCCTCGTCTACGCTGGGCTGCTGCTCGGCCGTGGGCTGCCCTACTGGCTGCTCACCGGCGCGTTCCTGTTCCTGCACATGGTGCTGCTGGACGAGACCGAGCGCGTGCCGGCCCGGCCGACGCTGCGCCGCCTGCTGGCAGCGGCCGTGATCGCGCCGTCGGTCACGGTCGTGGTTGTGCTGGTGTTCGAGAAGCTGTTCCTCGTGCGCCTGCCCTGAGAGGGCCCATGCTCGACGGTCTCCTCATGTTCGCCAGTGCCGTGGTGGGGTATCTCAACCCGACCTCGCTGGCGTTCGCCTTTGGCGCCACGCTGGTCGGCATCTTGGCCGGCTGCATGCCCGGGCTGAGCGCCACCCTCGTCATCACGCTGCTGACGACCCTCACCCTCAAGCTACCGCCGGCACAGGCGATCCTGGTGCTGGTGTGCGCCTACAACGGCGCCATCTACGGCGGCAGCCGCACGGCGATCCTGCTCAACATTCCGGGCACCGCCGCCAACGCCGCCGCCTGCCTCGACGGCTATCAGCTGGCGCGCCAGGGCCAGGCCGGGCGCGCCATGGGCATCGCCACCACCGGCTCGGTGGTCGGCACGCTGTTCGGGCTCGTCTGCCTCGCTTTGTTCACGCCGCTGCTGGGCGAGATTGCCCTGCAATTCTGGGCCTACGAGTTCTTCTGGCTGGCCCTGCTCGGGGTCGTCACCTCAGGCAATCTGGTGGCGACCGATCCCCTCAAGGGCTGGCTGGCGGGCTTCTTCGGGCTGTTCGTCGCCTGCATCGGCCAGGAGGGGCTCTACGCCTATCCGCGCTTCAGCTTCGGCAGCACCGATCTCGCCGGCGGCTTCTCGCTGATCCCGGTGCTGGTCGGCGCCTTCGG
>Ga0247727_10000812_pt1 | contig 76324 bp, 80 predicted proteins | sample WisWelCaveWW1625_FD_202498 | JGI IMG/M metagenome (GOLD analysis project Ga0247727, IMG submission 202498) | Biofilm microbial communities from Wishing Well Cave, Virginia, United States - WW16-25 | ecosystem: Environmental > Aquatic > Deep subsurface > Groundwater > Cave microbial mat | place...
CAAGCTGATCGCCCTCACTGAGTCCGCCTCAAGCGCAAAAATCTTTTTATCTCTTTCCTCGGTTTTGCTTTTTCCTCCTCCCCCTTTGATCTCATAAAAATAAACAAACGCCCCGAGGCCGAGGACGGCGAGGGCGAGGATGAGGGTGGTGGTGGGTTTCATTTATAAATTACTCCGCAACCTTGTTTTCCTTTAAGAGCTAGCAATGCCATGCTTTTCATTTTATTTCAAAATCACCAACACTTAACCAGTCAGTTCCTGATGTGTCCACATTACAGCCTGCATTAGCAAGCTTAATCGCCAATTCTTGTCGACTCGTAGTTTGATTGCTAAGATGAACAACATGTCTTCCAGCGATGTCACTAAAAGGCCTTACATCTCCGAGCTTCACAAGCACTGTGCTGTTGGGGTTTTTTCCAAAAGCCATTCCCGCTTCGAAAAGTACATTCGGACGTGCTTGGCCTGTAAGCCGTCTTTCATAATATGGGTCACTACTCTGCCGAAATTCTTTTTTCAATTGTGCTTGATCGTCTGGTGTGAGCAAAACGATCACCGCAGAAGCATCTCTAAAAGCGGCTTCAAGGACATCGCCAACATACGGTGAACCTTTTTTTGTTTTCTTGATTAGTTGAGTCCACTCAAGAGGTTTCAAACCTATTGCTCTTAGAAACTCATACAAAGCTTTTCGAGCTGAGTCATTACGACCATGAACAACGAATACGGTGTTACCTCGGCGACGGCTTGTTGAAGATGAGCGTTTGCGCTTGTAAGATTTATGATGCCGCGTTATTGAAACGGGCTGTTGATTGGGAACAGAAACAGGCTTAGGAATCGCAGTGATGGCAGCTTGTCGAATCGTAGCGAGATCATTTTCACCAGCATATTTTGAGATGTTAATGCCGCGTTCGCTAGCCAAAGCGATAGCTGAAAGATGACGAGGTAAATGCGTCTCACGAACTTTCTCATCAATCAATTCGTAGATGCGGGCACGCCCTAAGCCGAGCCTCTTCTCAAGTTTTGTAAAGAGATCACTATTTATTCTTGCCACGGGATTTCTTCTTACTTACCTGAGAATTAGCAGCCTGCTTTCGCTCTGTGAGGCGATTGCTTACAGTTTGACTAGAAGTAGTCAGCATTGCAGCAATCTCATTCCTGTCAAATCCAAAATCCTTGAGAAAGTAAATACGATCAGTATCAGATTTTGGTCGGTTAGACATAAATCTTAGTGCAATGACCGCGAGGCTCTTTGAAATAAGATTGAGTTCTCTTAAAATCGCTTCGGGCTTTACACTTGACTCATTCATTTGATCGTCCGCTTTTCCTGTTCGCTTTGTTGCCATAGTTGATTGCTCTCCTTAATCTTTTACCCGCAGTCACATGAAGATCATATCATATCCAACCACAAAAATCATAAAATTCACGTTTGCCCGCCAGCAACTCGGCCACCACTTCTTCGCTGCCAAGCTCAAGCAAGCTCGCCGGAGCCAGTTGGCGCTCTTCCATGAAAAACTTGCGTACGCCAATCCCACTCACTCTCTGAGCCTTTGCTTTTAATCCCGCGAGGGATGACATGTTTATAGCAAAGCCGCTCCTCCCAAATCTCAAACGCCGTAGGCGTGGCATGTGGCTGCTCGCAAGCGCGCGTTGTGCTTTCCATTCTCACACGCCACCCCGCAGCAACAGGGAAGTCGGACTTTGCAAACGTGAATGACACGCGAAACTTATTCGCGACTAACGCTTTCATTCAAAGCCACCGCTGCAAAGTCCGACTTCGCTCGCTACGCCGCTTTTACCAATGACTTTTTGCTCGCCGCGCGCTTGTGCGCAAACGCCGGTGAATAGCTTTCGATCTTGCGCATGGCCTCGCGGTCGTAGACGTGCTCGCCGCAAGAGGGGCATTCGTAATATTCGACCGCAGGCACAGTGTATTCCTGGCCGCGATAATTGCGCGATAACTTTTTGCGAACTTTTTTAATCCTCGCGCTTCCGCACGTAGGGCAGCTTGTGATTTGAAGAGTCGTTTTCATGATAACCTCATAAACGCTTTTTTTGATGAAATCAAAAAATAAAAAGAGTCTGCGCCAGCAACGCGCTTCAATTTGCCTTTGGTGTAAATCATCACGCCTTCCAAATTGGTGCTCAAGATTACGTGCAGGTATTCCTTTTCGTGGCCGCGCTTGTCACTTCGTGAACGTATCGTTTTGTAAATGGCCACAGCGTTCAATATCGCTTCGATCACATCAAGTTCGGAAAGGCCGTCTGCTTCCATTTCAACCGACGCCTTCTCGGTAAAGGAATACCGCCCAGCAAGCACGGCGCGTTTGATGCGAACCAGAACTTCGTCCATCATTCCCTCCTATTTCATATCCGGTGGTAACGAGATGAGCTCGAACAAAGACCGTTCAGCTTCTCAACGGAGTGGCGATAAACAACCGGCGGGAAGAGTATGTGCTTTTCAAAAGCTCGCAATCGGCGGGAGCGGCTGGTAGCGGACTGCCCAATGTTTGTAAAACGCTTCTTTGCTTCTGTCATCCGAATTGAAGCCATAATTTAAACGAGCGCCAACGCTTCCACTTCATCGAGGTCGAGCGTCTTCTTCGCCTGCCACAGGTTGTAATTGTTTTGCATGATCAACCAACTTTCCGGCGAACGGCCCAACGTCTTCGCAAGGCGCAGCGCCATTTCCGAAGTGAGATTACTCTGACCGTTGACGAGCCGGTTGAAGGTTGACGGCGCGACCTTGAGCTTGGCGGCCACGGTGCGATAGCTTATTCCAAGCGGTTCGAGATAAACGTCTCGAATGAATTCGCCTGGGTGTGGTGGATTGTGCATGCTCATTAGTGATAGTCCTCATAATTGACAACGTACACCTCGCCCTCTCGAAACTCAAACGTGATGCGCCAATTTCCGCTCACGTCTATGGCCCACTGCCCTTTTCTATCGCCTTTCAACGGGTGCAATCGGAATCCTGGCAAATCCATATCTGAAATGCCGGTCGCGGTATCCAATGCCGTCAAACGCATCCTGAGTTTTTGCTTGTGAGCAGGTTGAATTCCTGCCGTGCTGCCGGTTTCATAGAACTTCTGAAGTCCTTTGTGTTTGAATGATTTTATCATGCAAACAATTTTATGACATTTTGCTCAACCGTGCAACGGAAATTTCGATTGCCGGAAAGAACAACCGCTCGTTGATGCGCTACGCAGTCTTTGCCAACGACTTTTTGCTCGCCACCCGCTTGTGCGCGAACGCCGGTGAATAGCTTTCGATCTTGCGCATGGCCTCGCGGTCGTAAACGTGCTCGCCGCAAGAGGGGCATTCGTAATACTCGACCGCGGGCACGGTGTATTCCTGGCCGCGATAATTGCGCGTCAACTTCTTGCGAACTCTTTTGATCCTCGCGCTTCCGCACGTCGGGCAGCTTGTGATTCGAAGGGTCGTTTTCATGATAACCTCATGAATGCTTTTTTTGATGAGATCAAAAAATAAAAAGATTCCTTGCCTTCAACGCGCTTCAATTTGCCTTTGGTGTAAATCATCACTCCCTCCAAATTGGTGCTCAAGATGACGTGGAGGTATTCCTTTTCCTGGCCGCGCTTGTCATTTCGTGAACGTATCGTTTTGTAAATGGCCACAGCGTTCAATATCGCTTCGATAACGTCAAGTTCGGTAAGGCCGTCTGCTTCCATTTCAACCGACGCCTTTTCGGTAAAGGAGTACCGCCCCGCGAGCACGGCGCGTTTGATGCGAACCAGAACTTCGTCCATCACGCCCTCCTATTACTCAATTGACAACACGGTGAGTTTAAACAAAACTCATTAAGCTTTTCAACGGAGTGGCGACAAACAACCGGCGGGAAGAGCACGTGCTTTTCTAAAAACTGCAATCGGCGGGAGCGGCTGGTAGCGGACTGCCCAATGTTTGTAAAACGCACCTTTGCTGCTGTCATCCGAATTGAAGCCATAATTTAAAAGAGCGCTAACGCTTCCACTTCATCGAGGTCGAGAGTCTTCCTTGCCTGCCACAGGTTGTAATTGTTCTGCATGATCAACCAGCTTTCCGGCGAACGGCCCAACGTCTTCGCAAGGCGCAGCGCCATTTCCGAGGTGAGATTACTCTGACCATTGACGAGCCGATTGAAAAGTGCAACGGAAAATTTCTGCGTGATTCGTATTCAAATAAAACTCGCCGCCGTCACGCCAAACCGCTGCGACAAAGCCCGAACATTTTCTAGCGTCAATTCATGTTTGCCCGCCAGCAACTCGGCCACAACCTCTTCGTCGCCAAGCTCGGGCAAGCTCGCCGGAGTGAGTTGATGCTCTTCCATGAGGAACTTCAGCACACCGATGCCGGTCACTTCGGGCGCGGGATAATGGCTCTCTTCGTAGACATGAACCAATGTGCCCAAAGTATCCAAAATTTCGTAAAGCGGGTGCGCGTCATTATCACCGACAACCTCTAAAAGCTCGTTCAGCTTTGCAACGGCTTGGTCGTATTGCTGCTCATTACGAATAGGAGCAATTGGGATGTAAGACTGAAGCGCATCCCAAGCTTCGACTATTTGCCGTGTGGCGACACTTGTCATGGCTTCCATTTGTCTCTACTATACTCTTCGTGGGTTAAAAGATGGCGAATGTATACTTTCTGCCGATTAAAATGTATCGAAGCGATCAAACGATATTTGTTGCCGCCGATATTGAACACGACCAAATCTCTCACTCGATCCGCGCTCGGGAAAATCATACGCAACGCATGGAAGCTTTCAAAATGGTTTTTCTCCATCAAATGAAACCAATGCTCCAAAGCCGTTTTGCTATCGGGATAGCGTTGCGCGAATTGCTTCAGGGCTTTCCGAGAAATAATGTGCATGAGAGAACTGTTCTTTTACCCACTACGCCACCTTTGCCAGCGACTTTTTGCTCGCGGCCCGCTTGTGCGCAAACGCCGGTGAATAGCTTTCGATCTTGCGCATGGCCTCGCGGTCATAAACGTGCTCGCCGCAGGAGGGGCATTCGTAATACTCGACTGCGGGAACCGTGTATGTTTGCCCCTTGAACGTGTTCGTGATTTCCTTACAGACGAGTTTGATCTTTTTACTGCCGCAAGTCGGGCAACTTTTGATTTGAAGAGCCACGTTTTTTCGGTACTTCTTTATGGCCTCGTCAATCATCTTCGCGTTGATGCCGCCTCGTCGCCGTACTGCCGAGCGAATCGCTTTGACATCCTTCAGTAGTTGCTCTTGCCGGCTATCTTTCTCGTTCGGCATGACAAAGCATCCTTCGAGCCGTCTCAGGTTTTTGGAAAGAGAATCAAAAGCGCACGCAAAGCCGCGAAGAACCCGCAAAGTTTTTCTTTGCGGTACCTTTGCGTCTTCGCGACTTTGCGTGAGAGCTTTTGCTTTTTGATAATGAACAAACTTGCAAAAGGTCGCCGCGATAACAAACACCATTTTTTATCATGACTTCTGCTCAACCTACTTCCTCTTCACATAAATCGCAATCGCGGCGAGGAACGAAGCGAGCGGCAGGAGCACGACGCTAATGAGCAGCAACACGCGCGAGCCGGAACCGGTGAGGCTGATGCGGCGGTCTTCCGGGTCGCGGGCGCGAATGGAGATCAAATCTTCTTCCTCCGCGAGCCAGCTCAAGGCGTTCATGAACAAATCGCCGTTCTTCTGAAACTCGAAGAGATAATTTGTCGCGAAATCCGCGTCGCCGAACACGACGAGACGGCTATCGGCTGCGCCTTCGCCGCTTTGATCATTGTCGAGGTTGCTCGAGGCGCTGCGCTTCGTGGCAATGGCAAGCGCAATCGGGCCGCGCGTGTCTTGGCCCGCGTCAAATTTCAACTTCTCGCCTTTGCCCAATTCGGGATTCGTTTCGGCCCAACTGTTCGGACTCGTTTGCGCGAAGGCAGTAGCTTCAATGCCCTGCGGCAGCGGCTTCGCGAGCGTCAACGAACGCGCGTCGGGGTACGCAGTCATGTACTCGCCGAAATCGCGCGTGATCGCATGATCCGCATAACTCATCACAACCGGCATGTTCGCGCCCGCGCCGAAGAGTTGGCCGACACCGGAAGCATCGAGCACGAGATCATTGCCGGCAGTGATGCCGTACTCCGAAAGAATTTCGCTGAACGATGGACTCTTCGTATCGAGCAGCAAATAGAGCGCGCCGCCGAGTTTCAAATATTTTTTCACCATCGCGATTTCATTTGGCAGGAAAGGCGTTTCCGGACCGGCGATCACGAGCGCAGCGCAATCGACTGGCACGCGACCGGTATCGAGCAGTGCAACTTTGGCAATCTCGTAGTTCTTCTCTTTGATAATCTGCGCCGCAGCGCTCATGCCCACACGCTCGGAGCTGTCAATATCTTTCTCGCCGTGATGCGTGGTGAAATAAATTTTCTTCTTCTCTTCGCGCGTGACTTTGATGATGGCGTTGGTGAGATCGCCTTCGGCGCTCGCGTTGATCTTCTCGTTGATGCCGCGATACGAGATCACGGTGGTGTTGTAACTTGTCACCCCGTATTCGCGCGCCAAGTCGGGCTTGCGATCCAAGTCGATCAACTCATGTTTGAACTTGGGCGTGATCGCGGCATACTCTTTCAGCAAATCGTTATAGCGTTGATCTTGCTCTTGCGGATTGTAAAAGTACGCGACGTTCAGATCATCTTGCAAGCCTTGCAACACTTTTGTGGTTTGATCGGCCAGGCTGAATTGCTGCGCGGCGGTGGTGTCGATGCGCTTGCCGTGTTTATCCGACAAAAAAACGGCGAAGCCGAGCAGCGCGAGCACGAGCGCGGTCATGAGCACGGCATTGGCCGTTTGTAATGCGCCGCGATGCGTGAACGCGGCGTAAATTTCTTTCGCATTGAGGGCGAGATAGAGCAACGCGAGCATGCCACCAACGCCGAGCGTGGCATATTCAAACCATGTCCACGTTGCGCGCAAATAATAACTGCTGCCGCCAAGCACGAGCAGCAGCACGCCGAACGCGCCCAAGAAGGCGCTGAGCTTTTTCATCATCGTTGCGTCACCTCCGCATCGTAGCCAAATTGCAACGCCACATCCGTTACGACGTTTTTCTCCACGAGGCTTTGTTCTTGTGCTGTGAGGCCGAACGCGCGGCCTTTCTCTAATACTAAATCTACTTTGCGGCCAAGCGCTTTCGCCAACTCGGCGACAGTGGCAGGCAATGCAATATTGATTCTCTTGCCTTGAAAACCGCGCCAGCGCGAGGATTCTAAAATCACATAGGTGAGAAAGAGCCAGCCGAAGATGAAGCTGAGATAAAAGACGACGTGCTTGGTATCCAACACGCCTTTGGCAAAATCATCGAAGTGCTCGAACGGCGAGAGCACGGAAAAAATTTTGCCGAAGCCGGATTCATTCATGTTCCCGAACCAGGCGGCGAAATAAATTGCGAGGTTCGTCGCGAACGTGCTCACAAACGCGATGATTTGATTCTCCGTCATTGCGCTGAAGAACAACCCGATGGCGATAAAGCAGCCGCCGAGGAGCAACAAGCCGAGATAGCCGGTGAGTGTGGGATAAAGTTCGGGATTGCCATAAAAGAAGAGCAGGCTGACGAGAACCGCTGTGGCCGCGAGCATGGTGAGATAAAAGAGCAAAGCCGAGGTGAACTTCGCGAGCACGAGCTGCCAGTTGGTGAGGGGCGCGGTCAAAAGAAATTCCATCGTGCCCTGGCGCTTTTCTTCCGCGAAGAGGCGCATGGTGATGCCGGGCAAAAGCAGCATTGCAATCGTCGCGATGTTGCCGAGCAGCGGGCGGATCGCTTGCTCGTTGACGTTCATCTTCGGAACTTGGCCGTATTGCTGCGCTTGCATCATGGCCATCATGCTCATGCGGTCGAACCATGAGACGATAATATAATAAAACACGCCGGTGGCCAACAGAAAAAATCCGAGCACAACGAAGGCCAGCGGCGAGACAAAGTACGACTTGAGTTCACGTTCAACGAGAGCTAAAAAATTTCGCATGCGTCTTCTTTCTCTAAAATAAGCAACAGAAAGGCAAAACTATTTCCGGCAAAACAATTGTTGTGCTGTTCGGGGCTTGCGCCCACGAAATACGCAATAAACGCGAGAGCCTTTCGATAGCTAAAAAGCTTTTCCTCACGGGGCTTTTAATAGTTTTGCCAATAATCGTTTTGTCCTCTCAATTCGTCTCCTGCGTCAATTTCAGGAACGCATCTTCGAGGCTCGAATCTTTCGCGCGCAGCTCGAGCAGGCCCCAGCCGTTTTGCACGATGGCTTGCGCCAATTCACGGCGCAGATCGCGGCCCGGCTCGGATTCGACTTCGTAACGATTAACGTTGCCGTTCATCACACTTTGATACGCGACGCTCTTGACGCCGTTAATCGTTGCGAGCTTGGCTCGCACTTGTTCGCCGGGACCTTCGACTTGCAACGCAAGTTGTCCCGCGCCGCGCATCTGCAACGTGAGATTCGCAATCGTGTCTTGCGCGACGACGGTGCCGGCAAGATACGCGCGCCCAGGCTCTTCTTCGGTATAAAACGGTCTTTGCCCGATAATCACCGCCCTCTCGCACGTGGCGCTGACTTCGGAGAGAATGTGCGTGCTCAAAATGATCGTATGGCTGCCGCCGAGGCTTTTGATCAACTCGCGCACTTCGATGATTTGCTCGGGATCCAATCCCACAGTGGGTTCGTCGAGGATCAAAACTTCGGGATTGTGAACGAGCGCTTGCGCGAGGCCCACGCGCTGTTTGTAGCCCTTCGAGAGTTTGCGAATGACGGCGTTGCGAAATTTAGTCGTCGCAGTTTGTTCCATGGCGCGTTCGACGCTTTTGTTGCGCTCGCGGCCTGAAGCACCTTTTACTTTCGCGACAAAATCCAAATAGGAGGCGACCGTCATCTCCTGATAGAGCGGCGGCTGCTCGGGCAGATAACCGATGCGGCGGCGCGCTTCGAGCGATTGCGTGAACACGTCGAAACCGGCCACGCGCGCAAGGCCGCGCGTCATCGGCATATAGCCGGTGAGGATGCGCATGGTCGTGGTTTTGCCCGAACCGTTCGGCCCGAGAAAGCCGGTGATCTCACCTTTTTTGACTTCGAAGGTGACGCGTTCGATGACGGGATCGCGGCCGTAGGAACGCATCAGGTTTTGCGCTTCAATCACTGAGTTTGCTCCTCTATTCTGATTGCATATCCCTCATCCAACCCTGTCATTCCGTAGGAACCTTTTTTCGATCTGGGAATTGTGCCCAGTGCTTAAAAGGTTTCCTTCTGAATGACAATGCGAGGGCGGCTCATACTAGCGGCGCAGGCCGAGTTCCGCGATGATGGCGCGGTAGCGCGCGATGTCGGTGTTCGCGAGATAGTTCAACAAACGGCGGCGTTGGCCGACCATTTTGAGCAAGCCCATGCGCGAGTGATGATCTTTCTTATGCATGTCGAAGTGACCGGTAAGCCCGTTGATGCGTTCGGTGAGCAACGCGACTTGCACTTCCGCTTTTCCGCTATTGGTCGCGCTGCCGCCGAATTTGTTGATCACTTCCGCTTTCTTTGCAATCGTCAAAGCCATGAATCGATCTCCTTGAGGTTGATAGTGCTCGCTTGATTCAAACGAGAAGTAATAGTGGTTTCTTACTCGCACCCGTTTAGAATGTCATTCAGAAGGAATCTTTTTGAGCACTGGCGAATGTCTACAAATTTGAGCGCCGACCTCAACCACACTTGTCATTCTCTGGAAAAACCTTCCCTAGCGCTCGATACAACTCCCATATTGAGAGGTGCGCCGAGCGCGAGGGAAGGTTCTTCCAGAATGACATGGAGAGGGGCTGCTGTTTTAGCTTTTTCGAACTAGAGCAATTCTGTGTCTCAAGCGCTTAAAAAAATTCCTACTGAATGACATTGTCGGGGCGCGGTTAATTTATGCTGCTGCCAACTTTTTCAAACTCTCCATTCGATCTATCTGCAATTGCGCTTTTAAATCTTCAATCGAGCCGAACTTTTTCTCTGCGCGCAATCGCGCGATGAAATGAATCTCGGCTGATTCACCATAGACCTCGTGCGCGAACTCAAAGAGATGAACTTCGAGAGAGCGCGATTGGCCGTCGAAAGTCGGGCGCGTGCCGAGGTTCATCATGCCGCCATAAAACTGCTCGCGGAGCTTCACGCGCACGGCATAAACACCGTTCGCCGGAATTAGTTTGTGAGCATGCGCCGGCTCTAAGTTCGCGGTCGGCACGCCGATCGTTCGGCCTCGCCCTTCTCCGCGCACAACTTTCCCCGTGAAGCGATACGCGCTGCCAAGCCATTCATTGGCTTTTTCTATCTCACCCGCCAACAAGGCTTGGCGAATGCGCGTGCTGCTGATGACCGTGCCTGCAAGCTCGAACGGCGGCAACTCGCGCACTTGAAAGCGCAATTCTTTTCCCAGGCTCATCAACGTGGCCACGTCGCCTTCGCGATTCTTGCCGAAGTTGTGATCGTGCCCGATGATGATGGTTTGCATGCCGATGCAGCCGCACAGAATCTCGCGCACGAATTTTTCCGAGGGCGTTTGCGAAAACTCCGTCGTGAAGGGAATGACGACGATCCGATCAATGCCTGCGTTCGTGAGCAACTCGAGCCTTTCCGCGAGCGTGCTCAAAATTTGTAGCGGCGGATGCGCGTTGCGTTTTAGAACAAGTTGTGGATGCGGCTCGAATGTCACTGCGGTCGTGCTTGATGCGCGGGCTTGCGCTTCGCGGCGCAATTCTTCCAAGATCAAACGATGTCCGCGATGCAAGCCATCGAAAGAGCCGACGGTTATCATGCTCAAAGGATCGGGAACGACTTCGGCGAGGCGGAGAAACACATGCGGCATATCAGTCCGTCAATCTCTCTAAAAACTGCGCGACCGTCAAACTCTGCGCGCTGCGATATTCGCCGATGCGCGTGCGGCGCAGCGTTTTGAGATATGCGCCGCAGCCGAAATCTTTGCCGAGGTCACGCGCGAGCGCGCGAATGTACGTTCCGCGCGAGCAGGTGACGCGTAGCGTCAGTTCGGGGAGATTCATGCTCAACAACTCTAGCGCATGAATGGTGACGGCGCGCGGCCCGATTTCAACACTTTCTCCGGCGCGCGCCATATCATAAAGGCGGCGGCCTTCTTTTTTGATCGCCGAAAACATCGGCGGCGTTTGCATGATCTCGCCGACATATCGTTGCAGCGCAGACTCGATCTCAGCGCGGCTCAACATGGGCGCTTCGTGTTGATCAGTGATCTTGCCTGTGACATCATGCGAGTCCGTATCAACGCCGAGCACGAGAGCGCTTTCATATTCTTTCTCAAGCATCATCAAACTCTCGACCTGCTTCGTCGCGTTCGCGAAGCAGATCAGCAACACGCCGGTGGCAAAGGGATCGAGCGTGCCCGCGTGCCCGACTTTTTTGATGCGACTCGCGCCGCGCAGCTTGTTGACGACATCGAATGAAGTCCAACCTTCGGGCTTATCGAGATTGCAGATCATGCCTTGGGCAAGCGCGGCGCGCGAGATAGTGAGAGCAGCTCCGTTAATTCCCCCCTTGAGGGGGGCTAGGGGGCTGTTCTTGAGGGCGGCGCTTTCTTTCAAATTGATCATCAGGTTTTGATACTCTGTAATCAACGTTTCTCTTCGTTATCAGCGACACCCCCCTGACCCCCCTCAAGGGGGGAATTCAAAGATGATTCTGGTGGCAATACTTGCTTCAAGAGTTGATTGATGCGGTCCGCATAATCGACCGTGTCATCATAGACAAAATCCACGGTCGGCGCGAAGCGTAGTTCCACGCGTTTGACCATCTCTGCGCGAATGAAGCCATTGGCGCGACGCAACCCGGCGAGCGCTTTCTCCCGGTCCCCTTCTTGACCGAGCAGGCTGAAAAAAACTTTCGCATGTCTGATATCGTCGGAAACGGTGACACGGGAGATGGTGACTCGCCCCACGGAGGGGTCTTTGAGTTGCGTGGCAAGAATTTCACTGAGGACTTCACGCAGCAACGAGGCGACTCGTGTTGCGCGTTTGACTGACATGGTATCTTCGCATCCTTTGGGCCGAATGGGGACGAAGCACAGCGCGGCCGGTTAATAGATTTCGATTTGATGCTGTAAAACTTCGAGCCGATCTTCTTGATATAAAAATTCTAAAATTCTGTTGTAGGTTTGATCGACCATCTTCTGCTCATTCGTGACCATTGCCAGACCGAGCAGAGCGCGCTGCCAAAGCTCGTTGTGGCCGACTTCCGCAATCGACACGTTGAACTTGTTTTGAATCTTGGTTTTCACGCCGCTCAAGACGAAACGCTTGTCTTTCAGGGACTCGCTATCGTGCAAGAGCAGCTCGACCTGGCAAACGCCGACGAACATTTTTTCAACAAAGAGAAAAAGAAAAACAAAGATGAAACGATTTGACGGCAAAACGGTTTTTTGTTCAATCATTTTGCCAGCCATCGTTTTGCTCATGCTGAAACCGCGGCCAATGTGCGTTTGGTTTTGATCACCAGAAAAGATTCGATCACGTCGCCCACGTGAACGTCGTCATAACCCGCGAGGCCGATACCGCACTCGAAACCCGAGGCCACTTCACGCGCATCGTCTTTGAAACGTTTGAGCGAGGCGATTTTGCCTTCGTGTATAAGTTTGTCGTTGCGATACAGGCGCACATTGTCGTTGCGATTGATCTTGCCGGTTTGCACATAGCAGCCCGCAATGGTGCCGATCTTGGGAATCTTGAACGTCTCGCGCACGGTGACCGAGCTGGTGACTTGTTCTGAAAGCTCGGGCTCCAGCATTCCTTCCAACGCGGCTTTCACGTCATTGACCGCGTCATAAATGATTTTGTAGAGGCGAATGTCCACGCTCTCGCGTTCGGCAATATCGCGCGCTTGCTGCGTGGCGCGCACGTGGAAGCCGAAGACCACCGCATCCGAAGCCGCGGCGAGCAACACGTCGGATTCGGAAATGCCGCCCACGCCTTTGTGAATGACGTTGACCGCGACTTCGCTCGTCGAGAGCTTGAGCAACGAATCGCTCAACGCCTCTACCGAGCCGTCGACGTCGCCCTTCACGATCATATGCAATTCTTTGATTGCGCCTTCTTTCACTTGCTTGGAAAGCTGATCGAGCGTGATGTGTTTGACCTTGCGGAAATCTTGCGCGCGGCGGAGTTGCTGGCGCTTGAGCCCGATTCCCCTCGCTTCCTGCTCCGAGGCCATCACGGTGAGCGTATCGCCCGCGCTGGGAACGCCGGAGAAACCAACCACGCGCACCGGTTTCGAGGGCGGCGCGGCGTGCAAGCGACGGCCATGTTCATCATACATCGCGCGAACTTTGCCATGGATCTGGCCGGCAACGAAAGGATCGCCGACGCGCAGAGTTCCGGCTTGCACGAGCACAGTCGCCAGCGGGCCTTTGCCCTTGTCCAATTCCGCCTCCACGACGACGCCGCGTGCGCGACGATCGGGATTGGCTTTGAGATCGAACAGATCCGCTTCGAGCAAGACCAGCTCGAGCAAATGATCGATGCCCGTGCCTTTCTTTGCAGAGATTTCCGCGGATTGCACCTTGCCGCCCCAGCTTTCAACGAGCACGGCGTGTTGCGAGAGTTGTTGCCTGATCGTATCGGGATTCGCGTTGGCTTTGTCGACTTTATTGATGGCAACCACGATCGGTACGCCTGCCGCGCGCGCATGACTGATGGCTTCCAGCGTTTGCTGTTGCACGCCGTCGTCCGCGGCCACTACGAGAATTACGATGTCGGTCGCCTTCGCTCCACGCGCGCGCATGGCCGTGAAGGCTTCGTGGCCGGGCGTATCGAGAAACGTAATCGCGCGCTCTTTGAATAAAACTTCATACGCGCCGATGTGCTGCGTAATGCCGCCGGATTCACCCGCGGTAATGTTGCTCTTGCGCAGATAATCGAGCAAAGAAGTTTTGCCGTGATCGACGTGGCCCATGATCGTAACCACCGGCGGGCGCGCTTTCAACTGCGCCGGCTCTTCGCCCGCTTTGTCGTCGGCAGCTTCATCCGTGCCGTATTCCTGCACGATCTCGGCGTCATAACCAAATTCATCCGCGAGCGTCATGATCGTCTCACCGTCCAAACGTTGGTTGATGGAGATGATCATGCCGAGGCTCAAACATTTGCGAATGACCTCGCTCGGATCCACGTGCAGATATTTGGAAAGATCGGAAGCGGAAATAAACTCCGGCACGCTGATACGGCTTTCATCCTCGGTTTCCACCTCGCCTTGCTCCCCACGCTCGCGACGGCGGCGCGGACGCGGCTTGCCGGCGCTTTCCATGGCCGCCAAAGTTTGGCGAATGGATTCTTCAATTTCTTCTTCGCTGATCTTTTTCTTTTTGTTGCGCTTCTTGCCTTTCTTTGCGGCAGCCCCGCCGGCGCGTTTCCCGTCTTCTCCCGTGCCTAAATGACGAATCTTTTCTTGGGGCGGTTCTTGCTGGCGATCTTCCGGCGTGATACCCAAATCTTCCAATATGCTCGGATCCGGCTTTACCAGCTTTTTCTTGCGGCGCCGGCGTTTCTTTTTCTTTTTATCGGCGCCTTCTTCCGTTTTCGCGGCGGCCAACTTATCGGCAGCAGATTTGGGTTTTTCCGAGGTGACGGCTTTTACTTCATGAGCGAAAACTTCCGGAATGGCGATGGTGGAGTGCAAATCTTCCGGCTTGATAAGAGAGACGACGCGCTCGTGTAGGGTGGGAACGTGCTTCGCATCCGCATGCGTTTCCGTGGTCTTGGCAACGATCACCTCGACCTTGGGCTCGCCATGAAGCGCGGGCTTCGCCGGCTTGCCCACTTCCGCAGGAGAAACAATTTTGACGGCCTCGTCAACAGAGGGCCGCGCGGTTTTCGTGGTTCGCGCTTTCGCCGCCACACCATCGGTCTTACGCGCCCCAACGTGCGTGCGCGATTCCATCAAACTCGTCGCGGCGCGCAGACGCTCGTCATATTGCTGGCGCGCGCGCGCCTTCTCCTTTTCCTCTTCGAGTTTCTTGTCGCGAATGTGTCTGCGGAACTCTTGCTCCGCGCTCTTCGCCACCGGCTCGCGCGTGAACTTCTTCGTGACCAGTTCATACATTTCGTCGCTCAAGGCGGTCATCGGGCTATGCACTTCGAAAGCATGCTCCGCTAAAAAGCCGCTCAGCGTATCATTCGAAATGTTGAACTCTTTCGCAACTTGATGAATTCTTTTTTTCGTCGTGGTCAATCACTTACCCTATGCGTTATAACTGAACTAAATAATCATTGCGCTCTCTGCTCGATTTGATCTGCGGCCGCTCGGGCTTCGGCATCTTCTTCTTCTTTCTCTGCCTCCTCTTCCGTCGTTTCAACTTCGGTGACTTCGGCTTTCGGCTCGTCGTCTTCCGCCGTTTCAGCTTCGGCGGCTTCCGGCTCTTCGTCTTCCGCCGTTTCGGTTTCGGCGACTTCGGCTTTCGGCTCGTCGTCTTCCGCCGTTTCAGCTTCGGCGACTTCGGCTTCCGGCTCTTCGTCTTCCGCCGTTTCGGCTTCGGTGACTTCGGCCTCGTCATCTTCGTCTTCAGCAGCAGCTTGAGGGTGACCGGCATTCTGCTCGCGCTCTTGCACGAGCGCCCAGATTTTTTCCGCGGTCTTCTCGCCGACACCCTTCACTTCCATCAAGCCCTGCTCGCCGATTTTCATCAGATCGCGCACGCTATGGATATTGGCGTCGCGCAATTTGAGGATCATGGATTGGCTGAGGCCTTCGACGTATTCCAACGGAACTTCTTTGCCGCGCTCTTCTTCGATAGTTTTGCGATATTCGGACTCTTTCATGATCTCGATTTCGCTGCCCGTCAAGCGGCTGGTGAGGCGGCGATTTTGTCCGCCGCGCCCGATGGCCAACGAGACTTGATCATCCGGCAGCACGGCGATCGCGCGATTTTCATCTTCCAACAAAACGCGCACCGGTTTGGACGGGCTGAGCGCGCGCGTGATGAAAACCTCTTTATCCGAACTCCACGGAATCACGTCGACTTTTTCGTTATTCAATTCTTTGCTGACGGCTTGAATGCGTATGCCCTTCATGCCCACGCACGCGCCGACCGCGTCGATGCGCTTGTCGTTCGAATACACCGCGATCTTCGAACGCTCGCCGGGCTGGCGCACCACGCCTTTGATCTCGATAATGCCGTCGTAAATCTCCGGTACTTCCAATTCAAACAGGCGCACGAGAAATTGCGGATCGCTGCGCGAGATGATGATTTCCGGGCCGCGGCTGGTGCGGCGCACTTCTTTGATGATGCCGCGCACGTGATCGCCGCGACGATAACGCTCCGACTCGATTTGCTCTTTTTTGGGAAGCACCACCTCGTTGCGATCGACCGTCATAAACAGATCGCCGCGGCTGATTTGCCGGACGTCGCCCATCACGATCTCGCCGATCCGCGTTTCAAATTCGTCGGAGATGATGCGCTTCTCTTCGTCTTTGATGCGTTGATTGAGATTTTGTTTGGCCGAGATGATCAAACGGCGCCCGAACATCGTGGGATCAAGAATCTCCAAAAAGTCGTCGCCGACTTCCAAATCCGGCTCGATCTTCTTGGCCGTGTCAACATCGACCTCGCGCACCGGATCGGTCACATGCTCGACGATCTGGCGCGTTTGGTGGATTTCAATCTCGCCTTTGTCCAAGTGCACGAACACGTCGAAGTTGTCCGCCGAGCCGTATTTTTTCTTGATCATGCCGATCACAGTAGATTGCACGATCTCGCTCAATTGCGTTTTGTCGATGTTCTTCTCTTTGACGATCTGCGAGAAGGCTTCCGCGATTTCGCTTTTCATAATTCCCAAGTTCCTTTTGGCTACCACTTTAATTTGAGTTTGCCGAATTCGAGGCTTGCAAGCGGGAAGGCTTGAGGTTGCCCCGCGCAAATCAGCTCGACTTCGGTTTCGGACACGGCGTGAATCGTTCCTTCGATCTCCGCGACCGTGTCGCCTTGTCGATGTCGAAGCAGGATTTCTCGTCCGAGATTGCGCTGGAAATCGCGCATGGTGCGCAGCGGTCGATCGACGCCAGGCGAGGAAACTTCGAGGCGATAACGTCCCGAAATAATGTCTTTGGTGTCCAACTCATCCGCAAGGGCGCGGCTGATTGCGGCGCAGGTATCGACGAGCACGCCGCCCATCACGTCTACGATCACGCGCACGACGATGTTGGTTTTGCCGCCTTTCAACTCGAGGTCGATCAAATCAACCGCGAAACGTTCGGCAATCGGCGCGAGGATCGCCAGCAAATCTTCCCGTAATTTTTCCATTCCGCTTCAGTTTCAGTTCAGAATACCCCAACAACAAAAAAGTGGGTCTTTTGAACCCACTTTCTTGCGAGCAAGATAAGGCACGTTGCCAAAAATAGCAAGCGATTTTTCGGGCGCATTTAGCGGCTTTGCGTTTTTCCATCACAATTCAAACTGCAAACCCAGCGACGGCAAAAACGGCAGCATGTAAATCGTTCTGCGCTTCGCCGCCTCCGGCGAGGAGCCGGAGCTTGCATTGAGCGCCTTCTCCCACGTGAGGTTGTAAACATTTTTATGATCGTAGAGATTGATCAAATCGAGATAGAGTGTGAACGAACGCCCGGCGCTACGCGTGACGTAACTCAAGCGCGCATCGAGGCGTTGATAAGCCGGAAAACGCTTCGCATTGCGTGGCCCGCAAATGAAATTCCAATACGTCTGCCCTTTGGAATTTCGAAAGATTTGCACGCCGAGCACGTCGGTGTATGGCAAGCCGCTGGCATAGCGCCAGAGCAAGCTCACTTGCCAATGGCGGCGCACGCGCTGATTGAGCCACAACGTCAACGCTTGGCGGCGATCATAGTTGAACGGCAACCACTGCTTGCTTTTGAGATTGTGATACTGCGCGCTGCCCAACGAATAACTCAATAAGCCTGCAAGGCCGCTCGTTGCTGAAGCTTCTTTTTCCAACACCAGTTCCAAACCCTGCAATCGCCCCCGCCCTTGATTGAACGGCTCGAAGGTTTCGCGATCTTCCGAGATCAGCAAGCGATCAATATCGAGATGATAAAGCTCCAGCCCGGCCTTGAGCGTTGCGCTCAAACCTCTTTTCAATCCCAACACTTTCTGTGTGGACTTTTCAGCCGTGAGCAACCGCAAGTTCGCGCCGATTTCCAGGGGTTGATCGCGAATGCTGAGTGTGAGCGGATCGGGATATTGATAGACCTCGCCCCACGCGCCTTCGAGCGTCGTGTGCTCGCCGAGCTTGTACCACGCGCTCAAGCGGTGGCTCAATTCGCTTTGATTGACCAGCGTGGCGTAGTCATAACGCAAGCCGAGGCGGAGTTGAAATTTTTCATTGAACTCGGAAGTGTGTTCGACGTACGCGGCGTAGAAATTCTGCTTTTCATCGAAGCGGATATCGCGCGGGATGTCGTTGCGCGCGAAATAGAAATTCCTTTCCAGCGAGCGGAAGTCGATTTTGGAGTCCACGTGCGCGGCACTGAGGCCGGCGTTCAGCCAATGATGCTCGCGCAGCTTCACCCGCAGTTTTTGTTGAAAAGAAAATCTGCGAATGCGCGAGTTGAGATTCTCGTAGTCGGTTGCAATTGTACTATCTGCTTCCGCGAAGCTTGTATCCACCGGCGCGAAGGCGCGGAACGACATCTCATCGCGATAATATGAAATCAAAGTCTCGAACAGCACGCGCTCACTCCGCCAGCTTTTCCACGAAAGCATTGCGTGCCGCGTCTGCGCGCCTTCGGAAAGCGTGACCGCATCCGCAAAAACCGAGGGCAGTTCCGTAGCCTCGCGGCTCGTCGCCACCGCCAATGTGATTTTGTTTTTTTCGTTGAGATGAAAAAGCCACTTGTTGGTGAGATCGTAGAAGTAAGGATAAACCGCGTTATTCTTTTTGTCGAGGCGCCGTGCGAGCACGTCGAAATACGTTCTGCGGCCCGAGAGCAGAAACGAAATTCTTCGTTTGGCGAGCGGGCCTTCGAACACAGCGCCCGCGTCGGTAAGATTAATGCCGCCGCCGAGTTTGAAGCGCTGCAAATCGCCCTCGCGCGTTTCCACTTCCATCACTGAAGCGAGCGCATTGCCGTATTCTGCGGTGTATCCGCCCAAGTGCAGGCGCACGTCGCGTGTGGTCTTGGCGTCAAAGATGCTTAAGCCACCGCCCATCGCCAGACGAAAGCGATAGGGATTCGGAATGACGGCGCCATCCATCACCACAAGATTTTGTTCCGGGCTGCTGCCGCGCACCGTGAGAAAGCTGTTGAGGATCGCCGATTAAATAACTTTCCCATTTCTAAACCGCGAATCAGCGCCAATAAACGCGAATAAAAAAAGAATTAGCGTTCAGTGGCGTTAATTAGCGGTTTAGAAAAATGGGCGAGTAATTTACTTCTCGTTCCTGAAGTCGCCGGTGCCGGTCGCGCCGCTGCGCAACAAGATCGCGCGCGTGGGATCGTCGAATGCGCCGGGCACGCTCGTGATCTCGCTCTGCCGCATGCGCTGCGTGCCGATGAGCGAGACGTCGGTTTGATATTTATCCCACAGGCGCTCGCTTTCCACTTCCACGGCTTTCATCTCCACCGCTTGCGGCGCGAGCGCGAAATCGAGCGCGAGAGTTTTTCCGGCTGAAATCGTCACACTCTCCCGGCGCGCGCTTGCGAAGCCGAGACATGCGGCTTGCGCCGCATATCGCCCTGGGGGCAAAGCCGCGATGCGATAGTATCCGCTGGTGTCCGTGGTCGCGCCCCACTTCGTGTTTACGAGCGTGACGTGCGCATGCGCAATCGGTTCGCCCGTGTTTTGGTTGATGACTCGGCCGTGAATGGCGGAAGAATTTTGCGCGAAAGAAGCCGCACGTGCTACAATCAAGAAGCATGCGATCAAATAAAAGTAACGCAATCGTGCCCGCATATTCGCCCTCATTGCTTTCAATAAACCGTAAATCCAACATTCCATCAATCCAAAACTCCACTACTCCAAAGCCGGAGGCTCACTCAATTCGCTCCAACACTTTGCTCATATAAATATCCGACGCATTCACGTACGCCAGCCAGCGCCCATCCGGCGACCATGCGGGATGGTTGGCATACGCGAGTGCCTGCTTAGGCTCGGAATCTTCCAGCGAAGCGAGAAATATGCTGCCCGAGTTTACGAACGCGATAAACGCGCCCAAATCGTTTTGCGGCGACCACGCCGGATCATGATGATAGCCCGGCAGCATCTTTCTTTCGACGAGTTTCCCGGAGACCAGCTCGAATACTTTCAGCCCGCTGTAATGCGACGCCGCGATGAGCTTGCCCTCCGGCGACCACGTGGCCTGATTGATTTCTTCGTTAATATGCGAGGTCAGATTGATCGCCGGCCCGCCTTCCAGCGCTTGCCAAAAGACGTCACTGCCGTCATCAAAAAGAATCTGCTTGCGGTCGGGAGAAAGCTCGAAATCATACTTCCTTCCGTTCGTATCGAGCGCCATGAGCGTGGACTTTCCGCCGGCCGCGGGAATTTTCCAAAACGCTTTGTCGCGCACAAACATGATCTCCTCGTTATTCAGCCACGCCGGACGAAAAGCCTGGTCGATTTTCCTATCCGAAATTTTGCGCGGCTGTTTATCTTCCAGCGCGACCACGCCGAGGCTCACGCTTTGAACATATTCGGGAAGGAGCAGAGATTGCCCCTCCGAAAACCAGTTCAAGCTAGTTGAGCCGAGGCCGCGCGGCAGCGTCAACAAATCCAGTTCGCGCGTGGCGAGCGTGAGCAAATACAATCCGGTGACTTGCACCTCAATGAGAAGTGTCGCGCCCTCGGGCGACCATGCGATCTGGCGCGCGCGTCCGCGAATGGTAACCAACTCGCGCACCGGGCCGCCTTCCGCCGGAACCAGCTGAATGCTGGAATAGGTTGAGGAGCAACTGTCTTCATAAGCGACGTACGCGATCGTGGCGCCGTCGGGCGACCATGCGGGATAGAGCTTGTCAAATGGCGGAGAGGTTAATTGCTTCAACTCGCCGCTGTTCACGTTGAGGGTCGAGATTTCCCACTTTCCCAATCTGTTCGCCGGGCGCCAAGCGAGCGCGATCTTTTCGCCGTCGGGCGAGAAGCTATTGCCCCAATAATGATTTTGATCTTGCGGCGTAACCTGTCGCGCTGCGCCGCCCTCAATCGGGACGATCCACGTGCTAAAGTTCGGTTGGTTTCTCGACGCATATTGAAAGGCCACCCATTTTCCTTCCGGCGGCCAAAACGGGCTTGTAGCCTCGCGATGTTCCGGCGTGAGCAAGCGTTCGGCGCCATCCAACAATGAGCGCACCCATACGTGTCCGCGCGCGTTGGAGCTATAGGCCACGAAGTTGCCATTAGGCGAGAGCTTGACGCCGGCGAAGTAATCATCTTCTTCGAGAAGAAGCTGCGCTTCGCCCGCAAGAGGAAACTTGAACAAACGCGTGCCGGTTTCGGATTGGCTGAATGCGAGGCGCGTGCCGTCCGGCGACCAACTGGGATACGCTTTGTGTGGCGTCGTGTTGGTGAGGCGCACCGTGTGCCCGCCTCGACGGAGTAAACTTCCTCGGTCTGCAAACCGGTTTCGCAGGCGGACAAGAACAAGCACGCAGTCGCGCACAAAAGCATGGCGAAGTTTTTCATGGGATGAGCCCTCCGAGAGGAATGAGGAGTTGAAGTGATTATAAGTTTGACCGTTGGACGGTTTAACCGGCGAACGGTCAACCGTCAAACAATTTTACCTTTTGATTCCGGCTCGCTCGCGTTGAGCATGCTCATTTCAAATCCACCGAATCTTCCCACGCGCACGCGGCAGCGAAGAGGCCGTAGGCGCCTTGCAGGCCGCTTGCAGGCCGTGGCTGCCTGAGGGCTTGGCCGTAAACATGATCGAATGCGAGTATGCGCACATGGTATCGCCCCGGTGAAATCGGACGGTAACGAACGAAGTAGGGATTGATGCTTGAGCCGTAACGACCGCCATTAAGATAGACGGCGTATTCACTGTGCGAACTATCCGCGCGCCAATGAATGGTATCCTTGGAAACGGTCACTGGCTCAAGAGATTGCGGAATGACTGCTGTGCCGCGAATGAGGCGATCGCGATAAACGATGCGCAAGCTGCACGCTTGCCCGCACTGTAACGCGAGTGCGCGGGTGGTCCAATTGAACGAATTTTGCGGGTGAAGCTCTCGAGAAGAAACGGGCGAAAAGCTCACGCCGTTGATTTCAACATTCGCATCTTGAATGTAAGGCAAGGAATCGGAGGTGTTTGCAACGGCGCGGGTGAATTGCAAGCATTGTTCAGGCGCGCCGGCAAACAGCACGCAGTTGACAGCCAAAGCTTCGGCAGGCTGATTGTTGGAGTTGAGTGAGGGTTCGCAAGCATTCAGGTAAAGTGCAATTAACGCGATGAGCGCCGCAGCGCAAAACCGGCGAGATCGCAAGCCGTAAAGATGGAATCGCATGAGCAAACCGTTTTTTAAAATTCCATGGCAAAGCCGAGCGAAGGCAGCAAGGGCAATCCGTTCTCGGCTACAAGTCGAGGCTGCAATTCGGCATTGCCGGAGCGTTGATATCGCGTTTCGTAACGCAGGGGATTGTGATGAAACAGCAGATTGAGCACTTGCAGATAAAGCTCGCGGCGGCCACCTCCCCACCGTTTGCGCAACAAGAGATCGGCGCGCCAATAAGCAGGCAAACGTCCGCTGTTGCGCGGCGCAGGCACGGCTTCCCACCACCATTCCCACTGCTTCTCACCCAAATGCAGTAAGAGCGGCGCATGAGCAGCGTATGGCGTGAACGGCGCGCCTGAGCGCCATTGCGTGGCGAAATGCGCAGACACGCTTTTGCCCAGTGACACACCGAACAAGCCTTTGAAAGAATGGCGAAGGTCCCAATCCGGAGGATAAGTTTCATTGCCGAAGGTGTGCAGCGTTTTCATCCAAGAATAACTTGCTTGCAAAGTCAGCCAGCCGCGTTCGCGCGTTATAAAAACCTCCAGGCCGTTGGTCTTGCCCTTGCCAAATTCGAAGCTGGGATAAATTTTTTCGCTTAAGCGCGCAACTCGCGTGGACCGGCGTGAATACGCTTCCGTGCTGAAAGAAAAATTTCCCGGCAATGTTCGCTCAAACGAAATCGCCGCCATGCGGGCGCGCAAAGGCTGAGAGAGCGGGAATGACGGGCTGCCGATGTTGCCTTCAATCCCTTCCCGGCCGTGGGCTTGCCATTGCGCGTTTTCGCCAAAGCTGAAACGCCATTGCCCGACGCGCGGCCAGTCATATTGCGCGGAAACGCGCGGCTGCGCTAGCGCGGCTTCGTCTTCCTGAGTTGATAAACGCACGCCGCCCCGCAGGATCACACGCGCATGCAGTCTGCGTGTGAACTCGATAAAACCGCCGAAGAGAAATTGCTCACGCTGATATTGAAATATGCCGGGAATGCCGGCATAGAAAATCTCATCCAAGTCGTCGCTGCTCCCCTCTTCCCAATGATACTGAAAACGCAAGCGCTTCGCGAAAACGCCGGTGAGCACGCTTATTCGCGGCGCGCGATACTCCAATTCGCTTTTCCAATTCAACTCGTGCAAGCGATTTTGAATTTGCAAAGCTGCGCTCGTGTCCTCGGCATTGAGGTGAAATTGCGCTTGGGAAAATTGACTTTGCCAGGTCAAGCTTCCCCGCTGCCAGCGCAAGCTCGACATCGCCGCGCGATTGCCCCATTTGAAGATCCCGGCTTCGCCGCGATCGGGCCGAATGCGATCGGTATTGAGAAAGCCGGTCACGGCCAGATGCCATTGCGGAGAAAGTTGTTGCATTAAGCGCAAATTACCATCATAAAAATAATATCCCACATATTGCCGCAAGAGGCTCGCAACCACGTCGTAATAGGTGCGTCGACCTGATAACAAGAAGCCCCCGCTGCGCCACTTCTTTTGCCATAACCCGCTGCTCGCGAGCGCGCTGACATTCACTTTCGCGCGTCCGCCTTCTTCCGCAGCTTTGCTTTGCATGATCAACGCGCCACTCAGGCGATCGCGATAACGCGCGGAAGTCAGGCCGGGATAGAACTCTGCGTCTTGCAAAGCATCGACATTGAACGCGCCGAATAATCCCAAAAGATGATGGGGATTTTGAATCTCCATGCCGTCGAGCAGAATGAGATTTTCATCCGCGCCGCCGCCGCGAATGTGAAGGTCGCCTTTGAGATCATTCACCACGGCCACACTGGGCAAAAGCGTCACAGCACGCAAAGGATCCGGCTCGCCCAAGGCCGGCGCGTTGAGCAACGAGCGCGGCGTGAGCAAGAACCCGGAAGCGAGCGTGTCCGCGCGTAGCCGGGTTGATTCGATCATCACGCCGGGAACGACGAGCGTGCGAGGGCGCATCTTGATTTCGAGCGGCTTTTCTGAAGGCACGCGCAGTTTGACCTCAGTGGAGAAATAGCCGATGTGTTGGACGCTCAAAATATATTCGCCGTCGGCAAGCTCAAAGCGAAAGAAGCCTTGCTGATCCGTCGCAACTCCGATCTGCGTTCCACCAACGACGATGTGCGCCTCGCGAATGGGAAGATGAGAGATTTGGTCGCGGACATGGCCGGTGAATGCTTGCGGCTGCGCGATTGCTGATTCGGCATGGCAAAGCAGCATCAGCGCCACCTGGAGAATTCTCCAGATGGTGTAATGTAACGCGGCGCGAGAAATGAACAAAGTCGATTTGCGCCAGCTACGGTATTGTGCGGACATATAACCTGCATTCGCCCGGTGCAAGATGTTCCTAAGGCATAATCGGGATTCTTCCAAAACACCATCCTTATCTCCGGCTTGCCTTTCCATGGTGGTTCATGATCATTATAAATCACGATGGTTTCAAGAAGCAGATCGTCACTTGTGTTTCCTCCACCTCCGCCTCCACCGCAATCATCTCCGCAAGCTTCGGGGACATGCACGCCGCGATGCTCGCATTTGGCAATCACCAGCGCCGGAACCGAGGGCAATTCATCAATAGAAAGCGCAACGGAAGAGCCATCGTGCTGATAACCCACGAGGGAATGATTGGGCGTATCGCTCGTCGTGGCCCAATAGGTCGCGAGGAATGCTTCACCGTTTTGCGCGTGTGCGAGATGGTCGTTCGTCGCGAAATAAATGTCGGATTGCGAAGCGACCTCCAGAAGAACCTGCGCCAACTCATGATCTCGCGGCAGCAAATTATTCTGCCTGATTTTGGTTTGCAAGGTCGTCAATTCAAGAGCGGTTTTGTGCTCATTCTCAGCCGCCTGCAATACCTCGAATAACGCCGTTTTGAATCGAGCGCTCCGCGCCAATTGCGCTATATTCCTAGCGATGAGGTCATATTTCTCGACTTCCGTTAAGTTGGCGAAAGATGGTTTCGCCAATGTTGCGTTTCCGCTTTGTTCTTCAAGCTGCAAAGGTGTGTTCGATTCCTGGCAGCCAAAAACACAACACGGTCAGAAGCAGAATGAAAAATTTCTGCATGACTTGCCTCCTTTGAGGTGAGTGGTTCGTGAGGAGGCAGCCTGCAAAAAAGCCGTTGCGTTTTCCGAAATGCGAAGTTATCTTCGCGGGCCTGTTATATCGGAAGAGCCTTGGCGGTTTCTTGCAAGCTGCCGGGGCTTTTCTGTTTTTAGAAACAAAACTTCACGCAAAGCTGCGAAGCCGCAAAGAACAATCAGGGCTTTTCTTTGCGGCTCTGCGCCTTTGCGTGAGCGCTTTTGATTTAAAACGGCATTGAATTATCCTCCGCGAAACCTCGCCATCTTTATCCTCCAAGTTTTATTCTGCGCTTTTACGAATGGTTTGTGCCGTCTCTGAAAGCGTTCGTGTTCGCGGGCGCCCCGTTCTTGCGCTCGGCTCTAAGCCCGTGAGTATACAAAAAGTCCAAAAAACTTTTGTAGTCTTCCCCGGGAAGGTTGAACAACTCAGTCAGCCTTTTGTAATTTCCGGCGGCTTGCATCCCCTTCTGAACAATCGCCTGCACCTGCGCGCGGCTCAGATCGTGTTGCAAGAACGGCTCGCGCACCACCTCCCAAAAGCATTCGCCGCAATCGACCATGCGGCTGTAATACTCTGCCATGTCGAACGATAGCAAATCGCCTTTGCGGCGCTGGTGCAGCTTCGTGGTCACGTCTTCCATGCGAATGAGGTGTGACGCGCTCACGCGAAACCCGGTTTCCAAGATATTCTTCAGCTCGCGCACATTGCCGGGGAAAGAATAAGTCCGCAAAAAGGTCAGCGCCTCATCGGAGAAACTTTTCAGCACACCGTGCTTGCGGTTCAGCTCATTGAGATAATGTTGCAGCAGCAGCAGGCGGTCTTCCCCTCTTTCGCGCAAGGCGGAAACGTGCAGGTGCAGGCAACTCAGACGAAAAAATAAATCCTCCCGAAATTTCCCTTCTTCGACGAGATGCGACAGATTTCGGTGCGTGGCAGAAATGACGCGGATATCGACGTGACGGATTTTATTCGAACCCACCGCGCGAATTTCTTTTTGATCGATCACGCGCAGCAGCATTTTCTGCGCGCTGGCGGAAAGCTCGCCGATCTCGTCCAAAAAAATCACGCCGCCGTCCGCGGATTCAAAAACCCCGCGATGCTCTTCCACTGCACCGGTAAAACTGCCCTTCCTGTGGCCGAAGAGCTCGCTCACCATCAAATGCTCGTCGCTGAACTGGCCGCAATTGACAATGACGAACGGCGAACTTTGACGGCCGTTCAAAAGATAAAGCGCACGCGCAAACAGCTCCTTGCCCACGCCGCTCTCGCCCGTAATCAAAACCGGCTCTTCGGAATGGACAAATTGCTCGACCAGCTTGAGTGTTTTTTGAAATTCGGAATGCTTGCCAAGGAGAAGGGTTTCTTTTTCTAAAACCCGCTGGGACAACTGATTGATTCGTTCCGGTAATGATGCCACACCATTCGTTTGCTCAAATTTGAGCAGAGAAGCCTGCGCGCTCTCGGATAAAGAAGACATATGCCCTCCTTTGCATGCCGGGCTGAATGCCGGCGCACCATGTTGGTTCATAGCGGTTCGAGTAGCAATTGCCATAAGGAATGAGTGTGAAAAGATGAGAGATGAAAGGTGAGGAATGAGAGATGACCCCATCCCTCCCAGCAACTCTGCTCGCGGAATTTTTAGGTCCAGTTGCAGACGCCCTTGTTGTGAAAAACAAGATAGAGGAAAAGTTTTTTTGTCAAGAAAGATTTTGCCCGATTTCGGATTGCGGAGCTTTCAATTCCTCAACTCTTCTTCATACAAACGCGAACAAACCTTCCGAGCCTCGCGCACTCGGAAGGTTTGTTCCTGCCTCGACCAGCAACGAGCAACCAGCAACCAGCATCATTTTATCAACGTCAATTTCCGCGCTTGCGTAAAGTTGCGTTTGTCGTGCAAGCCTTGTGCGTGCATACGGTAGAAATAAACGCCGCTGCTAACTGGCAAACCCGAGGCATTCGTACCGTCCCAAACCACTTCGCTCCAGCCCGGCTGATAAAGCCTATCGCTCGCCAGCTCGCGCACCAAGCCGCCGCGCTCGTCGTAAATCGCCAGCGAGATCAAGGACTTCTGCGGCACCGCGAAGCGAATGGTGGTGGAGGGGTTGAAAGGGTTGGGGAAGTTGGATGCGAGATTGAAGCTTGAGCCAGCGCTTTCGGTGTTTTCTTCCACACTGGTAGGCTGGAAATAGCTTCTCATAAAATATCCGTTCATTAAAAAATCCTGCAAAATTGCATTCTCTACTCTATCCACACCAAGCGCTCCACATGAATGAATGTAATCTAGTAGCATTACATCGCCGCTCAACCATTCTATGATTACAGTATGCACACCCGGATCAACAAGAATATCGGCGATTGCCACTTGTTGAGTATTCACGGGGTAGTAGTTCGAATACAGGCTATTTGTAGAAGGTTTTGAAGAAAGTTCCCATGCCCGACCAACTAATCCAGAGCAATCAATACCCACTGCCCAGTTTTCGGGGCTGCTCGCACCCGTCGGCCAATGTTCATCATGTGCGCCCGGCGCATATCGATCTTGATTTGCTTTTCTGCTCCAGCAGCCGTTTGCGTTCCAAGAAATTGCATCTCCTAAAAAATAAGGTTCGATTCTAAGGGACAAAGTTTGTGTATAGCTACTTGTCGGTGAGAATCCTGGCCAGCCCTTCAAAGTTTCACTTTCATTCGGATCTACAATGCGAAAATCGAAAAAATCTTGCCCACTATATTTTTCGCTAATTTTCACATAAATGGGATTCGCGCCTGTATTTTGGATTGTAAAATTATAGCTGAAAAAATTCTCAATGTTCTGCGCGCGGCCCATCGCAATCGCATAAGTTATTGTATCCGAACCCGATTGTGAATTACAATCCGTCGCAAAAAGATTTTCAGGTGTGCCGATACTTATGCGATTAGTGAATATAGTTGGCTCGGTCCAACATCCCCACCCGTAAGCCATGCCAGTTTGCAGCACGTTAATCAGGTTACGAAAATCATTCACACGGAAGGCGCTATTTGAGCTAACTGGACGCTCAGCGGTTTCTAATTGCTCAACACAATCTGCATTTGGCGTCCAAACAAGATCGAGATAGTCTCTTGCATTGCCGATCATATCGTTTCTAGTAATTTGCGCAAAAGCTGAGTTGACAAATGCCACGATGGGCAGCAACAAAACAACTTCGAAGTTTTTCATAGCCTCGTCCTTTTCATTATTCCGTTGCTTCATTAAACATAGCCACTGCAACAAAAAAAACTTACCACCGAACTAAGCGAGTGACGCAAGAATTTAAATTTTCCGCGTCTCCCTGCGTATACAAACAATACAATTGGCCGTCTCTACTGATTGCAAAAACCTTCCCAAGGCTGCCAGGGAGGTTTGTTCCTTTGATCAAATCATCGGGAATCCGATCAATATAGGTGAGGTCACTACGAGAGAGTGAAATCACGAAAAACATCGACTCGGAAATGATTTTCCCTTGAATAATCTTCTGAGCAAATTCTTTTTGGGGTTGAGCTAGTATATGAATAAACAAGCTTGAATGATCTTCGACGCCGAAAACTTCAAGCAGCATGAAGGAAGAGTATTTTTGTTTTAAGTTTGAGGGTATCATGTCCAAAAGTTTTAGGCCACTTGGTTGATCCGATATTTGTGGGTTTTCACCGACCTCCGCACGCTGCAGGCTCATCGCGTCTCGTGTAATTGAAAACATCGAACGGCTCCACTTTATCGGCGCCCCAACATACTTATTTTTCAACTTCACAAAATACATCGGATAATTTCGATACAATGGCTGCTGCTGAATCGTATCTATTTGAGCCTCCTCAAGCACATAAAATGTCGTTTCAGAGGCTCCAACGAGGCAATGTCCATTATCTGTGAGTCAAATTCTGCGGAACGCTGATGTGCTATGCAAAAAATAGCTGATCAAAATTTTATCCTGAGTGATATCTCTTAGGTTCTTATCAATGACAAAAATCTCTTTAGAGCCAGATAGAATAAAAAGTCTGCCATCCTTGGAAAGCGCGATGTCGGTTATTTTTTTAGAAAAATCCCTGGAAAATACGATCGTTCGCAAGTGTTGGCCTGTTTTATTATAGACCAGGATTTGTTTCCCGCCTCCAATGAATATGTCACCATTGTAGTCGATATCAACCGAGCTGGGCCCAATTATGGCGCGGCGCTCACCATAAGAATATTTTGCCAACTCTGGCGGAATTTCGAGAATAATTTTGGGTGAAACAGATTGGGGCCAAACATCATTCTGAAGTATGAAATTCAACAGGGCAACGCCCAGCACGCGTATTGCAAAAAATGTTTTTTTCTCCATCGCCATACTCCTTTTGAAATTTGTCGAGTTTATTCAAAGCGATATAGTTCGCAGCTTATTTTCTTTTGCACACCTCACCACCGCCACTCTCCTCATCACCACCTCTCTTCTTCCCGTGCTGCCGACAAATTCCACGCGCACGAGGTACAATCCCGCACCTACACTTTGTCCCTTCTCATTCCTTCCCTTCCCATCTCAACGCATGCCGCCCGGCAGGCATCGAGCCGGAATACACACGCTGCACTTCTTCGCCCAGTACGTTGAAGACCATGGCAGAGATTTGTCCCGCTTCCGGCAAATGCACGTGAAATTGCGTGGCGCTCCCTTCACGTTGCGCAAATGGGTTGGGATAGACCGGCGACAAATCGAACTGCAGCGGCAGCTCCGCCGCAGGCTGTGCCGTCGGGAACTCTTCGTCGCCGGCTTTGGAAGCATTCGTGGTCCAGACTTCCATCTCTGCAAGGCCGACGTCGCTGCCGGAAGAACCGGTCACGGTGAAACGCACCCAAGTGATCGTGCGGCTGGAAAAAGTGACGGTTTTGGCCGTGCCGTTGTTGTTCAATGAGCCGGTGTTGAAAGTGGAGTTGTTGCTGAAGCTCAACTGGCCTGCGGTGATGTGTACGCCGGTAGTCGGGCGATCGTACAACACCACTTTGTTGATCGTATAGGCCTGCGGAAAGTTCAACTGAATCCACGCGCCGTTGCCTTGGCCCACGGTCGCCCATTCTTTGGTGTAGTCCCCGGGCCAGCCGTCAACCACGCCGTCAATGGCCTTGTTCGCGGTCTGTCCATAATTCACATTCTGGCTGCTCGCCGTGGCCGTTGCCAGCGAGGCAATGTTGCCGCCGCCGCTCGAACTCGTCGTGAAAGTAAAATCGCCGCTCGTCGCCAAATTCCCGCTCGCATCCTTCGACTTCACACGATAATGATAAAGTGTGCTCGCCGTCAAGCCCGATAATGCCACCGAATGGTTCGTGACCAACCCCGGAGCAAGCGTAGTGGAATTGCCATAGCTTGTCGTCAATCCATATTCGACCTGTGAGTCGCTACTTTCGTTCGTCGTCCACGTAATTGTTGCGCCGGAGCTGGTGATATTGCTCGCAGCCACGCTCGAAATCACGGGCGGCGTAATGTCTCCGCCGCTGCTCGTCGTAAAAGTGAAATCACTGCTCGTGGCCAAATTGCCGCTCGCGTCTCTCGATTTCACGCGATAATGATAAAGCGTGTTCGCGCTCAAGCCCGCGAGCGCGACCGAATGGCTCGTGACCAATGACGGATCAAGAGTCGTCGCATTGCCATAGCCCGTCGTCAATCCATATTCCACCTGCGAATCGCTGCTTTCGTTCGTCGTCCACGTGATCGTCGCCCCGGAACTGGTGATATTGCCCGAAGCGACGTTCGAAATCAACGGCGGGGTTACATCGCCACCGCTGCCTGAGCCGAAGACTTCGATCTCCGCCAAGCCGACATCCGCACCGTTCGTGCTCGTTACGGTGAAGCGCAGCCACGAGACGGTGCGCGAACTAAAGGTCACTTGCGTTGCGGCACCGGCGTTGTTCAAAGCGCCGACGTTCACAGCCGAGCCGGAGCTGAACGTCAATTGCGCGCCCAGCACTTGCACGCCCGTTGTCGGGCGATCGTACATCACGACGCGATCGACCGTGACCGCCTGCACCCAATTCAATTGCAACCACGCGCCCACGCCTTGATTATTCGATACCCATTCTTTGGTATAATCTCCAGGCCAGCCGTCGATGACGCCGTCAATCGCTTTGTTCGCGGTTTGCCCCCACTGCGGCTTCTCGCTGCTGGCTGAAGCCGTTGCTGACAATGCCAGATTGCCGCCACCGCCGCTCGTCGCAGTGGTAAAAGTAACGTCGCTGCTCGTGGCCAAGTTGCCGCTCGCGTCTTTCGATTTCACGCGATAATGATAAAGCGTGTTCCCGCTCAAGCCCGCGAGCGCGACCGAATGGCTCGTGACCAATGACGGATCAAGAGTCGTCGCATTGCCATAGCCCGTCGTCAATCCATATTCCACCTGCGAATCGCTGCTCTCGTTTGTTGTCCAAGTAATCGTCGCCCCGGAGCTGCTGACATTGCCCGCTGCAACGCTTGAGATCGCAGGCGGCGTTGTGTCTCCAACGCTTGGCGTCCACGTGAAGTTCACGGTATTCGTGTCCACGCCGTGAGAAGTATTCGCGATCAGCTCGAACTTGTACCGCCCGGCCGGAGCAGTATTGCCGCTGTTGTCTTTGCCGTCCCATGTGTGCTGATGATTCGAATAAGCCGGCAGCGTCGTGTTCGTGAGTAGGTTTTTCACCGTTTGCCCGCTTGCGTTTAAAACCTTGCCGGCCATGGTCGCGTTCGCAATGAGATCATAATGAAACGCAGTGCTCATACCGTTGGGCGTCGCGGTGAGATTCAAAATCTCGACGCCGACATAGTAGCGCGAAACGCCGCTGCTCATGCTCCACGCTTCAATGATGCCCACGTCGTAATAGCCCGGCGCGAAATTGACGTTGCGCGGCTGATTGAAATTTTCCGAAGCATAGCCGAGATAATCTTTTTCATACCAGCCCACGACATGAATCCGGCCCTGGCCGCGATCAGCAACAAAAGCGTTACCGTCGGGATCTGAAGAGACATCATAAAGATCGGAATTGGGAATCGCAATCGTATTCCATGCCGCATAGCTGCCACTCGAGCCACCTTTCGTGAACATGACCACGCGATCGTTGCCCGTGTCGGCAACGTAAATATCGGTCGCGGAGATCGCTCCGTTTGAAACGCGCGCCGAAACGCCGCGCGGCGAGGAGAATTGCCCGTTGCCTGTGCCGAGGCTTCCGAGAGAATAGATGAATGAGCCGCTCAAGCTATACTCGTTCACGCGATGCTGGCTCGCGCTCAACACCCAAAGAGAACTGCCGGTGATTAAAACATCGACGGGATTGGCGAGATCCGTGAGATTCGCGACATGTGTGAAAGCCCCGGTTTGAAAGTTGAAGCTCATGCGCACGACTTGATTGTTGCCGGTATCGGCGATGTAGAGATTGCCCGAGGCATCGATATCAATCCCTTACGGCGCGTTGAAAGTGAGCTCGCCGGCTTGATCGCCATAAACGCCGAGCAGCGTAGCCTCACCGTTCCTACTGATGATGTAAGTAATCGTGCCGTGCGCTTGATCGACAGTGAAAGCCGATTCGACGAAGTCCGAGCCGGAAGAGAAATAAACGCCGGCCGCGCGCGAGGGATTGGCGAACAGAATTTGAGTATGCAAGGTCGGCGATTCTGCGGAGGGGTGATTGGGCAGGCTAAAAGAAGAGCGTGTAGATGGAACGGTTCAGCGGGTGTTTTCGAACAGAGTTTGGTGACGCTTCTTTGCGATCCTCTCGAATCAAAAACCCCCGCTGATACTTTTTTAAGATTTCAATTCCGCTTGCATGAGCTTGGCTTCTTCGACGAATTTCGATTTGGGATATTTTTCCACCAACTCCGCGAGCGCTTTCAACGCCGCGTCGCCTTTTTGCGCGAGACGATAGCAGCGCGCGGCATCCATCAACAACTGCGGCGCGCGATAGCTTTCGGAAAACTCCTTCGCGGCCGTCTCATACAGCCCGGCCGCTTTCGCAAAATCGCCGCGCTCATCAAAGGTTGCCGCAATTCCGGCCGAGGCCGCTGCGCTTAAAATCGGATCATCGCCATAGTCGTCGAGATATTTGCGATAGTAATCTTCCGCAACCTTGTAATCTTTCTTGAACATGAACGCATTGGCGAGATAGACCGTGCCCACGCCCGCGCTCGGCGTGCCGTTATAAGCGTTCGTCATGCGCACCAACGAATCCACGGCCGCGTTGTAGTTCTGGCTGTCGTAGAGCCGCTTCGCATTCGCAAACATGACCGAAGCGTTCTGCTCTTGGCCTGCTTTATAGTTCTTGAACCAGTAAACGCCGGCGACGATCAGCACCACCGCGACAATGCCGCCGAGGAGATATTGCTGGTATTGCTCGATCCATTCTATCGCCTTGAACCAGAACGTGACCAGCTTGTCCTCTTTCATGTGTTTTTTTTCAGCGCGGGTAAGTCGTTTTTGAGGCTTTAGCATTGCAATTAACTTCCTTTAAAAATGTTTTAGATTAAAATCCCGCTCGCAACGAGGGGGAATGATATTATCACAATGTGAGTCGAATGTTCAAGTTTTCGACGCCGGCTTTTTTTCATGTCATTCTGTAAGAACCTTCCCTAGCGCTCGGCACACAGTCTGACTTACTACTTGGAGCACAAAGTAGGTTACACTTCGCACCTCTAGTGCTGTCATTTGTAGGAATCTTTTTAAGCACTCGGCAGTATCTCCAGCGCGTAAAAAGATTCCTCCTGAATGACAGGCGAGGAGGGAAAGTGTAACCTATCTTTCGCTTGAAGTAGTAAAAAACTGTGCCCAGCGCGAGGAAAGATTCTTCCAAATGACGTCGCGAGAGATCGGTCACTCAAATAAAAGAACTACGCCCAACTCTCCGTGCCCCTAGCAGGAATCGAACCTGCGGCCAAAGGTTTAGGAAACCTCTGCTCTATCCATCTGAGCTATAGGGGCGCGCAAATAATTTAGCGTCAATCGCGTGCGGATGCAAGATTCTTTTCGAGCTTATTCCGCAGCACCGAACTAGTAGCGCAGGCATGCTTGCCTGCTTGGGTTGCAGACTGGAAGTCTGCGCTACAAATTATTCCGAAGCAACATGAAGCAACGAAAGAATATCATAGCGGCCGAGATGGCGACGGCCATTCAGAAAATCCAGTTCGATCAAAAATCCCAAACCCGCAACCTTGCCGCCGAGCTTCTCAACCAAACGCGCGGCCGCTGCTGCAGTGCCTCCCGTTGCTAAAAGATCATCGATCACCAAAACATTCTCTCCGGCTTGAATGGCATCCACGTGCATTTCGAGCGCGTCCGTGCCGTATTCCAATTGATACTCTTCGCGCACCGTCGCGGCCGGCAGCTTCTTGGGCTTGCGCGCCGGAACGAAACCGGCGTCAAGCTTGAGCGCGAGCGGCGCGCCGAAAATAAAACCGCGCGATTCGATGCCCACGATCTTCTGCGCCTTCTTCGGCGCAAAGTGCGTTGCGAACTGCTCGATCACTTCGCGAAACGGCTGCGGCTCTTTCAACAAAGTCGTGATGTCTTTGAAACCGATGCCGGGCTTGGGAAAATCCTGAATCGTGCGAATATACTGTTCGATGGACTTATTCATATTCATTCGTTGGTTTGATTCACGCGCAGACTGGAAGCCTGCGCTACGTCGTAATTTGGAAGTTTCGGAACTGATTGCTATAGGGCTGCCATTCCACTTTCACATTTTGCACGGTGGAAAAACGCGAGCCTTTTTCCATATCCTTGATGAACAGCCGCAGCTCTTCTTCATCGCCTTCCGCCGTCACTTCCACCGTGCCGTCTTCCAAGTTTTTCACCCAGCCCGTGAGCAAATGACGCCGCGCCGAGCGATGGACATAGTAGCGAAAGCCTACGCCTTGCACCATGCCGCTGATGAGAAGATGAACGCCTTTTTTCATAGCCTCTGCCTGAGATTATTTTAAAGTCATATGTTGCTTATAGTCGCGATAAAGCCGCCGCGCCACCGCAATCTGCCCCGCGTGCCAGCTCACGTGTCGAATCGCCATGCGCACGAACTCTCCGACGTTCAAACCACGCGCGCAAGGTTGAAACAAATCCTCTTCCGACAACGTCCCAATCGCTTTACGCAATTCTCTATGAGAGCGTTCCAGCACTTCCACCCATTGCGACAAGCTCGCCGCCAAAGGCACACTCGTGAGCGGTTCAATCACCACTGGGCGCAGCCGCAAAGTCTCGGCATAGTGTCGTGCTGCGTGCGCGAGATGCGCGATTTGCCAAAGCATGCTCCCAGGTGTTGGAAAATCCGGTTGCGCTTCTTCATTCGCATAAGAATGATGCTGCCAAACTGCCTCTTCCGGCGTTACGCCATTGAGCACATCCATGATGGACTCGTCCTGATGAGAGCACGCGTCATCAAGCATATGGCAGAGTTGATCGATGGCCGACATAGTAACGAGTTGGATCTACACACGGCATTTTTTATCACCCAGCGGAAAAGCTTTTTGTTTTTGATCGATTAGATCTCTGCTACCCGCTGGGCAAAATTTAAGCTGATCAAAAGAATTTATGGATACAAGCGATGCATCAAGCGCGCAAACGGAATCGTCTCGCGCACATGGTGCAAGCCGCAAATCCACGACACCGTGCGTTCCACGCCGAGGCCGAAGCCCGCATGCGGCACAGAGCCGAAACGTCGCACGTCGAGGTACCATTGAAAGGCTTCCATCGGCAAATTGTGCTCGCGGATTTTCGCTTCCAACACTTCGACATTGTCTTCGCGTTGCCCGCCGCCGATGATTTCACCATAACCTTCGGGCGCGAGCACGTCCACACCGAGCGCGCGATCGGGACGTTCGGGGTCGGCCTTCATATAAAAAGCTTTCACTGCGGCGGGATAACGATGCACCATCACCGGCTTGTCGAATTTCGAGGTCAAATACGTTTCATCCGCGCCGCCGAGATCACTTTCAGGAACGAAGGGCGGCGCCTCTTTTTCTTTGGCAAAGGCAACAGCTTCGGGAGTGGTGAGCATCGCTGCGGCTTCGTCGTAACTCAAGCGCGGGAACGGGCGCGTAATGTTTTCGAGCTTGCTAATGTCGCGCTCCAAAATCTTCAACTCTTCGCGGCGCGTGGCCAAAACGTTTTGCACGATGAACTCGATGAACTCTTCCGCAAGCTCCATGTCGCCCTCGAGATCCATGTATGCCACTTCCGGCTCGACCATCCAAAACTCGGTGAGGTGCCGCCGTGTTTTGGATTTCTCCGCGCGAAAAGTTGGGCCGAAGCAATATACTTTGCCAAAAGCGAGCGCGGCAGGCTCCATATAAAGCTGGCCGCTTTGCGTCAAATAAGCTTTCTCGCCGAAGTAGTCGGTTTCGAAAAGCGTGCTCGTGCCTTCGCAAGCAGCCGGGGTGAAGATCGGCGCGTCGATGAGCGTGAAGCCGCGTGTATCAAAGAAATCGCGGATGCTTTTGATGATCGCATGGCGCACGCGCAGAATCGCATGCTGCCGCGAAGAGCGCAGCCACAGATGGCGATGGTCCATCAAAAACGTTTCGCCGTGCTCTTTCGGCGTGATGGGATAATCTTTCGCGACGTGAACGATCTCGATGTTGCTCACCGTCAGCTCATACCCGCCGGGCGCGCGTTTGTCTTCGCGAACGATCCCAGTCGCAACGAACGAAGACTCTTGCGTGAGCTGGCCGCAACGCGCAAAGATTTCTTCGCCCACGTCTTTCAATGAAACGACGCATTGGATAATGCCCGTGCCGTCGCGCATGAGCAAGAACCAAAGCTTGCCGCTGTGGCGCGCATTATAAAGCCAGCCGTACAGCTTCGCTTCTTTGCCAACATGCTGGCCGATCGTGGCGATATATGTTTTCTCGCGATTGATCAGAGAGGGAATCATGTGAACTCCGGTTTGTATAAAGATCGTCCGTGATCAGAAACTTTCAATTCTTACAACTTTCATCTATGATGGCGGCACAGGCTCCCTTTGTATTTGTCATTCAGAAGGAATCTTTTTCAATTCTGGAGAGCAACGCCAGCGCTTAAAAGGATTCCTTCTGAATGACACGTCTGGGTGGGCGGGCAAGCATCAAATTTGAAAATCAAAACTCATTAGCCGATGCAATAGCTTCCAAATACTCTTGAATTGCAATGCGGATGTTTTGCACCGCTTCTTCTTCCGTTTCTCCCTGCGACCAACAGCCGGGCAGTGCAGGGCACGAGACGCTATAGCCCTCTTCAGAATGTTGTAAAACGATCTTGTACTTCATCTTAATCGCTCCAATTCTTTCCGAGCCGACGCGCGAAAGTAATCGCATAATCAGCCATTAAGTTTCCCCAAGCGGCGAAGCCGTTTCTTGGCCGAGCTTAAACTTTCTCTTGGCTCGTTGGCGCGTTGTTTTGCGATCAAGCCGTCGTAGAAATCTTCCCATGCGTCACTGTTTTTTTGCAGGTCGATTAAAACAGCAGTGCAATGGCCTTTCTCATTGGTAACATATTGAATGCCTTCCATACGTTAATCTCCTCTAAAAACCTTTAGACCTTCTATCCAAACTTCTCCATCTTCGCTTCGCGGCTCATCAAATCATTCACAGCCTGTTTGGGGTTTTTGTGCTCGAACAACATGCGATAGACTTCCTGCGTGATCGGCATGTCGAGGCCGAGCTTCTGCGTCATCGCATAAACCGCCTGCGTGGTGCGCACGCCTTCGGCGACCATGTGCATGCCCGCGAGCACTTCTTCCAACTTTTTGCCGCGACCGATTTGCTCGCCGACGGTGCGATTGCGGCTCTTCTTGCTCATGCAGGTGAGCACCAAATCGCCCATGCCCGAAAGACCGGCGAACGTAATTGCTTCCGCGCCGAGGCGCACGCCGAGTCGCGTCATTTCCACGAGGCCGCGATTGATCAACGCGGCGATGGTGTTATCGCCGAAGCCTGCGCCCTCGCTCATGCCCGCAGCAAGCGCGATAATGTTCTTCAGCGCGCCGCCCAACTCGACTCCTGCGATGTCGCGATGCGTATAAACGCGGAAGTAGCCGTTCATGAACAAAGCTTGCCCGCGTTGCGCGGCACTCAAATCTTGACAAGCGGCAACCACTGCGGTCGGCGTTTCCTGCGCGACTTCCATTGCCAAACTCGGCCCAGAGAGCGCGACGATGGGATGCGCGGATTTTAGCTCATCCGCAATCACTTCGCTCATGCGCAGATCCGTGCCGGGTTCGATGCCTTTCACAGAACTGATGAGGATACAACTCTTGTCGAGCAAGTACAGCGTGCTCAACACCGTTCGCAAAGTGTGCGAAGGTGCTGCGATTAAAACAAACTCGGTTTGATCGGTCGCTGCGTTCACATCGCTCGTGAACGACATGCTTGCCGGAAGCGCAATGCCGGGCAAGTATTCATCATTCAATCGGCGCGCGGCGAGTTGCGCGGCGAGTTCAGGCCGCCGACACCAGAGCGTTACCTCATGGCCGTTCTCGCACAGCAATTTGGCCAATGCCGTGCCCCAACTGCCCGCACCGATCACGCCGACTCGTGCCACGAGGACTACTCCGGGTTTTGTTGCGCCACAAATTCCAGTCTTTCGTCCACACCTAAACTTTGTGATCTTGCTTCATGCTGAAGCTTTCAAAAATCTTCTTTCTTTCGTCTTCGTTCAGTATTCCCGTGAACGGGCTTGAAGAACGAAGCCGTATTGCTTCTTCGGAATCACTTCCAAGCAGAGCTAGAATCTGTTCCTTGTTTTTTTGGCGAAAAATATCATCCCACTCTTCCAGCGCACGCGAAAGTCCGTCTTGCAACTGCTTCCATCTTTCTAGGTTCTTTCGCGGAATGTCCCAAAGAGCGGGATTGCGTCTCAACTTTTCGGCAACTTCCTGATGAAGTGCTATCGATCTTTCATCGGATCGCCTTTGCATATTCATTTTGAAAAGCCCTTCCTTATGAGGCCTGCAACTATGCTTCTGCGCTCCTCGGACATTGCTGCTTTTGTTAGTCTTTCTCGCAAGGTTCCCTCTGATATCAAGCCGAAGTTGACGGCGGCATTAAAAAACTCTATGTCCTTTGGGCGTCCTGCGTAGAGTTTCGCGATCATGACATCATGAATTTCAGCACACATCCCTGAAATGCCGTTTGTGTTTTCGTTGCAAATCTCCACCAAGCGCTTGTCCCATCCCTCGGGTAGATTAGAGGTCGTCAGGTCGATGCCTTGAGCATAATAACCAAAAGTATCGTGAAACGTGGAAAGCTCACCCAATACGGCTTCCACCAACTCGGTTTTTTCTTCTGAGTTGGGAATCATAATATCAGCTTCAATTGATCTGCTCAGAATTTCGCGGTTTTGAGCTTTTGCAGCAACCTCCGTTTGATCGAATTTGGAAACAAGCTTTGAGAGATCGGGAAACTGAGCTAAAATAGATTGGCTTTCCAATATGATCACTTTCTGAACTTGAGCAATCTCTCCCGCTGCTCTGATGATATGTTCCAGTTCGCTGCGATTCATGTATTCGAACATTTTTCGGTGATGCTGCCAACCGAGTATACCTCATTCATGCGGCGTGCGGCACGCTGCAAGTTCAGCACGGCAACACCAGAGTGTTACTTCGTGGCCATTCTCGCACAGCAATTTGGCCAATGCCGTGCCCCAACTGCCCGCACCGATGACGCCGACTCGTGGCACGAGGACTCCGAGTTTTATTGCCCAATTAACGATTCTTTCAGCAGCGCAGCATTACCAGCGCATACGTTGTAAACAACACATACATTGAGACAAGCACAAATTTCGAAATAATGACATACTAATCTCTTCTTACAGAGTTGCTTGTTTGTTCCTCAGTTTGATTCATTGGGCTTCGCGTTTCATTATTGCAGCATAAAGACCCTTTCGAGAAAGAACACTAACAGCTTCCCAGCCTTTGGCGCCTAAATCATTAACGACTTCGATGAAATCTTTATCGACCCTTTCAGATCCATCGGGCCCTTCAATTTTAATGCAATGCCATTCGCCTTTTTCTCTTTCATCGTCGCAATCTGAAATTATTAAATGCTCCCACTTTTTCATAGTAAGCTCCTTTTCTCTTTGAGTATCTGTTAGAAGCCAGCGGCATGATAGAGCACCTTCCCCTCTTCCAATGCCTGCTTATAAATCAAATATGGATTCGAGGCGTAGTTCACAAGATCGCTCACCGTCGCAATGATGATGTCTTTGGCGAATCCGAATCCTCGCATGTTCACGTAGATTGCTTGCGTGGTCTTCCTTTTTGGAGTGCCATCGGGCACGACGACCAACACGTCGAGATCGCTGTTCGGCCCCATCTCTTCTCGCGCCGCCGAGCCAAAAAGAATGATGCGTTGTGGGTGCGCGACTTTGACGATGCGACGCACCAAGTCTTCGAGCAGTTTGGGATCGGGCTTCTTGTCGATCAGTCTTGTCATGGCGAATAAAAACTTAACTCTGTCATTCAGAAGGAACCTTTTTAAGCGCTTGGCACAAAATCCATATGAGGGCTGATTCCAGCGCTTAAAAAGTTTCTTACAGAATGACAAGTTGAGGAGTCTGCGCCGACTTCGCGTTGTCGCGTTAAGCAAAGACCACTTCGCCAATGCGCCAGCTCTTTTCATCCACTTCACGCAATGTCGCTTGCACCGCTTCGAGCACAACTGGCTTCACCATCACCACCAACCCAATGCCGAGATTGAACACGTTGCGCATCTCTTCCTCTGCAACCTTGCCGTAGCGCTGCAAGAGCTTGAAGAGCGCAGGCCATTCCCACGCGCGCCAATTCACTTCAAGCGCGAGGTTCTCGCGGAGCAATCGTTTCGTGTTGCCGACAATGCCGCCGCCGGTGATGTGCGCGAATCCGGCCACGCCGGGGAGATCGCGCAGCGCGCGAATCACTTCATAGTAACTGCGATGCGGCCGTAACAACGCAGCGCCGATGGTTTCACCCAACTCTTCGTAATGCTTTTCCGGCGCGCAGTCGATATGGCTCGCGATGATTTTGCGCGCGAGCGAATAGCCGTTGGTGTGCAAGCCGGAAGAGGCGAGACCGAGCAACACATCGCCTTCCGAAATCGCGCTACCGTCGATGATCTTGCTCTTCTCCACCGCGCCGACGATTGTGCCCGCGAGATCGAAGTCCCCGCCGTGATAGAGATCGGGCATCTCCGCGGTTTCGCCGCCGATGAGCGCGCAGTGAGCGCTGCGACAGGCTTCGGTCATGCCCGTAATCAAATCGACGACGACGTTTTGATCAAGCTTGCCGAACGCGAGATAGTCGAGAAAGAACAAAGGGTCGGCGCCGCCGACCATGATATCATTCACACAGTGATTGACAATGTCGATGCCGAGGCCGCGATACTCGCCGAGCTGGCAAGCGAGTTTGATCTTCGTGCCAATGCCATCCGTGCTCGCCACGAGCACCGGTTCGCGATATTGCTGGGCGGGAAATTCAAAGAAGCCGCCGAAGAGGCCGATGCCCTTCAACACATTCGGCCCGTGCGTCGAACGCGCGAGCGCTGCAATATTTTTTTGGGCGCGATCCCCCGCTTCGATGTTCACGCCGGCTGTTTTGTAATCCACTTTCTCACTTCAATTAAGACCGAGTTGCTCTTTAACTTTTGCCAAAGAAATTCTCTTTGAACTCCGTCGACGTTTGTCTAAAAATTCGAAAAGCTCTTTGTTTTGGCCCGTGCGTTTGACCTCTTGCGAAAAATTATCGCCGTGGCCGACATCGAACCCCTCCCAACTTTCGATGGAGGTCAATATAAAACGCCGGCCATCGGAAGATTGCAAAATCATACCAGTGCGACGCGCTTTCTTTAAAAGCTCGTTGAGTGACTTGGCACGCGAGGAAACGTTCACGGTTTTCATAAGAATCTCTGTTTTCCACGAATGAATAACACGTTGCCCACTTTGAAGCCCACGGCTTCGATGCTCACGTTGAGCCGCTCAATGTCAACGTTGTAGAACACACGAAACTTGCCGATGCGAAGCTCCCAATTTGCCACGTTGTTTGGTCGTAATTTTTTTCGATTGCGTGTGACTGCTTCCGGCTCATATTGAAGCTGCGTTTCAATTTCATCTATGATCGTTTGCTGCTCGAACTTTCTGAGCACAGTCAAATCTTGCAAAGCTGTGGCGGTGAATTCAATCTCGTACATAGCCACTGAGATTTTTGCCGGTTTCTGAGATCGGCGTTCGTACCTTCTCAAAATACTTGCTGCGCGCTTGTTCGAAGAAGCGCAGATGCTCCGGCAATTTATAATCCGGGTACGTCCATGAGTTCGTTTGAAATTTGCCGTCACGCACATAAAGCTGGACGTCGGCATACACGCCGCGACCGAGATAGATGCGATGCGCAAAATTCTTTGCCGTCGCGAGCACGAGTTTGGGCGCTTCGAGATAGCCGGGGTCGAGGTTGATGGCGCGCTTGCCTTCGCGCGCGTGTCGTTCTTCAATCGCCATCGCGCGCAGCTTCCACTCCGGCAACTCGGCGGGGTCGATCAAACGTTCCAGCACAAAAAAAGCTTTGCGCAAGTTGGGCCCCATTTCAGCTTCATAGTAGTCGCTGAAAATGAAATCGAAAACCGGGCCGGGCAAGAGCGCGTGACCGAAATGCTCTGCGATCAACTCGCTCACGGCCTTGTCGGGAAAAATCGGCGCATACAAGGCCGCGACAAACAGCGCGACGGGCGCGGGCGTTTTGATGGCGCTCATAGTTGTAAAATTACTCTGGAATCAACCAATACGATCGCGCGATCATGTAGCGCAGGCATCCTGCCCGCTTTATTCGCAGACTGGAAGTCTGCGGCTACGAGGGCACGAACGCCATGACAAGGAACAGAATCAAAACCAAAACAAAGTGCATCGCGTATGCAGGGTAAACCGAGTCGGACTTGCGCACGAGCCAACCGGCGCTCAATGCCCATACGAAAGCCAAGCCCGCGCCCGCGGCTTTGGTGGGAAAGCCCATGCGATAGTGCATCGCAGCGAAGACGAAGGCTTGCGCTACGATGGCTGTGCTCATGCTCATGTGTTGCCGCGCGAACGCGATCATGAGGCTGCGAAAGATCGTTTCTTCCATCAACGCGCTGAAGATGGCGTAGCCCAAGGCCATGACGATGATCACATCCGCCGGCCAGGTTTGCGGCGTGGGATTCGCGCCGAGCAAATCGGTTTTCGAAAAATACCCGGCGAGAATCAACGCGGCAATGCCGAGGCCGAGCAATGAAGCCGTGCGGGTATATTGCGCCGTTCGTCCGGCGGTGAAGAAGAGGCCTTTCCACTCCATGCCCGTCAATGCGAACACGCCGAGCAAGCCGGTGAGCACGAAGATGTTCGTGTAAGGGTATGCGATGCCAAAATTGTTGATGAGAAAAGTAAGGAGGCAAAAGAGCATAACCACGCGGCTGAATCCCATGGCGCGACGCCAACGCGGCAACAAAAGTCCGAGCGCCGTAAAAACGCCTAAACCGAGCAGCGACCACAGAGGTTGTCCATAAACAAAATATCCCACGGCCGCAGCGAGCGGAAGCAAGAACGCCAAGACATTCAATAATTGATTGGGAGAAGCGCTTGTTCGTGCGCGCAAAGTTTTGGCGCGTTGTTCGTTCCGCGCGCGATAATCGAGCGCTTGACCATTCACTGCGTCCGTCAGGAATTGTTCCGGTTCAGGCATATGAGGTATTCGTTGATTGTTTTGTTCGTTGCGCTGCGCAAAAGCGAGCGCAATAATACCGAAACAGGCACAGATTTGCAAGCGGAAAAATGGGCTGTTCCAGCGGTTTTGCGGGGCTTTTGCGCGTTTTCGCGGGCATGAAACGTGCGCAAGAGCAAACCTTTCTCCGCGAGCGTTGTCCAACCGATGGTCGAGCAACCTTCACACGATTTTAGCCGTAACACCTGACCAAACAGTTTTATCCGCGTGATCCGCTTACAGAAAAGTTTTTGCTTTTAAAGCAACCATTTCACTTTTAATCAAGGAGGAAGACTCATGCTCCGCACAAAGTCATGGCGCAAAGCTTCCCAATGCTTTCTGCTCAGTCTTGCGCTGCTTGTTCCATTGATGAGCTTCGCGCAAGAGGAGCGTTCTGAAAAATTTTTTACTGTAAAGCCCGGCGGCTGGCTGGAGTTGCGGGCGGATTTCGGCGCGGTGCAAGTGCGCTCGTGGCCGAAAGATGAAATCAAAGTCGAGGTCACCAAATGGGTCGAGGGCCGGCATCGTCGCAGCGCGAAAGAGTTATTTGAAGATTACGAGATCAGCTACAGCCAAACGGCGCGCGGCGTTTCGATCATCGCCGAGATGCGCGGCATGAGCAGTTGGCGTCGCAGCAACGACGGCTTGCAAGTGGAATTTCGCATTTCGGCGCCGCAGCGTTACAATCTCGACCTCAACACTTCCGGCGGCAGCATCGACGTGGATGATTTGATCGGCGAGGCGCGCGTGAAAACCAGCGGCGGCTCGCTCGCGCTTGGCCGCATCGAAGGGCCCGTCACGGCCAAGACCAGCGGCGGCAGCATTGAGTTGCGACAATGCAAAGGCGACCTTCTCGCGCACACGAGCGGCGGCGGAATTTCAGTCGGCGATGTTGATGGCGAGGTCGACGTCGAAACTTCCGGCGGCTCGATTTCGGTTGATGGCGCGAACGGGAATTTGCGCGCGCACACTTCGGGCGGCGGCCTGTCGTTGAGCAACTTGCGCGGCAACGTGGAGGCGAGCACCTCCGGCGGTTCGATTGAAGCAGAGTTGCTCGCGCCGATTTCCGCGCCGTGCGAGCTTTCCACTTCCGGTGGCGGCATTTTGGTGTATTTGTCGAAAGACGTTAAGGCGGATATTGATGCGCGCTCCTCCGGCGGCGGTGTTCACAGCGACGTGCCAATCACGGTGCAAGGCGCGTTCGGCGAAGGCAAGCTCACGGGCAAGTTGAACGGCGGCGGGCCGTTGCTCACGTTGCGCACAAGCGGCGGAGGGATCGAGTTGAGGCAGCGTTGATTTTTGTTTTGATTAAAAATAAAAACGCCGTTTGTTCGAAGCCATGAACGAGCGGCGTTTCGTTTTCATATGAAGAGCAATCCTGCTCAAAGCCCCCAAATGGTCGCGCGCAAAGCTTGGTATGGCGCGGATAGCGTCACCTCATCGCGGCGATAAATTTTCTCCTCCCAAGTTTTCTCAGGCCGGCGGTCGAAGATCAACAAATGGCCTGTTGGCAAACCCAAGCGGCTCAAATACCCGCCCAATTGCTGCAAGCCTTCGGCTTCGGTCTCGGAGTCGTAATACAACTTCACTTCCAAAACTTCTTGCTGCACCTTTACCGCAGACGGTATCGGCCAATGCCGCAACGCTGGGTCGGTCGTCACCGGCCACTCGAGCAACATGTCTGCCCGCCCGTTTCCAATTGCGCTCTCGCGTTGCAAATGCCCGCCGCTGTTGATGATCCGTTGCAACCAGGCGTATAAGAGCAAATGCGGCCCGGCTTCTTTGTACTCATAGCCTTTGAGCCACATCTCACTATTCCGCCGAAAAAACTGCTGAAACTCCGTGAGCAGTTTGCTCATATCCAAACGCCCGTCGGGCAAAATGTACCATTGCGATTGCACCGGCAGGCCGCTTTGCATCACGAACGAAAGCGCGCGCGGAATCACTTCGGCATAGATGGGATTGGCAATCATGATTTGCGCCGGCGGCGGCGTGACGAGGCCCAGTCCGGCGACATAAAGCAGATCGTCATTGTAAACGTCCGCGCTGAAAAAGCTGCCCGTCAACACCGGCTCGATGACGCGGCGCACGCGCGGCTCGTGCAAACGTTCCGCGAGCGAGTCGAGATGCGTGTCGCGCCGGAGAATGAGCGCTTCTTTTGCCGCTTCGACATGAGAAGAAGTAATCGTTACGGTGCGATCCGTTACGTCGCGTTCGACAATCTCTCGGGCCAGCGCGTTGACGAGCCACGGCTGGCCTCGGGTCAACTCATACGCGCGCGCCACCGCGGCTTCGCTGCAAGCTTGTCCGGTCTCTTCGGTGTGCTGTTGATAAAGCTCGCGCACTTGTTCATGAGTAAAATTTGCAAGCGTGAGCGATTCGGCTTTGACGTTGAACGGCGAAGAGCTGCCGAGCGATTCGCGCTCCAGCCGGACACGCGCGCGATACTCCCTCACGTCGCGCATGCCGATGAGCGCCACGCTTTGCGGAAAAGATTGCGGCCTTAAATTGTATCCGTCGCGTAGTTGATGAAGAATCGAGAGGAGCGCATCGTCTTCCAGCGTGTCGATCTCGTCGATAAAAACCACGAGCGGCCGGGGCGAGCGCTGCGCCCATTTATTGAGAACGTCAAACAACCCGCTGGAGGGCTCGAAGGCGTTTTCACCGAACAACTCGACGGGCGGGCGTAGTGCTTCCGGCAAAGTGGATTCGGCTGTGCCTTGCAACGCGCGCAGCACGGCGCGGTTGGCTGCGGCAACGTCGTCTTTAAAGGGACGGCTCCTTTCGATGCTGAAGCGAACGCCCGTGTAGCGCCCCTCCTCCGTCAGCTTGCGAGCCAAGGCGTTGAGGAGAGTGGTTTTGCCGGTCTGCCTCGGCGCATGCAGAACGAAGTACTCCTCGTTTTCAATTAGACCTCGCAGGCCGGACAAGCGCGCTTCGGGATCAAGCGTGTAATGAATCTCGGGCCGGTTCGGCCCGGCGGTGTTGAATCGGCGTGCCATGGGATCAACCTTTTGGTGATTGCGATATGAATGCCGATCATTATACTAATCGCGGCTTCTAAAAGCAACGTTTGCGCATTTGATCCAGGCCGGGTGCGCCGCCAAACTAAAGCTTGACACTCCACTAGTTTCTTCAAACAGGCGCAGCGCCACAAAAAGCAGCGCCGCGTTTTTATCTAAAAAACGCGGCGCTGATGGAGGATCGAGTCAATCTCGCAAAAAGGGGCGGTCTACCCGAGCGGGTCTACTTCACAATCACAAGCTTGCGTTTCTCAACATGGCTTCCCGCAACGAGGCGATATTGATACGTGCCTGCCGGAACCAATCTCCCGGTCTCGTCGCGGCCGTCCCAATTGAGTGTGTATGCTCCCGGCGCTTGCTGCCCTGCGAACAAACGTTTGACGATCTGGCCTTGCAGGTTGAAGATTACGACTTCGACTTTCGTATCGCTCTGCAAAGTCGCGGGCAAATCATATTGAATCACCGTACCGTTGGCGGCGCTGCGAAGCTGCAACGGGTTCGGATAATTTTGATAGAGCTTGAATTGTCGCGGCGTCGCATGCACTTGCGTAGCTGCAAGCGCAGAAGTAAAAGCTGCGTTGACAAAATCATCGGCCAAGTTCGAGATCGAGAACGTCGCGTTGTCGATCGTCGCGCCGGAGTTGACAAACACGATTTCGAAAACTGCGGTGGGGCCTTCCGCTTTGAGCGCTTCTTGATGAAAGCCGCCAATCACCGCCATGCCGGGCAAGTATTCCCGCCCGTCGAGTGCAATCCAATTTTGCGTAGCGGAGGTGCGGCGCACACCGGCAAACTTCAGATTATGCGCCGGGTATTGCAGCAACATGCCGAACGCGTGCAATTCTTGCGGCCGCAGCACTTGCAGTTGCACGCGTAAAGTCTCCGGCGCGGTTTGCGCGGCGCTGCTGACCAAACGCAATTGCGCCGGAGCGTTGAGCTTTTCGCCGAAATTCGTCGTCGGCTTGGCAAAACAATTCAACGGTGGCAGGCCTTGCAACGCGCGCGAAAAAATCGCCAGCGCATCGCGCGAGGTCACGGCATTGTCGCAGTTCACGTCCGCGGCAACCAATTCGCATTGAAACGTGGGCGCATCGCAGCTCGGGGATAAAATGCCGCCGTTCAAAAAAGTTTCGAAGGCGCAAAGCGCGTCGCCGGGAGAAAGCGTTTTGTCGGTATTGAGGTCGCCGTCGTGATCGCACGGCGCGCACGCGAAGAAATTGCAGCACGGCAGCAAGCCCGCAATGTCATCCGTCAAATCAGTAATCTTCAATTCCGTGGAATCACCGACGTTGCACTTCACGCCGAAAACGAATTGCAACAAAGCGTCGTTGCTATTAGCCGGAATCGGAGTCGTGCCGAAGCCCGCGCACACCAAAGTTCCGGGTGTAAGCTCCCTCGCGGTGGAGGCGATGAAATTGTTCGTGAGCGCGCCTCGCAGTGCCCGCCCGAAAGAGAGAACGGTGGGATCGTATTGCAAACGGAAGCCATAGGCCGAAACGCTTTGCGCATTGCTCTTGATGCGCGCTTCGAAACGCACCGAATCCCCGTCCTGCTCGGTCAACTTATCGCCGAGCTGCTTGCCCGTTTGCGCGATATAAATCGCCGCGCCGGGACAATTCCCCGGCTCGCAGCCTTTGCAAATAAAACTCGCGCTGCAAGCCTGCACACCCGAAAAATCTTTTGCCAATGCGTTCAACGTGATTGCGCTCGTATCGCCCGCCTCGCATTGCGCCAGAAAAGTGAGTTGGAATAACGTGCCCGCGCTGCGCGCCGGAATGGCGATATTATTTGCGCCGCTCAAGCTCAATGTCCCCGGCCTTGTTTCGCGGCATTCTTTATCCAAAAAATTCGTCAAAAGATTGCCCACGCTCGCGCTCACGAATTCCAGCGCCAGAGAATCAAAACTGATCGCAAAGCTGAACGAATCCACCGGCTGCGGAATGTCTTTCATGCCCACCTCCAGCGTGAAAGTATCGCCCTGCTTCGCGGTCACGGGTGTGCCGATCGCAACGCCGGTTTGCGTTAAATACAACGCCGCGCCGTCGCACGGACCTTGCGAAGGATTGGAACAGATCACGCGGTTGCAACACGCAGCCATCGTTTGCAGATCGTCTAACAGATTGGTCACGACGATGCTGCTGGTATCAACGGCCACTCCGGGCGGGCACGTTGCCACAAAGCAGAGCGTTGACAACACGCCCGAACGATTCGCGGGAATCGCGAGGTCATTGAACCCGGAGCACACGATCGTGCCCGGGCTGGGCTGATTGCAATCTGCCGCCAAAAAACTCGACACCAAACTTCCGGTTTGAATGCTTTGCAAAGTCAAGCGGGTCGCGTCATATTGCACCGTATAGCCGAAGGCGTCGAGGGGAACGGCGCTATTATCCATGCGAATGTCCATGCACACCGTCGCGCCGTCTAGCACGTTGATGGGCGCGCCTTTTAGCCCGCCCTGCAAAGCCGGATAGACCGCTCGCAGACCGCACGCTTGCGGGTTGCAGTTATTGCTCTGCGCTTGCAAAAGAGGAACGGCCAGCGCGGCAAATAGCAACGTGATGCCAAAGCACGGAATAAAAAGGCGCAGCGGCCGTGACACGGAGAGGGCTTTCGAGGAGTTCATGCCTGCCTCCAAAGAAGTTCTGAAATGCAAGCCGGCCTGGCGTAGTTTCAGCTTCCTACTGACGAACTCTCACCACTGGCTGCATGAACTTTTAGCGCATGCTCAAAATTGATCGAGAATGGAACGCCATGTTTCAACCTGGAGCAAGCTCAAGCTCCGGGGTTGGCAAGGCTGGGGACTTTAGGTGGAAGGGACCGAAGCAAGTTGATGAAAAATCGTTTTCACTCACGCAGCCAATCGCGAGGCGCTTTGAAATTTTGCAAGTATCAGGCCGCGCGATAAGCATAACGCAGGAGGGGCGCCTGCCGGGCTGTGAACGCGACCCTGGGCATCAAATGCAAAGTGAACTCCTTTCACTGCGATTATGTCCGCTGCGCAATTCTGTCAATCCCGCCGCTGCGGGACTGCGCGCTCGTGTGCAATCGTAACCAAAAGCAAAAGAAGCGCTCGCTTGCAGAAGCACCCGTCCCATCGCGTTGGGCGTTTGTGGTGAAGCTTTCCTTTTTTGGTTGCGGCTTAGGAAAAATCGTGCCGCCGCTCATCGGCTCGTTTGAGTAACAGCCCCGCGCGCGAAACACGGGGCCGGTGCTTGGCCTTGCAAATAGCGTTGAAAAATTGCCAGCGCATCGCCCGGCGTAACTGCCCCGTCACAATTCACGTCCGCGCTCGCATTCGCGCAAGCGAGTGAAGGCGTTTGACAAGCAATCGGGCCCGCGCCGTTGGTCAAATACAAATTGAACGCGCACAACGCATCGCCCGGCGTGAGTACGGCATCGCGATTGATGTCGCCGTCGCTCGCGCATGCGATGCGAATCGCCAATGCGCGCGTGTTGTTGGTAGAAATGGTTTCCTCCACGCTGTCTTGATCATCGACGATCACTCCGAGAAAATAATCGCCGAACGCAATCGTGCTCGACATCGCAAGACTGGTCGTTGCCGAATCTTGTGCGCCAATATTCAAACCCGCGATTGCATAGCTTCCGAGAAAAACATCATCAACAGTGATCGCGCTATCTGTGGAAAGATAAAAGCCGAGGCGAAATCCGCCGGCGGGCACTCGTCCGAGATTTTGCACGGCATGCGTGAGATTGAAAACTTCCCCCGGCGCGAGGTTCGCGGACGCGGCCAAGCCCGTCGCGACAAGATCGGCGCGCGCTAATGTATTGAGCGCAGCCCACGCCTCGACACGGCCGAAACCATAAACCGGATCGAAGCCGCTCGCGCCAAGATCAACTGCGGTGTTGCGCAGTGCAGCATTAATTTCGAGCGCGGATTTCTCCGGCGCAATCTCACGCAACAGCGCAGCAACGCCGGCCGCGTGTGGAACCGCAGCAGAGGTGCCAAAGAAAGGATTCGAAAAAAATCCGGCTTGCCCCACTTTGGTTTGCACGCCGTCAATCGCAATCACGTCGGGCTTGAGGCGATCGACAAACGCAATCGGATTTCCGGAATTATCATACGAGTAAATGCGCGCCGGCCCGTGCGCGCTGAAGGGCTCGATGGTATCGTTGCCCGGCTCGCTCGCATCAATCGCGCCGACGGCGAGCGCATGCTCCGCAGCTGCGTGCCCATACACGGCGCCCTCCGGTGTTCCGGCATATTGCGTGGGCGTGACGCCGTTTCCAAAAGTATAAAGAGAAAATCGGCGATTCGCGCCGCTCGTTTTTGTCACTGCGATTTGAATCACGCGCGGCAAAAAAAATGAATTGCGATACTCGACGTACTCGACGGGATCGTCATCGCCGTTCTGCACGTCCGTACTGCTCGCGAGAATGGAGGAAAAGTTCGCGTCGTAAATGAATAGATCATAATTGTCCGCCGCGCGGCCGAAGGCATTGTTCCATTGCAGCACGAGCCGAATCGTGCTATTCGCCGACAAAGTAACATTCATCGACTCATCCAGCGGCGCGCTGCCAAAGTCATGAAAGGCATCGCCGTCATTCGAAACGAAATCCGCCTCGTAGTGGTCAAGCTCATGATTGCCGGCCGAGGAAAGATAAACCACGCCGTTGTTCGCAACCACTTGCGCGACGGTTTGCGCAATAATGCCGTCTTCATAAGCAGGTTCGAGCAAATAAAGGATGTCATCACAAATAACGTTCGCGCCCGCGTCGCGCAGCAAAAGAATGTTATTCGCAAAATCGGCCTCGCTCAAACCCGCGTCGGCAAAAGCGAGCGCGGCTCCGGGCGCAACATCGTGAATGATTTCGAGCAACGCCGTGCCTTCGTCGCCGCCGATGCGATTGTTGAGCACTTGCACATTCGCTGGCAAGTCCTGGCTCGCTTGTGCCGTGCTCACATGCGTCACACCATCGGAAAGCGCGCCGACTTTCTGCCCGGCGCCGCTCACATTGAAAGCTGTGCGGCCATCATTCGCGCGCAGAATGGCATCGCCGGCAGTCAGCACTTCACCGGTTTGTGCGAATGGCCGATCGACCGGGCGAATGTGAAAAACTTCCGGCAGCGTTGCGACTGCCTCGATCTTATCAAAGGGCAACCAACCCGTGAGGAGTTGATGTGCGCTTGAGACAGCCAAAATTTGTGTGGTGGATTCGATTTCAAACGCGAACGTATTCAATCTCGCCAACAAAGCCGCGTTGATTTCACGCACACGCAGCGTCAGCCGCAAGCGGCCGCGCGCATCGACTTGCACCCATGCCGTCGAGGCCGAGTCGGCGTTTGCGCTTTGCGTTGCGAGAGGGCGATTGGCCCGGTGCATTGCCGTTAAAATGCGCAGCACATTGGAATTGATTTTCAACTCCGCCTCCGATTGCGCCGCGGCCGCGGCCTGCAGCGCTTTCACCCGTTCAACGATTGCTGCCGGAATATCTTGCGCAAACCCCAAAGGACGGAGCGGAGCACACATTAAAACAAAAATGCCGCGTTTGAAATGAAGAGAGCACATAGCCGTAGGCTTTGAAAGTTCAAGCGACGTTTATTGCAGGCAAACAAAGGTAGGATTTGAAGGACAGAGAGGCAAGGCGAAATCTGAAGATTGCCGAAGCGTTGCAGAGATTCCGTATCAGTGTTGGTGAGATAAGAAGGAAACGGTGAGCGCTGCGAGCAAGTTCAACTGCTGCTTTCAAGCTCTGCGATGAGATGATGTAGAAAAGAGAGGAAGCTGTTTATATCGACAAGAAAAGCTTTTTGGGCAGAAGGATAAAGCCGCTCGAGTTCTTCGAGTTTTTCGAAATCCAAATCAAAGCCGTAGATGTGACGGAACTCGTGGCGGAAGTCCAAAAAGATTTTCAGCCGCTTGCTCGTTTCCATCGAGGTGACGGCAGGCCGTACTTGGGGAATTTCGAGCTGCATGTTGCCCAACAGAGCGGCGTGCCATATAGGCCCGTTCGGTAAACCCCCGTTAAGCTCGGAGGCAATTTTCTTGAAGATATTTTCCACCCCGCAATAAAAATCATGAAAGATCGAACTCTTCCCACGCAGAAAAAAAGTGTCGGCCCAATCGCCGTAGCGATGGCTCTCCCATTCTTGCTGCAAAGCTTCGAGCTTCTTTAACTCCGCCTGAATTTCCGCAGCGACTCTTCTAAGCGCTATCGCATCGAGTTTTTTCATAATTCCACCCCCTCTTCCACGACGCGTTCTAACACGAGGGGGTTAGCGTCTTCGGCAGGGACGAGATCTATTTCGAAACTCGTGAGATCGCAAAGCTCAGCGCAAATCGAAAAGTACTTTCCCTTGGGCAAGCCATATACGACCAAGTCGATATCGGAATGCTCGGTAAAATCTTTTGAATTGAAGGCCGAGCCGACGCCGACCACACGAACGCAACCGTATTTTTCACGCAAAAATCGCGCGATCCGTTTCGCTTCTTGCGCAGCGGCATTTTTTCTTTGCGCCATCAAAGCTTCCGCTTCGGCATTGCGTTTCCGCAAGCCTTCCGCGTAGGGCTTGATATCGAATGCAAGTTCCGGCATAGTTTCAATCCTCCTATACGGATGAAATCCTACACCGTTTGGCGCTGAAAAGCAAGACAAATTCTGCGCGTGAAAAAAAAAACCTTGCGAAGGTTGCGAACCTTCGCAAGGGTTCTACTCCTGCGGCATGAAGCGGGCATCAGTTTACTTTTTGACTTTGCCGCCCACTCGTCACGGCTGCGAGATTGCGAAAATGCTCGCCGTTCTTAATCCTTCATCCCCTTTCAATCATCACCATCGCCGCCGTCGTCGTCATCGTCATCATCATCATCATCACCGTCGCGATCATCATCTTCATAAGCCTTGAGCGAAACTTTGATGTTGTAGGAGATCTGAGCGGCGTTATTGGGATCTGCTGGGTCGAGCAAGGCGCCGTTCCGGTCTCTGAACCAATACGCGGAATTGACGTTGATCGTGATGTTCGCCGCCGGGTTGCTATCCGATACGGTCAATGGCGGCGTCAACTCATATTCTTGTTCGGCCACGAGGCCGCTCCGAAACGTAAAAGCCTGGCCGTTGCCGTTCGTATACGCGATTCCTTCGACGATGATGCTCGCGCGCGGGCTTTGTAAAAAATCCGCAAAGCGCGCTTGCTCGGCCGGCGGAATGATCGCCAGGTCCGCGCTATCCACGCGGTGAATCGTGAACTCCACTTCGCTATACGTGCCGAAAGGAAGGCCCATGACCCCGATCGTTTGCATCGCGCCGCTGAGATCAAGCTCCAGCACCATCGGCGCGGTGCGAAAATCGGCGCTGTCGTTATCGATTTCGAGCTCGATCTCGCTGAGCACAACGCGCACGCGCGTCAGTTGGATGGAATCCACGGCCGCGGCAAAGGCCGTCGCCTTGGAAAAAGCCGTGGGGGAACCGGTTACGGAGTATTGCAACGACAGCGCGAGCGAACCCGCGGTCGGTTGCATGGTTGAATCGTTGCACCCATTCATTACCAACGCCGTCGTTGCAAGTATTAGGCTCCACCGCAGCACGAAGACCGTTGTTTTTTTCACAGAACATCTCCTGAGGTTATGAAGCAAATGCGAGTTTCGGCATGGCTACAATCCATGCTTGCGATTACTCCAACAATTTAGGCAAAGCACATACCAGGCAAGCCGCAATAAGCTTCGGTGCAAGTAGGGCTTGTTTTAGACGAGCTTCGCAGCAGAAAAAAGCAAGAGCGTGAGGAGAAAAATGCGTCGGCTTACGCTTTCGCAACGTTAGCGGCGAGAATGTATTTGAAAGGGAAAACAACCGTTACAGATGAAGCTTGTCAACCAAAGTTTGAATCTCGAGAGATTCGTGAATGTGAACTCCGGCTTGCTCTTGTTTGGCGAGATGCGCCATCGCCGCCGCGACCGCGCGCGCCGAGATCGGGCGATACGTGCGCAACGGTCCGCGCCACAAGAAGGACGTGGCTTTGAAAATATACTCGCCGACTCTTTCACCTCGTCGAACTTCCTGACGCTCGCCTAGCAACAACGAGGGGCGAAAAATATGCAGGGCGTGAAACGGAAGCGTTGCGATTGCAGCTTCAACCTCGCCTTTCACACGATTATAAAAAATCGTGGATGCCGCATTCGCGCCGAGCGCGGACACGAGCAGAAATTGTTGTGCGCCATTGCGAACGGCGAGCTGCGCGATTTGATCGGGATATTCGAAATCGACTTTGCGAAAGGCCGCTTGCGAGCCGGCTTTTTTGATCGTCGTTCCCAAGCAGCAGAACACGTCCTGCGCGCGAGTGCGCGTAGCGTAGCGCTCTAGCTGCTCGAAATCCACGAGGCATTGCTCGAGCTTGGGATGGGATAGAGTCAAAGGCTTGCGCACGAAGGCAATGATTTTTTCATAGGCTTCGTCTTGCAAAAGCGTTTGCAAGCAATGGCCGCCGACAAGGCCGGTGGCACCGAGGAGTAGAGCTGAACGAGGCATAGGATAGAGGCTCGAATTGTTCAATTTTACACTGTGCTCTCGCCAACCTTCGCTTGATGCTGAAGCATCAGGCTAGAAGATGAAAGCCGACTGAAGTCGGCTGCTACCCAAATGGTTTTAGCCATCTTTAGATGGCTTACACTTCTTAGCCTGCGGTTTCAACCGCAGGCGGAGGTCGGCGGCATCACCAGTGCAAAGTTGCGGTGGTTACAAATCCAAATCGGATTCGACAATGCGACACGAGGCCGCGCAGATTGCGTTTGCACGGCAGTCGCGGCTTCCATGCGCAAATAATAATCTCGCGCATACTGCGGGAGCGACAGCTTGAGGTGATATTCATACGGTGACATAAAGCGCGAGCATTCGAACCAAAGCTCTTCACGCTCCTGCGACAATTCTCCCCGCCAGAGTTTTACATACTCTAACTTGCCAAACTCTGTTGAACTGATTGCTGTGAAGATCGCATGCGTTGCGCTCGCGGCGACGGTCTCTCCCATTTGTGCGAGGCTTCCATCCGCGCATTCGACTTGCAAATCGAGCATCGGGCCGGTCGTAATCACGGCGCGGCCGTGACGCAAAGCGGCGAGCACGTTGTTCAAGTCGAATTGGCCATCAACTTTTACTGCCGTGCGCGCGCAGCCGAAAAGATGTTCGGAGCATTCGCGCATGCTCAAACACGGCCACGCGATTTGGCGATAGCGATTGAAATTGCCGTGCGCATCATTGCCGGCGATCGCAAAAAGCTTCCGTCCTTCCAACAATAATCGCCGCCAATGCGCAAAGCCCTTTTCCTCGCCCGCAGCTTTGCCGTTCCAAAATTGCAAGCCGCGCAAACGCGCGTCCTCGAAATCAGGTTCAGCCCAATTGCCACGCCCGAGTAGTAAACGCTCTAACCTCGGAATGGGCGCAGATGGATGCGCGGCAAACGCGAGCGCGTCCGGCCCGAGCATGTCGAGCGCTTCGGCTATCGTATGATCCGGTTTGATCTGCAACCACTTTTCGCCGCCGTCGCCGCGTCCGCGAATGAAGCGCGGAGGATTGAGCACGAGAAAGTGAACGTTCTCGCCTTTCGCATTGCCGCACGAAACTTCTTCGCCGGGAATGATCACAAAGTCATGCGCGCTTGCATTGAGTTGGCGAACCTCTTCTTGCAAGCCATGCCATTTGCGCAGCTCTGGGTCATTGCGCAAATAATCATCGGGGAAATCATCGAGATCATAAGAGTGATCGGTCGCGGCAAAGAACGCGAGGCCTTGCGCTTTGGCCAATTCCATCACGGCAAGCAACGGCGCGCCGTACTCTACTTGATCGCTGGTGGCATTCGTGTGTGTGTGCAAATCGCCATGATAAAAACCGGGTAAAGTTGGCAACGTCGCATCGGCTACAAAAATCTCAAGCGGTGTGTGGCTCGTGCCGCGATAGTTGTCATTATAACAACGATGCACTTTGCCGCGACAGCGATAATCAATCACGACATTCGCCTTGATACGGCCTCGCAAATCTTCCGGCAAGGACACATGAAAGACACGCCACCACCATTGCGTTTCGATGCGTTGCGCCGTGCGCAACAACTCAATTCGAAAAGAGCGCGCCGCAGATATTTCGAGGGTCACGGCGAGCAGCTCGATGGGAAAACGATGCGCATCTTTGAGCAATACGAGGATCGGCAAGGGTTGATGGGGATCGAGACGATGCGGCGCATCCGCTACGATTTCAGGCTGGCGGCGATAGAGCAGGCTCGGCGCGATTTTGAAATGATAGTGAATCTCGGCGTAGAGGAGGAACAGCGTTGCCCATTCGAATGGCCGCCAATCGCCAAAAGGGAGGTCGATAGTCAACAGTGCAAGTTCAAAAGGCGGCATAGGATGAATTGCATATCGAGCGGAAGGCGGGCTAATCAAAGCATGTTGTAGTCGAAGGTTTTCAAGCTGCGCTCATTTGACCACGAGGTTGGCTGAACCACACTTTCAGGTCGTCAATCGTTGTGAGGTCGAACAGGCTTGCTGCCAAATGATCCAATTGCTCGTTGTCTAATTTGCGCAATGCAAGAGAAGTTTCCAAAGGAAGCGCGCCAAATCTTTTTTCTAGCTGTTTGAGCAGCAGCGAGTATTTACCTTTAATCTCGCCTTTGATCTCGCCTTTGATCTCCCCTTTGATCTCCCCTTCATCAAGGCCTTGGTGGTACTTTTGATCGAGGAGTTCGGAAAAAATCGTGCTTTCGCGTAACATGGGTGGCTCCAATTTAAAATATTGTCGAATGATTTCTTCACTGAATTGTCGCGCCGCAAGGATGCCGGCGATCACCTTCAAATCCGTGCGCCGATCCGCATCTGTCGTGGCATTGATGAGTTGATTTTCAATTTTTGGATTTGCGCATCTTCGACGCCCACCAATTTCACGCTGCGGTTCCGGCCATAGAACAAATCCATGAAACAGTCCGGGTACCATCTACAAGTCTTTTTCACGGCCAGATCGATTTCGTGCATCAGCTTCCTCCCTGCAATTGCGCGCAAATATAACGGAGGAGCGCATGGCATGCAAGCGGTTTGTCAGGCTGTGCGCGAGGCCGCTTGGGCCAGCAAGATTATGAGTTTCCGCCCAATGGCTGCTCACTCTTCCACGCTCTTAACCTTTCCCCACATATTCCAGCGATAGCGCACGCCTTTCCAATGTACGGTTGCCGGAAATAAAACAGTGGCAGCGAGCGTCAAGCTGTATGCAAAAAAATATATTTCGAACAGGGGAAAATATTTTAAAAAAGAAGTACAGCGCAGCGCAACGGCGCAACGCCAAAGCAGCAGCACATCGGCGAGCAGTATTGCAACGAGGCCAACGAGCGCAACGGATGACGAGAAGAACAACGCGAGCGGGGTTGCGAGGTGCGCGACAAACGCGACGATCATGAGAAATTTCGCGAAGAGGCCGACTTCTTTCCCGCCTGCGGCCCAGCGCCGGCGTTGCTCAAAATACTCGCGCCAAGTTTGCGTGGGGAAACTGAAGATCGTCGTGTCGGGATCGAGCGGAAAATGCACGCGCCACTCGGTTTCATGCGCGATCTTTTGCATGAGCGCAAAATCTTCGATGATGCTGAAGGCGATTTTTTCATACCCACTCACTTGCTCATAAGCCGCGCGGCGAAAGCCGAAATTATTTCCGAGAATCGAAACGGGCTTGCCCAATCCCGCCGCGCCTGCGCCGACGGTGAGCAGATACATCCAATCGAGCGTTTGCACTTTGGCGAAGAGGTGATCGCGATGCGACTGCGGAACCAGTTTGCGCAACGCATTCGAAGGGCTGAGCAGAGTAAATCCGCCAACGAGCCCGACTTCAGCAGTGAAGCTCTCTACCATCGCGCTCACCCAAGTCGGCGGCACAATACAATCTGCATCGGTGATCAAAATTATTTCTCCGCGCGCGCGGCTCATGCCTTGACACAGCGTGCTCGCTTTGCCGGACATGCCAGGCAAACGTTGCGTGAGCGAAATGGCTCGAACACGCGCGTCGCGTTGCGCGAAGGCTTCGGCAATTTGCAACGTGCGATCGGTCGAGCGGTCGTTGATGACGATGATCTCGATTTTTTCAGGCGGATAGTCTGCATGCAGCAGGCTTGTGAGACAGGTGGGCAAGCGCTCCTCCTCGTCGCGTGCGGCAATGAGAATGCTCACGGTGGGTAAATCTTCTGCGCGTTGTTGAGATTTTTTATCGGAGGAAAAAGGCACGCCGTACCACAGCAAGAGCGAGGTGAGGAGGTATAAAACGAACACGGAGAGAGTAAACGTCGCAAGTATGGTCATGAAAGTCTGAAGAGCGACAGCAAGATGCGGGAGCACAAAACCTCGGCTTTGCGCTCTGTGGCGTTGTAAGAATATAGCCGCAGAAAGACTGGCGCGCAAGCGTTTCGTGCTCCCGCGCATTGACAAACACGAAAATTCTCGCTATCGTTGCCGCACAATTACGTTTCCAAACCAAATCGGGGTTCCGTGATGGCAACCGCATTCATAATCGACAAAGACGATATTTTTCTCGGTCGCGTTGACGAGCAAGAGCGCTTCCGCGAAACTTTGCGCACACTGCAACGCGAGACGGGCACGCTCGCGAAATTCAAGGGCAAGCTTGCTGATACGCCGGACAAACCGCCGTTCGTCTTCCTGCTCTATGCCGAAGGCGGCATGGGCAAATCGCGGCTCGCCGGGCGCTTGCGCGATATTGCCACGCAGGATGAGGCATTCAAAGAGCACTTCCGCGTGATTGCGATGGATTGGGAAAATCGCAAGCAACTTGACATGCGTCTCATTGCGCGCGATGCGGTTACGCCCGAGACCGTGTTCGAAAATCTCTACGCCGTGTTTCGCGACGAAGGCTTTGGCCGCGAGTTCGACCCGTATGAAGAAGCGGTGAAGGCGCGCACCGAAGCGGAAACGAAAGTCGCGCAAGCGCTTGAGCGCGTGCCCGAAGGCGGCGAGCGTTATGCGAAGCTGCGTGACTTGGGCGGACAAGGGCTTTCGTGGCTCGTGCGCAGCGGCGTGCTCGGCGCGCTGCCCATTCCGGTTTCGGAAGAATGGATGAGCAAAACTTTCGGCGCAATCCTCGGAAGCGGGCCGAGGCGCTCAGTCGTGCGCGCGAAACTGCGACCACGATGCTGCGCGCAACTCTGCATCCCGATGAGTTCGACCTCTTCACATTGCCGCACGAAACGTTGGGCCGCAAACTCGCGGAAGGCATACGCGAGAGCGCAGCGGACAAGCCCGTCATCTTTTTGCTCGATACCTATGAGATTGCCGATCGCGCGGATACGTGGCTGCGCTTGGTGATGAAGCGCGCCGGGCCGCGTGTGCTGTGGATTCTTGCCGGGCGTGACAATCTCGCGGACTCGCGCAAGTTTGGGCAGCATTGGTTCAACGGCTATCGCGCGGAGTTCAGCTCCGAGCGATTGCGCGTGTTTCCGCTGGGCGAATTCAGTGTGGAGGAAGTCAAAGATTATTTCAAATGGCGCGTGCCGGAACGCCCGCTCGATGACGAAAGCGGTCTTGCCTTTCACCAAGCCACGCTCGGTATTCCGCTTGCCGTGCGCGAGGCTGCGGCCATTTGGAAGAACAACGTCGCGCTCGCGGATATTGCCGGCAACGTGCCGCCGCGTGCGCCACGCGAGCAAATTGTGAAAGTGATGACCGAGCGTTTTCTTTTGCACTGCTTCGATGATCCGCAGCACCCGCACGATCGTGCATGGCTCTATGCTCTCGCCTTGTCGTATCGTCCCGAGGCTCAAGCGCTCGCAGCCATGATGCAAAGCGAGGATTTGGAGCGCGATTTGAGCGAGCTGGAGCGCCGTCATTCGTTCGTGTTCGTGAGTGCGATGAAACTGCACGACGGTGTGCAAACTTTCCTGCGCGAATACTTGTTGCACGATCTGCGTCGCAACTCGAAAGAAGTGCGCAGCTTGCACGAACGCGCAATCGCATACCTTGAAACGCAACGCCAAGCCCGCGAGACCAAAGCGGAAACTTTAGAAAACTGCGTAGCCGACGAGCGCTGGACCGCCGCCATGTTGAGCTTGACGCACCATCGCTTTTGGTTGGATGAAGATCAAGGCTGGGCCACGCTGTTGCCGGCTTTCACAGGAGGCTTGGCTTATGATGAAAAGTTTAGCCGCTCATTGGTTGAGGTTGCAGAAAGTTTTGCCGGGACGTTGATGCAGCGCGGAAAACGCAGGTTGGAGGCTTTACGAAATGGCTTGCCCAAGCAAGACAATCCTGAACACATAGCAGCTTTGTTGCAAGAAGTGGAAGCCTCGGCACGTTGGTGGCCCTCGGATAAAATGGTAGCAGAGCGTTCCATCATTCTCATATTGCAACGAGGTCGGCTCGCTTTTCATCGAAAGCAATATGCAGAAGCTTTGAAGCATTATGAACAATTGGAGCAAACATTGTCGGCAGATACTGAGGGGCTAAAAAAGAAGCTGGGTATCGCTTTGGATCAAGTTGCTGGAAGGTTGCTTTGGCCTGAAGGGCAAATTGATGCCGTTTATTCTGCGGAAGCTGAGGCTATCTTACAGAAGGTCGTGTCTTGGCTTCCCGAGCGGCAAGGGGCTTGGTATAGTTTGGGAGCAGTTTTTTACAAGGCTGGCAAAAGTGATAAAGCAATTCTTGCTTGGAAACGCGCGATTGAGCTTGACTCGAAATTTGCTCATCCTCACAATGGCTTGGGCAATGTGTACTATGACTTGAAGCACCACGATGAAGTCATTGCCGAATATCAGCGCGCGATCGAACTTGATCCGAAATATGCCTCTCCTCACAATGGCTTGGGCAATGTGTATCGTGACTTGAAGCGCCACGAAGAAGCCATTGCCGAATATCAACGCGCGATTGAGCTTGATCCGAAATGGGCTACGCCTCACAATGGCTTGGGCAATGTGTATAGTGACTTAAAGCGCCACGATGAAGCCATTGCCGAATATCAGCGCGCGATTGAGCTTGATCCGAAATGGGCCAGACCGCACGATAATTTGGGCGATGTGTATCGTGACTTGAAACGCCACGACGAAGCCATTGCCGAATATCAACGTGCGATTGAGCTTGATCCGAAACGGACTGCGCCTCACAGCAATCTCGGTATCGTATTTCGCCGCACTCAAAAGCTTGAAGAAGCGCTGCTTGAATTTCAACAGGCCATCGAACTTGCTCCCCAAGAAGTGACGTATCATGCTTCATTGGCCAACTGCTATCGCCAACTTGGCCGCGAAGCAGAAGCCACTACGCAAACGCAAATTGTGCATGAGTTACTGAAGGACAAGAACGAGTACAATCGCGCGTGCTGTGCTGCTTTGTTGAGTGAGATTGAAGAAGCCCTGCCCCTCCTCGAAACTGCATTGGGGCAAAACCAAGTAGCATTGGAGTGGGCGCGCCGCGATCCGGATTTCGATTTTATTCGGGATGATCCTCGCTTCAAAACGTTGGTGAGAGAATAGTGCGGTGGGTGTTTACGGTTTATATCACATTGTGGGCCGCTGCTCGCGCAAGAAAACGTATTGCATTGTGATTGCCTGCAAATAAAAACCGCCCACAAGGGGCGGGGGCTACGGAGTACATATCATTGCCTAGCGAAATCATTCCCGCCTCACGATCACCTCAACATCCTCCGCAAACGATTTTCCAAGGCTACTGCGCCTTTGGCAACGAGACAAGTGACCAATGCGATGAGCAGAACTTGCAACCCTTGTTTGAGAATTTGTTCGCCCAAGGTATTGGTGAGGACTTCTTGCCACTTCCACAACGTTGCTCCCAAGATTTGATTTCCTGCCTCGCGCAGCATATCGAGCCAGGCGTTGTTCGCGCCAAATGTGAAGACGCTTTGCCGCAAGCTGTCCGAAGAAAGCCACGTGGCGAGCAACCCTGCGCCGATCATCACAAACAGCAAAATCGTTTCGTAACTTCTCTGCTTCTTCGCGGGCGCGAAAGCCGGCAGCTTTGCCATAATCTGCGCGGTGAAATGCGCAGAAGGCAATAACACGCTTTCTTCGGCTAGCGAGTGCAGCATGCTTGCATGAATGCGCCACTCCAATTGGCAAGAGGCGCACGTCGCAAGATGCTCTTGCAGAGCAGCTTCGAGCTGAACGCTCTCCAGCACGTGCTCGGCTTCATTCAGGTGGCGGCGAAAGGTTGAGCAGTTCATGATAGTTTGAAAGATGATGAAAGTCCGGCTTTGTTATTCGCGGTATTCTCGTTCTCATTCCAGTCGTCACGCTCGCATCAAGTTAGCCGACGAGGTCATGAGCTATTTTGTTTGCTGCTCATTAATCTTGCTGCGCCGCTATTGAGGAATGCTCCACATCCTTCTGCATGCCGGCCGTGGACTGCCAATGCGAATACAGTTTCATCAGGCCAACAGGCGTTGCCAACTCGGGGTTGCTGTAGTGATTTGCGCCGACCGTAAAATCTGCATGCCAGAGCAGCCCTTCAGGGGAATGCATTTTGAGAGAAGCGATGGAGTTTTTATAAGCGGCCATCATTTTATCGTTTTCCTGATCGCCCATGCTCATGTAAAAAAAAGTGTGGAGATTCGGCGTCGACACGAGGAAATCCGTGAGCTTCGACACCATGAGCGCATCGTCACGCCACAGCGCCGGACTGTGAGCAAACCTAGCATGGAACAAGCCAGAGTCAGCCACCAAGGAGTACGCGACGAAAAGCCCGCCGCGAGAATGACCAACCAGCATACGATATGGCGCAGTACGATACGTTTTTTCTATCAGAGGAATCGCTTCGTTTTTAAGGAAAGCAAGAAACGCCTCGCCGCCGCCCATGGGGCTATTTGGTTCATCAATGTCGTTGCGCATAAATGGCGGAGTATAGTCGCGTTCGCGATTGGCGCCGCTGGTGTTTGGCAATCCCACGACGATGACTTCCGGCATGACCTTAATACGCGCCATTAGGGCAGCGCTGTTTGCAGTATGGATATCTTGCGAGGAGCCATCAAGAACGTAAATCACGGGATAACGCTGTTCTACGTTGTGATCATAGCCTTCCGGAAGGTGCACGATGACTTCACGTTCTTCGTTAAGAATTTTTGAAAACATCTTGTGGACCATCACTCTATCCCCCCATTCCGGCCCCTCTTGCAGGTAGTCATTGACGAGTATTGTTCCAATAACCGATACAACGAAGGTCACAATCACTGTGATCGAAAATTTCTTTGGTGAAGACATGGCTTCTTTCCTTGCGCGTTCATTCACAGCGCCAATTCTTCCAACGGCAGCATTTGCAAAATCTTTTCACGCAGCTTGGCGCGGCCGCGAAAGAGGTGCGTTTTCACGCTATTGATCGGCTCGTCCATGATCTCCGCGATTTCTTGATAGCCTAAATGCTGCGTGTGATAGAGCGCCAACGCGCTGCTTTGTTTGGGAGATAAGGCGGACATGGCCTTTTCAAGCAGATGCTGAAACTCGCGGCTTTCAAACAGCCGGTCAGGGGTGTCTTCTTCCGGCAAAGAGAAAAATTCAGCTTCAGCTAAATCCGCGCGCGGCGGTTTCTTTCGTTCCAAATAACTCAAACAAACGTTGTAGCAAATTTTATAAATCCACGTGGAAAAGCTGGCGTCTTCGCGAAATTTAGGCAAACCGCGATAGGCGCGCACGAACGTGTCCTGCGCGGCCTCTTCCGCTTCTTCGCGATTGCGGAGCATGCGCAGGGTCGTATGAAAAATGCGCGCTTTGTAGCGCTCGATGAGCTGCGCAAACACTTCGCGCTCACCGGCGCATACGCGCGCGACCAGTTGTTGATCGGAAGTCATTGCTGGAAGATCGGCCTCGGCTCTTTTCTTGCTTTTGACCAGAGCATGGTATCAAATGTTTCGCTCCTTCGCAAAGAAAAACTTGCCGCGCGAGTGAAACATTTCCGCGCGCGTGGCGGTCAAAACGAAACAAAAAACAACCCTGATTCTATCTAAGCACATCAAACTTGCGCCCACGAAACACACGGAAAACGCGAAAAGCCTTTTTAGTGTATTTTGCGTGTTTCGCGGGCCAGGCGAGGTAATCTAAGGAAGTAGAACTAATCACGCGGAGGTTTTATGAATCACCTGTCCGAAGTTTTTATGGCAATGGTCATTTTCGGCGCGATCTCTTACATCATCACGCAATTCTTCAATCATCGCCAGCGCATGAAAATGATCGAACTCGGCGTCACCAAGCTGGAGTTTTCACAAACGAAAGCGCGCAGCAGCAATTCCATCAAGTACGGCTTGGTGGCAATCGCGTTAGGCTCGGCGCTTTTTATTGCGCAGATTTTGGAGGACGTCGGAGAGTTTCGCGGAACCGGGGTCGAAATCGGTTTTGCGCTCGTGCCCATTTTTGTCGGCGTGGCCCTGATTATCTCGGCGATCATCGAGCGCAAAATGGAGCCGCGCAACGGCGGGAGTCGCGACGCGCTAGAGATGAAAAACTGAACGCAATGATCTGCCACGGCTTGTCCGTGGCATTTGATGTTTGCACGCGTAAAAATACAAGCCACGGCAAAGCCGTGGCTAAGCTTCTTTAAATTTCATTCGCACTTGCCGCGTTTCATGGGGAAGTCGATGCCCTTCAATTGGCCTTTGCTCATGCCCTCGATGCGCGCCATGAGCGAGCCGTCTTTTTCCAAACGATAAATGATGCGCTGCGGGAAATCGTGCTCAAGATTTTCAAACACGGCTTCCTGCTTGTCGCCCTTCACGAGCGTGAACCAAGTTTCTTGCTGGCCCGAGGGTATCGCAACGTAGTGAATCGAGCCGTCCTCTTTGGTGCGCAGTTGGAGAAATTCAAACTCGCGCAGTTTGCCGTTTGCGACGGTGCGGCTCATGCCGAGCATGGTTTGGCCTGCGGGTTTCATCCACTGTTCGGCGCCTTCCCACCCATTGCCGCCACGCTCCCAACATCCTGCCAGCCACCCGAAGTCATTGATCGAGGGCTTTTGTTCTTGCGCGAATGCAAGCGACGATGAAATCAAACAGAGTAAAACAAGTTTCAGCTTCATGAAAGCTTCTCCTTCTGGTATTAGAGTGAATATTGGCTTGAACACTCCCTCGCGTTGTCATTCTGGAAGAAACTTCCCTCTCACTCGGCACAATGCCTCTCTCGGAGTTTGTTCCAAGCGCGAGGGAAGGTTCTTACAGAATGACATTTACGATGGAGATGACTACAAAAGGCGCCGCCAATATAAGCAGCGCATCAACTTTTTGTCTTGTAAAAAAACGACGTTCTATTTTTACGGATGAGATGGGCGGACATTTGCGTTTGTTCGAGGAGAAACGCGGAGGGATTTTGTCCGGAGAAGGCTTTGAAGTCGTGAATGAGGTGGGCTTGATCAAAATAGCCGCACGAAAGCGCGACGTTGCTCCAGCCGTGCGGAGTTTCCTCAATCGCTTTGAATATTTTTTGAAAGCGAATGATGCGCGCGAGCAGTTTGGGGCTGAGGCCCACGCTGATTTGAAACCTGCGCTCGAGTTGTCTTTTACTCAATCCAATATCTTGTGCCAACATAGTTACGCTGCGGCAGCCTTCGGTGGCAATGATGCGGTCAACTAAAGCTTCCACAGCGCGATCACCTTCAAGTTGCAAGCGCCGCAACAACACGGTTTCCGCTTGGCGAATTTTTCCTGCGAAGGAGCGCGCGTTGTGCAACCGTTCTTCCAACTCATTGACGAAGTCGCGCCAGATTTCGGCGGCGTCGAGAATTTGATCCGTCAATTCATGCAGCGGGAGGCGCAGGAATGGAAACGCGCCGCTCGGGCGAAAACGAATGCCGAAGAGCTGCACACGTCCCGTCGGTGCGATGGCGGCGTGTTGCCGCATTTGCCCGACAACAAGCACGCGCGGTTGTTTCTCAATTGTGCCGTCCGCATGAAAACGTTGAAACCGATCCGCCAGATTAAAGATGATCTCAATGCAACCATCGGGCAGAATTTTTTCTTGTGTGGGATTGGTGAAGGGCTGCTGCGCTTCGATTTGCCAAAAGGCTTCGAGGTAACGTTGCAGAGAAGGAGAAGGCGGCTTTTCGAGATAGTTCATAAAATAGCGAGATCAATATGGGCAAAAGATCTTGAGCTGATTCATGCTTTAGCCGCTTTAGGGCGCAATTAGTACTCGGAGCACAAATTAGGTTACACTTCGCACCTCTAATGCTGTCATTCAGGAGGAATCTTTTTAAGCGCTCGGCAGCATCTCCAGCGAGTAAAAAGATTCCTTCTGAATGACATGCGAGAAGGGACAGTGTAACCTATATTTCGCTCGAAGTAGTAAATTGCTTCCTCATTTTTCTAAATTCGCGTTTATTGGCGTTCATTCGCGGTTTGAGATATGGGAAAGTTGTTTAACGCATTTCTCGAAAGAACGAGCGAAGATCTTCCACTAAAAGTTCCGGCTCTTCGAGCGCGGCGAAGTGCCCGCCTTTCGGCATATCGGTCCAGCGCCTAATATTGTAGCAGCGCTCTGCCCATTCGCGCGGGACCACGAGTTCTTTCTCGCCTGGAAACATGGCAATGCCGGTCGGCGTTTCAATGCGTTCTCCCAGCTTCAACGTGTTGCGCGAAGGGTCGCGGCGAGCTTCATAATACCTGCGCATGGAAGCGTTGATCGTTTGCGTGACCCAATACAGCGTGATGGTGGTCAGCAACTCGGCTTTCGTGAATCGTCGCTCGACCTCGCCGTTGCAATCGCTCCACGCGCGAAACTTCTCCACAATCCATGCTGCGAGTCCCGCAGGCGAATCATTCAAGCCGTAAGCTGCGGTTTGCGGATAGGTGGATTGCAGCGCGGCATATGCGCCTTCTTCCTCCTCCCAACGTTTGACGTGCTTGAGATATTCGCGCTCCGTTACTGACAACTCCTCTTCATTGGGCAAGGGTTCGGGCCAATCCAAATCAACCGAGCCGATATGAATTGCAGCCACTACATCGGGATGGAATCGACCGAGCGCGCTCGTGATTCGCGCGCCGATATCAGAGCCATGAGCGCCGAAGCGGTGATAGCCTAAAACTTCGGTCATCAATTTACGCCAGAGAACATCGACTTGCACCAGCCCTCGGCGTGTGGGCCGCTCAGAAAAACCGAAGCCTGGCAATGAAGGCACGACGACATCGAACGCATCGGCGCTATCGCCTCCGTGCGCTGCGGGATCAACGAGCAGAGGAATAATCTTGTGCATCTCGAAGAAAGAACTGGGCCAACCGTGCGTGATGATGAGCGGAAACGGCGCCGGGCCCATGCCGCGCACATAAACAAAATGAATATTGAGTCCGCCAACTTGCGCGCGAAACTGCGGCAGCGCATTGAGGCGTTGCTCTTGTTTTCTCCAATCAAATTGGTTGCGCCAATAATCCACGAGCTCTTGGAGATAGGAAAGCTCAGCGCCGTAATCCCAACCGGCTTCTTCAACCTGGTCCGGCCATCGCGTGCGCGCCAAGCGATCTTGAAGATCATCGAGAATTTCCGGAGCGATGTTGATGAGGAAGGTATTCATGTTTGATGGTGAACTGCAACGCCTCAGCACAAATCTCATTTGTAGCTTCGATCTTCAATACTGCATCATCTTCAATGAAGTCGTGGGTTAAAGTTTGGAGGCTGGTTTGAAATATGCCGAGCGTAATTACACCGCCATTCTTTTTGCGAACAAGAATCGAAGCAACTTCCAATAGGCCCATCATAAGAGCAAGCCACTGTTCCGAGCGCGTTCTTTCAAGAATCGTCTCGACTATCGGCGAGCCTTTTTCTCTCACATAAGCCTTGGCCAAAACGCTGGCGTCAAAATAAAAAACGCGCATTATTCTTCCCGCATGTCAATTATGCCCTGAGCAAAATCATTTTTATTAAGATCAAAACCGGCTTCCTCATAAAGCCTTTGTAATTCTCTCCGGCTCAACGCCTGGCCTTCGATCCCCATTCCCTTTAACACGTTCTTCCAAAGGAGGGCATCTCGCTTGGAGTTTTGTTTCGCTCTCTCATTCATCAAGCGGGCTTGCTCGGCGAGTGTGAGTGGGCGGTCCGGATTCAATTGCGCGTTCTGCACGCCGTTTCCATTCTCTCGTAACGCCTTCACCTCATTTTCCAATGCCTCGGCGCCATGATAAAATTCTAATAAAGTGGCTTCCATGAAAACTCCTTCAAAGTTTTAAAACGACGTTGAATAAAGATAGCCCTCGTCTTTATATCAAGCAAGAGACATTTGTGAACATGCCGACGCCTCGAACATTTACTTTAGCAAATAGTTTGGCATCGAAATAAAAACGCTTCATCATTCCTCCCGCATTGCGACAATGCCTTGAGCGAAATCCGTTGCCTCGGGATCGAAACCAGCTTCGCGATAAAGTCGGCGAGCTTCCGCACGACTGATCGGCGGCCCGGTTATACCCATCTCATCAAAGATCTGCCCCAAACGCCAGCTTTCATAAGCGGCATCGCGCCTAGCTTGTTCCATTAGCATGGCGCCTCGCTCTGCCGGAGTCAAAGGGCGTTTGTTTACGAGAAACGCTTTCTGCCGTTCTTCCTGCGTTTCGCGCCAAGCTTGCACTTCTCGCTCCAACTTTTCGAGGCGTTGCGCGAGCTCATTGAGAGTGGCTTCCATAAAAACTCCTTTCATTACTTTGAGAAAATATAGCGGACGTATTTCAGCAATGCAAGCGGCATTTTGCGCTGAGGATCGCTACAAAACAAAAACGGCCACGAACGTTCGCACATCCATGGCCATACTCGAATCTTTGTCGCAATGTGTGAATCAATCGATTTGGCAAATGATCGTGAGTCCATTCATTTGTCGCCACTCTCGTTCAAACTCAAAGGTTGAGAGCTTGCGTTCTCCTAACCAAGGATCAAGCGCCACAAGGATTTCTCGATCCGTTTCCTTAACGACAAATGCATGCTGCGTAGGCAGTGCGGTTTCGTCGAGTCGTGTTCTAACATACACGATTGGATATTTGCCTTGCGCTATCAACTCAAATAATTCATTCAAACTCAGATTGTATTTTCGCGTGCCGCGTAATCCCAACTGTCGCGCGGCATCCACCAATCTCAAGGCGTCCGTGCCTTCCCATCCGCAATCACATAATTCACAAAGCTCGGTTTCAGATCTTTGTATTCCGAAAGCAGAGAGAACCATGCGAAGACAGGCCACCGCGCAGCTAGATTCGGCCTCTTGCGCAAAATAGGCCGGTTCACTTGGCATTTTGAAACTCATCTGCAATTTGGCGTCCGCGCGCGCGAATTTCATCAAGAGCTGTGTGTTCATCAAGCTCTTGAGTGCGGGCGTCAAACTTTAATTCACCAACCTCGCCGCCTTGCCCATTCGGGTAAGACAAGAGGATGGGCACGCGCCAGTTGAGAGCGTGAACGTCGAAGCGTGGCTCACCAGCACAATAGCGGTCGGGCAGATGATCGACAATCCAAGCCATTGCTTTCATCACAAGCCCATCGCTGTTGTCCAGCAATGTGAGAAATTCCCGCACCTGAGCTTTTCGGCCTAGTGAAAGTATTTTGACGGCTTCGATCAATTCATGGTCCGTATCAACAACGGCCCGTTCTAGTAATGTGGCTGTCATAAAAAACTCCCTTGGACTTTGCAATAAATATAGCCGAGCCTAGCAAGCAATGCAAGCGGCATTTTGCGCGGCGATCGCCACAAAATAAAAACGGCCACGAACGTGCGCACGTTCGTGGCCGTGAGCGCACCTTCGAAGAGTTAGAACCCTTCGCCGGTAAAGCCGCCGCGCGTGAGGTAATCGCTCAATGTGAACACGAGCAAGATCAACAACCAGAAGAAACCTGCGGCGACGAACACCCACGTGAGGCGGCTGCTGTAGCGCACGTGCATGAAGAAGAGCAACACCAATAGCGCCTTGCACATTGCGATGGTGAGCGCGATGGGAAGATTCAGCCAGCCCGCGTCGTAGAACGCCACATCAACGGTGACAAGCGTGAGCAACAGCAGCGTGATGAAAATCAAAATATAAATGCGTTGGGGAATGACGTGTTGTGACATATTAAGCCCTTCGAGTATCACTTCAGAAAACTAGAACGCCGTTGTAGCGCGGGCATCTTGCCTGCTTTGTGCGCAGACTGGAAGTCTGCGCTACGTCCGGCTAACCAGATAGAGCAACGGAAACAGAAAAATCCAAACAATGTCAACGAAGTGCCAATAAAGGCCGGTGATATCAACGGGAGAGAAATAGTCTTTCGAGAACCGGCCGCGCCAAGCTTGCGCCACGAGCACGAGCAAAACGACGATGCCGATGATCATGTGAAACGCGTGCAAGCCGGTCATGCCGAAATAGAAGCCAAAGAAAAGCTGCGCTTGTTGCGGATGGGCCAACGGCGTCTCAGGCCCAAAACTTGGACCGGGCACGAGATGGTCGTAGAACTTATGAGAGTATTCCACCACCTTATTTCCAAGAAACACCGAGCCGAGCACGATCGTCAACAGCAAGAAGATGATGAGGCTACGGCGCTGGCCCATTTGCGCGGCTCGCACGGCCAATACCATCGTCAAGCTGCTGCAGATCAGCACCGCCGTGTTGATTGCGCCGAGCTGATAATCAAGAAGGCGGCTCGCTTCGGCAAAGGCTTCGGGATAAACGGCGCGATAAATGGTATAACCCAAAAACAGCCCGCCGAAGAACATGATCTCCGTGATCAAGAAAGCCCACATGCCGAGCGTGGAGGCTTCGAACTGTTGCTCGGCATCTTCGAATTGATGCGCGACGTGCGTGGTTGCGGTATGCTCAGACAACTTCAGCCTCCTCTACTTTCGCTTTCAGCGGCGTGTATTCATACGCTTCTTCGGTGACGATCGGAGTTTTCGCAAAATTTTCCGTGGGCGGCGGCGAAGTGGTTTGCCATTCCAAGCCCGTTGCGGTCCAGGGATTCGCGCTCGCGCGCGGGCCATAGCGCAATGACCACAGCAAATAGATGAGCGGAATCAAATAGCCCACACCGAGAATCGATGCGCCCGCAGTGGACATGACATTCAGCACTTGAAACTCATCCGGGTAAATGTGATAGCGACGCGGCATGCCGAGATAGCCGAGAATGAATTGCGGGAAGAATGTGAGATTGAATCCTATGAACACGACCAACGCTGCGAAACGTGCCCAGCCTTCGGGATACAATCTGCCCGTGATTTTCGGCCACCAGAAGTGAATGCCGCCGAGATAGGCCATGATCGTGCCGCCGACCATGATGTAATGAAAGTGCGCGACGATAAAGTACGTGTCATGCACGTGTACGTCAACCGCGAGCGTCGCGAGAAAAAGTCCGGTGAGACCGCCGATCGTGAACAAGCCGAGGAAGCCGATCGCATACAACATCGGCGCTTGATAGGACACCGAGCCTTTGTACAGCGTCGCGGTCCAGTTGAAGACTTTGATGGCGGAAGGAATCCCGACGAGGAAGCTCAAGACGGAAAAGACCAATCCCGCATAAAGCGACTGGCCGGTCGTAAACATGTGATGGCCCCACACGAGAAAGCTGAGCACCGCGATGGCGACACTCGAAAAGGCGATGAACTCATAGCCGAAAATTTTCTTGCGCGAAAAGCACGTGATCAATTCGCTGATCACGCCCATACCGGGAAGCACCATGATATAAACCGCCGGGTGCGAATAGAACCAAAAGAGGTGCTGAAACAGAATGGGGTCGCCGCCGAGCTTGGGATCGAAGAAGCCGATGCCGAACAAACGCTCCAAAGCGATCAGCATAATCGCGGCCGTGATGACCGGCGTGGCCAAAACTTGAATGAGGCTCGTGGCATAGTGCGCCCAAATGAACAGCGGCAAACGGAACCACGTCAGGCCGGGCGCGCGCATCTTGTGGATGGTGACGATGAAATTCAAGCCGGTCAAAATCGAAGAGAAGCCGGTGATGAACACGCCCAGCGCAGTGAGCACGACGTTGGTGTTGGAATACGCGCTGCTGTACGGCGTGTAAAACGTCCAGCCGGTGTCCACGCCGCCCAAGAGGATGGCGGCGAACGTGAACAAGCCGCCGACCATATAGACGTACCAGCTCAACAAATTGAGTCGCGGAAAGGCGAGATCGCGCGCGCCGGTCATGAGCGGCACGAGAAAGTTGCCGAGCGTTGCCGGGATGGAGGGAATAAGAAAGAAAAAGACCATCATGATGCCGTGCATCGTGAACATCTTGTTGTAGGTCTCGGATTGCATCAGGTCCCCGCCGGGCGTGAGCAATTCCAGGCGAATCAGCACGGCAAACATACCGCCGATAAAAAAGAACAGCGTCACGCCGATCAAATACAAAATGGCGATGCGCTTGTGATCCACAGTCAGCAGCCATGATTTCGCGCTGAAGCCCGCGTTCAAATAGTGCCGCTTGGGAATCTCATGCTCCTCCGCGACTTGATGCTCGAAAGGTTTGAAGACGGCAGTTGGCATTTCGTTCTCGTTTAATCAGATGTCGTTCATATTGTTCAAAAGTAAAAGCGGGAAGGCAAAACTATTTTGGGCAAAACGATTAAAGGCTTTTGCCTTTGCTGTTGCTTTAATAGTTTTGCCAGAAAATCGTTTTGCCTAGTGCTTTGAACTCGTAGGCCGTTTCAGTGGCGCGATGCTGCGTTCGTGCGCGGAGTCGTCGATCAAGATTGCCAATCGCCGCAATCGCGTCTCTTCCTGCTTCGCGCTCATGATCCAAAAGCTGCTCGTCCGTTGATACCAAGGCGGCTGCGCTTGAAAGAACGCCCACGCCTTTTTATTCGCGCGCAATTTCTTTTCGTATGCTTCATCAAGCTTCTGCGGCTTTTCCTGCTCGAAAGAATATCGACCCGATTTTTTGAGATCGCGCGCTTGAAAAACTTTGAGGCCCGCCGCGTGCATCAATCCCAGCTTCGTGAGTTCTTCGACGCGCTTGAGATTGATCGCGCTCCAAATGCTGCTCGGCTTGCGCGGCGTGAAGCGAATCATGTAACTGACCTCGTCAATGCTCTTGCGCACGCCGTCGATCCAGCCGAAACACAGCGCGCCATCCACCGACTCCGGCCAAGTGATGCTCGGCTTGCCCGAATCCTTCTTATAAAATCCCACCCAAAGCTCTTCGGCTTTATCATGATTGCGCTCGAGCCACTTGCGCCAATCAGCGGGAGTTTTGAAGAATTTGGGGGTCATCTCTTAGGACTTCGCTCGGTACAAAAAAGCAAAAAACTTTCACGCAAAGACGCAGAGCCGCAAAGGCATCGCAAAGAAAAACTTTGCGGGTTCTTTGCGCCTTCGCGTCTTTGCGGGAGGCCTCTTCTTTTTGGTTTCGGCCCGTGCGGCTTATGTAATCGCAAATTCGGTCATGGAACGGACTTCGGGTTCATGAAAGGCCAAGACAATGTCGCTCTTCGGCACGCCGGCTTTGATCAGGTCCGTAGCGATGCCGTCTTCGGTCCAATCTTGTTCGATCCAAATTTTATTGTTCTGCAAACGGACATGGAGCGTCGTTCCATACACACGATTTTGCTTTGACCAGCCGGTTTGCAGCCAAAGGTATTCGTCGCGCTCATCGTCAAAAATGACGTGTGTCTGCATGTCCGGCTCGAGTTGGCGCGAGACCAATCCGGCGTACTGATTCAGCAGGTTCTTGATCAACTGGCGATAGTGGGTGGTTTTGTCCAGCATGGCATTGGGCCGATCTTCTCGCGTAGGCGTCTCAATCTCGACAAGCTCGGACTGATGAATCTCGCACAACTCATTGAGAAGCTCGGCAATGGTCGGTTGATCATACCGAACGCGCAAAGCCGCCGTGCGCTGCTTGAAAAAGCTTATAGGATTCACTCTGGCATTAAGCGATTTGTTTCTTTCGGGACAAAGCACTTTTTTTCTGCTTTCTTGCTCGGCTTTCTTTTATCGTGTCGCGTTTCTGCTCCAACTCGGCGCGGCTGATCGTTTTTTCTTTGCGCCACTTTTCGACGAGTTTCCTAAACTTGTCGCTGCTCCCCAACTGCAATTGCTCTTCGTCCAAACCCTCGACGCCAATGAGAAGCGCAAGCGGCTTGCCTTTACGAGTGATGATAACGCGCTCGTGCTGGAGATTTTTGATGTATAATTCCAGCTTTATTTGCTCAAGTTTTATCGTCTTCATCGCTTTTATTCGCGTACTCGATTCTATACATGACGTTTGTACTCCGCCTGCACCGCCAAATCCTCCACGCCCTCAGGCGAGCAGTTGATCATGACGAGCTGCAGCTCTTTGTCGGACTTTGGCGTGATCACGATACGCCAGCCCCAATCCGGGCCAGGCGGGGCTTCGTAGAATCCCTTCACGGAAATCATGCCGTGTTCGTCAATTGTGCCTTGACACGACAGGACCTTGCTGCTTTGATGCCATGAATCAACCCACGCTGCGGTTGCGGCTTTTTACTTCTCATCATATCCGACTAAAACGTAGCCTTCGTGCGCGACGTTCTCATGGCTCCACGTGTACGTGAACGCGAGAAACTTGCCCTGCGCAACGCGCGAGACTATCATGCGCGAAGGCGAATGATAATCCGAAGGCGTGAGCCAATTGAGGCGCATCAGGTTCGTGCCGGTCCATTCTCCGAGCAGGCGGTTTTGCAGGTCGTTAAAGTTCATATGTTATTTCTCCGAGCGACACACGGGTTACACCTTCCTCTCCTCGCGTGTCATTCTGGAAGAATCCTTTTATGCGCTGGAGATACTGCCGAGTGCTTAAAAAGATTCCTCCTGAATGACAGTAATAGGGGCGCGAAGTTAAACCACACGCGCCTTGATCGCAGCGGCATTTTTATTTGTGATGGTCTGAGCCACAACCATAATGCACGGCACCAACAATTCGGGAATCAAATACGCCAACCATACTGCGCTCGGCTCAGGCAAACCAACTTTGCTGATTGACACGAGCCTTCCCACGCCCGCGCAAAAAACGCACAACGCAATGAGATAAACCAACGTGCTTTGCCGGCGAATCGTTGCGCCGGCCCAAAGTCCGATGAATCCCGTGCCCAAGTACACGCCCGCCATAAAACGATGCACGTTGTCCAATCGCGGCGTGGTTTCCGGCTCTCCGAGATACATTTGTAGCGCGCCGCCGAAGAGGGCAATCGCGCTCACTAAAAATAGGCAGACTTGTACGATGCGTTGGCTGGTTGTGAGTGAGGTGTTCGTTTGCATGT
>Ga0247727_10000813_pt1 | contig 76324 bp, 58 predicted proteins | sample WisWelCaveWW1625_FD_202498 | JGI IMG/M metagenome (GOLD analysis project Ga0247727, IMG submission 202498) | Biofilm microbial communities from Wishing Well Cave, Virginia, United States - WW16-25 | ecosystem: Environmental > Aquatic > Deep subsurface > Groundwater > Cave microbial mat | place...
ACCAATGGCGCATTCCTCGCGCCCGCGACGCTCATCGAAGAAAAGCTCGCGCCCGTCTCGCAGCAGCTGGCTTCGATCTCTCAGTGCTTCGGTGGTGCAATGTGCGACTGTAGCGCTGTAGTGCTAGCCGCCGCGCAGACGGCGTTCGATCTCGTCCACCTCGCCGCGGAGACGCTCGGGCAGGGTGACGCCGCGAAGGCCGTCGATGGCCTCTTCCGCCTTGCGCCGCAGAGCCGCACGATCGGCTGGAACCAGGCGAATGGCGTCGACGAGGATTCGGAGGCGGAGGACGTGCGTGAATGCCCGATTCCCCACTCGCACGGCTTCGTCCGCATCGGCCACGGCCTCGGTGAAGTTGTGCTGCTGGCGCCTGGCCTCCGCGCGGCCGATCAGCGCGGTTTCGAGATCGTGCGCCGCCGTGACGGCGAGGGCGTAGTCCTGCTCGGCGCTCGCCGCCATCGCCGTCGCCTCCCGCTCCCGGCCTCGCGATCGCAGGTGATTGGCGTGGTCGAGCCGTATCGCTCCGCGCGAGAGGCGGAGGTCGAGCCGCGTCGGCGCCAGCTCGACGACCCGGTCGTAAACCGCCAGCGCCGACACGCGCTCGACGGCGGCGTCGTCGGCGCGCCCGTCCTCGGCAAAAAACTGCGCGCGCATCATGCGGGTCTCGGCGAGGCTCACCTGCGATGCGACGTCCGTCGGTGCCAGGTGCGCGGCCGCCTCGAGGTCCTCGAGCGCAATTCCAAGGTTCGTGACCGCCTCCTTGGGATTGCTTCCCCGCAGGGTCGTCGACATTTGCACAAGAACCAGCCCCCGGAGTCTGTGGCCCCGCGGATCCCGGGGTGCCGCCTTCACGGCGGCGGAATACTGCTCGTGGGCCGCCGTCATGTTGCCGAGGACGACGTAGAGATCGCCCAGCGCGATCCGCGCCTCCGACCAGTTGGGCACGACCTCGACGGCCTGGAGGAGGTCGCGCAGGGCGGCGTCGTTGTCGCGTCGCACGCGGTGAGCGGCCGCGCGCTGGGTGAGCGCCTGCGCGTACGTCGGATCGAGCGCGATCGACCGCGTGAACTGGACGATGGCCTCGTCGACTCCGCCCAGTCGCAGGTGCGCGGCGCCGAGGATGAACCGGATGCTGGCGGCTTCACCGCCCATCTCGATGCAGGTCGTTTCGTCGGCGATGGCGGCGCGCCACTCGTCCTCGCCCGGGCGGCCTGTTGTGGCGAAGTGAATGCCGCGGTGCAGGTGGGCGTAGCCGCGGTCCGAGAAGAGCGAGATCGCGCGGACGCCGAGATCGTGCGCACGGTTCAGGTCGGCGATCGTAGCCGCGACGTCGTTGAGCTGGAGCTGGGCCATGCCGCGCTCCCAGTAAAGCGCGCCCCAGAAGGGCGCGATGGCCAGGGCCTTCGTCAGCCAGTCGCACCTCTCCCTCCAATCGGCCGTCCAGACGGCGATCCAGCGCGCGAACTGCGCCGAGGGCGTTTTCGCATGCGCGTCGCGCAGGCGGGCGGCGGCCGCATCGCGACGCTTGTCGATCACGGCTTCGCGCAGCGCGGCCGCCAGCGTCACACCCTCGGCGTCCGCCGTTCCCGCCGCCGCGAGAAGCGCCTCGAGATCCCCCGGCGTGGTGATCGTCGGCCCGTCCGGAGTCGCGCGCCGGAGCCGTTCCGCGGCCGCGCGGACCTTGAGTGACGCGAGAAGAGTCCTCGCCGGCGGGTACTCCCGGGCGCGCGCCGCGTCGCGCTTCGCCGCGGCATCGTCGCCGACCGCGTCGCCGATCTGCGCAAGCAGGTAGCAGCCCTCAGGCCGTTCGGGATGGGCGGCGACGAACTCGTCGAGGACAAGACGCAGGCGCTGCGCTTCTGCCGCGATCGACGCGAACTCGCGCGACGGCTGGCGGGTCCAGGCCTGGAGCTCCGACACGGCGGCCGACAACTCGGCGACCCGGGCTTCGAGCGTGCCGGCCCGTGAAGCGCGGCTCAGCAGAAGGGCGCCGGCCAGCACGCCAACCGCGAGGCCGACCGCTCCCATGGCGACGAGACCGCGGCGCTTCGCGATGACGCGCGAGGCGCGGGACCACGGCGACGGCCGCTTCGCCTCGACCGGCTCGCCGGCGAGCCAGCGGTCGAGGTCGTCGGCCAGCGCCGCCGCGGACGGGTAGCGGCGGGTCGGATCCTTCTCGAGGCACTTGAGCGTGACGGCTTCGAGCTCCGGCGCCTTCGAGCCCGGCGGCCGAGGGTCGTCATGGATGACGTTGCCAAGCACGGCGATGGCGTTTGGACCGGTGAACGGAGGGCGGCCGGAGAGGACCTCGTAGAGAACCGCACCGAGGCCGTAGACGTCGGATCGCCGGTCCGTGCGTTCACCTCGCGCCTGCTCGGGCGGCATGTACGCCGGCGTGCCGATGACGGCGCCCGATCCGGTCAGGCTGGCGCCGGCCTCGACCCGGCGGGCCAGGCCGAAGTCCATGACGAAGACGCGGTCGCCGGTCACCATGATGTTCTCGGGCTTGAGGTCCCGATGGATGATGCCCTGCGAGTGGGCGTGCGCGACGGCGCGCGCCGCGTCGCGGACCCAGCGGACGCGGCGCTCGAGGGGCAGCCTGGCGCCGGCGCGCCGCAGCGTGTCGCCCTCGATGAACTGCATCGCGATCCAGTAGCGGTCGCCCGTTCGGCCGATCTCGAAGATCGCCGCGATGTTGGGATGGGAGAGGACGGCGGCGAGCTGCGCTTCGCGCTGGAACCGCCCGACATCCTCGGCGTCGACCGACTTGGCGATCTTGAGCGCGACCCACCGGGAGAGGGCGGTATCCCAGGCCTTCCAGACTTCGCCCATTCCGCCCGCGCCGAGCCTCTCGACCGTGATGTACTTTCCGAATCGAGAGTCCGGCGGGGCGGCGTCGAGGTTCGGAGGCGTCGAGGAAGTCCGTCCGGACGCGGGCGGCGGCGGGTCCGCAGAGTCGGGCGTGATGCTCGTCATGATCCTGGCAGGGAGACTCTACCGCATCGACGCGTCGACGTTGAGCCTACTTCCGCATTGCCTTCAGCCCTCGCTCGCATTGCTCGACGATCTGCGGATTGCCGCTGAAGTCGATGGCTTTCCAGCGCGCCAGCGTCGCCTCGAGCGCCGCCCGTCCGTCCGGGTCGCCGATCCGGCCCAGCGCGATCACCGAGACATGGACGAGCCCGTAGTTTTCCCTGCGCGTTCGGGTCAATTCCGAGGTGACATCGTCGTTCCACCACCCGCTGCCCTTCACCTTCTGCCCGGCCCAATAGTCGTCGAGCTCGCCCAGCAGCTTCGCGATCGGCTCGACGCCGCCGCGCCACTTGAGTTCGCCCCAGATCTGGATGACGTCGCCGCGGACCTCCTTGTGCCCGGGGTCCTTGAAGAGCTCCAGCAGGACCGGGCCCGCGGCCTCGCCCGCCTTCACCATCGCGTCTCGCGCCTCGGCCTTGTGATCCCAAGAGTGGCCCTTCAACAGGAACGGAACAAGCCGCTTCGCCCACTCCGTGCGGTCCTCGAGAGCGGCGATCCGCTGAACCTCGCAATGGTCGAGGAAGCGCTGCGCGCCGTCGGTCAGCGTCTTCGGCAGCGCGGGCAGCATGTCCCGCACACGCTCCTCCGCGTTCTTCGCGAGGTAGGCCTCGAAGTAGCGACGGTGCGCCTTGGGGCGCAACTCGTCGGGATCGATGATGCCGTAGTCGCCGTTCTCAAGGTCCTTGGCGTAGACGCGGCTCTTGCGGCGGAGGAACCAGACGTTGTCCTCGCTCGCTTCTGTCGCGAGCAAGCCCCCGTCGCCGCCGGTGTCGACCACCTCGATGAGGTCCTTCGGATAGTCACGCCTGTTGCCCTGGAGATTCACGCCGCAGCCGCGGCCGCCCACCACGGGACAAAGCCCGTAGTGGATGATCACGCGGAACTCCGTGGCGTCGGCTTTCCCCTTGATGACCTCGCTCACCAGGAGCGTCGCGGTGTGCTCGTGGCTTCCACCGCCTTTGTGAGCAACGACTTCGACCGAACCGGGCTGGAGATGGCCGAGAACGATGAGCTCGGAGCGCTCGACGAGGATCGCGTCCTCGACGTGGCCGCGCAGCCACCAGGGGGCGGGCGACGGTAGGGCGACAAGGAGCACAAGGATGGCGGCGCGCATCTTCAGATAGACGTCATCGAGCCGGCCGTGGGGCGGAAAATGTACGATTCACGGATGGTCCCCGCCGGCTTCGACGAGGCCTTTCTCTCCTGGTTTCGCGGCGCGACCGAGAGTCACTGGTCATGGCGCAAGCCACGGACGTTCGAGGACATGGCGGTGGCGCGCACTACCGCCCTCGATTTCGCCAACGCAACGATGTGGTCTCCGCTCGACCTCGAGGCGATCGATGCGCTGGAGCACGAGCGTGGTTTCCCGTTTCCTCCCGATTACCGTCTCTTCCTGTGTTACCTACACGCAACCCGGCCCGCGATGACGGGCGCGCTCTTTGTCGGCGAAGGCGGCGCGCTGGCCCCTGTGCGGCGACCGGGGTTCTACGACTGGCGCACCGACCGCGTGGCGATGGATCAGGCGCACGAGAACGTGATCGACGGGCTCGCTTTCGACGTCGAGAACAACAGGCTCTGGCTCGCGTCGTGGGGCGCGCGGCCGGGGAACGCGCCGGAGCGTCGCGCGCGGATCGCCGATCTCGTCGCGCGGGCGCCGAAGCTCGTCCCGATCTTCCACCACCGATTCCTGCTCGTCGACCCGTGCCGCGACGGCAACCCGGTGCTTTCGATTCACCAGGGCGACATCATCGTTTACGGCCGCGACTTGCGGGACTACCTGCTCCAGGAGCTTCGCTCGATCGTGGGATTCGCCATCGAGGATCGCCCGCCTGCGGATGCCTCGTCGATCCCGTTCTGGGGGGAGTTGATCGCGGGAGGCGCGTAGCGGCGTTTGGCCCGGAGGGCACATCCCGCCAGATGGTCGCGGGCTCAACGCCGTCGCAGATGACGACTACACGTTCGCGTACGGGCTCACCTTCAGAATCCGGTACGCCTTGATCAGCTCGCGCACGCCGTCGTCGAGCGAGTACTGCGGCTTGTAGCCGGTCTTCTCGATCTTCTCGTTCGAGACGATGTAGTCGCGCTGGTCGATGTCCTTCCCGACCGGCGCCTCGAGGAAGGTGAACTTCGGAATCTGCTTCTGGATCAGCTCGCAAAGCTCCCGCTTGGACAGGTTCGCGTCGCTCAGGCCGACGTTGTACGGCCCGCCCGCCATCGTCTTGTAGTTCGCGAGTCCGTGCAGGAACGCCCGCGCGACGTCGCGGATGTGGATGTAGTTGCGCTTGAAGTGGCCCTCGTAGAGCACGAGCGCGCCCTCCTTGAGCGCCTTGTAGACGAAGTCGTTCACGAGCAGGTCCATCCGCATCCGCGGCGCGGCGCCGAAGACCGTCGCGAGGCGGAACGAGATCGTGCCGCCGGCGTCGAGCACCGCCTTCTCCGCGGCGACCTTCGTCTCGCCGTAGAGCGAGATCGGCTTGAGCGGCGTCTCCTCCGTGCAGAACCGGTCCTTCTGGCCGATGCCGTAGCCGGAGTTCGTGCACGGGAAGAGCACGCGCTGCTGCTTCGACCGAAGCGACAGAAGCAGCTTCACCGCGTCGAGGTTCGTCGTTGTCGCGCCGAGCTTGTCGTCGTTGCAGATCGGCATGCCGACCAGCGCGGCGAGCGGGATGAGCACGTCGGCCTTCTTCACGAGCGGAGCCAGGACCGTCTTCTGGCGGCAATCGCCCTTGACGACGTCGAGATGCGGATCGGCGCAGACGTCCATGAGCGACGGCTGGCCGTGGCGGAAGGTGTCGAGCACCGTGACGGCGTAGCCCTGGCGCAGCAGCGCGGGGACGAGGATCGACCCCAGGTAACCTGCGCCGCCGGTGACGAGAACCTTATCCATGCTGCTTCCCGACAAATGCGTTCACCTGCTGGACGATGTACTCGCGCGCCGCCTTGCTCACGTGCTGGTGGTTCCCGAAGGTGAAGCCGCTCTTCCAGACTTCGTTCGCGCGCGGCAGGGCGCCGGCGACACGGTGCTCGTAGAGCTTCATCGCGGGCTGGCCGGCGATGTTCCCCGCGTTGAGCGGCCTCATCTCGAGCCCGCGCGAACGGAGGAACGCGACGACGTCGCGCTGCTTGAAGGGCGCGCCCTTCTTCACCCGCATCGGGTAGCCGAACCACGAGCTCTTCCCGTTTTTCTGCTCGGCGACGTGGCCGAAGAAGGCGTCGTGCGCCGCCAGCGCCTTCCGGAAGTAGGCCGCGTTGTCGCGCCGGATCCTGATGCAGCGGTCGAGCTTCTTCAGCTGGAGCGATCCCATGGCGCCCTGCGGCTCCGTCGCGCGCAGGTTGTAGCCGAGGTTGACGAAGAGGAACTTGGGATCGATGTCCGGGTGCGCGTCGACGTGCGGCGTGGGGTTCCGCATCTCGCGGACCCATCCATGGGCGCGCAGCACGCGGAGCGTCTCGGCGAGGCCGTCGTCGTCGGTGACCACCATGCCGCCTTCGAGCGTGGTGATGTGGTGCGAGTAGTAGAAGCTGAACTGCCCGACGCGGCCGAACGAGCCGACGTGACGGCCCTTGTACGTCGCGCCGAGCGACTCGCACGAATCCTCGATGAGCTGGAGCCCGCGCCGCCTGCAGAGCGCCGCCACCGCGTCCATGTCGCAGGGATTCCCATAGATCGGCACGATCATCAGCGCCTTCGTCTTCGGCGTGATGGCGCGCTCGACTTCGTTCAAATCGAGGTTCAGAGTCTCGAGGTCGACGTCGACGATGACCGGCACGAGCTGCATCTGGATCAGCGGCCAGACCGTCGTCGACCAGCAGAGCGCGGGGACGATGACTTCGTCGCCCGGCTTGAGCCGGTCCTTCGTGACCGGGTTCGCCATCGCCGCGATGGCGAGGAGGTTCGCCGACGAACCGGAGTTGCACATGACGGCGTTCTTGTGGCCGTACTTCCGGCAGAACTCGTCCTCGAACCGGCGGACGCGCGGGCCCATCGTGACTTCGATGTTGAGGAGGCAGTCGACGACGGCGTTGATTTCATCGGCGTCGTAGGTCGCCTCGTGGAGCTTCACGAGGGGCGACTTCGGATCGAAGGGCTTCGGAGCCAGCTTCTTCCAGGCCGCCCGGATGGCTGCTTTGACGTTCATGTTTTTTCTTGGGCCGCTCAAAACGGTCCCCTGAAATTGATGATCTCCTGCGCATCCTTGAACGGCCACGTGCGCTTCGTGCCCCTGACCATCTCGTGCGCCGCGGCGGCGATCTTCGACGCGTCGGGGTAGAACTCGTTCTCGAGGTTCTTGGTGGCGGGGCAGATCGTCGGCGCGAAGCCCATGCGGCGGAGGTGGACGGGCTTTGCCGGGCCGAACCGCTCGACGAGCCGCGCGAGAATCTCGGCTGACGCGCCGCACATCGTCCAGCCGTTGTCGACGGCCAGCAGCCGGCCGGTCCTGGCGGCAGACTCGGCCATCGTCGCGTCGTCGAGCGGGCTGAGCGAGAGGGTGTCGACGACCGCCGCATCGATGCCCGCCTCCTTCAGAAGCGCGCGGGCGCGGAGGCACTCGACGGTCGTCCACGAGATGCCGACGAGCGTGATGTCCTTTCCCTCGGCGAGCACGCGCGCCTTCCCGAACGGGACGGTGTAGAGCTCCTCGGGCACGGGCCCCTTCTGGTAGTGCAGCATCCTCTGCTCGATGAAGATGACGGGGTCGGGGTCGCGGATCGCCTGGACGAGGGCGCCCTTGACGTCGTACGGCGTTGCCGGGGCGATGACCTTCAGGCCGGGAGTGTGCATGAAGAGCGCGTGGAGCGCCTGCGAGTGCTGCGCACCCTGGCCCCAGCTGCGCCCGATGATCCCGCGCACGACGATGGGGATCGAGACCTGTTCGCCGTACATGTAATGGGCCTTCGCGGCGATGTTCACGATCTGGTTCATCGCGAGCATCATGAAGTCCATGCGGATGTGGCAGTTGATCGGCCGCATCCCCGCGAGCGCCATGCCGATCGCGACGCCGGTCATGCAGTCCTCGGCGAGGGGCGTGTCGAAGCAGCGCTGCGGGCCGAACTTCTGGAGCAGGCCCTGCGTCGTGCCGAAGATCGCCTTCGGATCGTCGGCGCCGATGCCGAAGACGACGACGCCGCTGTCGCGCGCCATCTCCTGCTCGGTGGCTTCGCGGATCGCCTCGCCGTAGGTGATGATGCGTTCGCTCATGACGTCGTCACGCCCCTGTAGAGGTCCTCGATCGGCGGCTCGGGGCTCCGCTCCGCGAAGTCGAACGCGTCCTTGATCTCGGCCTCGACCTCGGCGTCGATCGCCGCCTTGTCCGGGACCATCGCCCCGAGCTTCTTCACGGCGTCGCTCTCGAGCCACGGCTTCATCTCGTCCTTCGAGCGGTAGCCGAGGTTCCAGTCGTCGTTGGGGCCGACGTGCTCCTTCCAGCGGTAGCACTTGAACTCGAAGAACCAGGGGCCCGGCCTGCCGGCGCGGAGCTCCATGAGCGCCGCCGAGATCTTCGACCGCATCGCGAAGACGTCGCCGTTGTCGACGCGGTCGCTCGGCATGCCGTAGCTCGCCGCGCGCTGCGAGATGGTGTCGTGCGCCTGGCGGGTGCGGAACGGCGTGTTGACGGCGTAGCCGTTGTTCTCGCAGACGAAGATGACGGGGAGCCGCTGCGTCGTCGCGAAGTTCATGCTCTCGTGGAACGCGCCTTCCTCGACGGCGCCGTCGCCGAAGACGCTGACCACCGCGCGGTCGCGCTTCCGGTAGCGCATCGCGTAGGCGTAGCCGCAGGCGTGCGGGATCGTCGTCGCCACGATCGCGGAGGAGCCCATCACGCCGCGGGCGGCGTCGATCAGGTGCATCGAGCCGCCCTTGCCCTTCGCGCAGCCCGTCACCTTCCCGTAAAGCTCCGCGATCATCGCGCGCAGGTCGCCGCCCTTGGCGAGGTAGAACGCATGGCTGCGGTAGGTGCCGAAGAGGACGTCGTCGGGCCGGAGCGGATCGCAGACGCCGACGGCGACCGATTCCTGGCCGATCGAGAGATGGACCGGGCTCTTGATCTTGTCGGTGGGGTAGACGCGGGCGACTTCCTCCTCCACGCGGCGGATGCGATAGAGCGAGCGATAGAGCCGGGCGTTGAGGTCAATCATCCGGTTTGGAGGAGCCAATCGTACGTTTTGCGGAGCCCATCATGAAGGGTTGTGCGCGGTTTCCAGCCCATCGCGGAGAGGCGTGAGACGTCGAGGACTTTTCTCGGCGCGCCATCGGGCTTGCTCGCGTCGAACTCGAGCTTCCCCGTGAAGCCGACGGTGCGCGCGATTTCCCCGGCGAGCTCGCGGATCGAGACGCCTTCACCCGTGCCGATGTTGATGGGGCTGTCGAACGTCCGGTCGACCAGGAACATCAGCGCGTCAACGAGGTCGTCGACGTAGAGGAACTCGCGGACCGGCGTGCCGGAGCCCCAGACGCTGACGCTCGGCGCGGCCTTGCTTTCGTGGAAGCGCTTCAGGAGCGCCGAGAGCACGTGCGACGACGCGGGGTCGAAGTTGTCGTTGGGTCCGTAGAGCGTCGCCGGAATCACCGTGAGGAACCGTGTGCCGTACTGGCGGTTGTAGGCCTGGCACATCGTGAGGCCGGCGAGCTTGGCGACGGAGTAGGGCTCGTTGGTCGGCTCGAAGGGGCCGGAGAGGATCGAACTCTCTTTCATCGGCTGCGCGCCGTCGCGCGGGTAGAGGCAGGCGCTGCCGAAGTTGACGAGCGTCTTGACCCCGGAGCGCCAGGCGGCGTCGATGACGGAAGTCTCGATGAAGAGATTGTCGGCGATGAACTCCGCGGGGCGCGAGCGGTTCGCCTCGATGCCGCCGACGCGCGCGGCGGTGAGGAAGGCGAGCTCGGGCCGCTCCCGGGCGAAGAGCGCTTCGACCGCGTCGCGGCGGGTGAGGTCGAGCTCGGCGTGGGTGCGGAGGATCAGTTCGTGGGAGCCCTGAAGGCGGCGGACGAGCGCCGAGCCGACCAGACCCCGATGACCGGCGACGAAGACCCGCATAACGAGATTCTACTCAAGCAGTCGATGGGACCCCAAAGGACGCGATGGACGTGAAGGTGGCGGAACCCAACGGACCCGACGGACACGGAGGTGGTGGACCCCAAAGGACGCAATGGACGCGAAGGTGGCGGACTTCAAAGACGACGCTATTCCGCGCGGGGTCGATTGGCGACAACTCGTCGTATTCCGTCTCTCATGTGGGCTTCATGGAAGTTCAACAATAGGCCCAACTTGTAGCCTCCCGCATAGAGGTAGTGCAACGCCTGGGCCATGTGCGCCTCATGGAGGCTCTTGACTGCCTTCAGTTCCACAATGAGGACGCCACCGACCAGGAGATCGGCGAACGATCGCCCGACTAACTTCTCGCGATAGTGGATCTCAATCGGCTTGTCGGCCACGAACGGAATACGCAACTCACGCAGCTCGATCTTCATCGCCTCCTTGTACACCGCCTCGATAAGCCCCGGTCCGAGAGCGGTGTGCACAGTCATAGCGGCGCCGATGACCTGACACGCGAAGGCCTCAACGATTGGATCCGGCTTCAGCAGTTCTCTGGATGACGCCACGTGGCAACTCCTTTCGAGCTCATACTTAGTAGTGCAACTCGAGCGCGAAAGTGGTACCGGAAAATTTTAAGTCATTGCGCGCCAATGGCTAGCCCGCTTAATTCACGAATCGGCTGACGCCGATTCATGAATTGCGCGCCCTTCGGGTCGCTATGGCCTCCTACGTCGGCCTCCGCGAGACAGCCCCGCCCGTCGCGCCACGACAAGGTGTCGAAGGTGTGGCGCGCCGGCTCGGCGGTTGATTCGCTCCTCGAGGGGTCTCGGAGCGAATCCAGCGCGCATTTTCACGAACGCGTGTCCGCGCGTTCGTGAATAATGCGGGCTAGGAGTTGTTCCGTTTGCAACTACTTGATGGCGAATCATTTGTAGTCCTGGTGAACGGGTTTGCGCCAGCTCCAACGCCTTTGGGTCCAGCGAGTCCCTGTGGGGTCCAGTTCGCCTTTGGGTCCATCGAGTCCTTTGGGGTCAGTCCCCCTTGGGTCCATCGGGTCCTTTGGGGTCAGCCTCATCGGCCTCTTCGAGTCCTTTTCCTACAGGAAGAACTCCCGCACGGTCTGGCTCATGTACGTCAGCCCCCACTTGATGATCTGGAGCTTTCGCACGCCGCCGACGCGCGCCGGCTCGTCCCCGGCGATCTCCGCGCAGCGCAACCCGTACTTCGCGGCGCGGATCGAGAGCAGCGGTTCCCAGCTCGACACCGTCCCGAGCCACGACTCCATCGGCTCGTACGGCGCTTCGCCCATGAGGCGCAGCTTGTGGGGCAGCTCCTTCTTGTAGGCGCGGTAGATCCCCATCGAGTCGGTGTAGTGGCCGCGGTGGAGCAGGTTGATCATGCCGGTGAACATCTTGTTGCCGAACGCGGTGAGCAGGTCGTCGTCGGTGCTCACGGCGGGCGGGAGGTAGCGCGAGACGATGACCATGTCGAAGCCCTTCTTCATCTTTTCGATGAGGGCGGGGATCAGGCTCGAGACGCAGTTCCCGTCGGGGCTGAAGGTGATGACGACGTCGCCCTCGATCATCGGCCAGACTTCCTCGTACGCGCGGCGGATGCCCTTGCGCTTCTGGACGTAGACGGTGTAGCCCTGCTCCTTCGCGTACTCGATGGTGCCGTCCTTCGAGCCGCCGTCGAGGATGATGATCTGGTCGAGCCACTCGCGCTTGATCTGGGGCATGACGAAGCGCATGCCGTCGATCTCGTTGAGCGTGCAGGCGACGAGGGTGAATTTCATTCCGGCGTGAAAAAGCGAGAATAGGGCGCGGATGCGGAGCCTGTCAACAAGGAACGCCAACGAGCAGGACCGTGATGTTGTCGCGGCCGCCGCGTGCGTTCGCGGATTCGACCAGCCGATGCGCGAGGTCCTGGTCGTTGGGCGTCGCCTTCATGAGCGTCTCAATGTCGGGATCGTCGAGCTCCTTGGTGAGCCCGTCTGAGCAGAGGAGCCAGCGGTCGCCGGGCTCGATCGCGTCGATCGTGATCTCGGGCATCGGGACGCGCCCCGGACCGAGCGTCCGCGTGAGCAGCCGCTGGTTCGGATGGTCGCGAATCTTCTCTTTCGGGATCGCCCCGATCTTGAACTGCTCCCACGCGACCGAGTGGTCGTTCGTGATCTGCTCCAGCCGTCCCGCGCGGAGCCGGTAGCACCGGCTGTCGCCGATCTGCGTGACGACCGCCCGGCGCCCGGACTCGAGCAGCATCGTGAGCGTCGCCGACATCATCGAGAGCGCCCGATCCTCCCGGGCCGCCGCCTCGAACCGGACCGAGGCCTCCTTGATGGCGGTTCCGATCGAGCGCCGCAGCTCGTACGGGTCGGCCGGGGCCGCGTCCGACAGCCCTTGCGCGACGGCCTCCACCGCCAGCCGGCTGGCGAACGCCGCGCCGCGGTAGCTTCCGACGCCGTCGGAGACGATCCAGAGGCCCCGCGCGTCGTCGGCCAGCCAGCTGTCTTCGTTGACGGCATCCTTCCGTCCGCGGTCGGAGAGGGCGTGCGACTTCATGACGCGATGGTAACGTCCAGGGTATTCGAAAGTCCGGCCTCACCGCCGCTTCGACGGCCGCCAGCCCAGCTCGAGAAAGAACTGCGTGTAGTAGGCCGCGCCCCAGCGAAGCACCTGCACCTTGGCCTCGCCGGCGATCCGCTTGGGCTCGTCGGACGGAATCTCCGCGATCCTGCAGCGCGCCCGGACCGCTCGGAGCGAGAGCAGCGGCTCGATTCCCATGCGGGTGAAGTAGAGCCGCTCGGGCAGCGCGTACCCGGCGTCCTCGCCGATGCCAAGCTCGAAAAACAGGCGCGTCCGGTAGATTCGGAAAATGGTCATCGCATCGGTGTAGCGGCTCCCGTACAGCACGTTGACGGTCTTGGTGAAGAGCCAGTTCCCGAAGCCGGTGACCAGGCCGTCGTCCTCGCTCCTGGCCGGCGGCAGATACCGCGACGCGACGACCATGTCGAAGCCTTCGCGCGCCTTCGCGATCAGCCGCGGCAGATCCTCCGCGGGGCAGTTGCCGTCCGGACTGAACGTGATCACGTAATCGCCGCGCAGGAGCGGGAACGCCTCGCTGTAGGCGTGGCGGATGCCCTTCTTCTTCTGGATGTAGACGTCGTAGCCGAGCGAGCGCGCGTAGGCGGCGGTGCCGTCCTTCGACCCGCCGTCGGCGACCAGGACCTGGCAGAACAAGGATGCGTCGACCCGGGGCATGATCCGCCGCATGCCCTCTTCTTCGTTGAGGGTGGGGATGAACAGTGAGACGTGCAGAAGGCGCGAGTTTATCAACTCGCTTGATGCGCGCGAGCCCCGATATGGCGACAGGCGCCGCATCGGACCCATGGATTAGGTATCATCAGGGGGAAGTCGCCGACGATCATGGAGCACGTTCGCAGATGAAGCGCCGCGTCTACTTCAACGAGTTCAACGTCCTGCTCGAGAACACGGCCTACCTGCCGCTGGTCTCGGGCCTTCTCAGGGCCTTTGCGGAGACCTTCCCGCAGGTCAGGGCGGCTTACGAGTTCATGCCCTTCCTCTTCTACAGGGGCGCTCCGGAGGCCATCATCGCGGCCCATGACAACCCCTCCGTGGCGGCCTTCTCGGTGTCGATGTGGAATGAACAGCTCAATCTGAAGGTCGCCGCCGCCGTCAAGGAACGCTACCCGGACTGCCTCATCGTCTTCGGCGGACCCCAGGTGCCACACCATCCCCAGGAGTACTTCGCGGAACACCCGTTCATCGACGTGGCCGTGCGCGCGGAGGGCGAGGAAGCCTTCGCCGAGATTCTCATCCGCTCCCTTTCGTCACGCGACTTCGCCGGAATCGCCGGCGCCGCCTATCGCGGCAAGGCCGGAGAGTGCATCCGCAACGACCAGGAGCGCGAGCGCGCCAAGGACCTCGACCTGTATCCATCGCCCTATCTTGAGGGACTCTTCGACGACCTGATGGCCAGCACCGCCAAGGGCACGTTCAGCTTCCAGGCGATCATCGAAACCAACCGCGGCTGTCCGTTCCCGTGCACCTTCTGCTTCTGGGGGGCGGGCGGCCTGATGACCAAGTACCGGTTCCACGGCGTCGACCGCGTGGCGCGCGAGATCGAGTGGTGCGCAAAGAACAAGATCGCCTACGTCTTCAACGCCGACTCCAACTTCGGCATGCACAACCGGGACGCCGAGATCGCCCAGATCCTGGTCGACACGAAGAAGAAGTACGGCTTCCCGGACAAGTTCAGGACCTGCTTCGGCAAGAACACGGACGACAAGATCTTCAAGATCGCGATGCTCCTTCACGAGCACGGGATGGAGAAGGGCATCACCCTCGCCCGGCAGAGCAACAACAAGCAAGTGCTCAAGAACATCAAGCGGCAGAACATCAAGCTCTCCACCTACGAGAGCCTCCAGCACCGGTTCAACGAATCGAACATCCCGGTCTACTCGGAGCTCATCCTCGGTCTCCCGGGCGAGAACTACGAGACCTGGACTACCGGCATCGAGGAGATGCTCCAGTCGGGGCTCAAGAACCAGCTCTTCACCTACCTGCTGCAGGTCTACCCGAACACCGAGATGGCGGTCCCCGCGTACCGCAAGGAATTCGGGATGGTCATCAAGCGGATCGCCCTCACGGAGATCCACGCCGGGATCCGGCGGAATGAGCTGGTGCCCGAGTTCGAGGACATCGTCATCTCCACGAACTCGATGAGCCTGGACGAGTGGCGGAGGATGGCGAGGTTCTCCTGGCTCCTGATGGCGCTTCACAGCCTGAAGCTCGGCTTCTTCGTGATGAGCTACATGGCGGACCGGTTCAAGGTGCGCTTCGTCGACCTGGTCAGCTTCATCAGCGAGCGCCGGTTCTCCGACGCTCCGTTCATCCGATCCGAAATCGACCGGCTCGATCTCCAGCTCGACAACCTGCTCGCCGGGGGCGGCCGCGGTCACGAGATGGCGGAGTACGGCGGGATCTACTGGGACGAGGAGGAGGCGATTTTCCTGCGCACGTCGACGGACCCATTCTCCTTCTACCGCGAACTCCAGGGCTGCCTGCGCGAGTTTCTCCGGGAGCGGCAGATCCCGTTTGACGACTTCGAGCTGCGCGAGGCGATCGCCTACCAGGAGGCCCGGATCCCGCGCGCACCCGGCGTGGCCCAGTCACCCTCGAGGATCGGCTTCACCTGGAACTTCCCGGAGTACTTCGAGACGATTTTCCGCGCCGATCACACGCCGCTGCGCCGCGCGCGCCAGGTGCTGTACGTCAGCGCAAAGCAGTTCGCCGGACTCCCGGAATTCGCCAAGCAGACGATCCTGTGGGGCCGCAAGAGCGGCACGATGCTCAACGAAGCCACCTGGGAGAGCGAAGACGACGGGAAACGAGACACCGGCACGTAGCGACGGCGGCGCGCTTATCGCTGGGAGAAGCCGCGGCGTTTCATCGAGTCGACCACCCGCTCGCGCTCTTCCTTCCAGCGCGGCACGGTGGGGTGGCCCTCGTTCTCCGTGAGAATCCGATCGTACTCCTGGATCGACTGCGTGTAGAGCGGCCGGGCTTCTGCTTCGGGGGCGTGGTCCGCCAGAGCCGCCAGCGCGCGCCCAAGAAGCTTCCGGTTGTCCGCGTTTTTCGGATCGATGGCGACGGCCGTCTCCGCCGCCTGGCGCGCGGCGCGGAAACTCGCGGGGGCGTCTCCGCCCTTGAGCTCGCGGTGCCGTCCCTGTTCAAGCAGGATCACCGCCCGTTCCTGGTGGAAGTGACTTCCCTTCTCACGGAGCGGAGGATCGATCGCAAAGGCCGCCTCGAGGTCCTTGAGCCCCGCCGCGAACTCGGTCTCCGGATCGTGGCCGGCGACGCCGATCCGTCGGTGGATCATCGCCCGCACGCGCAGTGCGTCGCACAGCTTTGGGTTCAAGGCGAGCGCCCGGTCGAGTTCCTGGATCGCGTCGCGGAGAATCAGCAGCTTTTCCTCGGGGCTCTCGATGTGGAAGGAGTAGTCCCGCAGCATCGTCGCGCGGCGGCGGCGGACGTCCGCGAGATTGGGCAGCCGCTCCACGGCCAGGGTGGCGCGCTCCACGCCCTGCAGAAGGGCCTCTTTCGGATCGAGCTTGCGCTCCGTCCGGTAGACGCCCTCGGTCCACAGCGCGGCGATCAGCATGGCATGCGCATTCTCGTTCCTCGGTTCGCGCGTGAGTATCTCCTCAACATCCGCCCGTGCGTGGCGGAACTCCGCGAGCCCCGCGGCGGGATCGGCCTGCTTCATCGCGATCGCGATTCGTATGCCGCACCTCTGGATGAGGGCGGCCGCGCTCGGCGCCAGGCGCAGCGCCTCATCGCAGTCGGCCACCGCGGCCACGAGATGCACGATGGCCGCCGGCTCCTTTCCAGACTTGTTCGCCAGTGCGTGGCGCGCCGCGGCGCGCGCAAGATAGGCGGGAGCATAGCGCGGATGGACATCGATGATCCGCGTGACGCTCTCCACGTCGTCACCCGCCAGCCCCAGCAGCGCCTCGGGATGGCTGCCCGCGGCGGCGTAGTCGTCGCGGATCGCCTCGGCCTCGCCGGGGCGCGATCGAAGGAAGCTCCCCTCCCACGCTGCCCGCGCGCGGCGGCACGCGGCCCGGCGAAGGCGCGCCGTCGCCAGCTCGAGCGACCGTCCGTACTCCTCCAGGGCCTCGCGGAATTCGGCGGGATCCCACGGTTCCAGCTGTCCGCGCTGCGCGAGCCACTCCGCCCGCATGCTCAGCGCGTCGGCCCGCGCCAGGCTCGCTCCTGCCGACGTCAGCCCCTCCAGGAGTCTGAAGGCCTCTGCCAGCACGGGCTCGTCGCCGCGCGACAGCACCAGCGCCGCGCGGTCGATCAGCCCCCGCGCCCGCAGCACGCGCCCGCCCTCTTCGTCTCCCGCGACGGCAAGGGCCGCCCCGGCCTCCTGCACCCGGCGGGGCCATTGCTCTCCACCGTGTTCCAGGGCGAGCGCGATCATCAGCTCTCCCCAGAGGGGCAGCACCTCCCTCGGTCGGGTCTGGATCGCCGGCTTCAGCACGTCGGCCGCCTCCAGGAAGCGACCCAGGAGGTACAGGCAGTGAGCACGAAGCACCTGCGCTTCGACCGGCTCCGTCGGCAGCAGCGCCAGCGCATCCTGCGGCCGGCCTGCCCAGGCCGCCAGCGCGCCTTCGACCAGCGCGTCGCCCGCGCCGCCCTCCTCGATCTCGCGTCGCAGCGCTGCCAGCTCCGGCGTCTCGCGTGGCGGCGGCAGCAGGATCACCGCCCCGCGCGAAATCATCGCCGGCGGCAGCCCGCGACGACCCAGGTACTCGCGCAGCTTTGCCCGCGCCAGTGCCCGACGCGCAGAGCCGCTCGACGGTGCCAGCCGTACCGCCGCCTCCGCGCTCGCCCGGGCCGACGCGGCGTCAGGGGCCGCCAGCGACTGAACCACGAGCAAGTCCGCCCTGGCCCGCCGCTCGGTCGTCACCCACCCCCACGCCGATGCGGCGATCAGCAGGACGGCCGCGGCCACCGCGCCGGACGTGGCCAGGCCCGGGTGGCTCCGCGCCCATCCGGCCGCTCTCGACATCGTACCCGGGCCGCGAGTCGCCATCGGCTCGCCATCGAGCCAGTGCTGGAGCTCCGCGCCCAAGGCCGCCGCGCCCGAAAGACGCTCCTCGGGCCGCTTCGACAGGCACTTCATCGCGAGCGCGAGCAGGTCGCGGTCAACGGCGCGCAAGACGGGCGGCTCCTTCAGGAGGATCGCCTGGTAGACCTCGGGCAGCGTCCCCTGGTGGAACGGTGGCGCACCCCCGAGCGCCTCGTAGAGAAGCACCCCCAGCGAGTAGACGTCCGTCGCTGTCATCGCGCCCTCGCCGCGCACCTGTTCCGGCGCCATGTACGCCGGCGTTCCCAGCACCGTGCCCTCGCGCGTGACCGTCACCTCGCCGTCGACGACCGCCAGCCCGAAATCGATGAGCTTCACCGCGCCGCCGTGCGTCACCATCACGTTCGCGGGCTTGAGGTCGCGATGCAGCACCCCGTGCTCGTGCGCGTACGCGACCGCCGAGGCGATCCGCCGGAGCGCCTCGACTTTCTTCCGGAGCGGCCACTCCTTCCACGCGTCACCCAGCGCGAGCCCCTCGACCAGCTCCATCGCGATGAACTTCGCCGCGCCGTCCCCCACGTCGTAGATCGCCGCGATGTTGACGTGCGAGAGCCGGGCCATCGCGCGCGCCTCCCGCATCCACCGCGCCGAAATCCCGCGGTCCGTCATCTTCACGGCGACGAGGCGCTGAAGGTGCCGGTCGAACCCGCGGTAGACCCTGCCCATCCCGCCCTCGCCGAGCGACTCTCGGAGCTCGTACCGATCGCCCACGAGCTGCGCGTCAGCCGCCCCGGGGGACGCACCGTCCATGACCATACGGGAGCTATCTTAGGGCCCGCGCGAGAACAACCTGGCCATTTGCAGAATTACAACATCCCGGCCGAAGGCGGTTGCGCGCGGCCGAAAGATCCAAGCGGGACAATCGGCAGTGGCGTTGTGATACTGTTTTCGTCATGAAGACACCGCTGCTGCTCATCCTCGCGGCCTGGCTCGTCGCCCCCCAGGATTCGACGAAGGCGGCCCGGGAGGCGCTCGACACGTGGCTCGACAAGCGGTTCGAGCCCGTCCCCATCGAGCCCCTGCTCAAGTCGCTCAGCGCGGCGAAGCTCGACATCGCGGCCGTCGAGAAGGCCCTGCGCGCGGGCCGCGCCTCCTACCCCGACGCACCGCAGCCGAAGGGCGAGCTGACCGGGGGCATCGCGCTCGACTGCGACCACGTCGACCACTCCGTGAAGTACTTCATCCACGTTCCGAAGGCCTACGATCCGAAGAAGGCGTGGCCGCTCGTGATCGTCGGCCATGGCGGAAGCTCGGCGCGCGACCTCGCCTTCGGCGCCAACGCCGCGATGGGCGGGATGAAGCCGTTCTGGCTCGACGCCGCGGAGGCGAGCGGATTTCTCATCGTGGCGCCGCTCACCGACCGCGGGTGGGGCTCCATCGGCAACTCGATCCTCTTCAGCGCGATCTCGAAAGTCGTCCGGGAGTACCACGTCGACCCCGACCGCCTCTTCATCACCGGCCACTCCATGGGCGGCCACCTCACCTGGCGCAGCGGCATCTCGCTCGCCGACCGATGGGGCGCCATCAGCCCCATGAGCGGCGGCTACGACTACGTGAAGGACAAGCAGGTCTACAACCTCTTCAACGTGCCGGGCTACGCCACGTGGGGCGCCCGCGAGCCCTACCAGATCAACGAGTTCAACCGGACCATCAAGACGTGGATGAAGGAGCGCGCGTTCCCCTGGATCAACGTCGAGGGCGAGGGCGGCCACGAGATCTTTCCCGACCAGGTCCCCAAGGTCGCGAAGTTCTTTCTCGACAACGCGCGCAACCTCTACCGCGAGAAGGTCTACGGCCGCGCCGGCGGGCCGCTCGAGTACAACACGCCCGACAAGAACGATCGATGGAACAAGGAGCACACGTGGACGAAAGGCCGCCCCATTCCCGCGAGCACCTTCCACTGGGTCCGGCTCGCGCCACTGCCGGCCGACACCGCCGAGGAGAAGGCCCTCCAGCAGTTCTGGGCGGTGAACAAGGGCGGCAACCACATCGAGCTGACGACGTCGAACGTGCGCAAGCTGAAGATCTACCTCCATCCGAAGATGGTCGACTTCGCGAAGAACGTCGTGGTCACCGTGAACGGGAAGAAGCTCCACGACCGGAAGGTCGTCCCCGATCTCAAGACGATGCTGGAGCTCGTGCGCGAGTTCGACGATCGCGGCCGGCTCTTCCATGCGGCCATCGAGCTGGAAATCGCCGACGACGCCGAGGTTCCCGAGCCCACGTACCAGAAGAGATGATCGTCACATGACGCGGTACCCGCCGAGCAGCGGCGGGGGCGTCTCGGCCTCCCACGCCTGCACCCACGCGGTCCACTCGATCGGATGGCGCCCGAGGTAGAGGTCGTCGGCGTTGAACTCCGGGAAGCGATGGACGACTTCCGCGCCGTCGCGCCACACGACGAGCCCCGCCTCCGAGACGTCGTACGACGTCGTGCCGAGCAGCGCCGCCAGCTGCGCTTTCGTGAAATCGGCGCCCGCCCGGTGGAAGAGCCCGGCCAGCGCCGCCTCGAGCGCGCGGCGCTTCTCGACGGTGAGTCCGGCGATCAGGCCGTGATCGGCCGCGCCGGCCACGAGGCGCCCGTCCCGCTCCTCGAACGTGAGGGTCAGTCCCTTCAGTTCGGTGCCGATCCGGCTCGGCGACAGGTGCACGGCCTCGACCTCCAGCGGAATCGTCTTGTGGAGCAGCGCCAGGCCGTCGCGCTCGATGAACCGGCGCACGCTCTCCTCGACGTGATGGAGCGACGCTTCGAGGGTCACCACCACGCGCCGCTCGTGGCGACGCGCACGCCGCAGCTTCGCGAAGAGCTTCGGCACCGTTCCGGAGTGGAAGCCCGGCCGCAGCAGGCGCGCGACCGTTTCGCCGTGGCTGCCGACGACGCTCGGCCGCAGGATCTTCGGCCGGCTCGCGCGATAGAGGCGCCAGTTCTCCTTGAGCTCCCAGACCAGGAAGCCGAAGACGCCGGGCAGAAGAAAAACGGTGATCACCGCGATCGCGTTCGCGATGACGTCGCCGAGCGGCATCAGCGGCACGCGGGCGATCTTCGTCAGCGTGATGACGAACGGCAGCATGATCTTGTGGGAGACCGTCACGACGGGGAAGTGCTTCACAGGGTTGACCTGCGGCTCGACGAGCAGATTCAGGTAGAGGCGCAGCAGGTAGGTGAGGATCGACCAGACGAGGCCCGCGGTCGCCTTGATGACCGCGCCGGCCGCGCTGTCGCCGGGGCGGAACCGGAGGAACTCGTCGACGCGGTACAGGCCGCGCTCGATGAGGTTCATGGTCGCGCGGAAGAAATCGACGATGCCGAGAACGATGCCGGGGATGAGCGCCGTGCTCACCTGGCGCCAGCCGTAGAGGAGCCAGTCGCCGCCCCGCTCACGGACCGCCTGACCGCTCGGACTGTTCATGAGCATGCCGATGGCGAGAAAGAGCGCCGCGCCGATCGCCCACGGAACGTGGCGCTCCAGCCGGAGCAGGAGGAAGGGCAGCGTCAGCAAGGCGGCGAGCAGCGCGGGTGCGAGGATGAACGACCGCAGCCATCGCCAGGTCTTGCTGCGGCGCACGAACAGGATGGGCGGAAGGGTCAGCACGAGGAAGGGGAGGTCGACGAGGAGCGCCTTCACCGCCTTCCCGGCGCCGCGCAGCATCGTCCCCAGCGCGCGTCGCAGCGGTGGAACATGGATGAGTCCCAGGAAGAGCAGCCCGACCGCGATGAAGCTCCACCGCGTGAGAAGGTGGACGTGGACGTGGGCTTTCGCGAGCAGCGGCCCGACCATGTGCTGAAGCCCTTCGAGCACGACGAACGCGCCGCCGAACGGAAGGGCCGCGAACTTCGTGACGAAGCGCCCGACGGAGGTGCCGAAGGCGAGTGAACTGAGCCGCTGAAGCCAGCGCAGGTAGACCTCGCCGCGCCGATAGACGCCTTCGAGCGGCGCCGCGAAGTGCCGGTCCATCCGGAGCAGCGCGTCGCCGAAAAGCAACTCGACCGGTCCGGAGAGATCGGTCAGCTTCGCCTGGTTGCGCGCCACGGCGTCGCGGAGTTCGCTGAAGGTGAAGAAGCCTCGCTCGACGATGCGGTCGACGAGCTCATCGGCCAGCTTCACGCCGGCGGCACGCTCGACGGTGCATTCGAATCGAAGCCCCGAGGCGGCGATGCCGGCGTCGAGCAGCGGGCGCAGCTTCGCGCGAATCCGCTTCTCGAGGTCGTGCTCGACGCGGAGGAGCAGCGTTCGAAGCGGTTCGCGGATGGCCCGGGGGACGCGCACGGCGCCGAGCCGCCGCGCCGCGCGCCGCACGCGCTCCAGCGCGGAGACTTCGCGGGTCGATTCGAGCGTGCGCCGGATCGGCCGCCGGCCGAGCGACAGCAGCCACTCGACGAGATCGACGCGCTGCGGCGTCGTCTCGATCGCGAGGCACGCGGCCTGGAGGTCGTAGAGCAGCCGCGCCTCGGAGGACGAGATGTCGCCGCCGGACGCGGCGAGGATCGGCCGCAGCGCGGCCTCCCATCCAGGGTCCCCGGCTAGCTTCGCGAGCCGCTGGACGAATTCCGCGGTCCCGCTGGCTCCGATGGAGCGGATCGCCGCGCCGGCCGCGTTGCCGCGCGCGAGCTCCTCCGCGGCGCGCCCCGCATCGGCGGCGCCCGACGGTCGGGGGAGGTCGTGGATCTGCGTCACGCGTGGCGGATTGGGTTCCTCGGAGAAACCCGGCGGCCGCGTGAGGCGCAGCAGCTCCACGGCGTTGACGTCCTCCCGGAGCAGGGCTTCGATTTCCTGTCGCCGATGGCCGACGGTGGGGAAGAAGCGGTCGAGCGCCTCGGGCTCGAAGTGAAGCAGTTCCAGGAAGCGCGCGGCGAATTCACCGTAGACCTCGGCCTCGTCGCCGGGAGGAAGCAGCAGGTGGTCCTGGCGGAGGATGCGCCGGATCTCGTGGAACTCCGCGCCGCCCAGGCGGTGAAGCCGCTCGCGGATCTGGGCCGGGGTGAGTCGCCGCGCGTCGAACTCGACGTGCAGCCGCTCGTGGAAGGTGCGGCGCCAGAGCCATCGCGGATCGAGTCGATCCTGCGCCGCGATGAGGATCAGCGGGCCGTCCTCGGCCGGCAAGTCGAGTTCACCGGCGATGCCGCGGAGGTCGGTGCTCGCGATGCGGTAGGAGTCGGAGTGGGGAACGCCGAGCCCCAGGCCGATGATGCTGCGGTGGCGCTTGATCACCCGGCGGAGCAGTCGGGACGGGACGAGAAGCGGCGTGTTGATGGCCGGTGATTATGCCAGCTTCGCGGGGGCGCCCTATTCAGCGATCTCGAGCGTCCACGTCATGCGCTCGACCATGAACGAACTCTCGTCCTTGAGCACCCACGGCCTGGGCACCTTGCCGATGAGCGTCTCGTCGCGGACCTCGACGGTGAGCTGGTACTTTCCGGGCCGGAGCTTGATCTTCGAGAGGTCGGGCATCTCCGCCGGCCTGCCGCGCTTGTCGGGCCGCACGAGGGTGGGGACCGCCTCGCCGTCGAACGGGATGCGGGCGTACACCCTCTGCTTGGGAACGTCCTTCGGTTCGGGGCCGACCTTGGTGCCTGGGTCGCGCTTGGACGGATGATCGTCCGGGATCGGCGGCGGCGTCGGTCCGGTCGCCTGGCCTCCCGCCGTCGCTTCGTCGCGCTTCAGCTTCCATTTCACGGTGAGGCGGTGCGTGGCGGGCTGCATCGGGAGCACCCAGGGAAGCGCCTTCGGATCGACGAGGGCGAAGGTCTCCCCCGACTTTTTCACCTTCGAGACGAACGATGCCTGGTTGTCGGCCGCCTCGTCGATCGGATTGACGAAGGTGTAGATGCGGACGACCGTGGCCTCGCGGCAGACGGCGCAGTAGGGATGGGACGAGCCGTCGTTCATCGAGCAGACGCCGGGCGACGGCCGCCACTGGCCCTTCGGCATCCCGTTGCCGCCCTCGTGGACGCCGATGCCGTACTCCTTGACCAGGTCCGGGCGCTTGTACCAGTGGGCCCACGGGACGTTTTCCGCGTCGGGCGTTTCGCTCACGTTGCAGAGCCGCGTCTTGGTGCGGCCCGGCTTGTTGATGTACTCGTCGCCGAGCGTGCCGAAGCCGTGGCCCCAGTTGTGGACGAGCTGGGACGGATCGCCGCCGTAGATGATCCAGCCGGTTTCGAGCGGGTGGCCGCCGTTGTCCTTGACGAGCATCACGCCGAGCCCCTCGGTCGAGGGAATCGGCTCGGCGCCGAGCACGTTCATCGACTTCACCGGCTGGACGTGGTAGGTGCCGCCGCTCGAGGCGACGCCGAAGGCCGTGTCCTTCTCGCCGTCCTTCATCGAGATCCCGCTCTCGTTGGAGGCGACGAAGACCTTCCACGTGTTGAAGTAGGGGCGGTACTCCTTGAAGACCGGCTCGTCGAAGAAGACCTGGATCAGCGCCTTGGCCTGCGCGTCCCATTTCGACTGGTCAGAGTCGGTGTAGAGGTAGCCGTCGGAGCAGAGCAGGAAGTCGACGCGGTTCTGCATGGGGCCGTTGGCTTCGACTTCGTCGACGAAGATGATCCCGTTTCCCGCCGCGCGGGCCGCGGCGCGCTTGCCCCACGGCGTGGCGGGATAGCGCTTGGCGAGGGCGCGGTACTCGACGCGCGACTGCTCGAACTTCCCCTGCTTGCCGAGCTTCTCGATGGCGCGGAAGATCGCCTCGGACTTGGCGTCGTCGTCGGCGGCCTGGGGGAGAAGGAGGAGAAGGGCGAAGAGGGCGAATCGCATGGCTGATCATGATACCCGCGGAAGTGAGAGAGAGGGAGAGAGGGAAAGAGGGAGAGAGGCCGGGGGGCTGCCGACTATTTTTTGAGCGCCTCGAGCTCCGCCGCCGCGGTGACGTATTCCGCGCAGGCCTTCAGCTTCGTCTCGATGCACTTCTTGAAAAGATCGGCGGCGCCGGTCTTGTCGCCGTCCAGGAGCCGCTTCGATCCCGCGTAGAACGTGGCCTCGCACATCCGCTGGTCCTTGCCGACGGCCGCCGCCAGCAGGTCTGCCTCGGCGACGGTGCCGATCAGGTATGAAGCAATCGTCAGGTCCCAGTCCTCCGCATCCTTCTTCTTCCGGCCTTCGAGATACTTCGCGAGGTCTTTGGTCGCGGCATCGCGCTCGCCCAGGCGCACGCGCGTGAGCCATAGACGGAGGCGCACTTCGTCCTGTCCCGTCGGGCTGACCTCGCAGAACTTCTTGAAGTCGGCGGCCGCGTCGCTCCAGGAGCGCTTGTCGTAGCGCATGAGACCGCGATCCTTGTACGCGTCGGCGCATTTCGGATCGATGGCGATGGCCTTGGTGCAGTCGGCGATTCCGCCGTCGAGGTCGCCCTTGAGCTGCTTGACGACGCCGCGGTTGTCCCACGCGGCGGCGTACTTCGCGTCGAGTTCGATCGCCTTCGAGCAGTCGGCGATCGCGCCGGCCAGGTCGCCCTTCGCCGTCTTGGAGGCGCCCCGGTTGTTGTAGGCCTTGGCGTACGCGGGATCGAGCTGGATGGCCTTGGTGCAGTCTTCGATCGCCCCGTCGAAGTCGCCCTTTTTCCGCTTGGCGGCGCCGCGGCCGTTGTAGGCCTCCGGCATCTTGGCGTCGATCTGGATCGCCTTGGTGCAGTCCTCGATGGCGCCGTCGTAGTCGCCCTTGTCGCGCTTCGCGTTGCCGCGGTTGACGTAGGCCGAGTCGTACTTGGGGTCGAGCTCGATCGCCTTGGTGCAGTCCTCGATGGCGCCGTCGGGGTCGCCCTTGTCGGCCTTGGCGTCGCCGCGGTGGCTGTAGGCGGCGGGGTACTTGGGCTTGATCTCGATGGCCTTGGTGAAATCGGCGATGGCGCCGTCGAGGTCGCCCTTCTTTGACTTCGCCTTGCCGCGATGGTCCCAGGCCTTGGAGTACTTGGGGTCCTGTTCGATGGCCTTCGAGTAATCGGCGATCGCGCCGTCGTAGTCCTTCTTGTCGTACTTCTTGTCGCCGTTGTCGGTGTGGGTCTTGGCGTCCTGCGAGAACAGGGCGATCGCGATCAGGAGCAGGTGCATGCAATCCTCCGTGGCGAGAGAGTCTCCTCGATAGTAATGGACGGCGGTGCCGCCGTCTCACGGGAAATCGGAGAGATGGTATCGTACGCGCACGATGGGAACCTACGGGAGCTTCACGCTGCCATTCCGCGGCTTCTCGGCGAGCCAGGACTGTTCGGTCGGCTATTGGAGCGATCACGACGCGGAGGCGAAGGCGTTCCAGCGGCGGCAGGAAGCGGCGAAGGGGGCGATCGCTGCCCGGCGCGAGCCGCTTCAGAAGATCTACGGCCACTTCGCCGACGGCGCTCATCCCTGGCGCCGCCACGTCGTTCATCTCGACCGCGAGCGGACGACCGAGAGGGCCGACGACTACAAGGCACGCTACGAACTGCCGTCGCTGGTCGGCGCCGACGGCGACTTCACGATCCATCTCTACTTCAAGAAGGGCGTCGCGGCGGTGCATCGCGAGATCGCGCTGGCCGGCTTCATTCTCTGTCAGCCCTTCCGTGCGTTCTTCCGGATCGCGCCGGCGTCGACGCGGCCGATCGCCGAGGAATTCGAGCGCCTCTTCAGCGGCTGGGGGTGGACCGAGAGCTGCCTTGGATTCCCCGGCGCGCTGATGATGGCGCACGCCCGCGAGGCCGAAGTTCGGGAGCTGGCGCGCGGCTCGTCGGAAGCGTCGGCGAACGCCGCGCTGATTCTCTCCGCGATGGACGGAAGGCCGATCCCGGCCGAGGTCGTCGAGCGCCTCGACGTCGGCCTGCTGATCCGCTTCGCGTCCGACGCGCAGTGGCCGCAGATCCGGGAGCACGCGAGGGTCAAGATAGGCGACCTGGGGGAGCGCGACTCGGTTGTGCGCGAGTGGTGGCAGCCGCTCTTCGCGGAGAAGGGCCCCTAACTCCCCGGCCTTCTCCCCAGCACGACCTCGATCTTCTGCCTGGCGCCGTCGCGCAGCACCACGAACTGGGCTCGATCGCCCGCGCGATGGCGGCCAAGCGCGACTTGCAGATCGCCGATTCCCGGGATGGGGAAGCCATCGACGCTCGCGATGACGTCGCCGACGCGCAGCCCCGCCGCCGCGGCCGGCGATCCGTCCGTGACGCGCACGACCTCGACTCCGCCCGCCCCGCGGCGCGACTCGACGCCCAGGAACGACGACTGCTTTGCGCGATCGACGACGACCTTCCACGCCGCCGCGTCGTCGCGGAGCGGCTTCAAGTCGGCCTCCTTCATGATCGCGTCGGTGTCCCCGAAGCCGTGATCGAGGGCCGCGACGAGGTTGGCGGCGGCGTCCACGGTGCGGCCGGCATGGCTCAGGCAGCGCGCGAACCGGTAGTGCGCGGCGCCGAGCACCTGGATGTGGATCAGCCGCTGTTCGACGGCGGCCCGCTGCTCCGAGTCCGCCGCGAGCGCCTTCATGCCGCGCTCGTAGAGGGCCAGCGCGTCGTCGCGGCGGCCGGCGGCGAGCGCGTGGTCTCCTCCAATGAGATCGTTCATCCAGGCCGGAAGCACGGGACTCTGCACATCGGCTCTCCAGAGGATGTTGAACAGTTCGTGTGCATCGTCCTTGGACAGGCCCCGTGCGGCGGACGTCACGGCGTCCTTCGAGGCGCCCTCCCCATCGCCCGTCATCGCCTTCGCTTTCGCGCGGCCCTGGTAGGCGGCCGCCAGCGGAGTCGACCCAGTGACCGTTCCCATGCCCCCTTGCGCGCCGCCCTCGAGCAGTTCGATCGCGCGCGTGTAGTCGGGCAGCGCCAGCTTGGGATCGCCGCGCCGGAGTCGCATCGTGCCTCGATTGCTGTAGACGAGAGGATTCTCCGGCATGCACGCGATCGCCTGCGTCATGTCCTCGATGGCACCGTCGTAATCGCCGAGCTGGGTTTTCGACGCCGCGCGATTGAGCCAGGGCCAGCCGTAGCGGGGCGCTGCGGCGATCGCGCGGGTGAAGAGATCGATCGACCTCCGGACGTCCCCCTTGCCGCGCCAGGCCAGGCCCATGTAGTTGAGCGTCGAGGGATCGTTCGGCCGCAAGTCGAGCGCGCGCTGGTAGTCGGCGATCGCGGCGTCGTACTTCCCGGTCATCGCAAACAGCTCACCGCGCTCGAAGTGCGCCTCGCGGTTCTCCGGGTTGAGGCGCACCGCTTCGGTGAAGTCGGTGACCGCTCCGTCGGAGTCCTTCATCGCCTTCTTCGCCGCACCCCGGCCGAGCCAGGCCCGGTCGTCTTTCGGGTTGATGCGGACCAGGCGGTCGTAGTCGGCGTGCGCGCCGCGAGGATCGCGCTTCTCCAGCAGTGCGATTCCGCGCAGGTGGATCGCCTGGGGGTAGCACGGGCGGCGGTCGATCGCCAGGGTGTAGGCGGCGATGCGCTCGTCGCCCGCGCGGAGGACGCCGAGCAGGAGCCAGTACTCCTCGGAGCCGAGGCCCTTGCCCAACCGGCGCTGGCCCTCCTCGCAATGCCGCACGGCATCGGCGGTCCGGTTCTCGGCGAGGGCCCGGTAGGCGTCCAGAACGCCGCTGTCGACTTCCTGGAGCTCCTTGCCGGACCGCTTCAAGTACGTGAACGCCTTTTCGCGCCACGTCTCCGCCCGCTGGCGCGCGGGCTCCTGGTCCTCCTGCGGCCGCTGCCCCAGGAACTCCTTCATCGAAAGGTCGAGATAGAGCCGGCCGAGGTAGAAGGCGAGGCGCCCATCGTCCGGCGCAATCTTCTCCGCCTTGAGCAGTGCCTGCTCGGCTTCGGTCGTGCGGTCGATGAAGTACCAGCCGGTGCCCAATGCAAGCCAGACGTCGGCGATCCCGGCGTTCATCGGATCGCGCGCGAGCTTCTGGAGTTCGACGAGTCCGCGTTCGACCTTCTCCAGTTGATCGCGGATGTCGAAGTCCTTGATGTAGAACATCGGCCGCGTCTCGTGGAGCAGCCGCTCGATCGGCTCGAGCTTCGACTTGAGAACGCGGTAGCGCTCGCCCTGCGCGATGCGCGCCTGCTTGTCGCGCTCCTCGGCGGCGAGCCGCGCGCGGCAGTCGTCCGCGATGCGGGCGAGGGCATCGTCGCGGCGGATCTCCAGCGCCCGGCTGGCGCCTGCCAGGGCGTCGCTCCACCGGCCCGCCGTGTACGCGGAGCTGGCCTCCTGCTGAAACTGCGAAAAGCGCCGTCCGCGAAGGCCGAGCGTGATGAGCGTTGATCCTGTCAGGGCCACGACGAGCGTGCAGGCCACCGCGATGACGATGGCACGCCGGCGGCCCATCAACTTGCGCAGGCGGTAGAGCATCGACGGGGGATGAGCCTGGACCGCGGCGCCATCGAGCCAGCGGTCGATATCGTCGGCGAGTTCCGCCGCGGTCGCGTAGCGGCGCGAAGGCTCCTTCTCGAGCGCCTTCATGACGATGGTGTCGAGATCGCGGTCGATCTTCGGATTGATGCGGCGGGGCGGCACGGGATCGACCGCCTGGACGGCGGCGATCAACTCGAAGACGCTCGCGCCCTGGAACGGCGGGCGATTGGCGAGCAGCTCATAGAGCGTCGCTCCCAGGCCGTAGACGTCCGCGCGCCGATCGACCCGCTCGCCGCGCGCCTGCTCGGGGGCCATGTAGGCGGGCGTACCGACGATGAGGCCCGAGGCGGAGAGATTGGAAGCGCCTTCGGTCGGGCGCGCCAGGCCGAAGTCCATGACGAAGAGGGCGCCGCGCGCCCCGACCATGAGGTTCTCCGGCTTGATGTCGCGGTGCACGATCCCCTGATCGTGCGCGTAGTGGACCGCCCGTGCGGCGTCGCGAATCAGCGCCGCGACGGCCCGCCGGTCGGTGCGAGGGCAGAGCTTGAGCGTCTGGCCGTCGATGAACTGCATCGCGATGTAGTGGCGCTCCTGGGAGAAGCCGACGTCGTAGATGGCCGCGATGGTGGGGTGGTTGAGCCGCGCGGCGGTCTGCGCTTCGCGCTTGAAGCGGACGATTTCGTCCGCGTCCTGCCCTTTCAAGAACTTGAGCGCAACCCAGCGATTCAGCTCCGCGTCCCACGCTTTCCAGACTTCGCCCATGCCGCCGGCGCCCAGCTTCTGCGTGCGGATGAACTTCCCGAATCGCGCGGATGTGGGAGCGGCTGCCGCTTCGGGGGGCACCGACGTGGCGGCGCGCAACGGGCCCGACGGGGCCTTGAGCGTCGGATCCTGGGAATCGGGCGGGGAGGTGCCTCCTGTTGTTGCCATGAACTCGGAAGGAAGTATAGCCCGCGGGTCGGTGGTCGATTCCGACTCCCTGCTCGCGGGTATACTCCCTCCTGGATGGACCCATCGAATCCAACCCTCCCTCACGATCCCGCTTCCAAGCCCACCGTCCCATCCGCGCCGCCCGACCTCCGCGCCGCTCCTCCCGAAGACCGTTTCGGCCGCTACATCCGGACCGCCCTGCTCGGTGCCGGCGGCATGGGCGAAGTCTGGAAGGCGTGGGACGCGGAGCTGAATCGCTGGGTCGCCCTCAAGTTCCTCAAGGGCTCCAACGACAACGAGATCGCGCGTCTTCGCCGCGAAGCGCAGACCGCCGCCACGCTCTCCCACCCCAACATCGCCGCCGTCTACGAAGTCGTGGAGGCCAGCGCACCGCAGGGCAGGCGCCACTTCATCGCGATGCAGCTCGTCGCCGGCCAGACGCTCGATTCGTTCCCGCGCCACGACGTCCGCGCGCTCGTCGAGATCCTCCGCGACGCCGCCCGCGCTGTTCAGCACGCGCATGAGCGCGGCGTCATCCACCGCGATCTCAAACCGGCGAATCTCATGGTGGAAGATGCCACGCGACGCCTCTTCGTCATGGATTTCGGCCTCGCCAAGCAGACCTCGATCGCGTCGTCGATGTCGATGAGCGGGATCGCCGTCGGCACCCCCGCGTACATGCCGCCGGAGCAGGCCGCCGGCCGGCCCCGCGACGTCGACGCGCGCAGCGATGTCTATGGCCTCGGCGCCACGCTCTACGAGCTCATCACCGACAAACCGCCCTTCAGAGGCGAGGACCTGCTCTCGGTGCTGCGGAACGTCGTCGACCAGGAGCCGACGCCGCCGCGCCTCGTCAAGGCGGCTGTCGATGCCGATCTCGAAACCATCGTCCTCAAGTGTCTCGAGAAGGAGCGCGACCGGCGCTACGCGACGGCGTGCGAACTCGCCGACGACCTCACGCGGTGGCTCGCCGGGGAACCGATCCGTGCCCGCGCGCCGTCGATGGGCTACCGCGTGCGGAAATACCTCGCCAAGCGGCGCCTCGCGGCGGCGCTCGTCGCCGGGCTGCTCGTGGCTGTAGTCGGCGCCGCCGTGCTCGCGCGAGGGCTGTGGCGCGCGCGGAGCGACGTCGACATCAGCCAGCGGCGCCTCCAGGAGGCGCAGCTCTACCTGCCGCTAGAAAACAGCCTGGCGCTGCTCCGCATGAAGTTCTACCAGCCCGCGTTCCGCCTCACGGACGCCGACTTCGCGGAGTACGACGCGCTGGCGGCGAAGGTCGAAGCGCAGATGGCGAAGACGGGCGAGAGTGCGCAGGGACGCTACCTGATCGGCCGCTGCCGCGACGTGGTGGCCGACGTGCAGGGCGCCGACGCCTCCTACTCGCGCGCACTGGAGCTCGACCCCGATCACGCGCCGACGCTCCTCGCGCTCGGCCGCCTCCGCATCGAGGGCGCGCTCATGCTGCGCGTCACGCTCGGCGCTCGCGACCGCGACCGCCGCGCCGCTGAACGCGGGGATGCGGCGGCGCAGCTGATCGAACGGGGCAGCCGGCTCGCGGGACCGGGCTTTGACATGCAGGCCGACCTGGCGCGATGCTACGTCGCCGCGATACGGAACTGGCGGCAGCGGACCGCCGTGAACCCGGCGGCAGAGCTCGCCAGGAAGTGGAGCGGCAGGCCCTTCGCGGAGGAGTTCATCCTTCTCACCGGCATGACGGGCTTCCACGACGACATGGTCGCGGCCGCGGGACAGGTGATCGCCCTGATGCCGTCCTCAGCGCCGGCCTACTACTGGCGCAGCTTCTCGGGGCTGATGCCGGCTCGAATCGCCGACCTCGATCGGGCCATCGCCATCAATCCCCGGTTTACCGACGCCCGCATCCAACGCGGCAACCGCCGCTACGAGATGGATGACCATCGCGCCGCGGTCGACGACTTCGACGCCGCGATCAGGCTCGACCCGTCGCGCGCCGCACTCTATGTGAACCGGGCGCAGGCCCGCCGCGGCGCCGGGGACTTCCCGGGGGCCATCGACGATGCCACCCGCGCGCTGGCGCTCCAACCCGACTTCCCCGCCGCGCGCGGCGCCCTTGCGTACGCACTCGCCGAGGCGGGGCGGCTCGCCGACGCCCTCCGCGAGATCGAGAACGCCTTCGGCCCCGAGCCCGACGCCGAGACCTTTCTCGATCGCGCCAACCTGCGCACCAAGGCGGGCGACTTCGACGGCGCCATTGACGACCTCAACCACGCGATTCAGATCGACCGCTCGCTCAGCAAGAGCTACGTCGCGCGCTCCGTCTACCGCCGCCGCTTCGGCGACGTGAAGGGCGCCCGCGAGGACGCGGAGCGGGCCGTTGAGTGCGACCCGAACTCGGCGCCGGCGCTCGGCGTTCGCGCCCTTGCCTTCGCTGACTGGGGTGATCACGCACGTGCCATCGAGGACGCGAAACGGGCCGCCGAACTGCGGCCGCGCAACGCCTACATCCTTGGGGAGTATGCGGAGATCCTCTACATGATCGACCGCCTCAAGGAATCGGTCGAGCTTTGGGACCGCGTGCTCGCGCTGGAGCCTCGCGTTGCGAGCAGCTGGGCCGGACGCGGCCTGGCGAAATACGACCTCCACGATGCCGAGGGCGCGCTCAGCGACTTCAATCGAGCGCTCGCGATCGACCCCCGCTGCACCACCGCGCTCACGGGACGCGCGGTCTGCCGGTTGGACGCGCGCGAATTCGAAGCGGCGCTGAAGGACGTCGAGGCCGCGATCGCTCTTGAGCGCGGCAACGGAGGCGCGTACGCGATGCGCGGCCGGATCCATCACAGGATGGGCGATCATCCGCGCGCGTTGGCCGACTACAACCGCGCGTTCACCTTCAGGCCGAACGACGTCGCGCTCTTTCACAACCGGGGCGCCCTTCGCTACGCGATGGGCGAGTTCGACGACGCCATCGTCGATCTCACCGCCGCCCTGGAGCGCAACCCGAAGCTCGTCGATGCCCTCCTGACCCGCGGAGGGGCCCATTACGCGCGAGGCCGCGTCGACGAGGCGATCGCCGACTTCACGCGGGCGCTGACGGTCGCGCCGCGCCGCACCGAAGGCTGGCTCAATCGCGGCATCCTGCGCCGGCAGCGCGGCGAGACCACCGCCGCGATCGCCGACTTTAGCGAGGTGCTTGCCCTTGATCCGGACAACGCCGGTGCGCGCTCGAGTCGTGCGGCGCTGCGGCAGTCGATCGGCGCGGCCGACGACGCGATCGACGACTACAACGAGATCCTCAAGCGCCTGCCGAAGGATGCCACGGCTCTCGTCAATCGCGGCCTGTGCTACAAGCAGCTCGGCGATCTCGATCGCGCGCGCGCCGATCTGAAAAAGGCGCTCGAAATCGCTCCTGCCGAGTGGCCGCTGCGAGGGCAGGTGGAGGAGCTGCTGCGCGGGCTGTGATATTCCGCAAATGACTTCATGGCGCTGCCTTGCGCGCCGTTTTCCGGCGTCCAGTGAGGATGAAGAAACTGCTCGGCATCGCCCTCGGCGGTTCCATCCTCCTCAACGTCGCCCTCGTCCTGCGGCCTGCGCCCGTGCCGGCCGCGCGCGGCTCATCGCACACGCACAGCCACACGCGCGTCGAGTCGCTCGTGCGCGAACGCGAAACCGTGACGTCGCCCGGGGAGCGTGAGACGGTCATCGTCCAGAACGGACGTCCGGCTGACTTCGAGGATCTCCGCCGCGAGATCCGCGCCCTCCGCGACGAGATGGCGGCGCAGCGGATCCAGGGCGGCCATGGGGGCGTCACGGGTGCGGTCTTCACCGGGGACGCCGGCGTCGAGCAGTCGGCGTTCGACGAGCTCCAGCAGCAGCTCCAGGACTTCCGCGAGGGGGAGGGTCGCGACGTGTACGTCGACCGCACGGTCGCGACCATCGCGCGCTACCTCGGCGTCGCCGGCGCGGAGGACGCGGCGCTCCGGGCAGTCTCCGTCCGCGTCATCAACGAGCTCTCGGAATCGCGGAAGCGCGTCGAGGCGGAGTACAAGGCGATCGAGTCAATGTCAGAGAGCGATCCGGAGGGATACGACGTCGGGGTGCGCAAGATCGAAGCCGAGAGCCTCGAGCGGCGCAAGCAGGCGTTCCGGCCGCTGGCCGAGTACCTTCAGCGCGACGGCGTGCGGTTCGCGATCCTGCGGCTCAATCACGAGTCGATCTTCGGTTCGATCTCGGACGCGCTGGAAGAGTAGCGCGTTACCAGATCGGCGGCGGCAGCTCCATGTCCTTCGGCTCTTCGGGCCGCTTCCGGCTGCCCGATCGCGACGTCTCCTCAGCGAACTTGTTTCCGGAGAGGTGCTTCTTCTTCACGGTCTCCAGCGGCCGCGCGCCTTCCTTCACGAATTCCTCGTTGATCTTGTCCAGGTAGTCCATCCCTTCCCGATAGCTGGGATTCGGAGCGGAACGGTCGCCTCCGCGCGCGGCGACGATTTCAGCCGTGCGGTTCTCTGGGCGATCCTTGTGCATCTGCTTCAGGGTCTCGACCTTCACGGCCCCTTCACCGTCAACCGCCTTCTCCCGTAGAGCCGTGGCGAACTCGACTTCGGCGAGAAACGGCTTGGGTGAAAAGTACCCGGTGAAGTAGTGAAGCACCGTCCCGTCGGGCAGGCAGAAGTAGGTGCAGATGTTCTTCGTGGCGTAGCACTCGGGCGCCATCTTGAAGAGCTTCTCCTCGGTCCGGAAGTCGCAGTCGTGGAAGTCGGCCTTGCGGTTCTTCCAGGTCGCGACGCAGCCGGCCTTGACGGCTTTCGCAACGGCCTCATCGGAGAACGTAACCGTTCTCAGCAGGTGGCCGGCCGCTCAGCAGCCCTCCATGTCGAGGTCGCCGACGAGCTCGAAGTACAGGACGAGCTTCCTGGACTTCTTGGCCTCCGCCCAGGCGCTCTCCTCGTCCTTCTCCCACACGATGCCCTTGTTGTAGCCCTTCCAGGGCTCCACGGTGCCGTCGGTTCAGCAGGCCTTCGGCTTGAAATCGGGGCCTTTCTCCGTCGACGCGGCACGGCCTTCGGTTCGGGAGGACGACGGGGATTGAAGCAGGAGAGCAAGCAGGGTCGCGATCAGCATGGTCCACTCCTCACGGCTACTGGTCTGACACGCCAGCGACGAGCAGGAGTGCATGAAATTCTCTTACGGCCGGGCGGGGGACTGACTGTACGTGAGGTCATGGCCCGCTTCCTCGCCGGACTGCTGCTCCTCCTCCTCGCGTTGCAGGACCCCCTGCCCGATCGCTCGACGTGGAAGGACGAGGTCAAAGCGATGCGCGCGATGGCCTACTGGCCCGCCGCGAAGTACGACGAGCTCGACAAGAAGATCGATGCGGCGACGACGCTCGACCTCGCCAAGGCCGCGGCGCGCGACCTCGTCCAGGCCGCGTACGACCACGAGGACACGACCTTCGCCGTCTCGATGGCGCTCGACTTTCCCGCCGGCCTGCCCGACCAGATCGAGGTCGAAAAATACACGCTCAAGGACGGCCGCGTGCTGATCGGCATCGGCGGCCCGCTCGCGCGCCACTACAAGATGGTCTCGGCCGACTCGCTCCTCGGCCAGCGCGTCCTCGATCCGAACCTCGGCCTCGGCGGCATGTCGAACCTCTGGATTGCGAAAGAGGACACGACGAAGATCGAGCGCGCCAAGGTGCCGCTGCCGAAAGTGCTTCTCGCGCGGCCGGGCCGCGAGTCGTTCGACGAGAAGGGCCGGCTCGTCATCGACGGCGACTGGATCCGCGCCGGAAAGACGGAGCGCGAGACCGTCGTGCTCGACGTCGCCGACGCGCAGAGCGGGGGGACGCTCTACGTCAGCGAATCGCTCGGGCTGCGCACGCTCCGGCCGTCGCGCCACGACATCAAGGAGATCGAGCCGCCGAAGCGGACGGCGATGCCCGTGCCGTTCGCGGCGAAGATCGCGGAGCTCCGCGAGAAGGCGCCCGACGTCGAATGGCCCGAGCCGTTCGATCCCGACGGCGACTTCGCGGCGGCGGAAAAGCTCATCGACGGCGACGCCGAGCTCAGCCTGCTGCGCGTGCGTTTCGCGCTGACGTACGGCAAGGACCTGCCCGAGCTCGCGACGAAGGATCCGAAGGCGATGCTCGCCATCGAGAAGCGCGTGAGGGCCTATCTCGACGGCGGGAACGTCGAGATCAAGGACGACTGGAGAGTCGTCGCGGCCGCGGTGCGCCACGCGATGAGCACCGACCGGCCCGACCTGAAGCTCGTCCGCTTCCCGAAGTCCCACTCGCCCTGGCGCCCCGCGCCGCTTCTGATCGTTTTGCACGGCCAGTACTGCCAGCCGCAGCACGACTTCGACATCTGGGGCGCCATGGCCGATAAGGCGGGGATGGTCCTCGTCTGCCCGCGGTACGGGTCGCCGGAGGGGACGAAGCGCGATATCGCGACCGACGAGGAGATCTTCGGCGTCGTCCGAAAGCTGCTGCTGCGCGGCGACATCGACCCGGACCGCGTCTATCTCACCGGGATTTCGATGGGCGGCGCGACGACCTGGAGCCTGTCGACGGGCTATCCCGGCCGCTGGGCCGCGGCGGCGCCCGAGATCCACGGACCGAACATGGACAACGGAAAGCCGCTCCTGCTGAGGAACCTGAGGACGCTGCCGTATTTCATTTTCGAAGGCGAGTTCGACGGGCTCAACACGATCTTCTCGCGCGCGGCGGTCGAGGAGTTGAAGAAGGCGAAGGCGCCGGTCGCGTACCGCGAGGCGAAGTTTTTCGGCCACGACCGAATGGGATGGCTCTATCCCGAGGTGCTCAATTGGTTCGCGTCGAAGCGGCGCGAGTCGCATCCGGTGGTGATCGAGCATGAGGCGCTCAACGCGCACAAGGGGGAGCGGGCCTGGATCGCGATCCGGACGGTGTCGCAGGGAGTCGCGTATGGCCGCAAGGACGGCGGCTTCGCGATGAAGGACCTCGCGGCGGTGAAGGCGTCGATCGAAGGGCAGACGATCACGATCGAGAAAGTCGTCGGGAAGCCGCTGGAGGTAGAGGTGTTCTTCGACGACCGGTTGATGACGGGCGACCTCACGATCAAGTGGGGGAAGACGTCGACCTCGTGGACGCCGAAGGCGAGCGCGAAGAAGCTGCTGGAGCGCGTGCGGGCGACGGGGGATCGGGAGCAGCTTTTTGCCGATTCGATCATCGTCAAACACTGATAAGCTCCTCCGATCTTCGGAGGTGAACCATGCGTCGTCAGGACTGGGTCGCGTTCGCGGTTGCGTTCCTCGTGATGTGCGGCATCGCCGTCCCCGCGACCTCGAAGGCACAGGACGCGAAGCGCGTCACGAGGTGTGCGAACAACCTCTCGCAGCTCTACAAGATGATGTTCAACTACATGGCCCAGTATGGGGGCGCCGACAAGCTCATGCCGACGGAGACCGGCGATGGGTTCTGGCTGAAGCTCTCGAAGATGACGCCTCCCATGATCGACAGCACGCTGGGGGATATCTACCAGTGTCCCGTTGAGAGGGCGGACGATGAGGGCTGCGACTATCGCGGCCCCAAGTCGAACATCAATGATGGAAGCACCGCCGATTCCGACGTCGTGGGCGCCGATGTGGACGGCAATCACGGCGAGGGGAAGGGCGGGAACGTCGTGCTCAAGGCGGGCGACGTCCGGACGGTCACGGCGGGCGATCCAGCCTGGATCTCGGCGGCGAAGACGACCTCCGGCGGCAACAAGGCGATCCCGCCGAAGCCCCGGGTGGAGACGGCGAAGCAGAAGCGCGCGCTCGTCGACATCGCCCACCTGGCGATCGACATCATGCTCTATCGCGAGTTCGTCGGGACGATGCCGGGCTCGCTCAAGGATCTCGTGGAGAAGCCGAAGGAGGCCAAGGGCTGGCCGGACGGCGGCTTCGTCAGCGGCGGCAAGCTGCCGAAGGATCCGTGGGGCAACGACTACGTCTACGTGCCGAGCGATCGCGAGCCGAAGGTCGTCTGCCTTGGCGCCGACGGAAAGCGCGGTGGGAGCGGTGAGGACGAGGACCTCTCGTTCCAGGATGTCTTCACAGGACGGCCGGAGGCCGCGAAGGCGGCCACCAACGAGGCAGCGGTGACGGCGGCGCTGAAGACGATCTGCACGGCGCAGGCCGACTTCCGCTCGAACGATCGCGACAACAACGGGGTCAACGATTTCTGGGTCGGCGATCTCCGCTCGCTCTACTGGCTGAACGCGTCGAAGGACGGATCGACGCCGTGCAAGGCACCGACAGCGGACGCGGCGATCAAGCTCGTGAGCGACGAGCTGGCGAACGCCGACATCGGCCGGCTGACGCTTGGGGATGTTGTCGAGGCGAAGTTCCCGGCGAGCCCCTTCAGCGGCTACTTCTTCCGGGCGGTGGCGAAGAACCAGGAGGGCAAGCCCTACACCAGCAGCGACAAGCCGATGGAGGCAAATCGCAACGCGACCCGCTACGCCTTTTGCGCGATTCCGGCGCCCTACGGCAAGAGCGGCACGTGGACCTACCTTGTCAACGAGGACTGCACGATCTGGCGGAAGGACACGGGGGGCAATGAGGTCGAGCAGATGCCGAAGGCGCCGGGGCGCGAGGGCTGGACGAAACTCGACTGATCCAGGGAGGAGCCATGAGCGCGCCTTGGTGGATCTGGGAGAAGTAGCTTTCACTCGTCGCGCCGCACGGCGTCGAGCAGGCCCTGTACGGTCTTGCGATGCGGCCATGCGGCGGGCGCGACCTGGAGCGCCTTCTCGAAATCGGCGATCGCCGCCTGGCGTCGGCCGGCCCGCTGGTGAAGCATCCCGCGGTTCACGTACGCCTCCGGCATCCTGGGATTCCGATCGAGGGCGGCCGCGTAGTCCTCGAGGGCTCCATCGAAATCGCCCAGCTGATGGCGGGCTCGCCCCCGGTTGAAGCGGATCATGTCGGACGCGGGCGCGAGTTGCACCGCGCGATCGAAATCCTCAAGCGCGCCCTTGGGGTCTTTCGTCGCGAGCCTTGCGCCGGCACGCTCGCCGTAGGCCATCGCCGCGTCAGGCCGCAGCCGGATGGCCGCGTCGAAGTCCTCAATCGCCCCCGGAACATCCCGCAGGACGACGCGCAGCATTCCGCGGTTCATCCGCGCGGCGTAGAGTGCGGGCTTCAGCGTGAGGGCATGGCTGTAATCCTCCAGCGCTGACTCGAGGTCACGACGTGCCGCGGCGGAATCCCCGGTCTGCGCGCGATCCGCGGACCGGGCGACCAGCGCCGCGGCGCGGGCCGCGTACGCGTTCGCCACCTCGGCGTTCAGCTGGATGGCTGCCGTGTGATCCGCGATCGCCCCTTCGAAATCACGCAGGTCCGCCTTCACGTTGCCGCGGTTCACCCGCGCGTTGACGTCGCGAGGGTTCAGCTCGACGGCGCGATTCGCATCGTCGAGCGCCTCGCGAAGCTCGCCCCTCATCCGGCGGACGACCGTGCGGTTGCTGTAGGCCTGTGCGAAGGTCGGGTCGATCTTGATCGCCTCCGCGAGGTCGCGCAGCGCGGCCTCCCGTTCGGCCGCCGCCTCCGCGGTGCGGCCCGCCGACTCCATCTGCTCCGCGATCGCCTCATGCGTGGCGCCGCGGCTGGACCAGAACTCCACGCAGGTCGCATCGCTCTCGATCGCGCGGTTGAAGCTGGCCATTGCCTCCTCGAGCCGCCCCATGCGGTGAAGCAGGTTCCCGCGGCTCGCCAGCGCCGACGCGTAGTCCGCCTGCAACCGCAGCGCGCGCTCGTAGTCCTCCAGCGCGCGTTCGTAGTCGCCTCTCTCCTGAAAGGCGGTACCGCGACCGCCGAAGAACCACGGGTTCCGCCCGCCGTCGAGATCGATCGCCTTGGTGCAGTCCGCGATGGCGTCGTCGATGATGGCGGTCGCCTCGGCCCGCGTCCCGGCGGACCTCGCCGCCTCGAGTCGTGCAAGCGCGCGGTTGTTGTAGACAATGGCCACGCCCGGATTGAGTTCGATCGCCCTCGACAGGTCAATCATCGCCAGCCTCAGGAGGCGTTCGACGTCGTCCGCTTTTCCCCTCGCCGCCGCCTGCTGCGCGAGGAACGCCAGGATCACCCCGCGATTGCCGTGCACGCGGGCCGCCAGCGGCAGCCACTCAATCGCTGCGTCGAGCCACGTCATGCGCTCCGTGGCACCGTCCGACAGCGCGCCGAGCCACTCGCAGTACTCCTCGGAGCCTGACGTCTTCTCCGCCGCGACCAGCAGCCGCATCGCCTCGCCCCGCTGTTCCCCGGCGTAGTAGAGCAGGAAGAACCGGGCGAGCGTCTCCACGACGTCGTCCTCGCGCGTCCTTGGAAGACCCCACGCCTCGATGGATAGCTTGTCCGAGGAGGCCGCCGCCAGGTGCTTCTGGGCATCGTCCAGGATCGGCTTCGCCTTGCGCTCCCTCGCCGCGAACGACCGCATGTCGCCGAGGAGGGCGACGCGGTACTGCTCCAGCCGGACGCGGCCGAGCAGCACGTGGCCAGGCGCGAATCCCGGTGCGCGCGCGATCGATTCGCGCAGATCGCGCTCCGCGGCATCGAACTCCTCCAGGTAGATGAGCCCGCGCGCGCGGACGTAGTAGCCCTGCGGCCGCCCCGGGTTTCGCGCGATGAACTCGCCCACGGACGCCACCGCGCTGCGCAGCGACTCGCGCACGTTCGCCGGATCCTCGCTTCGCGTCCGCATCCGTTGCTTCTCGAGGACGATGCGCGCCCAGAGCATCCCGAGCTCTTTCATCACGGCGAGCTCGTCCTCCGCCTGCTCGCGCCCCTTCTTCGCGCCGAGCCAGCCGGGCACGACCGTGGCCGCCACCGCCGCGGCGAGCACGAGCCCCGCCGCCGCCGCCGCCAGGACCGCGCGGCGCCGCGACACGAACTTGCGCAGCCGATACGACGCCGACGGCGGATGGGCCAGGATCGCCTCGCCGTCGAGCCACCGCGTCAGGTCGTCGGCGAGCTCCTGCGCCGTCGCGTACCGCTGCGACGCGTCCTTCTCCAGGCACTTCATCACGATCGTCTCGAGATCTGCGTCAATCCGCCGGTTGCGCTGCGTGACCGGCAGCGGATCCTCCTGGATCACGCTCAGCAGCACGTCCAGGATCATCGAACCGTCGAAGGGCGGCACGTCGGTCAGCAGCTCGTAGAGCGTCGCGCCCAGGGAATAGACGTCGCTCCGCGGGCCGACCGCGGAAAGGGTGCCGCGCGCCTGTTCGGGCGCCATGTAGGAGGGCGTGCCGATGGCGATGCCCGAGACCGACGTCGACGCGCCGGCCGTGCGCTTCGCGAGGCCGAAGTCGAGGACGTAGACGCGCTCCCCTTCGACCATGATGTTCGCGGGCTTCAGGTCGCGGTGGATCACGCCGCGGCCGTGCGCGTGCTCGACGCCGAGCGCGGCGTCGCGGACGAGGCGCACGAGCCGGCGGCGGTCCGCGCGCGGCTCGGCGGCGAGCGTACGGCCGCCGATGAACTGCATCGCGATGAAGGGCATCCCCTGCGCATCGCCGACCTCGTACACCGCCGCGATGTTCGGGTGCGAGAGCGGCGCGGCGGCCTGCGCTTCGCGCTTGAACCGCGCCACTTCGTCCGGATTGCTTCCCTTCAGGAACTTCAGCGCGATCCAGCGGCCGAGGTCGGTGTCCCACGCCTTCCACACCTCGCCCATCCCGCCGGCGCCCAGCCTCGAGACGCGGACGAATTTTCCGAAACGGTCGGACGGCGCCGCTCGCGAGACTTCGGCCGGCTCGGGGAGGGCGGCGGGGGACGTGGCCTGCGTCGCGTGGGAGAGCGTGCGCTGGACGTCGGCGGCGCTGAGGAGACCGGCCCGGACGAGGATGTCGCCGAGCCGCGGGGCAGGGGTGGAGCCGGCGAGACGCGCCAGTTCGGCAAGCGCGCGATCGACCTGGGTGCGCGTGAGAAGGCCCTGGTCGACGAGCATCCGCGCGAAGGCGGCTTCCGACTCGGGGATGCGCGGGTCCACCGGAAGAGGAGTATATCCGCGGGGACGGCCCGCCGCGGGCACCCGTGGGAGCCGCGGCGGGCCACTGCACAACTTACCGCCCGTGACGGAGCGCCAGCGCGAAGGCCAGCGCGAGCATCATCATTCCCGGCAGGAGGGAGCTCGCCCCGCCGGCAGAGCCGCCGCAGCCACCCTTTTTCTTGGAGCCTTCCTTGGGAGCCGGCGGAGGCGGGGGAGGCGGCGCGCCTGGCGTGATGGTGAGGGTCACCGGAATCATGAGCGGGCTTCCCTGCACCGCGGGGGTCGAGGCGATGGCGATCGTCGTCTGGTAGGTCCCCGCCACCAGGCCCGACGTGTCGAACGTGACGCCCACGAGCGCCGAGGAGTTCGGCGCGGCGAGCGTGCCGCTGAGCGGCGTGACGGCGGCGATCCAGGTCGGAAGCGAGGCCGCGTTGGTCACGGTCCAGTTGATCGTGGCCGGATTGCTGTCCTGGTCATTGAAGGTCAACGAGAGCGAGGCCGCGGGCGGCGTCGCGCCCTCGATGGCCGAGGTCGTGATGGATGTGGGGGCGACAAAGAGACCGTCGACTCCCGACGCGCCGCCGCCGACGACAAACGCGACGGCGATGGTCTGGCCGCTGTTGATGGCCGTCGGCGACGTGATCGTGATCATCGCGTTGTAGGTGCCGTTCGGAAGGCCGCCGGGGTTGACCGAGACCGAGAGCTGCTGGGTCTGCGCCTGGCCGAGGGTCCCCGACATCGGTGCAATCGTGAGCCAGCTCTGGTCGACGACCGCCTCCCACTGCAGGACGCTCAGGCTGCCGCCGCTGTTGCCGAGCGTCGCGGTCTTCGCGGGCGGGATCGTGACCTGGTCGGGCGCGTTGAAGCTGAGCACGGGGGGCGACACGAAGATCGCCGGGTCGCCGACGATCGGGGTCGGCGGGAACTTGTAGCGGCGCGTGTAGTTGGCGCCGAAGTCGTCCTCCTGCGCACCGAAGAGAACGTGGTGTTCCGCCGCCGCCGGGTTGTTCGGGTCGATCGCGGGATTGGAGGTCAGCGCCGCTCCCTGCGGATAGACCGTCGCGAGCTGCGCGAAGAGCTGGTTGGGCGAGTCGAGCATGGTCCAGCCGCGCGGGAACCAGGCGCGTCCTTCGGTGATCGGATTCCAGAGCGTCGAGTCGGTCTTCGTCCAGCTGACGAAGTACTGCTCCGTCTCGCGGTTCCACGCGAGCGTCGGGCTGAGGTAGGTGCCGGTGGCGTCGGGGTCGGCGACCGTGAAGAGCGCACCCGAAGGGACGCCGTTCTCCTCGGTCATGCGGCCCTGCACCGCGCCGATGAACTCGACCGCGCGGTTGCCCTCGCTGACGATGCCGTCGACCCGCTGGAAGAGGACGAAGAAGTGGGACATGTCGAGGGTCTCGTTCTGAGGCGTTGCCGGGTTGTCCGCCTGCTTCGCGGGGCCTGCCGCCACCGCGACGCGCTGGTAGAGCTGGCCGTTGCCGCTGAAGACGTCCCACACGATGCCGGCCTGCGAACTGCCGGCCGGGAGGAGGCGGCTGCGAACGCGGCTCTTGGGCTCGTTGAACACGAGCGTCGTCACGCACCACGTCATCAGGGAGCCGCCGTTGATGTCGTCGGCCGTCCCGAGGAGGCCGTCCGTGCCGGGGAGAACCAGCGATGCGACGCGCGGGCCCGGATCGGTCGGCACCGAGTCGTAGACGAGCTCATTGCCGAGATTCGCGGGAACCGAGCCATCGATGATGTTGGAGAGATCGCTCGTCGCGCCCTTGATGAAGAAGCGGTGCTTCGCGTTGGAGAGGTCGGTGGAGGTCGTCGTGATGGCGCCGGTCGCCGAGACCGTGCTGTACCGGGTCCGGCTCTTGGTGTGGAAGATGTGGCGGAGCTCGAACTGTCCGCCGATGCTCTCGATGTCGCCGAGCTGCGGATCCTCCAGCGTCTGCCAGACGAGGACGTACTGCAGGCCGTCCCACGTGACGTCGGGAAGGACCGCCGGATGGACGGCGGTCGGATCCTGGACGCCGCCGGCGGGGCCGGTCGGATTCCCGGGGACGCCGCCCGCGGCCATCGTGACTTCGACGGGGGCGCCGACGGCACTCGTCGCGAGCGCGGCAACCGAGACACGCTGGGCGACGATGCGCGTGTTGGGGGCGACGGGGTCCTGCGACATCGCGAACTCGGCGATGTTGTTGTCGTTCAGGTCGGTCACGAGGTCGCCGAAGATCGAGCGGTCCGGATCGTTGCCAATGAGCGTGTCGCCGTCGGTGTCGGCGTCGGGAGTCTCGGTGACCTCCCACTTGCCCTCGCTCCACACGACCAGGAACTCGTTGTTGACGGGGTTGTGGGTGACGCGCGGGGCGAAGGCGGCGAAGCCGGTCGCCGCGGGGCCGAGGTTGCGGACCGCCCCGAAGGTGACGGTGCCGTTCGCCGCGACGCTGATGGCGCGGGCGTCAACGCGGGAGCTCGTGAGCCAGTAGTGGGGCTGGTGGCCGTGGTTGCTCGGCGGATCGTCGAAGACGACGTCGCGGTGCCACACCGCGAGGTAGATGTTGTCCACGGAGCTGTAGGCGATGCGCATGCCGGGGGCGCGCCAGATGCCGCCCGACGACGAGAGGAACCCCGGGGCGCCGACCACGGGATCGATGAGGACCGGGAAGGTCGCCGAAGCGAGGTACTCCGGCGAGAGATGGAGGCAGATCGCGGAGTCCTCGACGCTCATGGAGATCGCCGCGATGTGGCCGGCGCGGTCCATCGCGTAGGCGTCCTTGTAGACGAGGCGCGGCGTGCCCTTGGCATCGACGAGCTCGACGCCGGCGCCGCCGGCATCGGCCCGGGGCGTGAGGCCGGAGCGGATCGGGATGCGGATGCAGGCGGGGCCTTCGATGGCGCTCTTGATGACGAAGCACTGCTGGAGGGCGTCCTCGCGGAGGACGTAGATTTCGCTCCAGGGGCCGTGGTCGTAGAGGATCTGTCCGTCGGTGCGGACGGGCTCGGCGGCCGGCGCGATCCACGCGGCGTTCCTGGCGCGCAGCTCGGGCCTGAGGAACTCGACCGTCTCGCCTTCACGCGTGGCGAAGGAGAGGCGGTCGGCGGAGGAGACGACGGCATAGGCCGTCCGCGGGGTGGCGGGGGCAAGTCGCAGGGCGGCGGCCCCGCCCACGGCGAGAATGGCGACGAAGCAGACGACGGCGGCGACGCGCAGGCGGGAGCGCATGAGGACCTCCACTAAGCTCGGGACAGACGGGAAGCCTGGAAGTGAGGAGCGATGTCAACCCAGACCGGCCGCGCGCCGGCTCCCGCCGCTCCGCACGCGAGCAACACGAACGCGCGGGACCGGCGGGACACACAACTCTCACGCCGGCGGCCGCCGCAGCAAATCCTCCGGCAGTTCCCAAATACAAAGCAGGGCGCGAATGCTTTTGGAGAATTTGAGGGCCGAGCCCATATGGGTGAAAATGGGCGGCCGCTCAAATCACCATGGGCGTGACATGTCCTATTACGTCACTTCATCATGGAGAGGGCCGCGGAACGATCGCGTAGCCCGCGTAGACGAGCGCCAGCCCGACGATCACCTGCGCGCCGACGTTGATGAACGCGAGCCCGACCTGGCCGTTGCGTTCGAGCGTGAGCGTCTCCCACGCGAAGCTCGAGAACGTCGTCAGCGCGCCGAGAAAGCCGACGAAGACGATCGTCCGCGCGTCGTCGCTGATCCGGTGGGCCTGCGCGAGCGCACCGACGAGGCCGATGAGAAAGCAGCCGACGGCGTTGACGGCGAAGGTCGCCCACGGAGACGGGAAGAGCGACGAGAGGCCGAAGCGGGCGAGCGTGCCGACGACGCTGAGGCCCGAGATGAGGGCGAGCTTCACGATCATCAGAGGTTCTCCAGGAGAATGAGCGCGGGCGTGTCGCGCGTCCCGGCCGCGTAGTCGCGCGCCTCGCGTTCAAAGAGTCTCACGTCCACGCCACAGAAGCGATCGGGGATCCCGGCGAGCCGGCCGAGCCCCTCGCCCCAGAGCCGCCGCGCCCCGTCGTCGACCTTCATCGACTTCTTCAGGTTGCCGGCGGCGACCTGGATGATCCCCTGGAGGAGCTGGCCGGTCACGGTCGTGTGGCCGGCGACGTGCCAGCAGCTTTCGAGCGCTTCGTGGCAGGCCCAGTAGTAAGCGTGGTTGTAAAGGTCGATGCCGTACCGGTACTCGTCGTGGGTTGCCCAGTTTTCGGGGGTCAGCAGCGGTGGCGGCACTTCGGCATGGCCGTAGGCGTAGCCCTTCGGGTCGCGGCGAGGGTGGGGGTCGACGCCCGGGACGTACGCATACGCGGGAAACGGGCGGCGCGAGTAGCGGGGGGTCACGGTGGCTAGTTTCGCAGGCGCTGATTGAAGGTGCAACGTGTGCCCTTCTTCGAGCCACAACGCGGAGTGGCAGAGGAAGCAGAGAGCGCGGGCCGGTCTGGCTTAGAACCTGAACGTTCCGCCCGTCGACATTTCCAACGCGGTCGCCAGCCGCCCCCTGGCCTCGCTCCAGATCAACCTCAGGACGACGCGGCGCATCGCCATCGGAATAGTCTCACCCGGTTCGGGCCGGTATTTGATCTCCGCCGGTGCCGTGACTCGCGTTTGCACCACCGCCTTGATCAACCCCGACGGCAGCTCCACGAGGAACGCGTCGATCTGCGCGTCGCCGCCCGTGTAGCCGCCTCTGTCCAGGCCGAGCTGCTCGATGCGCGCGCGCACGATGACGAGGTACGGCGTCTTCAGGGCGCGCTCAAAGACCGCCGCGAATTCGCGGTCGCGCTCCGCGAGCGCGGAGCCGGACATCGGCGCCGTCCCCGTCCAGCGGAGGCAGGAGACCAGCTCGCCTTGGCCCGCGAGGTTGAGCTCGGCCGCGTTGGGCGGGCCCAGCGCCTCCTCGATCGTGAGCACCGCGGTGTTCGACTCCGGCCCGCCGGCAATTGGCGCCGGGACCAGCTTGCCGTGGGGCGTCGGCTGGGTGAGACGAGGCAGCGCCGTGGCAATCTGCTTGACGCTTTCGCGCATCTCGTCCATCGGCGACTGGTAGCGCGCGATGACGCTGCTGCGCCGCTCTGTGCAGGCGGTGAGGCACAGCAACGGCAGGAGGAGAGCCCGTTTCGTCATCACGCCAGTCTATCCGCCTTCTTCCTTCGCGTCCTTCGCGTCCTTGGGGTCACCGCCAGCGGGCCACAGGCCATGCCTCGGTCGGGATGGCACTCCCGCTTTTTCGACTTGCACCCGAACGTTCGCCAAAACGAAATACGTTTAGTATTATAATATGTATTACGTTTTGAGGAACGTTCGCATGAACCTCTCCCTGGGCTCCCCCTGGCCCGAGCGGGTCCGTCAGCGCCGGAAGCTGTTCGATGAGTACCTCCAGGGCAAAGTTCCGCTCCCTCCTCCCGAGCCCGATCCGCTCGCGCCGTTCCGCCACCCAGACTACAAGCGGCACGCCCGCAAGCTGATCTCGATCCGGCTCGAGGATTGGATGATCGACATCGCCAGGGGGGTCGCGGCGCAGCACGACCTCGACTACCAGCAGGTCCTGCGGATCTGGATCGAAGAGGGGGTCCGCCGGTCGGTCGAGGAAGGAAAGCGCCGAGAAAAGTAGAAACGGTAAACCTTTCACGCCCACGTCTCGCTAAAGGAAGGCCTTTGGGAGGATCCATGATGAGACTGGGTGTCATTCTGTTGGCGCTCACGACCGCGGCGTGCGGGTCGTACGCGCCGTCGATGAAGCGCGACTTTGCGCCGGGCATCACCAGCGAGAGTCAGCGGCGCCACGCAGGACTCGAGATGCCCCCGACAGAAGCAGACTCGACTCGCGCAGTGGCCGTCCGGCACACGGTAGCGCCTGAAGTCCTGCTCACCGAGGCTGATCGAAAGATCATCTTCAACGGCGGCCTCATGCTCCAGGTTGCCGACGCCGATGCCGCCGAGAAGGAGATCCGCAGGGCCGCCGAAGCGGTGAAGGGCTGGATCCACAAGATCGACGGACCGACCTTCACGCTGCGCATCCCCGCGGCGCAGTTCATGGCGACGATGGAGACCGTCGCCAAGCTCGGCCGCGTCCTCGACCGCAAGATCGCCGGCACCGACGTCACCGAGGAGTACAAGGACCTCCAACTCCGCCTGGAGAACGCCGAGAAGCTCCGCACACGGATTTCGGCGCTGCTCGAGAAAACAAAAGACGTCAAGGAGGCCCTTGAAGTCGAGCGCGAACTCTCGCGCGTCACCGAGGAGGTCGAACGGCTCAAGGGCAAGCTGAACGCGATGAACGACGCCGTGACCTACTCGACCGTCGTCGTCACGCTCCAGCGCTCCGCCGCGCCCGCAAAGGCCGCCGCCGCGCCGCGCTACCCGTTCGCGTGGGTCCGCGCCCTCGGCCTCGAGTCGCTCATGGACGTGAGGGAACGATGAAACGCACCGCCATCCTCCTGCTGACGCTCGCCGCCTGCGGCGGGATCCCGATGAAGCCCGACGGCTGCCCGGCGGAGTTCGTCGCCGTCGACCGCGGACCGTACGAGTGGCGCGTGATGTCGGCGCGCGGGACCGTCGTCGCGCGGCGCGAGTTCCGCAAGCAGCGCGACGAGACGCTCGACTTCGTCGCCACCGTGACGCGGCGCGAGTTCGAAGAGGCCCGCGGCTATGCGTTCGTGAAGGAGGAACAGCTGGTGAACGGCACCGCGATGCTCTTCTCCGCCGGCGACGCGGCGTCGTACCTCGTCGCCGTCTTCGTGACCGATGCCGCGATCATTACGGTCGAGGCGGGCGGGCCGAAGGAGGCGTTCGAGACGGACGAAGCGGCGATCCGCGCGTGGATCGCAAAGATGAAGCCGTAGAATGACTCGACCGTGACCCGCCTCGCCCTTCTCTTCGTCCTCTTCGCCCAGGACGCGGACCTCTTCCAGCTCGCCAAGCGCGTCGCCGACACCGTCGCCGCCGAACCGCAGGGAATCGAGGCGCTCTTCGCCCAGTCGCTCCTCACGGAAGTTCCGCCGAAGCAGCTTGCCGCCCTCCTCAAGCACCTGCACGGCTCGCAGGGATCGGTCACCGCCGTCGAGTCGATCGGCGACGGCAAGTTCGTCTTCGCCTTTGCCAAAGGCAACCGCGCGCGGGTCGCGCTCAAGGCGGACCAGGGAAAGATCACGGCGTTCTGGGTCGGACCGCCGTACGCGGCGCTCGGGTCGCTCGACGACGTCGTCGCCGCACTGAAGAAGCTCCCCGGCTCCGTCAGCTTCCAGGTCGCGAAGCTCGGCGACAAGGCCGGGGTCGTTGCCGAACTCAACCCCGACACGTCGCTGGCGATCGGCAGCGCCTTCAAGCTCTACATCCTCGGCGCTCTGATCGAAGACAAGAAGCCATGGGACGAGGTGATCCAGATCCAGGAGGCGTACCGCTCGTGGCCGACCGGCGTGCTCCAGAACGAGAAGACCGGCACGCCCTTCACCGTCGAGCAGATGGCCTCGAAGATGATCTCGATCTCCGACAACACGGCGACCGATCACCTGCTCGCCCACGTCGGCCGTGCGCGCGCCGAGGCGATGATGAAGACGATGGGCTGCGCGAAGCCGGAGAAGTCGCTGCCGTTCCTCTCGACGCTCGAGATGTTCAACATCAAGACCAACCCCGCGCTGCGCACGAAGTACATCGCCGCCGACGAGAAGACCCGCCGCGCGATGCTCGACGGCGAAGTGCGTGAGCTGCCCCGCAAGCTGCCTCTCTGGTCGACGCCGACGGCGATCGACACGCTCGAGTGGTTCGGCTCGGCTTCCGACCTCGTCCGCGCGATGGACTGGATCCGCAGGAAGAACGAACCGACGGCGATGAAGGTGCTCTCGATCAACCCCGGGGTCGACGTGCCGAAAGAGCGCTTCGCGTTTGCCGGCTACAAGGGCGGCTCCGAGCCGGGCGTGATCAGCATGACGTGGCTCCTGGCGACGAAGGACGGCGCGTGGCTCGCGGTCTCGGCCTGCTGGAACAACCCGGAGAAGACGATCGACGACGTGAAGTTCGTGGCGATCCTGCAGGCGGCGATTTATGCGATCCCGAAGTAGCCCGCACGCGTCAAAGGCCCCATGAGACTGATCCTGATCGCCGCGCTCCTGCTGTCGCAGGACTCCGTCGAGAAGCTCATCGAGAAGCTCGGCGACGACGACGTCGAAGTGCGCGAGAAGGCGTCGGCGGAGATCATCAAGATCGGCAAGCCGGCGCTCGAGGCGCTCGGGAAGGCGGCGAAATCCGACAAGCAGGAGATCGCCAGCCGCGCGAAGGCGCTGATCGCGACGATCGACTTCCCCGACGCGGGTCCCGAGTCGAAGGGCCTCGCCCTCGCGATCAAGGCGGAGAAGGAGTACAAGGCCGACGGCAAGCTCGTCCTGCGGGGCCGGATCAAGAACGTGAGCGACCAGGAGATCACGCTCGGCCCGATCGATCTGACCGAGTCGGAGGACTGGCTCCTGAAGTTCGCGAACAACGCGGACGAATATCATCTTTGCTTCCGGCCGGGGGAGCCTGGGCCCGACGTGAAGGGCGGCACGAAGATCGCGAAGGGCCAGACGCTCGAGTTCATCTTCTCGCCGCGCGCGTGGTGCTATGCCATCGAGCACAGCAAGTGCGGGCCGTTCCCGTTCGCCGAGGGCGACTACACCTTCACGATCGCGCTCAACGGGTTCCGGGGCGAGGGCTGGAAGGGCAAGGCGGTCTCGAACGAAGTCCGGTTTTCCGTCAAGAAGTAGGCACGGAATCGGCGGCCCGCGTGTCGTGTGGCGCGAGGGATGGTATGCCCGCGGCTCCTTCGCATGACACAATGATCGCGGTGGATACCTCCGAGCGGGACCTCGTCGACCGCTGCTGCCGCGGCGATCGCGGCGCCTGGGATGAGCTGGCGGCGCAGTTTTACGACGTTGCCAAGGCCGCCGCGCGGCAGACGCTGATGCGCGCGAGGCACTCGGCGGCGACGGAGGATGTCGACAACGTCGCGCAAACGGTCTTCACCGCGCTCCTGGACGACGACTGCCGCCGCCTGCGCCAGTTCCAGGGGCGCTGCCCGCTTCGATCGTGGCTCTGGTCGGTGACGATCCGTCACACCCTGAACTATGTCAGGACCGAATCGCTGCGCCGCGGACGGTCGCTCGACGCCGATCCGCTGCTCGTTCCCGAGGCGGCGGGCCGCGAGGCGCCCGGCGTCGCGACGGCGGAGCAGCTCAGGGCGCTCGAAGGGTACTTCGAGAAGCTCAACCCGAAGGAGCGGCTGGCACTGCGCCTGCACTACACCGACGGCCTTCCGCAGAAGAATATCGCGAAGATCCTCGGCGTCGCGGAAAACACCATCGGCGCGCTGATCAGCCGGGCGCGCTCGAAGCTCCAGGAATTCGCCGCGAAAGACGGCACGGTTTCCGAGTCCGATTTGTCTCAGGACTAGCCCATGAACTGTCCCGACTCCGAACGGATGGCGATGATGCTCGAGGGCGGCCTCGACGAGGCCGAGCGCGAGTCGATCCTCGATCACGCCGCGGACTGCGCCGCCTGCCGGCGCGAGCTCGCCGTCGCGTCGCTGCCCGTGCTCGAAGAGAAGCGCCCGCTGCGGTTCGCCCTCATCCGGGTCTGGTCGGTCGCGGCGGCGGTGCTCGTCGGACTCGCGATCTTCTTCCTGCTCAAGGCGCCGAAGCACGACGACAAGCAGGCGAACGTCGTGCCCCCCAAGATCGACGAGCCGCGCCCCGACCCCGTGAAGGATTCCGAGCCAACGAAGGAACCCGAGAAGCCGGCGCCGGAACCCGAGAAGCCGAAGCCCCAGCCGGAACCGGAGAAGCCGGTGCCGGAACCCGAAAAGCCCAAGCCCGAACCGGAGAAGCCGAAGCCTCAGCCGGAGCCGGAGAAGCCGAAGCCGAAACCCGAACCGCCGCCCCGTGCGGCCGTGACGAAGATCGACCCCGTCGAGCCGGGCGATCTCGCGCGCGTCGTCATCCTCGATCCGTTCGGTCTGACCGTCGAGGGCGCGATGATGGTGGCGACGGACGCGGTCCTGACCACGAAGACCGCGGGCGGGTTCCGGCTCCAGGACGGCACGAAGATCCAGCTCCTGCCCAACTCGTCGATCAGCGTCTTCTCCAGCGAGTCGCTGAAGGTCGCCGGCTTGAAGCTGACGGAGGGCGCCGCGCTCGTCACGCCGCCCGCTGCGGGCACATCGCTCTACCTGACCCGCAACGGCCATGGCGTCGTCGTGCAGTCGGCGAAGACTGCCTTCGTCATGATCGCCGACTCGAAGACGGAGACACTCGACATCTCCGCGCTCGCCGGGGCGCTGGCCATCCGCATCGAGAAGGAGACGTCGATCGCCGTCGCCAAGGGCGAGACGCTCACGGTCCGGAAGGAGTCGTGCGACGCCCCCGCGAAGACCCGGCGGATGGCGGCGTTCGGCGAGTGGCCGAAGGACAAGGAGACCGTGCTCTTCCTCGGGTTCGAGGCCGATGACGCGGAGCTGACGATCAAGACGGGCACCCTGACCATGGCGAAGGACGGGCAGAAGTGGATCGCCGGCGCGGAGAACGGCAAGCGGAAGCTGCGCGTCGACATCGCTTTCACGAAGGACGTGATCACGACGAAGGAAGTCATCCTCCGCATCCGCTACCGCACCAACGCGGCACGCCTGGTGATCGACATCTACGATCCCGACCAGACCGTCACGCCGGGCGGCGGCACCCAGATCTCCGTGCCGGGCAAGGAGCGGTCGACCACCGAATGGACGACGTCGACGATCACGCTCGCGGCGCAGAGCGGGAAGACGTGGACGTCGAGCATGATGGGAAAGCGGCGCGGGCTCTCGCTGGAAGTCGACACGTCGAACGTGAAGGGCGAGGCGGCGATGTTCGAGGTCGATTCCGTGGAGCTCGTGATCAAGTAGTTCGACTCTCCGACGCGGCGAGTTGCCACGCTCACTACCGGTTCGTTGCCCGCTTGCGGACGAGCGGGATGTAGGACAGGTGCACGACGGGCGCCTTCTTGAGCGAGACGTGCTCCATCAGCTGCTCGCGGATCCACGGCTCGGCGCGGTGGAGCGGTTCCTTCAGCTCCTCCGGGTCCAGGATCTCCTGGCCCTGCCCGGGCACGAGGTGGATCGTGACGTTGTGGAGATCGCCGGCGAGCTCGACCCCGGCGACCTCGAGCTGCGCGAGCCGGTCGTCGGTCGCATCCGGAAGGATGAACGCCTGGACCGCCTCGGCGATCACGTGGTTGAGCCGCTGGACGCGGATTTCGCGCTTCATATGCGGAGAACTATAACCAGCGGGCGGGTGGAATGTTCATGGGGTTCTGGTGGCACAGAGCGCACAGAGACCACGGAGCGGATCTCGAGAGACGACTTATTTTTCCGGGGGAGGTCCGCAAGCTTGAAATCACAGCGCAAGGGACTTGGCGGAGTTGAAGGACTCGCCGGCGCTGTGGCGCAACGTCGAGGACGCGTGCAGGGATGCTGAAGCCAAGGCGGCGTCACGCGAGGAGGAGGAGAGCGTTGCGCCGCTGCTGAAGGCGGCGCAGGACCGTGGGATCCTGGCACAGGTGCGGGAGGCGGAGGCGGGCGGGAATCTCGAGACCGCGGTGAAGCTGCTCATTCTTGTCGAGGGGCACGACGAGCACCGACAGCGGCTTGTCCAGCGGATGCATGAGCGCGAACGGCAGCAGATGCGCCGGCGGGCCTTCGACCAGGCGGCGTCTGCCGCGCGCGCGGACGTGGCGGCGCTGACGCTCTGGAAGCTCGCCGGCAACTACGCCGACACGCCCGCGGATGTCGACGAGGCGCGCTCGCAAATCGAGGCGCTGAGCGGCGACAAGCGGTGATGGCGCGGCGCCGCCATCTTGAAATCACAGATTGTGATTTCAAGATTCGCCCAATGCTGTGTCCTCTGATGACACACCTATGGGGTACAACAGGAGGTGTGATGCAGCGGTCGTGATGGCGAGAGGTGGTGAATGGTCGTTCAGCGGGCGGTGATTCCGGCGGAGCGGATCCAGGGGGCGATTTTCCTGATCCGGGGTCAGCGGGTAATGTTGAGCGGCGATCTCGCGGCGCTCTATGGCGTGGAACCGCGCGTCCTCGTGCAGGCCGTGATGCGCAACCGCGAGCGGTTTCCAGTGGACTTCATGTTCCAGGTGAGCGCGAAGGAGTTTGCGCTCTTGAAATCACAAATTGTGATTTCAAGATGGGGCGGGGCCCGGCGGTCGCGGCCCTATGCATTCACGGAGCAGGGGGTCGCGATGCTCTCCTCGGTGCTGCGCAACCTGAAGGCTGTCCGCATCAACATCCAGATCATGAGGACGTTTGTCTGCATTCGTCGAGCGGCCGCGCTCGATGCGAAGTTCGCACGACGCCTGGCGGCGTTGGAAGAGAAGGTGGACACCCATTTCGCGATCTTCTCTGATGCGCTCGAGGAGCTCCTGGCGCGGGAGGGAAAGCGTGAGCCGATTGGCTTCCGGCCGCGGCGGGGAACTTGAAATCACAGATTGTGATTTCAAGATGCCGCGGGAGTGCCGGGGCCGCTCATGAAGGAGACGAAATCCGGAGTCGGCGGCTCGATCCGCACGCTCCAATCCGCGGCCAACGAACGGAGCCGGGATTCGAGCGCCATGTCGGGTCCCGCCTGCGTCACTCCGATGTAGTCGCCGCCGACGACCGCGTGCCAGTAGTTGGAGCGCATCCAATCACAGGATCCGAAATCGACGCGCCACTCTGCGTCGCTCGGGTCGACCGCATGAAGCAGGGTCTTGCGCGCGCGGCCAAGGCCGCGATCGAGCAGGGGTGTCAGGTGACAAGCGGCGACCGGACGGCTGACGTGCACGAGGCCGAAGCCGCAGCCTCTCTCGGTGACGAGTTCGGCCTTGCTTCTGCACAGGTCAAGCCTCATGGCCAGGGAAACCAAGTCGACGAAGGTCGCTTTTCGCGTGCCTCCGGCTGCCGCCAACAGCAGCGTGACACAGAAGGCAGTCCGCACCGAGAGGATCACTTCGCCTTCGCAAACTCGAAGGTGTCGCTCTTCGCCACCTTCACGCGCACCGTGTCGCCCTCCTTGAACTTCCCGGCGAGCAGCTCCAGCGCGAGCGGGTTCTCAATCTTCTTCTGGATCAGCCGCTTGAGCGGCCGCGCGCCGAACGCCGGATCGAAGCCCTCGCGCGCCAGGTAGTCGCGCGCCGTGTCGTCGAGCTCGAGGCCGAGCTTGCGGCCGGCGAGCCGCACCTGCAGCCGCTTCAGCTGGATCTCGACGATCTTCTTGATGTCGTCCCGGTCGAGGCTGCGGAAGACGACGATCTCGTCGATGCGGTTGATGAACTCCGGCCGGAAGTGCTTCCGCAGGTCCTTCATCGGGTCGTCGCCCGTCACGGGCAGGTTCGACGTCATGATGATGATCGTGTTCTTGAAGTTCACCACGCGCCCCTGCGAGTCGGTCAGGCGCCCCTCGTCGAGGATCTGGAGCAGGATGTTGAAGACGTCGGGATGGGCCTTCTCCGTCTCGTCGAAGAGCAGGACGGCGTACGGCCGGCGCCGGATCGCCTCGGTCAGCGTCCCGCCTTCGTCGTAGCCGACGTACCCTGGCGGCGCGCCGACGAGCCGCGACACGGAGTGCTTCTCCATGTACTCGCTCATGTCGATGCGGACGACGGCCTGGTCGGTGTCGAAGAGGAACTCGGCGAGCGATTTCGCGAGCTCCGTCTTGCCGACACCGGTCGGTCCGAGGAAGAGGAACGAGCCCATCGGCCGGCTCGGATCGCCGAGCTGCGCTTTCGAACGGCGGACGGCGTCGCTTACGACGCGCGCCGCCTCATCCTGGCCGACGACGCGCTCGCGCAGACGATCCTCCATGTGCAGGAGCTTCGTCAGCTCTCCTTCGAGCATCCTCGCGACGGGGATTCCGGTCCACTTCCCGACGATCTTGGCGATTTCCTCCTCGGTCACTTCTTCGGCGAGCAGCCGCTCTTCGTTCTTGTCCAGCGCCTTCTGCTTCGCCGTGAGCTCCTTCTCGAGCTTCGGGATCTCTCCGTACGTGATGCGCGCGACCGACTCGAGGTCTCCGGTCCGCTTCAGCTTCTCGGCCTGCTGGCGCTTCTGGTCGATCTCCGACTTGAGGGAGCGCAGTTTCGCAATCTCCTCTCTCTCCGTGCTCCATTTCGACTTCAATCCGCTCGACTGCTCGCGCAGGTCGGCGAGCTCCTTCTGCAACTTCGCAAGGCGGTCCCGGCTCGGCGCATCGGTCTCGCGCTTCAGCGCCTGCTCTTCGATCTGGAGCTGGAGGACGCGGCGTTCGACGTGGTCGATCTCCGCCGGCATCGACTCGATCTGCATCCGCAGGCTCGCGGCTGCCTCGTCGACGAGGTCGATCGCCTTGTCGGGGAGGAACCGCTCGGTGATGTAGCGGCTCGAGAGCGTCGCGGCGGCGACGACGGCCGCGTCGGCGATCCGCACGCCGTGATGGACTTCGTACCGCTCCTTCAGGCCGCGGAGGATCGCGATCGTGTCCTCGACCGTCGGTTCGCCGACGTGCAGGGGCTGGAAGCGGCGCTCGAGGGCGGCGTCCTTCTCGATGTGCTTGCGGTACTCGTCGAGCGTGGTCGCGCCGATGACGCGCAGCTCGCCGCGGGCGAGCATCGGCTTCATCATGTTGGCCGCGTCGGCCGCGCCTTCGGCGGCGCCCGCGCCCGCGATCATGTGGAGCTCGTCGATGAAGAGGACGAGGTGCCCTTCGCCCGCCGCGATTTCCTTGAGCACGGCCTTGAAGCGCTCTTCGAACTCGCCGCGGAACTTCGTGCCGGCGATCAGCGCGCCGAGGTCGAGCGAGAGGAGCCGCTTGCCCTTCACGCCTTCGGGCACGTCGCCCGAGACGATGCGGCGCGCCAGTCCTTCGACGATCGCCGTCTTCCCGACGCCGGGTTCGCCGATCAGCACGGGGTTGTTCTTCGTGCGGCGCGAGAGGATCTGCATCACGCGGCGGATCTCCTCGTCGCGGCCGATGACGGGGTCGAGCTTGCCTTTTTCCGCGAGCGACGTAAGGTCGACGGTGAACTTCTCGAGCGCGCGGAACTTCTGCTCGGCGTCGGGCGAGTCGACTTTCTGCGCGCCGCGGTTCGACTTGATCGCGGCGAGAAGCGCGGTGCGGTCGACATCGGCTTCCTTGGCGAGAGCCAGCAGCAGATGTTCGATCGAGACGAACTCGTCCTTCATCGACTTCGCTTCGCGCTGCGCGTCGGCGAAGAGCTTGTTGGCGCGGCTGCCGAGATAGAGCTGGCCGTCGGAATCGGTGACGGTCGGCAGGCGGTCGATCGCGAAGTCGAGCGTGCGTTTGAGCGTGTCGATTGATGCGCCGGCCCGTTCGAGAATCGGACGTGCGACGCCGTCGTCCTGGGCGAGGAGCGCGCTGAGGACGTGCTCTGGCAGGAGCTCCTGGTGGCGCTTTTCGCGTGCGAGTTCGCTCGCGGCCTGGATGGCTTCCTGCGCCTTGTTCGTGAACTTGTCGAGCTTCATGGACGGGGTAGTGCAACTGTCGTGCCATAGTAGAACGGTCGGCCGCGCGTAACCCACTGGGGTACAAGCGTGTCGGCGCGCCGCTTGCGGCAGGGCGGCGGGATGCCAGCTTGGCACCCAGCAGGTGCCGTAGTTGCGGGGATATACTCAACCAAACGTGGGCACCGCGCCTGAACTGCCGTCCGAGGTCGCCGCGGCGGCCGCCGATCCCCTCAATGTCGTGGGACGGTACGTTCGTGTCGCTCGAATTGGCGCCGGCGGAATGGGCGAGGTCTGGAAGGCGTGGGATGGCCCATTGGCGCGCTGGGTGGCGTTGAAGTTCCTCAAGGGCGGGGACGACGAGGAGATCGCGCGATTCGAACGCGAAGCGCGAACGGCGGGCAAGCTGGCCCATCCGGGAATCGCCGCCGTGTACGACGTCGGTGAAGACCGCGGCCGCCACTACATCGCGATGCAGCTGGTGGACGGGCATCCGCTGGTGCCCGGACGCCGCGCGCTGGCGCAGGTGCGGGACGCCGCGCGCGCCATCGCCCACGCGCACCGTCATGGCATCGTGCACCGGGACGTGAAGCCCGACAACATCCTTGTCGATGGCGCGGGCCGGGTCTACGTCATGGACTTCGGTCTCGCCAGGACCGTGGCCGCCGGAGGATCGCTGACGATGTCCGGGATGGTCGTCGGCACGCCCGCCTACATGAGCCCCGAACAGGCGCGAGCGGAGCGAGTCGACGCGCGGTCGGACATCTACTCGCTGGGCGCCACGCTGTACCAGGCCGTCACGGGGCGTCCGCCGTTCGACGGGGCCGGCGTGTTCGAGATCCTGACCAAGGTGGTGGAGGAGGATCCGGCGCCTCCGGGGTCCTCTCGAGAAGTCGAGGCCGTGCTCTCCAAGGCGATGGCCAAGGACGCGCGACTTCGATACGCGACAGCGGAGGAGTTCGCCGACGATCTCGATCGGATCGAGCGCGGCGAGAAGCCGCGTGCCGCGCTTGCCGGGTCGCAATGGTCGCGGCGCCTCGATTCCGCCCGCCGCTGGACGAAGCGGCGGCTCGCTCTCGTCGCGGGCGTGCTCGTGGCGGCGGCGGGGCTGCTCGTCGGCGTCGTGCTGGTGGTGAAGGGGCGCGCCACGGCGGCGCAGCAGGCGATCGACCAGAAGCGGCGCGAGGAGGCGACGGCGTGCATCGCCGAAGCCGATCGTCTCCGGCTCGAAGCGGAGCTGCACGGACGCGTGCCCGACCCGGACTCCGAGGCCATCGTCAGGACGTTGCGACGAGCGGAGGCTGCCTGTACGGCGGCCGAGCCGGTGCTCCCCGGAAAGGCGCGAACGGTGCGCGCTCGGATCCGCACGCTGCTGGGGGACCTTGCAGGTGCCGAGGCTGACGCAGGCGGTGCACTGGCCGGCGGCGCGGACCCCGCGCTGCACGCGCAGCGCGCCTGGATCCGGGCGCGCCGCTACCAGCTGACGAGAGGCGTGCCGCTGCCGATCTGTCACGGGCGCATGCTGCGCCGCGTCGTCGCACCGGGCGAGACGGCCGCGTCCCTGGCGCTGCGGACGGGAGGCGAGCAGGACCTGGCGGCGGCTCGCGGGGCCGACGTCCCCGAACGCCGCCTGGCGGAGGCTCTGTTTGCGCTCACCGGCAACCGTCCGAGGGAGGCACAGGAGATTCTCGTGACGGCGGCGGCCGCGAACCCGATCGACCCGGCGCCGCTGACCTACCTCGCGCTGTCGCACCTTGCCCTCGCCGAGTTTCCGGAAGCGATCCGCGCGCTGGAGCGGGCGCTCCGGCTGCGGCCTTCGGACCCCCAGGCGCTCCTGGCGCTGGCGCACGCCGACTTCGCCCGGTCCGACTACGCCGCGTGCGAGCGGCTGCTCGATCGAGCGGAGAAGGCAGATTCCGATCCGGTTGCGGTGCGCCGACTGCGCGGCGCGGCGGCCGCGGAGGCGGGGGATCTGCCGAGAGCACGCCGCCTGCTGGAAGAAGCCCGGCAGCTCCGGCCCGACGACGCGTTCACCGCCATCCTCCGCTACTACGCGGAAGCCTCCGCCGTCCCTGATGGACCGTCGGAGTTTCGGCTGCCCCGTGCGGCTGATGCGCCGCGCTTTGACGAGCTCCTGCACCCAGCGGTGGACTCCGACGCCGCGCCCGGCCTGCTTTGCCTCCTGCACGCCATCGACCTGATCGCGCTGGGAAGGGACGATCTCGCGCTGGAGACGCTCGATCGGGCGCTTCGCCGCGATCCGTGGCTCGCGATGGCGTACCTGTGGCGCGCGCTCCTCCACTGCCGCACGCGAAACTGGCGCGCGGCCCTGGACGACGCCGCCGGCTTCGAGGAGCACGCGGGGCGCGAGCGCGAGGGCGACCGGCTGCAGAGTTTCCTGCTCACCCATCTGGGCAGGGAGTGGCTCGATCCGCAGCTGCACGCGGCCGTGAAAGGCGAGGAGGCGTTCTACGCGCTCGGCCTCCACACGCTGCTCTTCAGTGACCGCCTGGAAGAAGAGTTGGGCGCGAAGCCCACGGACCGGGATTCGTGGCTCTACCACTGGCTCATGGCGCACGACATGAGCCGCCGTCATGACAAGGAGGGAGTCCGCGCGGAAGCGACCGCCGCACTCGCGACGCGCGACGATCTTCCAGGCATGTACGTGCTTCGAGCGAAGACGCGGTCCGACACGCCCGAGGAGTTGGCGGACCTGGAGGCGGCGCTGCGCCTCGATCCGTTTGATTCCATGAGCCAGTACAACCTGGCCAACGCTCATTTCCGCGCGCGACGCTTCGACTCCGCCGCGGTGCTCCTCCTGCGGAACACCTACTTCTACTCAAACGGCGGGAAGGCCTCTGAAGCGATCGGTGCGCTGGCGACGTGGGGTGGCGAGGCACTGCCCGCCTGGCCCGAGGTGGTGCGCCTTGCGGCCAACCCTTCGTATCTCTGGCTCGGCCTGTCGATCGCCGCTTCGAAGACGAGGGACGACGACGCGTGCCTGCGGGCCGCGGAGGAGTCGCTGAAGCTGGACAACTCGGAGCCGCTGGCGCGGTTGATGAAGCTGGATGTTCTCGTGCGGCTTCACCGACCTCCGGAGCGTGCGGACCCGGAGCTCTTCGGCCCGACGTCGTCGCCCACCCTGGCGGCCACGCGGATCCCTGTGCTCACCCGCTACTACTGGCTGAAGGGAGACCGGGAGGCGGCCTCGAAGTTCCTGCTCAACGTGACGGCCAGCGGACCGGGGCTGAATCAGTGCCGCGACGTAGGCTCCGCCATCCGGCGTCGCCTGGACGGTGGGACGTGGCAGTTTGCATCGTGGGCGAATGCCCAGTGGTTGATCGACTGCCTGGTCGCCGTCGGGGACATCGACTCGCTGATCGAGGTCACCGAACGGTACGTGTCAAGACCTCCGCAGCCGGCGGCGCAGGCGTGGCTTTACCGGGCGCGCGTGCTGGAGGTGGCGGCGCGTCGCGACGAGGCGCTGAAGGCCGTGAATCGGACGCTGGCACTTTCGGTTGGCGATCCGGTGGCATCACCCCTGGCGGCGCGCCTGCTCATCGACATGGGGCGGCCGCAAGAGGCACTCGAGGTCCTGGCGCAGCCCGAGGGCGAACCGCCGCCGCGACACTACTGGGAATCGGCCCGCGCGCTCGCCGCGCTGGGGCGGCGTGCGGAGGCGCTGGGCGCCTTGCGAAGCTACGAAAACGCCTTCTGGCGCGACACCAAGTCCACCATTCATGGCCCAATGCCGTCGAGGTCGGAGTTCGATGCGTTGAAGAAGAAGATCGAGTTGGGGAAGTGAATTCCTGCAGTCCTATTTCGGCTTGAACACGTTGTCGTAGGCGTAGTAGATCTCGAACGACAACGTCATCAGCGCCGTTGCGTGAACGCGCGACCACTCCGGCATCATCGACGCGCTCCCCGGCGCCCACGAGCCGCGATCGCATCCCTCGGCGGCGAGCTGGGACGGGAGTCCCGCCGTTTTCTGCGCCTCGAGCCACGTCTTCCACTGCGCGCCGCCGGGGCCGTCCCACTGGAAGAGGGCAAGCGACGTGAAGTAGAGATGGACGACGTCGAGGTCTTTCTCCGTCGGGAAATCCTTGGCGATGATCTCCGCGCCGCCGACGAGACGGGGATCCTGCTTGGTCCGCGTGATGAAGATCCGGGCGAGAGTGGCGCAGGAGGTCGCGACATCGCGGCTCTTGCCGTCGAAGTCGCCTTTCTTGCGCAGCCCGACGCGGTTGTCGTCGCCGGTCACCTCGTCGCACCAGGCGAGCGCACCCTCGTACGCGGCGCGCGGGAATTCGAGTCCGCTGATCTCCGCCGACTTGAGGGCCATCACGGCCCAGGTCGTCGAGACGGTGTCGGGGTCGCCGCGGCCGTTGGCGCTCCAGCCGCGGTCGCGCTGCTGGGTGACGAGCGCGGTGACGGCGCGCTGGGCGGGCTCCTTCAGGATCTGCGACGAGGTCAGGCCGTACGCTTCGCTCAGCGCCAGCGCCGCGAGGGCGTGCTCCGTGCCGGTGCCGATGAAGCCGTCCGGGTCCTGTTGCTTTAGCAGCCATTGGAGGGCGCGTTTGACGCAGGTGCCGAAGCAGAGGCCGTCGAAGCTCTCCTTCGAGAGGTGCGAGTAGCCGGCGCCGAGGAAGGCGAGGAGGGCCAGGCTCGTGCCGGAGACGCGGGCGCGCGGGTCGCGCTGCTTCGCGTGCAGGAGCAGCAGCGTCGCTCGGCTCCGCACTTCGAAATCGTCGGATGCGGAGGCCCTCTCGAGCGCGGGGACGGCGGCGGCGCCGAGCGCCTTGAGGTCGAGGGTGGCCCGCTCACGCTCCTCGGGATCGTCCGCGCCGAGCGAGGCAATCAGCCTTGCGGCGACGGCGGCGTCGAGGGCGGGCGGCTTCGCCGCGGCGGCCGCTTTCGGCGAGGCGTAGCAGGCGCAGCCTTCCTTTGGATCGCCCCAGGAGCCGTCGTCGGATTGGTGTCGTGCGAGCCATTTGAGGCCGGCGGTGACGACGCTGTCGCCGGGGGCGAGGGGGAGGAGGAGGAGGAGGGCGCCGGCGATGCGCATGGAGGATGAAACGGAGGCGGTCCGGGACGGTTCGATTCAAACTGCCCTATAATCTGCCCCCGATGGCCGCGCCGCGGATCGACCTCACACGCCTCCGACCGATGAGCGTCTTCCAGATCCTGGACGCGTCGGTCCGGATGTACCGCGAGAACTTCGCGCTCTTCGTCGCCATCACGTCGCTGCCGACAATCCCGCTCCAGCTCGCGCAGGTCGGGATCTTCACCTTCTTCCTCGACGTGATGCAGTCGACGCCCATGCAGAGGGCGGACGACCAGCTCGGCGTCGCGTGCACGATGCTGGCGGTCTGGTTCGCGCTCTCGGTGCTCCAGTGGGGCCTCGCGAATCCGCTGGCGACCGGCGCGATGACGGTCGCGATGACGAACCGCTACCTGGGAAACGACGTCAGCGTGGGGTCGTCGTTCCGCCCCGTGCTCGGCCGGCTCGTCCCGTTCCTCGGGACGTCGATGCTGCTCAACCTGATGCTCGGCGGCGCGCTGATCGGCGGGTTCTTCACCTGCGGCGCGGCGTTGATCCTCTTCGGCTTCCTCTGGGTCTGGTTCCTCTTCACACCGTGCGTGATGGTGATCGAGGGCGCCAAGGGGACCGCCGCGATGAGCCGCAGCAAGCAGCTCGGGACCGGCCACGGGTGGCGGATTCTTGGCGCGTCGGCGGTCGTCTTCATCATCTACATCGCGTTCGTCTTCGTGCTGCCCGCCGGCGTGGGGAACATCATCGCCAACCGGTTCCACTCGCCGATTCTCCAGCAGGTGGTGCAGCAGACGATCCAGATCATGGCCGTGACGCTGCTCGATCCGATGTGGAGCGTCCTGCGAATCATGCTCTACTTCGACATGCGCATCCGCAAGGAGGGATACGATCTTGCCCTGGCTGCTCATCGTCTTGGCGGCGCCTCTCCTCTCGCCGCTTGAGCGGCAGGATCCGTCCAAGGACGACGTGAAGAAAGCGACCACGGAGATCCTCTCGTCGCGCGACTACAACCGGCGGGACGAGTCGCCGACGGTCGCAAAGGAGCTCTACGAGCGGATCCGCAAGTGGTTCGACTCGCTGGGAAAGCTCTGGGACCGCTCGCCGACGCTCGCCTGGATCGTGCTCGGCATCCTCGTCGCGGCGCTCGTCGCCATCATCGGCCACTTCTGCACGGTCCTCTATCGCTCGACGCGCGCCGTGAAGCTGGCGCGGGAAGGCCGCGTGGCCGTCCGGCACAGCGACGATCCCCGCACGCTGCTCGACGGCGCACGGAAGGCCGGCGACGTCATCGCGGCACTGACGCTTTACGTGCAGGCGGCGATGGCGGGACTCGACCGGCGCGGCGTGGTGCGCCTGACGGAAACGGCGACGGTGCGCGAGTACCGAGGACTGCTGCGGACACGCCCGATCGACGCGCGGCTCTTCGAGCGGCTCATGACCGTCTACGAGCCCGGCGTCTTCGGACGAAAGCCCGTTGCGGCCGAGGCGGTCCGCGAGGTCGACAAGGCCGCCGAGCAGCTGATCGGCGGTGGCGCGTGAAGCTCCGCCTCGAGCACTTCATCCTGATCGCCTCGGTCGTCGCGATCGTGCTGGGCCTGCTCCTTTTCGGCGGCCGCGCGCCGAGGCAGCCCGACGAACTCGAACGCCAGCGCGCGGGGCAGTCGAGCGCCTTTTCGCGCCACGGCACGAGCGCGTTCTACTCCGTCCTCGGAAAGCTCGGCGCGAAGGTGGAGCGGTGGGAGAAGCGGTTCGACCTGCTGACGGACGACGTCAACGTCCTCATCGTCGTCGCTCCGCCTGCGGAGCCCGACGGCGACGAGACGAAGTTCGTGCTGGGATGGGTGGCGCGTGGCGGAACGCTCATCTACTTCCCGTCGGGGACGACGACGTCGTTCGCCGCGGGCCTCGGCTGGCGCGTGGAGGCTCGCGAGCGGGGCGCCTCGACGCTCACGGCGAAGCTCGGGCGCGAGCTCTACGAACTCCGCCTTGGGACCGACTCGCGGGTTCACCCGGCGCCCGGGGCGAGGCCCGCGCCGGTCGCGCTGGCCGAGGATGAGCTCGGATGGCTCATCTCGGAGTCGACCCTCGGGCGCGGGCGGATGATCGTCGTCTCCGATCCGGCCGTCGTCTCCAACGCGATGATCGGCGAAGCGGAGAATGCGGCGGCGATCGTGCGCGGACTCGTGCTGCCGGCGGCGTCGGGCGGGCGCGTGGTCTTCGACGAGTATCACCACGGCTTCGCGGGCGCCCAGGATCTGCTCGGGTACGTGATGTCGACGCCGGCGGCGTACGTGGCGTGGCATGCCGTGATCGCGGGCTTCCTGCTGATCCTGCTGACGCGCCGGCTCGGGCCACCGCGGGAGATGCACGAGGAGCGCCGCCGCCGCCCGCAGGAGTTCATCGAGGCGTTCGCGCGGCTCTGCCGGGCGCGCGGCTCGCGGGGGCTGGCGTTGAGCCTCGTCGTCGCCGACGCGCGCGAATCGTTCCGCAAGAAGTTCGGGTCGACGGAGCGTGCCGTGATCGTGCGGGAGGCGGGGCGGCGCGGACGCGACGGGGCGAAGCTGGCCGATGCGCTCGAGACGGGGGCGAAGGCGGCGGGGAAGAATATTTCGGCCGGGATGCTGATTCAGCTCACCGCGACGCTCGACGAGCTTCGCGCGCTGGGCCGGTGAGGGAGGACCATGTCCAAGGCGATCAACGACGCGTACCAGGCGGTGGGCGAGGAAGTCGCGCGGGCGGTCATCGGCCAGCAGGAGGCGCTGGAGATGCTCTTCGCGGCGTTCGTGGCCGGGGGCCACGTGCTGATCGAAGGCTACCCCGGCACGGCGAAGACGCTGCTCGTGCGGACGCTCGCGGCGTCGGTGGCGGGGAAGTTCGGGCGCATCCAGTTCACGCCCGACCTGATGCCGGCCGACATCACGGGGACGAGCATCTTCAACCCGGCCGACCGCACCTTCGAGTTCCGGCAGGGCCCGGTCTTCGCCGACGTGCTCCTGGCCGACGAGATCAACCGGGCGCCGGCGAAGACGCAGTCGGCGCTTCTCGAGGCGATGCAGGAGCGCGCCGTGACGGTCGACGGGAAGAGCCACGCGCTGTCGCCGGCATTCACGGTCTTCGCGACGCAGAACCCGATTGAGTACGAGGGTACCTACCCGCTCCCCGAGGCGCAGCTCGACCGCTTCATGATCAAGGTGCTGATGGAGTATCCCGCGCTCGAGGCGGAGCGGTCGGTCGTCGCCACCTACCGGAACGGCGTGATGGTTCACGACCTGCCGGCATCGATCAAGCCGCGGGCGACGGTTGAGCAGATTGTCGGGCTGCGCAAGGAGGTCCACACCGTCCGCGCGGAGGACGGGATCGTCGCGTACTGCGTCGACCTGACCCGGCAGACGCGGCAGTGGCCGTCGATCGCGGTGGGGGCGAGCCCGCGCGCCGCCATCGCGCTGCTGCTGCTCTCGAAGGCGCTGGCCGCGATCCGCGGCCGGGACTTTGTCGTGCCCGACGACGTGAAGGGCTGCGCGCCGGCGGTGCTGCGCCATCGCGTGGTGCTGCGGCCCGAGGCGGAAATCGAAGGGACGCGCGCGGACGACGTGGTCCGCGATCTCATCCAGGCCGTGAAAGTGCCGAAATGACTCCGACTCCCCGTCTCGTCTTTCTCCTCGTCGCCGCGTCGCTGCCCTTCGCGGCCGCGATGGTCGAACCGGCGCTGGTCAGGGTCGGGCTCGCGGCCGACGCCGTCGTGCTCGTCGTCCTCGCGCTCGACTGGATCCTCACGCCGGCGTCGAAGGAGCTGAAGGCGGCCGTTTCGGCGGAACGGGTGGCGTCGCTCGGGGCGCCGTTCACGGTGACGCTGGCCGTGATGAACACGGGCGGTGCGCATGGCATCGCGCAGGCGCGGCTTGTCTGGCCGGAGCATTGGAAGGCCGAGAAGGCATCGGCGTCGTTCGAGCTGCCCGGGCGGGGCACGGCGGAAATCGAGTTTAAGGCGACGCCGACGCGCCGCGGGCGCTTCTGGATCGGGCCGGCGTGGGTGCGGTACGTCTCGACGCTCGGCCTGTTCAAGCGCGACGCGGAGCTGAAGTGCGCGGCCGAGGTGAAGGTCTATCCGGCGGTGGCGAGCCTGAAGAAGTACCAGCTGCTGGTCCGCCGCCTGAGGCTGCGTGAGATGGGGCTGCGGGCCCAGCGCATCCGCGGCCAGGGGATGGAGTTCGCGCGGCTGCGCGAGTACGCGCGCGGCGACGATCCGCGGCTCATCGACTGGAAGGCGACGGCCCGGAGGACGTCGCTGATCTCTCGCGAGTACCAGGTCGAGCGGTGCCAGAACGTGGTCCTGATGATCGATGCGGGCCGGATGCTGACCGAGGAGGTCGACGGCCTGGTGAAGATCGAGTACGTGCTGCACGCGGCGCTGCTGCTGGCGCGCGTGGCGGCGGAGTACGACGATCGCGTCGGCGCGATGGTCTTCAGCGAGACGGTCGAGCGGTACGCGACGCCGCGGAAGGGCCGGGCGGCGGTGGGCGCGCTGGCCGAGGCGCTCTTCGACGTCGAGGCGAAGCTCGTCGAGAGCGACTACGACGCGGCGTTCCAGCATCTCCAGGTGACGAACCGCAAGCGCGCGCTCGTCGTGCTCTTCACGAACGTCGTCGACCAGGAGACGAGCGGGCTCGTGTCGGGCTATCTCACGGCCGCGGCGCACCGGCACGTCCCGCTGCTGGTCGCGGTGAGCGACCGCGAGACGCGGGAGAAGGCGGACCGGCCGGCGAAGACGGAGGAGGAGGCGTTCGAGAAGGCGGCGGCGTGCCGGCTGCTGTCGCAGCGGGAGAAGACGCTGGCCGATCTCCGGAAGCGCGGCGTTTACGTGATCGACGCACCGGCGGGGCAGGTGCCGATCATGCTGGCGAACCGGTACCTGGAATTGAAGGCGAGACAGATCTTGTAGCCGAAGGTCACGAAGGGAACGAAGGCAATGAAAGTCACGAAGATCGTCGACATCACGCTCGCGCGGCTCGGCCTGCTGATTTCCTACGGAATGCCGTTGGTGGAGGCCATCAACCTGGTCGCATCGGACGGCGCGACTCCGGAGAGCTCCAAGGCGTTGATGAAGATCAGCCAGCGGTTGAGCGAAGGCGGCACGCTCGCGGACGCGATTGCCAGCGAGTCCCTCTGGCGCGAGCACGTCGCCCTGATCGGGCTGAGCGAGAGTCAGGGATTCCTCGACCTGGCGTTTCAGGACATCGCCGGCGGTGTCGTCGATCCGCGGTTCCAGTTCCTCAGGTGGCTGGAACTGGTCGTCAGCCCGCTGGCGCTGGAAGCCAGCCCGAGGGCGTTGGACGTCGCCGTGCGTACCTGTGCCGTCGTCCTTCCGGACGCGGAGCAGCGGGCCGTGAAGGCGTCCGGTGAGATCACATCGCTCTCGGTGGCGGCGGCACTCCTCCCGTCGGTATTCCCCGCGCCGGCGTCGAACCTCTTCGCTCTCCGCAATACGGACGAGGACCGGCGCACCGACATGCGGTGGATCACGCAAGCGCTGTTCGACGGAACGCTTCCCGCCTCCACGTCGTCGCTGAGGGACGCGCTCATGCACGTCTCCTCGTGGCTCGGCTATCTCCTTGAGTGCGGCTTTTCGCTTGGGGTCGCGCTCGAGGCGATCGAGGGATCGGTGGTGAACGCGCCTCTCGCCGCGGCGCTGAAGGGTGCGCGGAAGCGGATCGATGACGGCGGGACCCTGACCGAGATCGTGAAGGCCGGCCCGTTCTCGCCGACAATGGTGCAGATGATCGACCTGGCCGAGCAGCACGGCTCAATGGAGAAGGCGCTCAGCATGATCGCGCAGGGACTGGCCGACGGAGTCCTTGCCGCCCCGTCGAAGGGATGACGGAAGGGCGAGCGGACGGGGATCGAGGCCACCGCCCGTAGTATCCTTGTTCTGAACGATGGACCCCTCGAACCCCTCCGACCCGACCCTGCGCGAGGGGACGGACTCTGCCACTCGCCCGACAATGCCGCCCGGAGTTCCCGTCACCGACTCCGCGGCCCGGTTCGGGAAGTTCGTGCGCACGACAAAGCTCGGCGCCGGCGGCATGGGCGAGGTCTGGAAGGCGTGGGACACCGAATTGTCCCGGTGGGTCGCTCTCAAGTTCCTCAAGGGCGCCGATGAGGAAGAGATCATCCGCTTCAAGCGCGAAGCGCAGACCGCCGCCCGGCTCAGCCATCCGAACATCGCCGCCGTATACGAAGTCGGCGCAGCGAACGGCCGCCACTACATCGCGATGCAATTCGTGGCCGGCACCACGCTGGCCGCGCTGCCACGGCGCGATGTCGGACGGCTCGTCCGCCTCGTCCGCGACGCCGCCCGCGCCCTCGAAACCGCCCACGTGCAGGGGATCGTCCACCGCGATCTCAAACCCGCGAACCTGATGATCGAGGGCGATCGAGTCTACGTGATGGACTTCGGCCTCGCGAAGCAGACGACGGCCGGCGCGGGGCTTTCCGTGTCGGGCATGGCCATCGGCACGCCCGCGTACATGCCGCCCGAACAGGCGCGCGGCGAGGTGCGAGCGGTCGATGCCCGTAGCGACGTTTACGCACTCGGCGCCACCCTGTACGACCTCATCGCCGGTTCCCCGCCCTTCGCCGGCGAGCAGGCCATCGACGTCCTGATGCGCGTGGTCAGCGAGGAACCCGTCCCGCTGCGGAGGCTCCGCCCCGACGTCGATTCGGACATCGAGACCATCGTCATGAAGTGCATCGAGAAGGAGCCTGGCCGGCGGTACGACAGCGCCCGCGCACTGGCCGCCGACCTCGATCGATGGGTCGAGGGTGAACCGATCGCGGCCCGGCGAGCCAGCTACGCGTACCGTTTCGGCAAGACTTTGCGCAAACGGCGCGCGGTGCTCGGCGCGCTCGCCTTCGGCCTCATCGCCGCCGTCGTCGGTCTCGTCGGGCTCCAGGCCAGGGAGATCTCGAAGTCGCGCGCCATGGAGCGCGCCCGTGTCCATCTCGAACGGGCACGGCGCTCGGTCGAGCAGCTCCGCCTCCGCGTGCGCCGCCCCTACGACCGCGCGGAGCTCCGCACCCTGGCCCGGGGCGTCGAGGCGGACGCCGATCTCGCCCTGGCCGAAGCGCCCGGACTTCCCGAAGCCCTCCTGGCCAAGTCGACCGCCTGCGAACTCTCCTGGGACCGGGACCGCGCCCTCGAGTTCGTGCAACAGGCGATCCGCGCATCGCCTGATTTCGCGACGGCCTATCTCGACCGCGTCCGGCTTCGACTGCGCCTGTACGAACACGCGCGCCGAAGCCGTCAGACGGCCGAGCTCATGCCGCTCACGGACGAAGCGCGGGCACTGCGGGCGTCGCTGGAGGCCGATCTGGCCCGGGTCGCGGTGGGCTCACGCGATTCGACCGAACTGCTCTTCGGCAAGGCGCTCATGGCCTACGCCGACCTGAGCCCGGCGGAGGCGGAGTCGCACCTGGCGAAGTATCTCGACGTCGTTCCCGAAGATGGCCGCGCGCACTACTACCGCGGGCGCGCCCTCCATGATGCGAGGCGGACCCGGGAGTCCGAGAAGGAAGCCACGCGCGCCATCGAGTGCGATTGGGGCGATCCCGACGCGCGGCAGCTGCGTGCCGCCATTCGCTCCGACCGGCGCGACTACGCGGGAGCAGTCGAGGACCTCGACGTGGGAATCGGCGTGGAGCCTGCGCGCTCGGCCATCTGGGCGTCGCGGGCGGCGGCGAAGTGCCTCCTCAAGGACCTCCCCGGCGCCCAGGCCGATATCGACGAGGCTCTTCGCCGCGACCCGGCGATGCTGGACCGGCACTTGCTCCGGGCGAGCCTGCTGCGGGCCAAGGGAGACGGTGACGGCGCCATGGCGGAGTACGCCCGCGCGATCGAAGCGGACCCGAAGTCCTCGCGCCCGCTCATTTCACGCGGGGTCATGAAGTTCGAGCAGCGCGACTTCCGCGGCGCCCTCGAGGACTTCGAGCGCGCGGTCGCGATCGAGCCGACGCCCATTGCCCACCTCGACCGCGGCAACGCGCGGCGTGAGCTGGGGGACCTGGACGGCGCGGAGGCCGATTTTTCCAGGGCGATCGAGCTCCATGCGGAGTACGCAACCGCCTACGATCGTCGCAGCTCCCTGAGACTCAAGCGTGGAGACCTCCCCGGCGCCGAGGCCGACATTTCCCGCCTGATCGAGCTCACGCCTGACTCCGTCCGCGCCTTCGTGCTTCGGGGGACGGTCCGCGCACGGCAGAAGAACCTCGAAGGTGCCTTCGGGGACTTCTCGAAATGCCTGGAGCTGAACCCGCGCGAGGCCGACGCGCGCGTCAACCGGGCCAACATCTACTGGGAGCGGGGCGAGCATGCGACGGCGATCGCCGAGGCCCGCCGTGCGCTGGACGACGCGCCGCCCACGTGGCCCCGGCGCGCCGACATCGAACGGGTGGTAGCCGCGTGGGAGAAGCAGAAGAAGTGACTCCGCGTCGCACTCTGGGTGTACGGCAACAACGTGGAACCGACGCCATGGGTTCATGCTCGCCGGGTTGATCATCGGCGCGTCGGGGTGCCGGCGTGCTTGGGGGCGCGGTGCCCCAGCGAGCGTGGCTGTGAATCCGATTCGATACACCTCGCCGCCTTTCCGGCGGAATTGACTCTGGCCCCGGACTTGCTTTCTCCGCCCCCATGGATAGCACCCTCGCGCTGGCATTCTGCTGGCTGGCGGCCGTTGCCCCGCAAGATCCCATCGACGACCTCGTCGCCAGGCTCCGGCACGACGACATCGAGAGCCGCGATGCCGCCGAAGCGTCGCTCAGTGGACGGGGAGAAGAGGATGTCCCGCGCCTCCGGAAGCTCGCGGCCGTCGAGACCGATCGCGAGGTGCGCGATCGTCTCATGCGTGCCATCGATCGCATGACGAGCCTGGTCTGGCTGGAGGATGTCGCCGCCGCGAAGAAGGAGGCCGCGCGCGCCGGCAAGCGCCTCTTCGTGATCTCGGCTCCCGGCCCGGTTCGCGGGGCGACCTGACGGGCGGCGTTCAAACTGCGAACGGTTTCGTTCGCCGATGAACGGGTCAAGCAGCTCCTTCGCCGCGACTTCGTCCTGGTGTGGCAGCAGTACGCCGCAGGGGTCCAGATCGACACGAAAGAGGTCTTCAACAAGACCGACCTGGACGCCACGACGGCGGGCTTCGGAAGCCAGAACGTGAAAATGTTCGTGGCCGGTCCGGACGGGCTGACCCTGGCGCAGGTCGCGGGATACCAGTCGCCGGAGTTCCTGGTCGCGTTCCTCGGGTTCACGGCCGCTGTCGATCCGGCCCGGGTGAAGGAGTCGCACGCGAAGGCCGCTTCGGAGCTTGCCGCGCTTCGCGCCGGGGAGAGCGACGCCGCGCGTCGCACCGAACTGGACAATCTCCACGTGTGGCACGTGCGCGGGGCGAAGCACGAGCTGGAGTCCCTGCAGGTGGTGCTGGAGAGAGCTGTCGTGCAGGCGAGAAACCGGGGCTGTTGAGGGCGCTACGCGTTCTTCGCTGTCCGTCCCGCCAGCGCGTAGTACGCGAGGATCCACGCCAGGTTGATCACCCCGAGGATCCACTTGACGACATCGGGGATGAACGGCGCGGGAGAGACGGCGGCCTCGAGCACCGCCGCGATCAGGAGCATCGCGGCGACGCCGAACATGATGATGCCGGCGTCGCGCCCGGCCTCGAGGAAGGCGCGGCCCCGCGTGTGCTCGCCGGGGTTGATCAGCGAGACGCCCAGGCGCAGCCCCGCCGCGCCGGCGAGGATGATCGCGAAGATCTCGATTCCCCCGTGCGTCGAGACGAACGAGAGGAACGGCCGGGTCGCCCCGGCCTGGCCGACGGCGGCGAGCATCGCGCCGAGCAGGGCGCCGTTGAAGGAGAGGATGTAGAAGCTCCCCAGGCCGAGCGTCACGCTGCCGACCGCGAACGCCCGGAACGAGACCGTCACGTTGTTGACGATGTAGAACGACGTGTAGACCGAGATCTCGCCGGCGCCGCGGGCGTCGAGCTTGCCGTAGGCGTCGATCTGGCGGATGGCGTCCGGCGGCAGGAAGACGCGGGTGAGCGTCGGATCGGCGCCGACGGCGAGGTAGGCCGCGAGCGCCGGCAGCACCGTGAGGAGCGTGGCGGCGACGACCATCGCCGTGTTGCGGCGCACCGTCTGCGGGAGGACGTGCGTGAAGAAGCGCACGAACCGCCATCCCGAGAAGCCCGGGGTCGTGTAGATCTTGAAGTGGATGCGGCCGATGAGGCCGTTGAGGTAGTCGACGATGTCGGCCCGGGCGCGCAGGGTTCGAGCGCGGGCCAGGTCGCCGGTCGTGCGGCGGTAGACGGCGACCAGCTCGAGCAGCTCCGCCGGGGCCAGCCGCCCGAGCCGGGAGACGAGCGTGTCGAGCTTCTGCCAGCTCGACTTCCCGTCGCGCACGAAGCGGAGCTCCTTGCGTTCGACGGTCTCGCGGAGCGCCGCGGCGACGTGGCGGAGGAGACGCTCGGGGTCGGGCATCGGCATCAGCATCGTGCGGGCGATGGGATCGGCGAGGCGCCACGCGATCTCGGCGCGCGGCGCGTCCTCGAGGGCGTGACAGCGCACGAGGAAGCTCTCGATCGCCTTGACGTAGTCGGGCCGCAGGCGGTGGATGCCCGCGCGGCGCAGGTCGTTGATCAGGTTCTCGTCGGGCGTGAAGCGGATGCGGTCGGCATTCGCCGGGGGAGGCTCCGACGGCACATCGCGGACGACGATGGTGCCGGCGACGTGGTCGCCCAGCCGCTTCGACTGCCTGCTCGCGAACATGAAGCCGAGGCCCGCGCCGGGCAGCGGCGTCATGTCGCCGAAGAACCGCACGAGGTTGCGCGCGAGGATCGCGGCGGGCGTCACTCCATAGCCGCCATCGCGGATGACGCGGATTCCGACGAGCCGCTTGCCCGGCGTCTGGCCGCGCCAGAGGATCTCGAAGGCGACGAAGTAGGCGAAGATGATGAGCCACGAGAGGACCATCAGCGCCGCCATGAGACCCAGGGACAGGTCGGGGACGGCGGAGAGCTGCGCTCCGACGATCGCGACGACGATGCCGAGAAACAGGACGAACAGCGCGATGAGCTGGATCACGTGGTCGATGAGCGCCGCCAGGCTGCGTGAAAGGAGGCCCGCGATCTCGTAGTGGAACGTGACGTGCTCGGGCGTTTCGATGGTTACGAAGTCCGGCCCGGGGTTCTCAGCCACGCGGTCAGATTACCAGCTATACTTGGCTTTGTGACTGCCCGGGATCCCAGCAAGTCGCCGTCGGAGCTCATCCTCATCAAGGGCTGCGTCGCGCGGGATGCGACCGCGTGGCGCGAGATGATCACGAAGTACGGCGCGCTCATCGCGCACGCCGCGCGGACGACGCTGCATCGCGTGCTCAAGAACGTCGACCCCAATCAGGTCGAGGAGGCGTCGCAGGCGATCTGGGCGATGCTCGTCGAGGACGAATGCCGCCGCCTGAGGAGTTTCGCGGGGCAGAGCGCACTGTCGACCTGGCTCACGGTTCTCGCGACGCGGAGGACTCTCGACTTCATCCGGACCGAGATGCGCAAGGGTTCGATGAAGACGATCAAGATCGAGAACGAAGACGACAAGGACATGCTCAACGAGCTGCGCGAGCGCGAGGCGCCGAACGCGGTGGTCAACGACGACGAGATGACCCAGCTCCATGAAGGGATGGACGAGCTGGCGACCGAAGAGCGGCTGATCCTGAAGCTGTACTACCTTGACGGCCTTTCCTACCGGTCGATCGCCAAGACGATGAAGGTGGCTCCCAACACGGTCTCTTCGTACATCTTTCGTGCCCGCGAAAAGCTCAAGGCGATCATGGCCAAGAAGGAATAGTGCCAACAGAAGTTTGCACGATCAGACACTTCGCGGCGTCCCATAAGCGTTAATCAAGCAATGGCTGTTGTGAGCCGGGTCTGTAGGGACCGAGTCGAAATGGCTGTAGTGAGCGAGGCGCGTTAACGCCGAGTCGAAATGGACAAGTGCATCAGCGCCATTCACCTGGCGCGCTGGATCGAAGGGAGCCTTGGCGACGCCGACCAGGAGTCGGTGGCCAGGCATCTTTCCCACTGCGACGAATGCCGTCGCGCAATCGGGCTCACCATCATTGTTGAAGGGTCGCCCTGCGCTGCGCTGACTCCCGTCGAGCATGCGCGGGCGCTGGCCGCCGTCCTCGGCCCCGGCACGGTCTGCGCGGACGTGAATCTCTGGTCGCGCTGGGTGGAAGAGACGGTCGCCGACGCGGACCGGGAGACGATCAACAGCCACCTCGCCGAGTGCGACGATTGCCGACGGACCGTGGCGCTCGCGCGGATTGCGACGCAGACGCCGGCGCCGAACCTCACCGACACGGCGCGCCGCCGGGTCGAAACGCTGGTCATGCCCCGCAAGCGGCTGGCGTGGGCGTGGCAGGTCGCGGCCGCGGCGGCCGTGTTCTTCTGTGTCGCCATCTACTTCATGCTCCGTTCCTCGCCGCCGCCGGCCGACGTGACGAAGACTCCTGAAAAGTCGGCGCCGTCCGCGACGATCACGCCCGATCGGACGGAGACGCCCAAGCCCGAGCCGAAGCCGGAGCAGCCGAAGTCCGAGACGCCGGCGCCGGAGCCGAAGAACGACGTGCCGAAGAAGGAGACGCCGAAGATCGCGAAGGAGCCTGGCGATCCCGCTCCGGTCATGCCGGATGAGAAAAAGCCGGTGGTCCGGCCCGACATGCCCAAGCTCTTCGCCAAGATCTCCGTCAGCGAGCCGCGGGGCCTCTCGATCCAGCGTGCCGGACAGAAGACGGCGGAGAAGTTCAGCACCTCCGCGTCGCTTACGTATGAAGACGTCCTGATCGCGGAGAACGGCGGCGCCGTCACCGTCGACGGCTGCGCGCTGGTCATGCTCGACCGGAATTCGCGCATCAGCCTGATGACGTCGACCTCCAGCGCGTCGTACGTGATGCAGATCCACGCCGGGGTCGCGCTCATCGACACGATCGGCGGAGAGCAGGAATGGGACGTCTGGTACCAGGACGCCTCGGTGTCGCTCACGAAGATGAAGGGCCGCGTCGCCGTCGACTCATCGAAGAGCGTCCTCTCGCTCGGGCTTGTCTCGGGCTCGGCGCTGGCGCGGACCGGCAAGGCGGCGGCGGTGAGCGTCGAAGCCGGGTCGCTGATGACGCTGACCGACCTCGGGCTCGTGAGCGCCGGCCGGATGAACGGGGCACCGATGAAGACGCAGGGCGAGACGGTCACGCTCTTCACGTGCGACTTCGGCAAGGAGACGTGCAAGGTCGTCTCCGGGACGGTCAAGACGGAGAAGCCGGGATTCCTCGAGGCAGGATCGGGCGGGCCGACGACCGAGATGATCTGGGCCGGCGTGAAGTTTGCGCGGCCGATCGTCTACGACGGCGGGCTGATGATCACGATCCGCTTCCGTTCGTCGACGGGGGCGCTGGCGCTGCACGCCGAGGGCTTCGCGCGGCCGATGGGGCGGCACGGCAGCGAGAAGGACTGGAGCGAGATCGAGATGCCGCTCCACGGCTTCCAGAAGGACCTGACCGACATGGAGTTCGGCACGGCGCTTAACGGGATCTCGATCGGGATCCTCAAGGGCGAGTGGCTGCAGATCGATTCGCTTCGTATCACGAAGCGAATCGAGTAGCCAACAAAGGCATATCCACTTGCCTCCAGTAACTACCATGCGTAGTATCCGGAGGTGGCCGAGGGGGACTATCCGCGAACGATGGCGGAATTCGACCGCCGGTTTGCGACGGCGCAAGCA